>JACCDN010562965.1_pt1 | contig 105302 bp, 98 predicted proteins | sample 7441691 | NCBI WGS metagenome assembly JACCDN01 (sample SAMN15323439, study PRJNA562643) | freshwater metagenome | isolation source: river surface water | place: USA:Blue River Watershed | collected 2017-08-16 | reverse complement strand
TTTTCAGACCTCAGCCTTACTTCGTTTTACCGCTCGCCTTCAGGTCACCCTTGAGCGAGGCGCGCATATTACGCTATTTTTTCGATTTGTAAACCCTTATTTTCATTCAGTTTTTACAAATTTCGCTGAACCGCTTTTTAATCTGACGATTAAAACAGCCTGCTTGGCGAGGGCGCGAACTATAGGCACCCCACTCCTCTCTTGCAAGCTTTTTCTACACGGATTTTCACTTTAGTTGCGACTTCGAATATTCGCCAGCCAGAACGAATATTTTTTATGCAACTTCGAACAAGTGATATTTTTTCTTCCCGAGCTTTACTAAATAGAAACGACCAAAAAATGCTTTTTCAATTGAGAAAGAATTAGCGGATTGCATGTTGTCATCAATGGATTTTGGCTGGCCATTAATAAATACAGCATTGCGAACCAAAGCATCTTTAACTTGCTTGCCAGATGCAGCCATTTCAACATCAGCCAGAATTTGCGTTAAAGGCACCTCAGCAATATCGACACGCACCAATTTAGATGAAGGAAGACCATCCTGCTGCAGCTGCTCGAAATCTGATTGACTCAAGCCCGCAAGATCATCACTAAACAACGCCTGAGTAATGCGCTGCGCTGCGAGAAGACCATCGTTACCATGAACCAAACGAGTCATTTCCTCAGCAAGTATTCGCTGAGCTTCGGGCTTGGCCGCACGTGCAATGTCTTCTGCCTCTATAACAGCAATTTGAGCAACACTTAAAAAGGTGAAATAACGGAGAAATTTGTATACGTCCGCATCAGCAGTGTTAAGCCAGAATTGGTAAAAGGCGTAAGGAGATGTTTTAGAGGAATCTAACCACACTGTGCCGGTTTCGGTTTTTCCAAACTTGGTTCCGTCAGCCTTCGTTACCAGCGGCATCGTCAAACCAAACACATGACCACCATGCATACGCCGCGTCAAATCAATACCACCCGTGATATTTCCCCACTGGTCACTTCCGCCAATTTGCAGAGTGCACTGATTGCGCTCATATAACTCTGCAAAATCGTAAGATTGCAGCAACATGTAGGTGAATTCGGTAAAGGAGATCCCCTCACCCTCACGCTCAATACGTTGTTTCACTGACTCCTTATTAATCATGTTGTTAATAGAGAAGTGCTTACCGACATCGCGCAGGAAGCTGAGCACATCAACTTTACCAACCCAATCGAGGTTGTTAACAACCTCAGCCGAGTTCGCGCCAGTGTTGAAATCGATAAAGCGAGACACTTGAGCACGCAGCTTGTCTACCCAGGAAGCTACAACGTCTGGCGTATTGAGCTTTCGCTCCTGCGCCTTAAAGCTGGGGTCACCAATCAACCCAGTAGCACCACCCACCAACGCAATGGGCTTATGCCCCGCCAACTGAAAACGCTTAAGCATGAGCAACGGAACCAAGCTTCCTATATGAAGACTATCCGCTGTAGGGTCAAAACCACAGTAAAGGGTACGACTGCCAGAGCTGAGATGCTCAGCCAAGGCATCGCCACCCGTTGTCTGCGCAACAAGACCACGATCCTGTAACTCTTGCAAAAAATTTGTATCAATCGTCGTCGTCATACATCACCAAACCGGGTTCAAAGGCTGAATCTAAGCGGGTAAAAAAGTTGGCCACAATATCTTATCCCGCGCCAAAAACAAGACCGAAACATGGCCAAGTTACAAGAAAATGAATTTTAAAGATGTCTTTAGAAATATTTTCTGCTATAAATATCAGCCCAGAAACTAACATATAACGCCGGGTTAGCCTTTCTATATGCATTCAATAATAAAAAGTTCCAAAAAGGCGCTCAGCGCAGCTCTTGAACAAATTCCTCGTGGTCACTTGATTGCGGCGGGTTCGTTGGTCGCGAGCTTATTAGTCATGCTCGCGTTAAACCCAAGCCAATCTGTTCCGACCGAAGCCATTGAAAACCCCGCGCAAGACCTTGTTATAGATACAAATCTTATTGATTCCATACCTGAAAGCAGCGTTCTTCTTACATCTAATTCAACAAGTCAGCCAAATGAATCGCAAAATTTCAGTCTAGATTTCTCGAATATCAACACCATTTTGATCCCCCAAGCATCGGATCAAGTTGTGGCCAAGAAAGACGCTAAACCGAGTAAGCCCGCCCTACAAGAACTCACAATCAAGTCCGGTGATAATCTGTCTAGCGTGTTTGCGCGCATGGGCCTGAATGACCGAGATCTTTATGAGTTATTTGACGGCAATAAAAGCGCTAAAGATTTAAGAAGTATCGCCCCGGGGCAGAAATTCGAATTCCTTGTGGACTCTCAAGGTAAGCTGCAAGAACTCAAATACTACAAAAACAACCTAGATTCATTGAAATTTACACGTAACGAAACCGGCTTTACCAGCCAACAGATCTCCCTAAAACCTGAAATTAGACGCAGCTTGCGCGAAGGTACTATTAATAGTTCCTTATTCGTTGCAGGCAAACAAGCTGGCCTACCCAATACTCTTACGATGGAACTTGCCAACATTTTTGGCTATGACGTGGACTTTGCGTTAGATATTCAAAAGGGCGATCAATTCAAAGTATTGTTTGAAGAGCAGTACCTTAACAATAAGAAGATTGGTACTGGGGCGATTTTGACCGCTGAGTTCACCAACGCCGGAAAAACTTATCGTGCTGTTCGTTACACCAATAAAGATGGCGTTACCCGGTATTACACCCCAGATGGTAAAGGATTGAACAAAGCATTTTTGCGCACTCCAGTAGATTTTGCGCGCATTAGCTCATCTTTCAGCCTGGCTCGTTTGCATCCCGTTTTGAATACTATTCGCGCTCATAAAGGTACGGATTACGCTGCCTCCATAGGTACGCCTATTCGCGCTACAGGCGACGGGAAAGTAATTTTCGCAGGCCGCCAAGGTGGTTACGGAAACCTGATTGTGATTCAGCATGGTCAAGGTTATGAAACACGTTATGGCCATATGAATAGTTTTGCTAAAGGTATTTCAAACGGATCTCGTGTTGGCCAAGGCCAAGTTATTGGCTACGTGGGTAAAACGGGCTTAGCGAGCGGACCGCACTTGCACTACGAATTCCATGTGAATGGACAAGTGCGCAACCCTGTTACCGTACAGCTACCACAATCCATGGGGATTGCGTCCAACGAAAAAGATCGTTTCAACTCAGCCACTCAAACGCTGGTCGCCCAATTGCAAAACTCTGATGGCAAAAGCCGTTTGGCTTTAGGCGAGAGCAAAACCAAATCCAACTGATGAGCACTGAGTACTATCTTGGTCTTATGTCTGGCACTAGCGCTGATGCTGTCGATTTAGCGCTAGTTGACTTTGCAAATGACAACATCAAATTAGCCGCAACCCATTCCTTCTCCCTCCCCACCCAGATTCGTGAGCAAATACATGGTTTATCCAGCCCGAGCCTGAACGAAATAGATCGTATGGGCGAGCTGGATTCAGAGCTCGGAGAAATATTTGCAGAATCCATCAATCAGCTGACCCAAAAAACAGGGATTCTTTCTCAACAAATTTTGGCCATTGGAAGCCATGGCCAGACAATTCGCCACCGCCCCCCTGGCACACTTAAACATCCTTTTACCTTACAAATTGGCGACCCCAATGTCATTGCCGAGCGTACGGGTATTACTACAGTGGGGGATTTTCGCCGCCGCGATATGGCTGCCGGTGGCCACGGAGCACCGCTGGTGCCGGCGTTTCACCGTGCTATTTTCCAATCTAAGGACGTTGATCGCGTGGTAGTAAATATTGGCGGTATGGCGAATATTACGTGGTTGCCAAAGTCTGGCCAAACAGTAGGATTTGATACGGGCCCCGGCAACGTCTTGATGGATAGCTGGATTCTGAAAACCTTGGGAAAAGCTTACGACGCAAATGGTGATTGGGCTGCATCTGGAAAGATTGATGTAGATTTGCTTAAAGCACTGCTCGGAGACCCGTTTTTTGCACAAAAGCCACCCAAAAGCACAGGTCGGGAATTATTTAATTTGGCTTGGATTGAGGCTCATACCGCATCCAAAAACTTGGCAGCAGAAGATGTTCAAGCCACATTACTGGCGGTGACGGCAGAATCTATCGCACAGGAAATTTGCCGGCTCAGCGATGCACCTTGCGAGGTTTTTGTGTGCGGTGGCGGGGCTTACAATCGTAAACTTATGCGTGAACTCGGTCGGCGCTTGCCTCAAGCAATAGTCACCAGCACAGAAGCACTTGGAATAGCACCCGAGTGGATTGAAGCTATGGCATTCGCCTGGCTCGCACGACAAACGATGAATCACCGCCCCGGAAACCTAAGCGCCGTTACCGGAGCACAGCGGGAAGTCATTTTGGGCGGGGTTTATTTCGCTTAATGGGCTAGCTAGACCTACAAAACTTATATCGAGAAGGACGAACCGCAGCCGCAAGTACTGGAAGCATTGGGATTTTGAATGACAAACTTTGAACCTTGAAGCCCTTCTTCGTAATCCACTTTGGCACCTACCAAGTAGGGATAACTCATCGCATCCACAACAACCTTAACGCCATCTTTTTCAATGACAGAGTCATCGTCTGCTAGGGCTTCATCGAAGGTAAATCCATACTGAAAGCCTGAGCAACCACCACCCGTTACATAAACACGCAGCTTGAGATCGGGATTATCCTCTTCTTCTACAAGGCTTTTCACCTTAGCGACGGCGCTGTCTGTAACGTAAACAACTTGAGGGACGAAGATTTCTGCGGCGGCCATTAAGAACTCCAAAGACGGTTACTACGGAGGCAATTATCCCTTTACCCTAGTAAAATAGTCAACTATTAACGGAGCTTGTGGAGATGAACTCTACTTGCACATCTTTCATAGCAGCTTGCTGTTTTACGGTGGAATGCATTTGGCCGATCAACTGCGCGCCCCTAACCATTTCAATGGATTGATAGTAAATCGCCCCTTCCACCAAGGCTTTAGCCGCAAGCTCCAAGTGCTTACTTGAATAAATGGTTCCGCGTACACGACCGTTAATGATTGCATTGGATGCGTGGATTTCACCTTCAACAACGCCCGTTTCGGTCACAATGAGCCTGGCAGGCTTCCCCTCTTCGGTATAAATATTCCCCTTAAGGGTTCCTTCCAGATAAAAGTCGCCACTGAAATGGATATCGCCCAACACCTTGGTTGCCGCGCAAAGCAAAGAGTGGTGACTAGCAAAGGCTTTTTTCTTTTTGGAGATAAGCATGGTGGATCTCTTTATAGAATGGATTTACTTGGGTTTGCTAGCAGACATAGGCCAATCCAGCTCGGCCGAGACCAAAGGCGGCGCTTTTTTATCGAGGGTTTTGACTACCAACTCAACATTTTGCGGCGTAAAACTGGAGGGCAAAGTCATATCGCCTTGTAACGTCTGAAAATACTTAAAGCTCAGAGGAATGCTGGGCGCAGTAACTTGTGAGGACACTTGGTACAAGGACAGCTGCAAGGCCTTGCCGTTTTGCTGACCAATAATCCTGAACTCCAAGGTTCCAGAGAAATCCGTTTCTTTGGTGGACAACTTTTGAACCGTGAGGCTGTAACTAAAATGTCCGATTTCTTTGAGAGGCAAAACAGTAAAGACACCAAAGCTAATTCCAAGCGGATTGGTTTTTACACTGGGTGACAAAAGGTCTTTGTATACACGCAAATCGCGTTCAGAGGCGCTTATTTGGGCCTTTTGCGTCATCACAAGCTGACGCAAATCCTCCATGGTTTGACGATCCACCTCCGCACTTGTGCGCAACTGTGCCAACTGCCGGGAAAGTTCGGCTGCCTCTTGATCTTGCTGAACTCCCACCGCTGCCTCCAAGGATTGATAGTGCTCTTTGGTGAACCAAACACCAGCGTAATAGGCGCCGCAAGCACAGACAATAAATAGCACAAGCAGCAATAGCCATCGCACCGCGCTGGCAAGCGGGCTGTGGGGAATAATGCGCATTGGCTTAACTTTGCTACCTCTAACCGCCACGTTTATTTGCCTTATGAGTAGAACGAAAGTTCTAAAGTTAAGTACGAAAACTCTAAATTAAGAAGGGACCTGAAGGTCCCTTTTTGGTGATCTAGGCAAACAATTTTATGGCAAAAGCGCTACTACATTCAGACCTGCAGTTTCTTCAAACCCGAACATGATGTTCATGTTTTGGATTGCTTGACCGGACGCACCCTTGGTCAAGTTATCGATTACCGACAATACCACTACCGTATCGCGATTTTGGGGACGCAATACCGAAATTCTGCAAATGTTTGAGCCTTTCACGGTGCGTGTTTGCGGCAATACGCCAGCTGGCAGAACATCCACGAAAGGCTCGTTCGCGTAACGCGCCTCGTATAAAGCCTGAAGATCCGGCAGCTTGCTCACATCCAACGCTGTAGCATAGAGCGTGGCATGAATACCACGAATCATCGGCAGCAAATGTGGAACAAAAGTTAGCCCCACAGGTGCAGCACCAACGGGTTGGATATCACGCAAGCCCTGCTCTATTTCTGGCAAATGACGATGGCCTGAAACACCGTAAGCTTTGAAGCTATCCATGATTTCAGTAAGCAAATTGTCGATTTTGCCTTGGCGACCAGCACCGCTCGCGCCGCTCGCTGCGTTGGCGATAAGGCGCGTCGGATCGATCAAATTATTTTCCAGCAAAGGCAAGAAGCCTAACTGGGTAGCCGTGGGATAGCAGCCCGGACAAGCAATCAACTTAGCGGTTTTAATAGCATCGCGGTTAACCTCTGGCAAACCGTAAACGGCTTGAGAAACTAACTCGGGGGCGCCGTGAGGCTGGTTGTACCATTTTTCCCAAAGAGGCACATCTCGGATTCTAAAGTCTGCCGACAAATCGATAATGCGGGTATTGGTGGCCATGAGTGCGGGCATCATGTTTTGCGCTACACCGTGCGGCGTGGCGAAGAACACAACATCCAACTCACCCAGTACAGCAACGTCAGGCTCGGTAAAGGCCAAATCGATATGGCCGCGCAAGCTTGGGTACATATCGGCCACTTTTACGCCAGCTTCTGCGCGCGAGGTAATTACGCTCACCTCCACCTGTGGATGATTCACCAACAACCGTAGCAATTCGACTCCGGTGTAACCTGTACCGCCTACAATACCTGCCTTAATCACGTGCAACCCCTTAAATTTACTGCGCTAAATTAGGTTTCGCCATTTGCCTCATGGCGAAGCTTTGGGCTATGGTAGCAGCCCAGAATAGCGGCCTATGATAAGAGTCTTGCTGACAAACCGAAAGTGAAAAGATGAGTCAAATCAATTCGCTGAAGAGAAATACTCCCCCAACCGCACCTAGGCTAACTTTGGGCATTTATCATCCACTGCGACCTTATGTATTGTTCAGCCGTCCAGTTAAGAGTGGAGATCACAGCCACTTGAATAAGCAGCAGACAAAAACGCATCTGCTGGTACACTGCGCTGCCTTCTGGCTACCCTGTAAGTTGGTTGCGTACATCGGCTTTTATCACAAACAACATTTACTCAAATTCATATGACATTCCTTTGGCTCAAAGCATTTCACATAGTCGCCGTCATCTCTTGGTTTGCGGCCTTGTTCTATTTGCCGCGCCTGTTTGTGTATCACACGCTGAGTGAAGACACTGTTAGCCGCGAGCGATTTAAAGTCATGGAGCGAAAATTACTCCGCGGAATTGCAAACCCTGCAATGATTGCCGTTTTCATTTTGGGCGGCTGGATGAGTTATTTAAATTGGGATTACTACTCACATGCGAATTGGTATTGGAGTAAGTTGATTTTGGTTGGATTGGTAACCATTTATCACCACGCTTGCGTAGGCTACTTCAAGCAGTTACGCGACGATAAATGCCAAAAGAGCCACACCTTTTTTCGCGTCTTTAATGAACTACCCGTTTTTTTATTAATTGGGATTGTCATTATGGTTGTGGTAAGGCCGTTTTAATTTTTACTAATGCCATTATGAATTGTCTTTACGCTATCACTGATTCGCATCTCATGCCTGGTGAAAAACTCTTTACCGGCGTTGAGGCTGCATTAAAAGGTGGCTGTCAGTTTGTGCAATACCGTGACAAATCTGGCAATACATCAAAGCGGCTCAATGACGCCCAAAAATTACGCGACCTGTGCGCTGCTTACCAAGCAAACTTGATAATTAATGACGATGTAGAACTCGCGCGCAGAATACAAGCGCAAGGTGTGCATCTTGGCCAAGGTGATGGCGATGTAAGAGCGGCGCGTAAGCGCTTGGGCAATGACGCAATTATTGGCGTGACCTGTCACGATTCGCTCGGGCTCGCGCAAAAAGCACTGGAAGATGGTGCAACTTATATCGCCTTCGGACGTTTTTTTTCATCTAACACAAAACCAAATGCTCGCCCCGCTTCGCTGCATTTACTTGCACAAGCAAAAACACAATTTCCCGGCGCACTTGTAACTGCTATTGGCGGAATCACACTCGGCAATGTGCAAGATGTTTTAACCGCCGGTGCCGATTTAGTTGCGGTTTGCCACAGCTTATTTTCGGCTGACGATGTTACCAACCAAGCAAGACAATTTAACCGAATTCCATTGGCGCGATAGACGCATCAAAACACTCACTTTGTTGTAAGGATTTATCCATGAGCCGTTCCGAAGAATTATTTGCACAAGCCCAAATTCATATTCCAGGTGGAGTCAATTCACCGGTACGCGCTTTTCGCGCCGTTGGCGGAACGCCGATTTTTTTTGAACGCGCACAAGGTGCTTATGCGTGGGACGCAGACGGCAAACGCTACATCGATTACGTGCAGTCTTGGGGCCCCATGGTGTTGGGCCACGCCCATCCTGAGGTTATTAACACGGTAATTGAAACCGCAAAATTTGGTTTAAGTTTTGGCGCACCAACCGAACGCGAAACAACTTTGGCCGACAAACTTTGCGCACTTATGCCCGGCATGGATATGGTGCGTTTCGTAAGCTCTGGCACCGAAGCGACTATGAGCGCAATTCGTTTAGCGCGCGCTTTTACTAAACGCGACAAAATCATTAAGTTTGAAGGTTGCTATCACGGCCACTCGGATTCTCTGTTAATCAAAGCAGGTTCAGGCGCTTTAACCATGGGCGTACCGAGTTCACCTGGTGTTCCCGCCGTACTTGCTGACCACACGGTCACGCTTGATTACAACAACATTCAACAAGTGCGCGATTATTTTGCCAAGCAAGGCGACACAGTGGCGTGCATAATTGTTGAGCCCGTTGTTGGCAACATGAATTGCGTTCCGCCTGTCGAGGGATTCTTAGAAACCTTGCGCGAAGTTTGCGATCAATCCGGCGCAGTTTTAATTTTGGATGAAGTCATGACAGGCTTTCGCGTGAGCCATAAAGGTGCACAAGGTTATTACAATATCAAAGCAGATTTAACAACACTCGGCAAAGTTATTGGTGGCGGCATGCCTGTTGGTGCATTCGGTGGGCGGCGCGATATTATGCAAATGATTGCACCCTCCGGCCCCGTTTACCAAGCAGGTACATTATCGGGGAACCCTGTTGCCATGGCTGCCGGTTTAAAAACATTGGAACTTTTAGAGCAGCCAGGTTTTTATGAAAATCTTTCTTCGAAAACCACGAAGCTTGTTGAAGGCTTGCAGAAGCTGGCAGATGAAGCAGGAATTCCCTTCACTACCAATCATGTGGGCAGCATGTTCGGCTTCTTTTTCACTAGCGAGAAAAAAGTAACCAACTTTAAACAAGTAATGGCATGTGATATTCCACGCTTCAATAAATTTTTTCACGGTATGTTGAAGCGCGGAATTTATTTGGCGCCTGCCTCCTATGAAGCGGGATTTATGTCAGGCGCACACACAGATGATGATCTAAAAGCCACTCTTCAAGCTGCAAACGAAGTATTCCAGAAAATTAAATAAATATCTGAACTTAGTGAAGCCCACTTAGTCACAACCCCGCAGAAATAGTAAAACTATTTTTGCGGTCTTACTAAAAACATTTAAATGTAAAAATATCATAATGATATGCGCGTATAATCATGTTTGAACGCGCTATGCCAAAACGTGCATAACCACAAAATTTACCATTTCAAAATATTGCTATCACTTTAATTCTATTTAACTCAAAGCTCATGAATATCTTTTACACTGCTATTGTGTCATCGCTTTTTTGCGATGATTGTTCATTTGGAAAATTTGCTATCAAGACGTGGGGGATACCATGTTTAAGAAAAGAGATGCAACCCGCCTTGGCGAGATTTTGGTCAGTAAAGGGCTTATTACACCCGAACAACTGTCTGTCGCCACGCACGAACAAACCAAGCGAAACCGTCTTCTCAACATTGCCGATGCGAAAGCACCCAAGGGTGTTATGATCGGGGAAATTCTTGTTGAGCTTGGCTTTATTGACCAACTCGAGTTAAAGCGTGGGCTAAATTGGCAACAGCGTTTACGCCACGTATCCATCGCAATGGCACTGTGCGCACCTTTTATGGTGTTTGCACCCGTAAGCGCCACCGCGCAAACCACTTCGTCCTCCTCATCATCTATTGGCGCAAACAAAGGATTCTCGCCCATTACCATTCAAGCTGAAAACCTCTCTTCAATGAAAGGTGTAGTCAAGGAGACTACTAACGATATAGGTGGTGGACAGAATGTAGGCAATATAAATTCGGGGGAATGGATCGACTTCTCCACTACTGACGTGAATATTCCAGTCTCCGGCACCTACAGAATTAGCTATCGGGTGGCAGCCGCGAACGGCGGAGGGAGCTTCACGCTGAACGAATCTGGCACCACAACCATTCACGGTGTAGTTTCAGTACCAAAAACAGGAAGCTGGCAAACTTGGACGACGGTTGAACATACCGTGACCCTCAACGCGGGTGTACATCATTTTTTAATAAATGCTGTGGTAGGTGGATTCAACATTAATTGGTTCAAAATCGAAGCTGCATTCGCAGCCACCCCAATGCCTCTTACTATTCAGGCTGAATCTTACTCCGCGATGAACGGAGTTACGAAGGAAACGACCCTTGACGTGGGGGGTGGACAGAATGTGGGAAATATAAATACCGGGGAATGGCTTTCATACAAACTAAACCTCTCAATTCCAACGGCAGGCCCCTATAAGGTGAGTTACCGAATAGCATCACCCAACGCCGGAACCAGCTTCACACTGGGTGAAGAAGGAAGCTCCGTTGTTTATGACACGGTCCCCGTTAGTAAGACAGGAGGCTGGCAGACTTGGTCAACGATAGAGCGCACCATCAATTTACCGGCCGGACTGCACAATTTTGTCATTAAGGCGGTAGTAGGGGGATTCAATTTAAATTGGTTTAAGCTGGAACCTGTAAGCCTTGCAAACTCATCGACCAGCTCGGTAACGTCCTCATCGGCGAAATCTTCATCCGCTGGAAATTCTACAAGCTCAATACCATCCAGTATTGCTGCGTCATCCGCACCCACCTCCTCCACCAGCTCTAAATCATCTGTAAGTAATCAAACCAATAAGGTAGCAGGTTCGGTAGTTTTAAATTGGTCTCCGCCGATCAAGAGAGAAAACGGATACACTCTCGATATTACTGAACTGGGCGGATACGAGCTTAGGTACAAAAAACAGGATGCCGGCAGCTTTACCTATGTAACTATTGATAGCGCGTGGACGACAAACTACATTTTTCCGTGGCTGGAAGGAGAGTATATTTTTCAGATAGCTGCGTTTGACAAGAATGGTAACTACAGTAACTTTGCCGATGTGCATCCCTTCTAAATATCACCGGTATAAAAAAAGCGGGCCTTTCGGCCCGCCAAACGTGCAACCCCGTTAGGGATTCTGGATACCGGGAATACGCATTCCTCAGGTATAAATTCTGTGCCGCATCGGCTGCTTCGACAATTTCGCGTCTAGTGTTCGAATTTAAAACCCCAAACTTTTAAATCTTACTTTGCTTGCGCAACCATTCATTGGTTAAAAAATACGAGCCATTTGAACATCCTGTCCCCGACTCGTTAAACACTGCGCTCTCCCTTGCGCAATGTGTAATTAGACCCAAGAATAGCCAATTACAGGAGGAAGCATACAAAACACTTAGCCACATCATCGTACGACCACAATGATTGCGCTAACAATAAGACTAACAAAAAAAAGCGCTGCTGCCAATTGCTAAATAGCGCTTTTTTCATACAAATCATAAATATTGTGCACAGAGGCGACTGACTAGAAAAAATCCACGTCTTTGGAGAAAATTTGATCGCCCAATTCAGTATTGGAACCCTGATCAGCGCAAGCTAAAACTCGCTGTACCTCCTCTTGTCCGCGACCAAGATATTCTAACAACGCCAATGAGGACTCTATCTGCGCCATAGCTTCTGAATTTTGGGGGCGAGTTAAAGATTGAAGCGCCCTATTCAAGTCAGCATTCAAAATACCCAAAGTTCCTGAGACTTTGCTGTGCTGCGAAATGAGCGCAATGTGTGTACTCAATGCTCCGACTTTTCCATCCACAGTACCTAAGATCCACGGAACGGTATCTTTAATGCGCCCGTAACGCTCCGGGTCAGCATCAGGCATATTCTTGATCAAAAGGGATACGCGTTTAAAGTTGCAAAAGGTACGGCTGCCAAAATCGCAAAAGCGGCCCTCAGTGTGAATCGCCAGAAACATGTCCTTTTCAAGCGGTGACAATTCATAGTTGTTATGGGAGTAAAACAGTGGCCCGGAGTCGCCCACAAACATGACAGATGTATTTAGCCCAAACTCGGCCATGGTTTGAAATAGACCCTCCGCGAGCTTATCAAAACTATCCATTGCATAGGTTCGTTCTGCAAAACGCACGGATCGCCCTAAATCAGCACTACTGTTCATGGCCTCAAGGGCCAACACCTGTGCCCCAGCCGCCTTCTCATCCAGCGATTTTTTCTCGTGATAGACTTTTATGCTTCGCGCAGCTTTAGCGCGAAGAATCTCTGCCTCACAAGGCTTAATTAAATAATCATCCGCTCCCAACCTAAAGCCCGTTATTTTCTCCTGAAGATCGGATTTTCCTGACAAAAAGATAATCGGGATATCGCGTAGGGTCGCATCAGCTTTTAATTCGGCACAGACTTCATAGCCGCTTTTAACGGGCATTTCTATGTCCAGCAATATCAAGTCAGGCATCCACTCTCTGGCGAGCTTTATCCCTATATTGCCGTCATAGGCAGACAAGACGTTGTATTGGTCCTGTATGTTCGCAGACAAAAATGCTTGCCACGTCTTATCATCATCGACCACTAAAATTTTTTGGGATTCTGCCATGCTCACCACTCCATCTGTTTGAGTCCAATCTAAGTGTAGATAGAGGTATAGGTGCTCGCTGGAAATTTAGATCATCAAGAGTTCTCAATAGGCAAAAAAAATCGCCATCTTTTTGCAAAGATGGCGATTCGGTATTACTTACCTTCAGTTTATAACTTAGAACTGGAAGCGCAGACCTACACGGTACATACGGCCAATCAAGTCATAAATCATTGGGTTAGCAACAGTACCAGTACCTGGTGACACAGCTGGATCTTTGTTCAACAAGTTGTCGATCTTAGCGTAACCAGTCAAGTTTTCAGTAAACTTGTAGTTAGCACCCAAATCGAAACGCAAGGTACCATCCATGTCGTTTTCGTTGGTTGTTCCGTGAGTAACGGTTGCAACTGGGCAGTTTGTTTGACACTCAATCAATTCATTGCTGTAAACACCATCGCTCACCCAATGCTCGGTCAGGCTAATACCCCACTTGTCAGTATCCCAGCTTTGAACAGCCATGACTTTCCAATCTGGAGTACTACCAATGTTTACACCGGCGCTATCAGTAGGAATGGTATTAGGAAGACCAGAGTCAACCATGAAGCTGATATTGTGAGTTCCCAAGGCACGCATGGTCAAAGTGCCATCACCGATAGTCATGCGGTAAGACGCTTCAATATCAAAACCTTTTGTATGCCAAGATGCCAAGTTAAATGGCTGTAAGCGCACGTAGTTAGTGTTTGGCACTGTGCTGGTAAGCAACATTGCTTTACACATATCTTGGTTACCTGCATCCACACAAAGGTCAACTTCTTGTTGCGCACCAATAGTACCGATTACATCGTCAACCTTAATATCGAAATAATCGAATGAAAGGTTCAAACCTGGCGCCCAATCAGGCTGGGCCAAAACAATACCGATCTCGTTGTTACGAGCATCTTCAACACGCAAATCGGGGTTACCAATTGTGCGCTGTTGAACGGTGATGTTAGTCCCCTTGTAGTTAACGGTGTTGTTAATTACAACCTCGGCAGCAAACAGCTCACTCAAGTTTGGAGCACGAACGTCTTTTGACGTTACCGCACGGAAGCGCAGACCACTAACTGGAGTTTTCCAAGTAGCACCTAACTTCCAAGTGTCTACGTTACCCGCTGTGCTGTATTCAGTACCACGAATTGCCATGTTGATGTTAGCTTCACCCATGGTATCTGAATCAAGAATAGGCAAGCCTGCTTCAAGGTAAGCTTCTTTTACATCGAACTCACCTTTAGCCCAGTGATAGTTACCGGCGAACCAGTGGTTACCAATTGGGTTGGTCAACAGTGGGTCAGCTGGATACTGTTCATTGTGGGGGCTTTCTGGACGGTTACCGTTACCGTATGGGTCGCCAGTTACGATGTATTCTTCTTTACGGTATTCCAAACCTGCCGCAACAGCGATTGGGCCTGCCCATGAAGAGAATGGCTCACCCGAAATGTTGAAGCTGGCTACGTTTTGCATTTGTGGAGAATGTTGATGTGGGCCATTCTCTGGGAATACGTAAGCGTATGAAGCTGCAGATGGAGCAACATTGCCGAAGATGTTCATAGGAACACAACCGCTTGCTTGCGCAGCTGGGTTGCGGCAAACAATAGTACCATTAGGACCTTGAACCGCATCAATAGCCGCGTTGTAGCGGTTGTTGAGCATGATGTCATGAACTTTAAGGTCAGTTACGTTTCGGCCATATTGATAATAAGTGTCGTAGCTCCACTCGGTATCTAAGGCATTGAATTTACCGGTAGCACCTAATACGAAACGCTCTTGCTCACGCACTGGGTGAACGTTTTGACGTGGCTCAATTTGCGCGTTAACAGTACCGTATTGGAATTGGGTAATGTTGTTAGCCGCACACGCTGCTTTGATTGACGCTGGCAAGTACGGGTTATCGCACTTCATGGTCAAGTTAGCGTTTTTAGCCGCACCCAAAATTGGGTAGTTAACTGAAGTAACACGCGCCTTGTTGATGGTAGCGTAGATTTCGTTGTTTTCATCCAAATCGAAGCCAATACGCGCATAACCTACGTTACGCTCAATGGCTGACGCCAAACTCTTACCACCGCTGTTCAAGCCGCTCAAATCGCCGCCTTCACACATGTTTGCTATACAGTTCTTCCCGTACTGGAACTGATATGGCTCACCATTTTCACCGAAAGCGATGCCTTTCAACGGGCCACCGGTAATCAAACCGTATTTGGCATATTGAATGTTTTGAGCTCGGTCGATCAAATAACGTTGCGGCTTACCATCGGTAGTTTCGCTCAGCTGGCGGTTCGCCGCTTCAGTACCGGTGTACCAATCACGACCACCTGGGCCTTCCAAACCAAAATCACCTGGAGGAATACCGTCTTCTTTACCGTGTTCGCCGCTGATCTGAATGTGCAATCTGTCATCCATGAAGCTTCCGCCCCATGCCAATTGACCGAGTACACCTTCGTTATCGGCATAAGTTGATTGACCTGCCTGGATATTACCTTTAACACCTTCAAAACGTTTATCGGTGATGAAGTTCACCACACCACCAACCGCGTCAGAACCGTAGGATGCAGAAGCACCACCGGTTACCACGTCTACGCTTTTGATAAGCAATTGAGGGAATTGGCTAACGTCAGTAACGCCAGTTACGTTAGCACCAACAACACGTTGACCGTCCAACAGGGTCAAGGTACGGATAGTACCCAAACCACGCAGACCGAATGAGCTCAACCCTTGCAAGCCGCTACTCGTGCTGTATGTCATTGCCTGCGTGCTCGCACTGCCTTGCAAAGATGGCAACTGAGCGATAGCAGCAAACACGTTTGGCTGTGCAGACTTTTGAATATCATCTACAGACATTGAGGTTGTTGGGGTGGGCTGGGTGAAGCTGCTCGAAACGATACGTGAACCAGTAACGGTCACTTCGGTAACGGCTTCTTCTTCCGCTGCATAAGCTTGAACACTGAATACTGTCAGTGTTGCCAGCGCCATACAGGCGGGTAATAGTTTGCGTTTGAATTGCTTTTCAGAGTTCATCTCGTAATCTCCAAGGTTTTTATTGTTAGTGCGCGCCAACTGGAGTGTTTGCGCTACCATGTGATACTCAAAAAAAATGAGCCAGCTTTTAGGTGCCACTGAGCCCACTAATAGTCATTAAAACTATAAACACAACCGTTTTCATTGCGTAGTACTCGGTTGACATCTAAATCCCCCTAGACACAACAACACGGATCTCACGCAAGGCGGCTAACCAAATGGTTGCGCTACCAAAACGATAACAAAAAAAAACCTCCAGACCAAGCACTTCTGAAGGCTTTTTGTATGATTATAAACAAAGTTGTTATGAATCATAGAGTTAAGGTAAATTTTTGTAAGCAATCTGGTGTATCAGTAAAGACCCCATCCACCCTCAAACTGGCCAACCAACGCCAATCATCCTCATGATTGGCCGTGTAGACCCAATTTTTGAGCCCGCGACGCGACGCATCAGCTAATAATTCCGGGGTAATGAAGCTCAAATGAGTATTAAACGCGTAGGCTTTTAGCGGTTCGCAGCATTGGGCGTAATCCAGCGGAATGCCTTCAATAAGCGCAGCGCGCCTCACTTCAGGTAGGCCTTGCAGGGATTCGAACAACTGCTGGTGATCAAAACTGGAGACGATGTAGTGATCGTAGCCCAGTTGATTATCATGTACGAATGCGTCGAGCTGACGCTTTAACGTAGGTACGCAATCAGGCCCTTTGATTTCGATGTTCAACATGGCGCGGTCTTTCACCAAGGCAAGCACATCGGTAAGCGTAGGAATCAACTCGCCATTCGCCAGAGTTTGTTGGCGCAAATAAGCTAGCGGCTGCTCCGTGATAACGCCCTGCCCCGACACGACTCTGCCCAATCGCCGGTCGTGCGTTACCAAGAGTTCGCCTTCTACTTGGTAAATATCAATTTCAATGGCATCTACGCCCGCATCAAGCGCGCGGGAAATAGCGGCCAAACTATTTTCAGGCAGCGGCTCATTGTTCATTAAGGGGCCGCCGCGATGGGCAATACAAGTCAGCTTCGACATAAATTCACAACATATTCAGATTAGAGGTTTTATACTGCGCACTCTTTTGTGCTCCGCCGCCAGAGTATGGCAGCCGCACAAAGGTTCAGCAATTTAGATTCAAATAGACCTTCAACGAGTAGAGTTTCCCCGTGTTATCCCTATATTCCATCGACGAAAAAATTATGAGCGAAAGCCTCACAACAAAGCTACTGCTCGTGTGCGTGTGCATAGTGGTATTTTATTTGGCCACCAAATTGCTCAACAAAATTGCACACGACGTAAGCGTTCGCAAAGCACTGGGTGACGGCCGTGTGCCTTACATTACCAAGCTCATGAATATCGGCATGGTGTTTTGTTGCATTGTGATTGTGTGTTTATTACTTGGCCTTGGTTACAGCGAAGTCTCGGTATTTTTGTCATCTATTTTCGCCGTAGTGGGTGTGGGCTTGTTTGCGCAATGGTCAATTCTGAGCAACATTACCGCGAGCATGATTATTTTTTTCGGATTCCCTTATCGCATTGGAGACAGAATTAAAATCGCCGACAAAGACGATGACATGAGCGGCGTGATTGAAGAGATCAGTATGTTCCATGTGATTTTACGCCGCGACGATGGAAATTTAATTACCTACCCGAACTCCATGGTGCTGCAAAAAGCAGTGATAAAAATTGAACAGCCTTGCACAAAATCTGTTGAAAAAGAGATTGAGGAACAGGAACCGGCTGAGAAAGCTGCCACAGATTACTTCAAAGGATTGAAAACCGTTCGCGATTAAATGAACTAGCAAATAAAAAAGGCGAGCCAAAAGCTCGCCTTTTTTATTTTAAATTTGCACTCTAGTCCCCAACTCCACGACCGCATTATCTGGCAGCTGAAAAAATTCCACGACACCACCTGCATTACGGCTCATAGTCGCAAACAAATGTTCACGCCACAACGCCATGCCACTACCCGGTGTTGCAACTATTGTTTCGCGGCTTAAAAAATAGCTGGTTTGAAATAGCGGAATTGCCAAACCAAGGCCTTCGCAAAGCTGTAGAGCTTTGGGAACATCTGGCGCATCCATAAAACCAAACGTCAGTACTACTCGCCAAAAACTATTACCCAAATCTTCTAGCTGCACACGCTCGGTTTCATCAACCCAAGGGACATCAGCAAAGCGCACCGTAAGAATAATATTGCGCTCATGCAAAACTTGGTTGTGTTTAAGATTGTGAAGTAATGCTTGCGGAACGGTAGATGAATCAGCAACCGGGTAAACGGCTACACGTGCTGCACGCTGAATGTCTGTAGGATTTAAGGTTCCGATAAATGCTTGCAAATCAACACCCTCTTTGCGAATTGTTGCGAACACTATATCGCGACCGCGACGCCAGGTTGCCATCAACAAAAATAACAATCCACCTAAGACTAACGGAAACCAACCGCCATCGAAAAACTTAATCATGCAACCAGAAATTAACGCCAAATCCAATACCAAAAAAATTCCTGTTACAGATAATGTAACTGGCTTTGGCAAATTCCAACGATAGAGTGCTACGAATAATGTCAGCAACGTCGTAATCATCATAGTCAAGGTCACTGCAATACCATAAGCACCTGCAAGCGCCGCCGAACCACCAAATAAGACCACCGCCAAGACTACACCAATCAGCAAAACCCAATTAACTGCTGGCAAATAAATTTGACCTGCTTCGTTGGCCGACGTGTGTTGCACTGACATGCGCGGCAAAAAGCCTAACTGGATCGCTTGGCGCGTCATCGAGTAAGCACCGGAGATAACCGCTTGCGATGCAATAATGGCGGCAACAGTTGCAATAATAACGGCGGGCCAAATCAATGTTGCTGGAAATAAATTATAAAAAGGATTTGAAATGGCGCTCGGCTCCGCCAACAACAAAGCACCCTGCCCCAAATAATTTAACGCAAGTGCAGGCAAGGCTATAGAGATCCAAGCATATTGAATTGGCTTGCGGCCAAAATGGCCCATATCCGCATAAAGTGCTTCTGCACCTGTAAGCGCAAGCACAATTGCCCCCAAAACGGCAAATGCCTGCCAACCTCGTTCACATAAAAAATTCCACGCGCTCACCGGATTTAATGCCGCAAGAATTTCAGGTGTTTGCACAACCTGATAGGCACCAGAAACGGCCAAGACTGAAAACCATAACATCATCAAAGGGCCAAAGACTTTTCCTACCGCACCCGTGCCTCTGCGCTGCACTAAAAATAATGCCACCAATATTCCAAGCGCAATAGGAACCACGAAAGGTGTGAGCCTTGGTGTTACCACACTCAAGCCTTCCACCGCTCCCAACACAGATATTGCTGGTGTGATAACACTATCGCCGTAAAAAAGTGTTGCCCCAAACAAACCTAAGAGCAACAACCAAGGACGTATACGCGGATATTTTTCTGTAGATTTCGCAGCCAATGCACTCAACGCTAATACACCGCCTTCACCGCGGTTATCGGCACGCAGAATAATCAACACATATTTAAGTGTGACCACCAACATCAACGCCCAAAAAATCGCGGAGACCGCGCCGATGATATGAAGCGCATCCAAAGCAACACCCGTTGCAGGACGAAAAACTTCTTGAAAAGTGTAGAGTGGGCTAGTGCCAATATCACCGTAAACAACACCCAAAGCCCCGATAGTTAGCGCGGTTGTGCTTTGGGTTTTGAGTTTATGTTTTGCGGTATTAGCGGGAGATTGAATTAAAACATCTTGAGCTGTCATGCCAAAAAGCTCCTCTGGCGGTTAGTGTCAGAGTGAGTGTGGCAGGCGTGGCGTTAGGATTGTGTTAGGATTTTTTTGAGGAGGATAATTTTAAAATCAAGAGCTGGATACCCGCTCAGCAATTGCTCCTGCATTGCTCTACTTCCTACATCCATGTAATCGTACGAGAGCACGACGACGGCTCATTCGAACGATGATTCATCATCCGCCAACCTATACCCAACTCCCGGTTCCGTTAACAACAACACCGGATCGGCAGAATTCACTTCTAACTTCGCGCGCAGCTGCGCCATATACAAACGCAAATAATGGGTGTGGTCTATAAACTCTGCGCCCCATACATCGTTTAATAATTGGCGATGCGTAACCACGCGGCCAGCGCTGCGCACAAGGCTCGCTAACAAATTAAATTCTGTGGGCGTTAAGTGAACTTGTTCGCCATTACGCTCCACGCGATGAGTTGCCAAATCAATGCTCACACCCGCTTTTTCGTAATGCGTAATAGATACACTTACGGGCACGCCTTTATGACGCAAGGCAACGCGCATGCGAGCTAACAACTCACCAATACCAAAAGGCTTTACTAAATAATCATCTGCGCCTAAATCTAACAGGCGAATTTTTTGGCCTTCTTGTTCGCGGGCGGAAATCACAATAACAGGGGTATTAAATTGTTTGCGTAACTGAGCGAGCAATGTTTCGCCATCGCCATCGGGTAACCCTAAATCCAATAAGATCAAATTAAATTTATTACCAGCGCTCTGTGCATGGGTCGCAATTGCAATACCTTCAGACAAGCTCGCCGCCGTGAGCAGCTTGTAACCCTCCAGCAATAACGCGTCGCGCAAGGTTGCTCGCAGTTCGCGGTCATCCTCCACTAAAAGCACATTGATTCTCACGATTGCGCTCCAAGCTTGGCATCATTTGGCAATGCACGTAATGGAATTTTCACACTAAAACATGAACCACCTTCTGTGGGGCAATTCAGCGTTACATCACCGCCATGCGCGCGAGCAATAGCGCGACACAATGCCAAACCAACGCCAGCACCAATAACTGGCGTACCGTCTTGTTCAGCAAGGCCGCGCTGAAAGGGTTCGAAAATTTTATTGTGCCAGCGCGTATCTATACCCTGCCCTTTATCGCTCACCGAAAATAAACACATGTCGCTTTCAAGATGCACATAAATATTGACCAGCGAATTTTTCGGGCTGTATTTAAGTGCATTATCGACAAGGTTTTCCAAAAGCTGGCCTATTAGAATCGCATCGCACCAGAGCAAGGGCAATTGCGGTTTTAATTGAATTTGCAGGCGATGATCAAGATTTCGACCACGCCAACGTCGCATTAAATCTGCCAATATTTCTTCGGCAGATTGCCAATCACAATTGATACGCTTGTCTGCATCCAAGCGCGCAAACTGCAAAATGTTATTGGTCATGAGATTGAGTCGCTCCGCTTCGTCATAAATACGTTGCGCGAGTTGATGCTGCTGCGCGGCATCTAACTTTTCAGTTTGTTCATTAAGTGATGATGCAGCCCCCATAATGGTTGCCAAAGGCGTGCGGTAGTCATGCGAAATTGCGGCGAGTAAATTATTGCGAACTAATTGCGCTTGCGCATGTTCGCGTGCTGTCAATTCTTGTTGATGAGAGTGGTAGCGTTCGAGAGCGTTGCCGAATTGATCGCAAATCGCTTGTAAGTGTATTCGCGTAGATATTTCATGCTCGGCAAAATTACTGAGCAACGCAGCGCCGAGTGCGTAGCCGCGAGCACGTAGCGGTAAATACACATCGGAGAACATATCGAAGCGCCCAGTACCGCGCCCCAATTGTTGATTGTTACGCAAACAATACCAGAGCGCGTGACGCTGCTCGATGCCAGTTTCACCTAGCAGCGCAACCTGTTGAATATCGTCCTGTTCGGGCAAATCATTTTTTAGAACAAGAAGCGACACCTTTTTGCCGCTCAGGTTTTCCAACAAATATTGCAGTTCGGCAAGGTGCTCCTGCGGTGCAGTAGATTCAAGCAACGCATCGCTCCACTGCCGCAAAATATCGGCCTCGCGCGCGTGGCGTTCAGCCAATTCAGATTGCGCGCGCTTCACGGCCACCAAGCTCACAATAATAATATTCACCACCAACATTACAAACAACATGAGAGCATGCTGGTGGAAATCTACGGTGAAAGTACCTCTCGGTGGAATAAAAAACCAATCAAACACTAAAACAAAAACAACGGCCAAAGATATAGACATTCGCCATGGGAAACAGACACTCGCCAAAGCCGATGTCAGCACCAACAACATGGCGAGATTGCTGACGTCCAAATGACCATCTAATGTGTATACCGCTAACCAACCTAATACCCACATGAAAGCCCCCAACCAATAGGTTGTGAGCTTGGTGGGTTTTGTAGGTGGAATGACAATAGGGTTCATAAACAGTAGCCTAACGAATCGCGTGTTAGGATCGCGTAAGTATTTTCTAACGCTCAAATACAAAAAAGGCGAACTTCTGTTCGCCTTTTTCTGGTTAGAGCACTGAAGCTATGGCTTTGCTCACATATTCCATTTTTTCTTTGGTTAACCCTGCAACACTAATGCGGCTGGTATCGGTCATGTAGATACTGTAATCATTTTTGAGCTTGTGGACTTGCTCCACACTCAAACCCAAAAATGAAAACATGCCGCGCTCTTTAGCAATGAAACTAAAATCGCGCTGCGATTGCAATTGATTTAGTGATTGCACTAAGTCAACACGCAAGCCTGCGATGCGTTCACGCATGGTGGTCAATTCATCGCTCCATACTTTAGTCAGTTCATTGCTGTGCAAAATAATATCGACCAACGCGGAACCGTGTGCGGGCGGCATGGAATAGATAGAACGCGCTACGCTTAATAAATTACTCAAGCCTGCATTGGCTTGTTGTTCATCGGCGAACACAAAACTCAGCGCCGCTGTGCGTTCGCGATACAAACCAAAATTTTTGGAAAAAGAAGTCGCGACTATCACTTCTGGTAAGCGCGCAGAGAGCATACGCAAACCGTAAGTATCTTCTTCCAAGCCTTCACCAAAGCCTTGGTAAGCCATATCTACAAATGGAATTAAACCATTGGCTTCACACAAGTCTGCAACTTGATTCCATTGCTCACGCGTTAAATCGGCACCACTGGGGTTATGGCAGCAGGCGTGCAGTAAAACCAAATCGCCACGTGGTACTTGTTTTAAAGTATCCATCATGGCGGTGAAGTTAATGCTGTGCGATGTGTAATCGTAGTAAGGATATTCGCGCAGCTTTAAACCGGCGCTACCCAGTAATGGAATATGGTTTGCCCACGTAGGAATGCTCACCCATAAATTTGCGCCGGGTTTAGCGCGCTGAATAAGTTCAGCAGCAACACGCAGCGCGCCACAACCGCCTGGCGTTTGTACGGTACGAACACGATTGGCTTCTACTGCTACATGGCCTTCGCCAAATACTAATTTAGTGGCTGCCTCGTTAGCACCGGGGTAGCCCGCCGGTGGCGTGTAGGCTTTGGTTGTTTCCTGTTTAAAACGAATTTTTTCCGCTTCTGCAACCGCTGCCATAATCGGCGTTACGCCCGCGTCGTTTTTATAGACCCCAACGCCCAAGTCCACTTTGGAGGGATTAGTGTCTTTAGCGTAGGCAATGCTTAAACCGAGGATGGGGTCGTTGGGTAGTAAGGGCAAAGTTTCAAACATGATGGCGTTCCAAATATATCCAGAATATGAAGTGGCTCTAAAACGGGGGATTATACATGGACGCTGCCGAAAGATTCTTGGTCAGCCTGCAACCTTGCTAATAGCAGGCCTTGTAGCTTTACTCTTCCATCTAAGCATTTTTGGCCTCCAGATAACAACGGCGAGCTAAGGAGAGCGCACCAGTAATACCTGCGTTCCCGCCCAGCACAGTTGGAATCAAATAGCTATCCATATCTTTTAGCACTACATCGTGGGCGTAACCATTCAGCATATGCTTTAGGTTGGCGCGAATTTTTGGGAAAAGAAAATCGGCCGCCATCACGCCTCCGCCGAAAATGATTTTTTCCGGTGCGTACATCCAAGTAAGGTTTACGCACATCACAGCCAAGTAATAAGCTTCTATATCCCACGCTAGGTGATCCGGCGGTAAGTCTTTGGGATGCGTTTGCCAGCGCTTGTGGATGGCGGTTCCCGATGCCAGCCCTTCCAGACAATGGGTGTGAAACGGACAACAACTATCGAAGTGATCATCCATCGCCTGCGGAACCATCATGTGCCCAACCTCAGGGTGGCTAATGCCCTGCATCAGCTTACCCCCAGCAAAAATGCCTGCGGCTATTCCAGTTCCAACGGTAACGTAAACAAAATTATCGCAATCCAGCCCTGCTCCTTCCGTAAACTCGCCCACCGCCGAGCCATTCACCTCAGTTTCCAGCTCAACTAAGGTGTTGAGTGAGCGTTTGAAATATCCGATAAGGTCAATTTGCGACCAATCAGGCCTAGATGTTTTGGTGATATAGCCATAGGTGGGTGAGCGACGATCCAAATCCAAAGGCCCAAAACTCACTACCCCCAAAGCTGCGAGATGGCCAAACTCTGGCGAAGTTTGCAAGAAAAAATCCCGAACGGCCGCCAATGTGGCGTCTGGAGCCCCTGTCGGAATCTCTGTGCGAGCCTTGATAAACCCACGCGAATCCGCCAGCACACAAATAAAACGAGTACCTCCCGCTTCTACGCCGCCAAACACGGGCTGCGTTTTATCGTCACTCATAACAAGACCTCACTAACTTGCTTGCCTAGAGTGTAGAACATGAAAGCAAAACCACGAGAATTTAAACCATGTACAATTCTCGCGGCATTTACAACGCCACAGACGCAAAATGATGATTTTTAGCCAAGGCATACCATGACAAGCGATCCTTTTGAAACAGCGGCAGTTAACGAGTACCAGCGCTCCCTTAACGATATTGGAAAACTGAAATCTACCTTGGCGCCTTTGCAAAAATCTTATCAACGCTTTGACAAGATAATTACCAAATCTATTGAAGACTCGCCCACCAAGCCCGCCTGTAAAGCAGGTTGCTTTTACTGCTGTTACTACAAGGTGGAAGTAAAAGCTCATGAAATGTTGCTCATCTATGAGCACATGCAAAAAAAGTTGAGTCCGGATGTAAGTTCACACATCCTGACGAGCGCAAAAGCCAATGCAGAATTGATTCGTACCTTTACGGAGCAAGAACATTTATCCACTAACTTGAAATGCCCTTTTTTAATTGAAAACCAATGCAGTATTTATGAGGCACGCCCATTTCGTTGTAGAAGTTTCCATGCAGTGCACGTTGATGGTTGTGAAGCCTCCTATAACAACCCAAGCGATTTTACGATTGCTACAGAATTAATTCCGGACGTTTCTCATTTTAGCGATGCACTTTCTCAGGGTTTTGAAGCAGCTGCTATGGATGCGGGTTTTGATCACCGAACCTACGATTTAAACACCGCATTGATTGAGGTGTTTGATGATTCTTCTATTGAAAAACGCTACAAGCGCGGAAAGAAGGCGTTTAAAAACGCGATTGAAGTAATAGATGCAGCAGAGTAAAGCCCAAGATCGTGCAAGTTTTACATGCCTGATTCATCTAACGAATAAACAAGGAAACAACGCCCATAAAACTAACACTGAGCAAACTCACACCAAGCACGCGGTAAAAAATCTTAGGGTCCCCCTCAAGAATTCGTTCGTGAAAACGTAACCCAATCAAATGTCCAACTGTGGCGCAAGGCAATAACCACAGGTGGTGTATTAACTGTAAATCCACACCCGCGATAATGAAGGCCGTCATTTTAATTACTACCAAAATAAACCAGAGCACAAAAAGCGTGTCACGCAATTGATGTTTGGCTACATGAGTTCCAAATACAGAAATGATTAAAGGTGCACCAATTAATGAGGTACCGCTTATATAAGCGCCCAAAACAAGAAAGCATTTATCCACTAAGGGGTTAGTACTTTTGAATGGCTTATTCAAAATGTAAGTAACGGCATACACAGAGACAATCGAAAAAATAATACCCGTCATTACACTCGCAGGAATGGTTAACAAACCTGCCACACCAATTAGCTTTGGAATAATCATTACCTTCATGGACTTTTTCAAATAAGCCCAATCGATAGTTCCACCTTGTTTACGCGAATCTTCAGATTGCTCGCGATGCTTGCGGTAGTTTTGTAACACCACAAGCGACGAAAAAAATAATAAATGAACAGCAATAATCGGCAAATAAACCAATGGTCTATTATCAATCAACAACAGAAATGGGAGCGACATAACAGCTCCACCAAACCCTAAACCTGAGCGAACGAATCCGCTCCACACAAACACCAACGCGATTAACACGTATTGGTAAATCTGTAACTCGCCCATCACCTACTCACAAATTGCACAAAGAATATGGATGCTACGCGAGAAGATGAACAGAGTGAAGTTTGACGTGTCAATTAAGTGAATTCGTTGCACAAGGCAACTAATCAAACCATGAGATATGAGGACTTATTATGAGCAAAAGTTTATCCCGATTGCTGGCCGCCATGACTTGCGCCGCATCCTTAAGCGTTTACGCCACCGAACACGCGGACAAAACGCATGAGGGACACAAGCGCCATCATCCACCGCAAGCCGCTTTTGATGCGTGCAAAAATTCCGTTGAAAGCGCGACCTGCCAATTCACTGGCCGTGAGAACCAAACCATTTCAGGCACTTGTGCGACACCACCTAACGCGGAGGAAAAATCTACCTTAGTTTGCAAGCCAGACCGAAAAGATTGGAAACCCAAAGAGGGCGATAAACACTAAGTAGATTTCGAAGGCTTGCAGGCACCTGTCGCAAGCCTTCCCTTTTTGAGTCATTGGGTTATATTGCCAAGCCCTGTTGTACTGCTGGTAAAACCCGTGACCTCATCTCCTCAACACATTCCTTCAACGACATTTTCACAAACGCTGCAAGAGTGGAAGACACTTGCGGCGCTCGGTGGCCCTATTTTGGTTGCGCAACTTGCGCAAATGGCCAATGGCGTTATAGATACCATGATGGCTGGTCACGCCAGCGCGCGCGACCTCGCGGCAGTTGGAATCGGCACGGGGATTTGGGGCCCTGTATTATTATTTTTTATTGGCGTTCTCAGCGCGCTCCAACCCTTGGTATCAGGCCATCGTGGAGCAGAAAATCACGCGCGGATAATGCCAGTCACCTGGCAGGGTTTGTATATCGCCTTTGTCGGCTCCATTTTAATGGCAGCAATTCTTACGCATGTTCGCCCTCTTTTTGTGTTGCTGGGTTTAGACGCAGAAACAACAGATATAGCGCAAGCTTATTTGGATGCACTGGCTTGGGGGATTCCTGCAGTTTTATTATTAAACGCGTTACGCGGCCTTACCGATGGTATGGGCCACACCAAAATTATTATGGTGTTTTGTTTAATCAGCACCATTCTTAATTTGCCATTTAATTATTTATTTATTTTTGGCTTTTCAGTTGGCGATTGGCAGTTCCCCGCGCTGGGTGGTGAAGGCTGTGGTTGGGCTACAACAGCGTCAAACTGGATTGCAGTCATAGCCATGTTGGTGTATTTGAATCGCAACAAAGATTACAAAAAATTCCACTTGATTGGCGATTGGGCTAAACCAGATTGGCAAGAAATAAAACATATTCTTCATTTGGGTTTACCTATTGGATTTGCCATGTTTGTTGAAGTCAGTATGTTTTGCGCGATTGCACTATTTTTATCCCCGCTTGGCCCAACCGTGATCGCAGGCCACCAAGTGGTACTAAATGCGATTTCGTTATTTTTTATGGTGCCCCTAAGTTTAGGCATGGCCTTAACACTGAGAGTTAGTTTTTTGATTGGCGCAGAGGAACACCACAAAGCGCGGCTATTAGCACGCAGCGCTATTTTCCTAGCACTGGGAATTTCCTGCATAAATGCGCCAATATTATTTTTCGGGCGCGATTTTATTTCGTCGCTTTATACCAATGAGATGGAAGTACGTCTTATTGCAATGCAATTATTTGCGCTGGGGGCCATCTTCCAAATTGCGGATGTCACTCAAGTTACAATGATCAATGTTTTACGTGGCTATAAAGACACCAAAATTCCTATGTTCATCATGCTCTTCTCGTTTTGGTGTGTGTGCTTGCCGTTGGGTTACGTTTTAACATTTACCAACTGGTTACACGACCCCATAGGCGCCGCCGGTTTTTGGGCAGCATTGATTGTAGGGCTCGCTTGCGCAGCGGTTCTCTTAACTGTTCGCGTATTTAAATTTAAAGCTCACAGATATTAAATCTGATCACCTAATTGCCCCTTCTACTAGGCAACACACCCAATTCCCCTTATAGTCGAACCGTTTTCAATTCTGGAAAAACGCAGAGTTGAAAACGGCCACACACTTAGATTGCCACCCAATAAATTAATAATGTCAGTGCATCTACCCATGCAAAGGAGCTTTTTATGAAGAAGTATGTTGCAGAGTTATTTGGAACTTTTTGGTTAGTGTTAGGTGGTTGCGGCAGTGCCGTTATTGCCGCCGCATTTCCACAAGTGGGCATAGGCTTACTCGGTGTTTCACTCGCATTTGGTTTAACTGTCTTAACTATGGCGTTTGCCATAGGCCATATTTCCGGCTGCCACTTGAACCCTGCTGTCTCTATAGGTCTTTGGGCCGGCGGTCGTTTCCCTGCGAAAGAATTGCTTCCGTACATTATTGCGCAAGTCCTTGGTGGTGTTATCGCCGGTGCCGTTTTACTGGCGATTGCAACGGGCAAAGCTGGATTTGATGTATCAGCAGGCTTTGCCTCAAATGGTTTTGGTGAGCATTCCCCTGGCGGTTACTCCATGCACGCAGCGCTCATTACAGAAGTTGTAATGACTATGATGTTTTTAATTGTAATTATGGGCGCAACCGACAAACGCGCACCCGCAGGATTAGCACCTATTGCGATTGGTTTGTGCCTTACCTTAATCCACCTTATTAGTATTCCTGTTACCAACACCTCGGTGAACCCCGCACGCAGCACGGGTGTTGCTGTATTTGTGGGTGATTGGGCGCTTGCGCAATTATGGTTGTTCTGGGTGGCGCCAATTGTAGGCGCGGTACTCGGTGCGGTGATTTATAAATTTATGGGTAGTGACGAAAAATAGTCATACTCGCGGGCTGTTATTCACTCAGCCCGCGCTTTAAAATCGTTCGATAAATCCATTACCACCGAATTCAAACACTTACTTTTTTTGATTAACTGACATGGCTAAAATAGAATTTTCAAAACCTGAAAAAGAACTGATTGTACGTAAAGTGCAAATGTACTTCCGCGAAGAGCTTGATCAGGAAATAGGACAATTCGATGCTGAGTTCTTGCTAGATTTTTTTGCCGAGGAAGTGGGCGCCTACTTTTACAATCGCGGCCTAAGAGACGCACAAGCTGTGATCGAAGCCAAAGTTGCAGATATCAATGACGCGCTTTACGAGATTGAAAAGCCTACAGAGTTCGTGCGTTAGTTTCTATTCAGACATTCTCTACATTCTTTTATTTTTTATTTCGCCTCCCGGCGAGTTACTTTTCGTTGTTTGTCCAACGAAAAGTAACCAAAAGAAAAGACACCCAGTTCGCTCCTATTTCCTGCGCACTTCAGAGAATTACCGTCGCTCCGACGCGACATCCATGTCGCGTAGTCGCTCAAACGCACTTCCTGTGCGTTTGACGGAAATTCTCTTCCAGTGCTCGGGGAGCTCGCATGGGACAATTGGAGAACTTTCTTCAAATCAAAAAAAGGAGCGATATTACAAACTAAGTCGTTGGAATCTCCAACGAATGAAAAACACGCTCTCTCAACTCGCCCGGCGTCTTTGAAATAATCTCCTCCGGAATCTCAAATTTTTTCGTCAATCGTAAAAAGTTTTCAAACCCGTAAGACACCATAAACGGATGCATGCCGGTGTTAATTGCAGCTACATAATCCTTATTTTCATCCCCGCACACTCCCGCACGCGCTGGATTTACGCCAAATTGCTCACGCACCGCACGAAAATGGGGGGTCTTTTTTTCTTCCAGAGGGACGTGCACAAGAAAATCAAACTCAGCGATGTCAATATCGTGCCGAGCAAATAGTTGACGCAACGTTTCCAAGGGTTCATTCGTAATATTACGAGTAATAAGCCCAACAATTACATCTGGCGAAGCCATAAGAGTACGAATAAATTCCGGAATACCCGCATAAAGTGCGGCCTCAGTGCGGTACACATCGGTAAGGGTTTCTACAATTTGCTTGCGATTGCTTTTTGAAATGTTTTTACGAAGATTGGCCGGAAACTGCTTTAATCCGCCTAGATATTTAAAGATGTTATGGCGTTTCTGAAAACTTTCTTCACCGCCCAAATCCATTCCGTGATGAATAAATGCTTTTTCGATGGCGTTGTAGGCATCAATGGTGGTGCCATCAGCATCCAGAATAATTAATTTTTTATTATTGCTGTACATTGTCCTCGCTGCCTATTTGCCTCATTACTCACAAGTATAAAAAGTAATTGTGACAATTTGGAAACAGAGCGTTGTAAGATCTTAAATTAGCCGAAAACTCGCGCCGCCGGTAATTCAGCCGGGCCCGCAATAGCCCAATGGGTTTAACTTTAACGTCTTGAAAATAGGATTGACAAAATGTTCATGCTTGTACTGATAGTCGCTCATACCTAACAGATGGCATTGGGAGCATTTTTTAGCACAGTAAAAAAGCCCCCCACTTAATTCGAATGTAACCACCTACAACTTTTTACGAAAAAACTCATACACAAGTGCAAGCAGTACCGAAAGGCCAGCCGGCATTAAGAGCGCGTAAAACGCAACGTGAGAAAAATTTAGCGCACCTACAAGCCCACCGGCAATAAACCCACTTATGAGTGTTAAATAGAGAACTATTCGTCGCTTATCCGCCTTATGCCCACGCAACCACAGGCCAATAATAATGCCCAAATCGGTAAACAATCCTGTCACATGTGTGGTACGCACCAGCGCACCACTAAAGGTGCTGGTCATTGCATTTTGCAAACCGCAAGCTGCTGAGGCGAGGTAGTGACCAAGGTTATTCCCCTCAATTAAAAAGTACATGGCCAATAGCAACAGTAGTGCAACAGCCAGTAACGCAAAACCATAACGGCGGCCAAATTTGAGCGATTCGTTGCCAATGGCAAAGCCACTGACACTCGCTCCCACAACAAAACTTAAAATGATCCAACCTATATGGGCAACTTCTTTGAAATCTCCTCTGGCAATTTCCACACCCAGCAGCGATGAACTACCGGTAAGGTGAGAAACACCTTGGTGATTAAAACCGAGGAGCGCAATGGCGTTAACGCTGCCTGCTATAAATGCAAGCACGAACGCACTCGCTTCAACCCATTTTGGTAGTTTATGAATCATAAGTATGCCTTTTAGCGTTTTTTTGAATAGCTGCAATCGCTATGCCGATAAAAACGTATCAATTCTAGCCTGCGGAACTTATCTGTTAACAAGCTCTGAGAAGTGCATTAGTATCAGCGTCAGTTCATCAACCCCAAATCACCGCAAGGAAAATTCTATGCGCAAGACACTATTAATAATTATCGCTACCAGCGCCCTATGCTTGTCTTTAACAAGCTTCGCGCAAGTCACCGTAACCGCAAATCCTGACCATGCCGCCATGCTTGCAAGCAAAGACCCTAAACTCGCCGCCAACAAAAAGCTGGTTTACGATTTTTGGCGCGAAGTATTTGAAGCTGGCCATTTGGAACTGGCACCACAATATATGACGGAAACCTATATTCAGCATAACCCCACGGTCGCCACCGGCCGCAAGGCTTTCGTGGATTTCTTTGGTCAATTTAAAAAGCCGCAAGCTATTGCCGATAAAGTAAAAGCGCCGCTGGTGTCAATTACTGCTGAGGGCGATTTCGTCACACTGGCATTTGTTTCTGAGCGAAAAGACCCAAAAGACTCTACAAAAACCTACACAACAACTTGGTTTGACATGTTCCGCATTGAAGGCGGAAAAATTGCCGAACACTGGGACCCTATGACAAAGCAATAAACTGCTAATTCTCCTTAGCGTAGGCATGCCTTGCGGTTATACTGCCTAGCCTTAAACGCGGTACCCGCTTAGCCTGCCCTGAGGAGCAATCATGTCGAAGTTTTGGAGTCAGGTGGTGCGCGAGCTCGAGCCATACGTGCCCGGTGAGCAGCCACAAATTGATGGTCTAATCAAATTGAATACGAACGAGAGCCCTTACCCGCCCTCGCCAGAAGTGATCAAATTGATGACCCATGATGCCATCGACCGTTTGCGTCTGTATCCAGACCCTAATTCCAAAAAGCTCAAAACAACAATCGCTAAATACTTCAACCTAAAACCTGAACAAGTATTTGTGGGTAACGGGAGTGATGAGGTGTTGGCGCTCGCGGTTATGGCGTTTTTCCAACAACACAAGCCTTTGCTGTTTCCCGATATCAGCTACAGCTTCTACCCGGTTTATTGCAAACTTTTTGGCATTGAATACCAAACTCCTGCATTGCGCGATGATTTCACCATCAACTTTGATGATTACACCAGAGAAAATGGCGGAATTATTTTTCCAAACCCAAACGCACCTACCGCCATAGGTAAGCCGCTTGCGGATATCGAAAAACTGCTACAAAAAAATACCGAATCTGTCGTGCTGGTGGATGAAGCTTATATCGACTTTGGTGGTGAAACTGCGGCGAGCCTTGTTGATAAGTATCCTAATTTATTAGTGGTGCAAACCTTGTCCAAGTCACGCTCGCTCGCGGGTATGCGTGTCGGTTTTGCAGTAGGGAATGTAGATTTGATCACGGCTTTAGATCGCGTGAAAAATTCATTTAACTCTTACCCGCTTGACCGTTTGGCTGAGGCCGCCACTATCGCAGCGTTTGAAGATGATGCTTATTTCAAAGCCTGCCGCGATAAAATTATCGCCACACGCGAATGGACTGTTAAGCAACTGGAGGATTTGGGTTTCAGCGTTTTACCATCGCAAGCAAACTTTGTGTTTGCGAAACCAGCACAAAATAATGCGGCTGAGCTTGCACAAAAGTTGCGTGAGAATAAAGTGTTGGTTCGTTACTTTAGTGCGTCACGCATCAACGAATTTTTGCGTATTACTATTGGTACCGATGAACAAATGCAACGCTTGATAGATGTGTTACAGAGCTGATTAAACTGCTGTAAAAAAGCCTGACAATGTCAGGCTTTTTTATGAGATTTTAGCAGCGCTGCCGGGTATTCCCTGAATAGTGAAATACTTATCCATTCCCGTCCACTGCAACATCTGCCACACCTCGCGGTTGCAGTGGCAAAGCTTTATATCCCCACGCTCTGATTTTTTTTGCTCTTTGAAGAGCAATAGCATCCCCAAACCTGTGAGAGAGAGACTGGGGGCTTCGGTAAAATTAAATTCAAATTGACCCACGCCCGTACGCTCGGTTTCTTCCAACAAACGGCGCCATTCGGCACGAAGGTTCTGATCCAAATGACCACAAATATTAATGCGGAGGCCGTGACAGCTGTTAATCGGCAACCAATCAATTGTTGAAAGGCCATTAGTAAAGGCTCCATCAATAATTGCTTTTTTAAGCGATGGAACGGGGCCGGGAGTGACGGGTACAGTTTTGGGGCGCGGCTTCTTGGGTGGAAGATGGGGACGTGGCATGCTTTGGGTCATCCCCAAAGGATCTGGATAATCGCTAGTCACCAAATCATCCCACGTACTGGGCTGCGCATTAGTGCTCAAAATATCGTCAATAACAGTCGCACGCGCTTTTTTAGCCTGTGCGGCTTCATCGCCATCCCGAACAATACGATCTTCGCCCAAAAAGGGCACTTTACGCCTCATGTGGCGCCTCCAACCTCAACTATCTGTTATAAAAAAAATATCTGTCAGGTCCATTTCTGCGCAGAAAAACTGCGCTGGTGTGTGCACAGTATAGGCAAGATTTAAAAAATGTGATTATTAGTTCAACAAGTGTTTCCCACGGTAACCTTCTTGGCGCGCTTTTTATCGTTATTACAGACACATTATTTATTTTTGTTTATGATGAGGAAAAGCTATATGTACCAAGGTAGTGCAATTTGGTATCGAGCTTGAGCGGATGTAAGGCCCCTGAAAGATGCCTTGAAGAGAGTTGCAAGGCAGCTAGGCCGCCAACGATTGCCCTGATGTGACAGCGCAATCCGTTGTGTAGCACCAACCTTTGTTCGACGGAAGGTAGGTTCGCGCTCGCGGCTAATCACTATTTATGTATTAAGTGATGTGCTGGCAGATTTTTCTGCCGCTTTACAATCATCCCTAGTGGAATGCTATGCAAAATAAAAATAATGCTGTGGAGTTAATTAAAAAGTTCCAGCAACTTTTTACCAATCTAAATCACAAAGAAATCGCAGAGCGGCTGGTAAAACTTGTTGTCGCTAAAGCTGCTATTAGTCGCGCCGTACTCGTGGTGGAGCGCGACAGCCACCTTTATGTTGAGGCTATAGCCTCTCAGCAAGAGTCAGACCTTCTTATCAACGGCGTTACCACTTCGCTCAATCGCCTGAATTACCTGCCACACCAGCATATTCATCAAGTGTTTGATTCTGGCAAACCTCAAGCACTCGACACCGATCAAATTCAGTTGCTGGGCGCTATGTTTACCAAAAAAGGCTGCAATGCCTGTTATCTGCACCCCATTCTGGAAAACAACAAAACCATTGCTGTTTTCTATATGGAGGCCGAAAACGGTTTAGCTGGGCTGATTAAAGCTGTTAACGAACTTGATTCTGTGTGGACTTTTAGTTCACTACTGGTTCGCCAAGTTATTGATATGTGGCACCACGAGGAGCAATCAGAGCGCTTCCGCTTGGCAGAACAAGCGCTGTGGGCGAGTGAAACTTACCTGAACGCTATTTTGCGATTCTCCCCTGCATTGATCTCTGTAAAAGACTTGGATGGCAATGTAGTGCTCGCCTCCGAACACTTTAAGCAGATGGCGAATATCGACGAAACCGGTTTTGTTGGTAAGAACGTGTTTGATGTGTATCCCAAAGACGTCGCGCAATCTATTTGCGATATAGATACCGCCACCAAAACCAAGCAGCAAACCTTTGAAGTCGAATTGGATTTGATGCACAAAGACGGCAGCATGCACACCTATTTGATGGTGAAGTTTCCGCTGCGCGGCAAAGACAATCGAGTGTTTGGCGTTTGTACCATCGGCACCGATATTTCCGAACGCAAACTCGCCGAAAACGCGCTACGCGAACAACAATCGCGCTTGAATTACATGGCGTTTCACGATGCGTTAACAGGTTTGCCGAACCGCTCACTGTTCTACGATCGCATCTATCACGGCCTTGCACGCGCTCGCCGTGCAAACTCAAAAGTTGCATTAATGCTGCTTGATATTGATCGGTTTAAAAACATTAATGACAGCTTGGGCCACGATGCCGGCGACCTCATGCTCAAAGCCATATCAACGCGCTTAAATGAAGGCGTGCGCGATATGGATACAGTTGCGCGACTCGGCGGCGACGAGTTTGTAGTGGTTTTGGAAGGCGTACACGATATCGAAGACGTAATGTTTGTTGCCAACAAGTTATTGGTAACTCTCGCACGCCCCATGGAAATTAGTGGCCATGAAATTACTTCTACTGTAAGTATTGGCGTAAGTATTTTCCCGGAAGATGGCGAAGACACCGACGAGCTTCTAAAGCATGCAGACATAGCCATGTATAAAGCAAAGGAAGCAGGAAAAAATAACTGTCAGTTTTACACCAAAGGCATGAATGCCACAGCAGTTAATTATCTGTTACTTGAAAATGATTTACGCCGCGCTCTGGAATTAAACCAGTTTACTCTGCAGTATCAACCGCAAATTGATTTGAAAACGGGCGAACTCATGGGCGTGGAAGCACTTGTGCGTTGGCAACACCCTGAACGCGGATTGGTTTCGCCTGCACATTTTATTCCGCTGGCAGAAGAAACCGGCTTGATTGTTCCTATTGGTGAATGGGTGCTACGAGAGGCTTGTCGTCAAACAAAGCTCTGGTTAGATGCCGGCAAAAAGATTGGCAAAATTGCGGTAAATTTATCACCCCGCCAATTCCGTCAAAAGAATTTCCCCGGCAAAGTAGAAGCGATTCTGCGTGAAACTCAACTACCACCGGAATATCTGGAATTGGAAATTACCGAAAGCTGCGCGATGGAACATGCAGGCGAAACCATCAACCAACTAAATCAACTCAATCAAATGGGTATGTATTTAGCGATTGACGATTTTGGCACCGGTTATTCATCGCTCGCTTATTTGCAGCGCTTCCCCATTCAAAAATTAAAAATTGACCGCAGCTTTGTGAATGATATTCACGATGACATGAATGATGCAGCCATCACCAAAACCATTATTGGTTTGGCGCACAGCATGCAACTGCGAGTGGTTGCCGAAGGTGTAGAAACCGAGCATCAAGCTGAGTGGCTACGCCAACGGGGCTGCGATCAGGCGCAAGGCTTCCTCTATGCAAAACCTATGTCACCTAAACAATTTGAAAGCCATTTCCATGGTGGGCGCTTCTGCTTTGACGGCACAGTAATCCCACTGGAAAACTATAAGATGGGCGCTTAGTAATCCACGCGCGATTACTGCCAATTAAATTCGCGTGTTCAGACCAGCAACAACTCAGTAGGCGCTTGAATACCTTAACCTTTGCCTTTCGTTTTGTTATTGTTTGGGCGCGCGTTTTCCTCAATAAAAGCGATAATCATATCCGCAATATTTTTCTTAGTCGTGGTTTCAATCCCCTCCAAGCCGGGCGATGAATTCACTTCCATTACCAAAGGGCCGCGGCTTGAGCGCAGCAGATCGACACCAGCCACTTGTAACCCCATCGTCTGAGCAGCCTTGAGTGCTGTGCTGCGTTCTTCTGGGGTGAGTTTGGTGACTTTGGCCGTACCACCACGATGCAAGTTAGAACGGAACTCGCCTTCTTGGGCTGTGCGCTGCATGGCGGCGACAATCTTGCCCCCAACAACAAAGCAGCGAACATCACTCCCATTCGCCTCTTTAATAAATTCCTGCACCAAAAACTCCGCGCGTAATTCTCGAAATGCTTCGATTACGCTCTCCGCCGCCTTGGAGGTTTCAGCCAAAACGATACCGCGCCCCTGCGTCCCCTCACATAGCTTGAGAACCAGCGGAGCACCGCCAACTAACTTTATGAGCTCCTTGGTGTCGTGAACGTTGTAGGCAAAGCTGGTTTTCGGTAAGCCTAACCCTTTTCGCGACAACAGCTGTAACGCACGCAATTTATCGCGCGAACGCCCCAAAGCTACGGATTCGGTCAAGCAGTAAACACCCATCATTTCAAACTGGCGAATGACGGCTAGCCCATAATGGGTTACAGAAGCGCCGATTCGTGGAATCACTGCATCAAAGCCCTCCAGCTTTTCGCCCATGTACCAAATGGCGGGGCTAGCGGAGGTGATATCCATATAACACTTGAGGATATCGATAACACGTACCTCATGGCCGCGAGCAAGACCGGCTTCCACCAATCGCTTGGTTGAATAGAGGTGACGGTTGCGCGACAAAATAGCTATTTTCATACAATACTCAAAAGATGAAATGATCCTGGATTCAGACGCAATCCAAGTCATTCTGAGGAGGACAGGATTTATTCCCACCCAAAACAAAAGATCTTCCGCTATCAACCACAAAGAACCGCTTAAGGGCACTGCGGCCCAATAGCATGCGGAACATCATAGTTTCACGGTCAGTAAGGGTCAGTTCGATGACTCGCACTTGGTTATCGATAGCAATTGAGGTTTCGATAACAACCCGCATCTCCGCATGGCCGCCGGAATCCGTGACGCGGCGAATTTCCTTAACGGGCGCTTCGCAATGGACAACATCATCCAGCGAAGCCTGAAGTGGATGAACACCAAACCTAACCCAAGGCGCACCATTGCGGTCGAACTGTTCTACATAATAGGCGTGAAGCGCGCTGGTTTTAGCACCCGTATCCACTTTGGCTTTGATATGTGGAATAGTCAGATCAGGGAGCGCAACCCATTCGCGCCAACCGAGCACTCGCTTTTGGCTTTCGATTTGCATCTCTGCCACTGTTGAAACTCCGTAAGTTATGCCCAGATTGAGTTCATTATAGAGGCCTAATAACTGCTTATTCACTAGATAAGCTAAAAGAAAAAAACTCTGGGCTTTTTTAACATTTTTCTTTTTTTTTAATTTGGCCTATGGTAAATAGCGCGGGTCAAATTTATCCACCTAAACCTGTTACTGGAGCATGCACATGTCTGTTGATGTAGACACTCAAGATTCGGATTTAATTGGCGATGCAAGTTTGGAGGTTGAGGATGATGTAGCCCCAAAGCTAACCGGCAAAGAAGCCAGCCAGCACACCTTGGAAATGCGCCGTAAATTGGAAGACCGTCTGGAACGCAAGCGCATTAAAGACCAGCTTGGTTACGATGATATTTCAGACCTCGACTTCTAAACCTATAAACCTTCATACTAGGCTTCAATTAAACCCTAATTGAAGCCGCTCCATCTCCGCTAGACCAAGTTTTACTCGGTTGCAAATCTGGGGTTATTAACTAGTATTCAACACTACAAGACAGCAAAAGGCTGAGCATGCTGAAAAGATGGCGTCTGGAAATAGTGCTAGTTGCAGCGGTATTGCTTACGTTTTTCGCCATCATTGCCGAAAAGAGAATCCTGCATTCCTCCATCACTATAACGCCTCAAAGCGGTTACTTTACCGAGGTTTATGACGATAAGCGCAACGGCGGCAATAGCTTATCTACAATTGTTAACCCACAAAATTTCGAATGGCGCTGCACATTGCGCGACAACTTCGCTTACCCCTATTGTGGATTCGAAATTATCTTCGACCCAAAACGCGAACATGGTGTGGATCTAAGTAGTTACAACACCGTTCGTATTTGGATGAATTACAAAGGCCCTAACAAAACCCTTCGCGTTTACCTTCGCAACTTCGACCCGCTTTACAGTTCGCCCGACATTGAACCAAGTACTAAATATAATCAAATTGAATTCTCTACCGACTTATTGAAAGACCAGTATTTGGAGTTTTCACTTAAGGATTTTTTTGTGGCTGACTGGTGGCTAGTGGAATACAACATCGCACCTGAGCTTAGCCATCCACAATTCGACAATATTATTTTATTTGAAATACAAACCGGGTCTAAAGAGCCTTTGGGCGAACACAATTTTCATTTGAAAAAAGTAGAACTCATTGGTCAGCGACTCACCACCGAAAAATGGTACCTATTCATTATGCTCGCTTGGTTTGTAGGTATTGTACTTTTCCTCGGCTACCGCGTTACATCGCTTACGAGCCAAGTGCATTCTCAGAAAAAACGGGAAGCCGAGTTGTTGGAGATTAATTCACTACTGGACTTGCGCAGCAAGCAGCTTGAAGAGAAAAGCAAAACAGACGCTTTAACAGGCGCATTCAATCGTGAGGGTATCGAAGAAGCCATTCGTATCGGCTTATGGGAGTGGCGAAGCCAGAAGAAACCACTTTCACTTATTATGATTGATATTGACCACTTTAAGAAAATTAACGATCAATACGGACATGCCGTGGGCGATAATGTTTTATCCACCTTATCGCAATTAGTGAAAGATCATATTCGCAATAACGATTTATTCGCTCGATGGGGTGGAGAAGAGTTCGTACTTGTGTGCCGTAATACTAAGATTGAACAAGCCCTACTCATTGCTGAAAAAACTCGTGAACTCATTGCTTCCTACGAATTCAGTGACGGTGTGCGAGTTACTGCGAGTTTCGGCGTTGCCACCTTACATGCACATGAAACGCTTGAACAATTATTCAGTAACGCCGATAAAGCGCTGTACCAAGCCAAACATGATGGTAGAAATAAAGTTGTGGTTGCCGACATCATATAGATTCGCCTAACAAAAAGGCCAGCATCAATGCTGGCCTTTTTGTTAGGCGAAGTTACATTTTAAAATCTATAACTCACACCTAATGCAACAATATTTCCGAAATCAGTATCGGCGTAGTTTAATTCACCACTAAAGCTTTCCGTAAAAAATTTGCGCGTGCGAATTAAATAATCTGTGGAATATTTATCATCACTAACTTCGGCACCTACGCTAAAGGTATTGTCGAAATAATAATCACCACCAATCATTGTATGTGTACCAAAATCCGTATCAGCAACACTCGCCTCCACATTAATAAACTGACCACTACCCAATGCGGTTACATATTTTGCGTCTACATTAGCATGGTACCCTTCATCACTATTCCAGCTGGTCGTTACACGCAAACCATCTAAGGGTGTAAGACCCAGAGTGGTATTAACACTGGTATCTGAAGAAGAATCATATCGCGAATGAACACCTTCAACTTTGATATATACAAAATTTTCGGGTATATAAACTTCAACGCCACCTGAATAATTTTTGCTATCGCCTGCGTAGCCACGAGCATAACTTTTAACAAAAGAAGCAAAAGCATTGCTATTTTTTCCAAGGTAAGCAGCTTCCGCTAAAGGGACATTATCTGTTTTAACCAAATTAAAATAATACTTTCCCTCAACACCGTATGAATTAACTTTGCTACTTATACCATCCAAGTCCGCTCGCGTTGCTATACCGGTAATTTCAGCTTGATAAGCTTCAGCGAGCGAAATGCCAGAAGCCGCAAGCAAAGAGGCAGCAAGTATTAATTTTAACTTCATAATGAATTCCTTAACAAAAAACAAACAAACAAAAAACAGAAACCGTATCTCTGTAATTTGAGACATGAGGAGGGTAACAATTGTAACTGAACAAAAAATGAATGCGCCTGCAGAAAGCGGCTAGGCGTCACAAAAGCAGCTGAATAATTGCAGATCCTCCAAGCGTAGTGCAGAAAGTGAACCGCCCCAAACACAACCTGTGTCTAGCGCATAAACATTCATTGTGTTTACCTTTCCTTCCAATGCAGCCCAATGACCAAAGATAATTTTATCGTTGGCCGTTTTACGCTCAGAAAAAGAAAACCAAGGCGAAAACCCTAGTGGCGCGGCAGATGCGTTTTCCTTAGTTTCCAATTCCAAAATACCTTCACTGGAACAAAAACGCATGCGCGTAAAATAATTTGTAATCAGGCGCAAACGATCCATACCGATTAATTTATTTTTCCACCGCTTTGGCGAATTACTGTACATGCTGCTTAAAAAATCACGGCAGTACCGGCTTTGAAGCACGGCCTCCACTTCACGCGCATGCGCCTGCGCTTGTTGCAAGCTCCATATGGGCGGTATACCTGCATGAACCATAGTGAAACCAAGTGTTTCATCTGTGTGTAATAACTTCCCTTGAATAAGCCAATCAATGAGTTCCTGGCGATCTGCGGCGTGCAACAATGCATCCAAGGTGTCATTCTGCCCTTTACTTCTTAAGCCATAGGCAACGGCAATAAAATGCAAATCATGGTTGCCTAATACAAATTCAACTGAATTTCGAATGGAATACAAATAACGCAAAGTCGCTAGAGAATCTGGGCCGCGATTGATTAAATCACCCACCAACCACAATTTATCTCGTTCAGGATTGAATGCAATTTTCTCCAACAAACATTGGAGAGATTCATAACAACCTTGGATATCGCCAATTGCGTATGTGGCCATGCTAAAAATAAATCCTTATTGGTCATTCAACTAATGCACTGCGTGTGGCGGCACCAGTGCAAATACAGGAATTTGCGCATCAAACATTTCACCGCTATCTGCACGCATTTGATAAGTGCCTTCCATAATGCCAGTTTCCGTTTCTAGCACAACCCCGCTGGTATAAATGTAACTTGAGCCAGGAGCAATATGTGGTTGTTCACCTATAACACCAATGCCCTGCACTTCTTGCAGGTTATCTTTAGCGTCACGAATTAGCCAATGGCGGCTAATTAATTGTGCAGCTTCATCTCCGTTATTTGTGATGGTAATTGTGTAGGAGTAAACATAGCGCTGCCGTGGCAGAGTTTGATCTGCCATGTAGGTCGTTTTAACACTGACATTAATTTTATTCGTCATAAATCGATTGCTAATCTGTTTCGTCTTTAGATGTCTTGAGTGAAAGTGTATCCAATAAATTGCTGGTGGCCACATACTCAGGCAAGGTGATTTCCTCTGCGCGCGCTGAAGTGTCGATAGGTAATTGTTCAATAATCTCAGGTTCCAACAATTGCTTTAACGCGTTACGCAGCGTTTTGCGACGCTGTTGGAAAGCAACATTGACCAAATTTTCCAGCGTTTTGATATTGGTCGCCTTGTGCGGGATTTCTTTGTAAGGAACTAAACGCACAATAGCGGAATCAACCTTAGGTGCAGGATCAAATGATGTAGGCGGTACTTCAAACAGATTTTCCACCTCACAATAATATTGCACCATAATTCCCAAGCGACCATAAGCGCTATCACCAGCTTGGGCCGCCATGCGCTTCACCACTTCTTTTTGCAACATAAAATGCATATCGCGCACTTTGGCTGCGTAACTCAATAAATGAAAAATCAAAGGAGTAGAAATGTTGTAAGGTAAATTACCTACAATACGTAAAGGCTGATCATTTTTTATCAACTGCACAAAGTCAAACTGAAGAGCATCCGCTTGGTATAACTGGAAATTGGGATGCTTCTCAAATTTAACTTTTAACCAAGGCACAAGATCGCGGTCTAGTTCAATCACACTCAAATTATCGCAGCTATCTGCCAGTAACTGAGTAATAGCGCCTTTGCCGGGGCCGATTTCAACAATTAAGTCCGGCTTTTGGGGATGAACAGCACGCACTATGTCGCGAATAATGCCGTGGTCAATTAAAAAGTTTTGACCAAATCGCTTACGGGCCTTATGTTCACCTTGGCTATTTAAATTTAAATGTTTGTCGTTAGAAAATTTCTTTGTCATTGCTTTTTGCCTAAATGCTTTCTGCCTGCCTAGATTATTTGCGCGCCCGTTGACGCGCTTCCACCATATCCAATGCATAAGCTAATGCAGTGCGTAGGCTACCCAAATCTGCTTTGCCTGTAGCCGCCAAATCAAGCGCGGTGCCATGATCTACCGATGTTCGAATGATGGGTAAACCTAAGGTCACGTTTACCGCTTGACCGAATCCTTTGTATTTTAAAACCGGCAAACCTTGATCGTGATACATAGCGAGTACGGCGTCAGCATGATCCAAATACTTAGGCGTGAATAAAGTATCTGCTGGCAGAGGCCCAATTAACCGAATACCACGGGCGCGTAGCTTATCCAGTGTGGGCTCGATAATCTCAATCTCTTCACGACCTAAATGCCCTCCCTCACCGGCATGAGGGTTTAAACCGCACACATAAATTGCTGGCTCTGCTATACCAAATTGCTGCTGTAAATCGCGTTGCAAAATATCGATAACTTGCATCAACTCTTTTTCATTAATGGCGGCGGCAACATCTTTCAGGGGCAGATGCGTTGTCGCCAGCGCAACACGTAATCCTTTGGTCGCCAACATCATAACGACTTTTTCTGTTGCGGTTTTATCGGCAAGGTATTCGGTATGCCCACTAAAACTAATGCCTGCATCGTTGATAACACTTTTGTGGACAGGCCCAGTTACTAAGGCTGCAAAATCACCCGCAATGCACCCCTTAATGGCGGCATCAAGCGTTTTTAAAATATAGGGAGCATTACGTACATTGAGCTCTCCCGGTTTAACAGGTTGAGCTAAATTAACGGGCAAAACAGCTAATTCTGTAGGAGCGGAGGGGCGCGGTTGATCATTAAGATTCACGATACGAATCTGCAATGGTAAACCCAATGCCTGTGCACGCTCTTGCAGCAGCACTGGATCCGCAATTGCCACAATTTCATGCTGCTGTGCACTTTGTGCAAGGCTAACCACCAAATCAGGGCCGATGCCAGCGGGCTCACCAGGTGTGAGAGCAATACGAAAACATGTGTCCATTAGTCACCTGTAATCTCGATTCTTGGGAGGCTAAAAATCAAAACGCGGCTTCAACAAAGTTTTCTTCATAAAACTTGTCTAGCCGCGTTTTAATTATTATTGAGTTACTGCTGTTTGATTTCGACGTAAGCTTCTTCGCGAATTTGTGTCATCCACAACTGAAATTCTTCATCAAAGCGACGTGAACGAATTACATTTTGTGCTTGGTTGCGCTTCATTTGCTCACTCATATCCTCTTTGCGGCGCTCAAGCACTTGCAAAATATGCCAACCAAACTGGCTTTTAAAGGGACGGCTTATTTTGCCGATGGGTGTATTGGTCAAGGTTTCCTCAAAAGCCGCTACAAACATACCAGGCGTTGACCAACCCAAATCGCCGCCACTTAGCATAGAGCCTGTATCTTCAGAGTTTTCTTTTGCTAACTTCGCAAAATCCTCACCTTTTTCAATTCTTTCTTTCAATGCTAACAATTTTTCGCGAGCTTGGTTGTCATCCATAATTTCAGACGTTTTCACCAAAATATGGCGCGCATGAGTTTGCTCAATGAGTTGCTGGCCACCACCGCGCTGCTCAATATTTTTCAGCATGTGAAAACCCGCGCCGCTACGAAAGGGGGGCGTAACATCACCCACTTTTAAACCCGCTAATTGATTGCCAAACAATTCCGGCAACTGCGCAAGCTTACGCCAACCAATATCACCACCTTGTAACGCAGCTTGATCATTTGAGTTAGCAATTGCCATTTGCGCAAAATCAGCGCCGCCTTGTAATTTTTGATAAATATCTTTTGCTTTTTTCTCTGCCGTGGCAATTGTGTCCGCGTCAGCAGAACTTGGAACGGCAATTAAAATATGGCCGATGTGATAATCCGGTGAAGTCGCAAACTTTCCGTCGCTGGACGCAAGAAAATTATCAATTTCCTGTGGCGACACTTTAATACGACTACTGACCACTCCTTGTTGCAAATGGTTGATGGTTAACTCGTCGCGAATTTGTCTACGCAGGCCGCTAATCGATAGACCTTGACGTTTCAAATCCGCCGCAAGCTCTTCATTTGTCATCTTGCCTTTTTCACGTACACGCTCGATTGCTTGGTCGATCTCTGCCTCTTCCACGTTAATGTCGTAACGCTTAGCCAAGCCCAATTCAACACGTTCAACAATAAGCTGCTCTAACACTTGCTTGCGCAGTACACTTTCTTCAGGTAGCTGGCTTTGGGAATACTGACCTTTCAGGCGTGATAAGACCGCTTGCAAACGATCATTCAATTCACTTTCTAATACAACGTCTTCATCTACAATCGCTACAACACGATCAAGACCAACCGCCTTTGCCGCCATAGCTTGCGGTGCCAGTTGGGGAGCAATCAGTAACAGCGCGGCAATTAAAAGGCTGCAATTTTTTTTCATTAATCTCGTTTGCATAAATGTCTTCACTTGTTAGCGTAAAATTTTCTCGCGTTCTTTAAAACCTGTCACTGTGCGTTCGAGCAAATTACTGATCTTACGATCCATACCGCCCAATCCTTTCAGCTCCAATTCGAGCATAATGCCCGGCTCAAAGTCTTTGTTGGTCAAATTGGCCAAGAAGTTTTCCGTGGTGTAGTCAACGCGCAACCAACGGCGACCCAGTACTCGAACCCTGTAACAGCAATCGTTGTATTCGAGCCCGGCGAAAGTATCTAGTTCCACGCCGTGGGTAAAATCGTGGTTATTGCGCGCGATGATACTCCACCGGTTATTGATTGGTAGGATTATCGATGTATCCAGTTGGTTAATCGATTGAACTACTACCGGTTTAGGTTGGGACGGACTGCTAATAACAGGCTTGAAGGTATAGCGATAGGTAATGTTGGCGATACGATAGGAATCGTCCATATAGTGGAGACCTGCGTTCGCACTGTCTAAACGATCATTGTTTTGATCGTAGGCCGCATCTGCACTTAAATGCAAACGTGAACTTACCTGCCCACTTACCTGTGCAGCCCAATCTGATGTTGAGCGTCGTGTGTCTTCTGACACGGACGGCGTGGCAACATCTTTATCAAAAATTGTGACTTCGCGATCACGGAAATAGAAGATTTGCCCGATGCTCATCCGCAAACGCTCAGCACCCGTATTCTGGGACGAGAAAGCAGTCGATACCGCCAAGGACAATTGATTCGCATCATCCAACCGGTCACCGCCTGCAAAACGCGTGGTACGGAACAGCTGGTTATAGTTAAACGTCAAATCACCCGTGTCAAAATTCACGAAACTCTTATTGGGCGTGAGCTTGTATAGCGAATCCTGGTTCCGGTATGCACTGTAAAAATAAAATGCGCGGGGCTCCAAGGTTTGCAAGTATTCGCCACCAAACACCTTGGCTTCACGCTCAAAATACAACCCGGCGTCAACACTCGCCTGAGGCGTAACAAAACGCGGTGCAGAATCAGAACCTAAAACCAAACGCTTATCATCCAGATCATAAGCCAAACCTTTAACACCAATTTTCGGTTTCACAAATCCCCAAGTATAGGATTTGTCCCACATGAGGCTGTAATCGGTGTTTACGCGTTCGCCGTAAATGGTATTCGCTAAAGCGCTTTCGTAACTTGCAGGCTTATCGAAAGAACTCTCAAAATAACGGTTCTGAGCAAAATTGACGTATTCGTTATTTAGCTTTAATACCCAATCATTGATTTGATAATTGCCATCGACATGAATTCGCGGTAACTCGCGGTACGCTAAATGCGCTGTGGTGAGTAAGCGATACTCATCCACTTTTATTCCACTAAACCAATGCTCAGAACGGTAATCTGCCGATGCCATTTGGCGAATATAGGCTTGCCGGTTTGATTCAACGGAGCCACTGTACATATCGCGCAGGTAATCTTTATCACTCAAATCGGAGTAGCTGATCGCAGTGGCCCAATCGCGACCCTTACCGCCATCTTGCTCAAACTTTGCAAACCAGCGGTCATGACCACGATAGGGGTAAGCCTCCTCTTCGGTAAGTGTACCGTCCGCAATTTGCTGTTCAGCAAAACTGCTGTATCCACCGTGGTCATTGTTGATAAAGCTACCGCTGATTTTGGACTCAAAATAATTCGTTAAATTGCGCACCTCTGGTTCCAGCATATAGCCACGGCTGGACATGTAATGCGAGGTGAGCGTGGCATCAGTACTTGGTGAAATATTCCAGTAAAAAGGCACTGACATTTCGAAGCCGTTACGGCTACTGTACCCGGGGGTTGGGGTTAGAAAGCCTGTCAAACGCTCCTCACCTAAGGGAAAACGAATGTACGGCGTATAGAGAATAGGAATATTTTTAATATTCAATCGCATATTTTGAGCGGTGCCGTAATGCTCATCCGGGTGCAATGAAATTTCTGAGCCGCGAATCGCCCACGCGTTATCACCCGGCTCACAGCTGCTAATCATGCTTTGTTCAAGGTTGATAACGTTGTTACCAAAACGTTCCAAATGCTGCGCTACTCCATGAACACGCGTTTCATAGAGCACAAAGCGGGCATTTTCGAATTGCGCATTGCCAGAATCTAGGTTCATTTGGGCGAGATCGGCACGCACCATAACCTCCGGGTCGCGCAGTTGGATACCGCCCGTCATTTTGGCCTGCTTGGTCTCTTTATCGTAAGACGCGCTGTCGGTAGCGATGGAGCGATTACCCTGCGTAATGGATACATTCCCACGAAACTCTAACCGTGTTTGCCGTTCGCTGATTTCTTCGTCGGAATGGGTTCGCACCGGAGCCTTTTCTGGTGCTAAATCGGCTTCTGAATCTGTGCGCTCTGGGGGAATATAAGCGCCTTTGCAGCAGGCGTTGGGCAGGGTTTGTTTTTGTGCTTCGGTGAGATTTTCAACCGGAACCCAATCGAGGTGGCGACTATCTTCAAATTCCTTGGCCAAACGCGAGCTGGGGGAATCCGCGGCGAACACCGGAGACGCGCACAGGAAAACAGGTACGGCTACCGCAAAACCTGCAGAGCGCAAACCAATAACCATCCGCTTTAGCGGAAATCCGGGGGCTAATGCCATTAACAACTGTCTCGTGGGAGAGGATCTTTATAAGTCGCAGCAGCTATAACCGCCAAAGATCACGCAAAAAATTGCCGCGATTCTACTGCAATCAAGCCTTGCAGGGAATGAATTCACTAATAGAATCCCTAAAACCCTGTGTGATCCCTGTCGTTATAGTTACATAGATTCATGACTCAGCCGCCAGTATCTGTTTTAGCTGCCAAGTTCCAGTAGAATTGCGCTCGGCCCATGCCCAATTCACCAGGAGCAACCATGTCTTCAACCCCCTCGCCTACCCAACGTCAACAGCAGCTTGGCATTTGGGTCGCTCAGCAACTGCAGCGCGAATCAACCCAACTTACGCCAATTGCCAGTGACGCAGGCTTTCGTCGCTACTTTCGTTTTGAATCGCCATCTCAGTGGCTGGCGGTAGATGCACCACCCCAAACGGAAGATAGCCGCCAATTTGTTGCATTAGCGCGTTACCTGAGCAAGCACAAGGTTCACACCCCCAATATTGAGGCCGCCGATGAAGACCTGGGTTTTCTGTTAGTTGAGGATTTTGGAGATGAGCTGTTACACCGCCATCTCACGCCAAACACAGCGCCCCAACTCTACCGACAAGCCTTTAAAAGCTTGTTGAATCTGCAAAACTGCCCAGATCAGCCAAACCTTATTCCGCGCTACGACCGCACACTCTTGCGGCGCGAGCTGGCGCTTTTTAGCGAATGGTTTGTCGGCAAACTCTTGGGATACGAATTGAGCCCTGCCGAAAGTACGATGCTGGACACACTATTTAACGCGCTGGAAGATACAGCCCTGGAGCAGCCGCAAACCCTCGTACATCGCGATTTCCATTCCCGCAACCTAATCATCCGCTCCGATAAAACCTTGGGCGTAATAGACTTTCAAGGAGCGCTTTGGGGCGGATGCACCTATGATTTGGTCTCACTCTTGCGCGATTGCTACATTAGCTGGCCCGCCGAATTGGTAACTGGCCTTGCTCTGGAGTACCGAGAAGCCGCCATCAATGCAAAACTGTTAGACGACTCTGTCGATGAAGCCCGTTATTTGCGGTGGTTTGATTGGATGGGTTTACAGCGCCACATAAAAGTCTTGGGAATCTTTGCTCGTCTAAACCTCCGCGATGGCAAACCTAACTATTTAAAGGACTTACCACTGGTGATTCATTACACCCTGAGTATGGCGGAATCTTACTCACAGCTGACGGCGTTTTCGGAGTGGTTCAAAACTCATCTTATGCCTGTAATTGAGCAACAGCCTTGGTTTAGCGGATTAGCCGAGGACGAACAATGAAAGCCATGATTCTGGCGGCTGGATTAGGCCAACGTATGCGCCCGCTAACGGATACCATTCCCAAACCGCTAATCCCCGCCGGCGGCAAGCCACTGCTGCAGTACCACTTGGAGGCTCTGGCAAAGGCTGGAGTCACCGATGTGATCATTAACCTTGCTTATTTGGGCGAGAAAATTCGTGCCTTTGCGGGAACCGGTGAACAGGTTGGTTTAAATATTCGTTATGCCCAAGAGCCCGAGCCACTTGAAACCGCAGGTGCATTGCTCAATGCCATCGATCTTTTAGGCGAGCAGCCTTTTATGCTCATTAATGGTGATGTGTGGACGGATTACCCACTGCAGCAACTCGTTCAACGCAGTGTAAAAGAAGATGAAGACGCACATTTAATACTCGTTCCAAACCCCGATTTCCATCCCACAGGCGATTTTTCACCCAACACTGCCGGCAAGCTGGAAAACAATCCGTCACTGGAAAAGTTCACCTTTGCAGGCATAAGCCTCATACACCCTCGTTTAATCATTCGGTATCCCAACAAGCGATTGAAGTTTCCCTTAGGTGAAGTCTTGCGCTATGGCATTGAACAAGGTCGCATTAGCGCGGAAATATATCGTGGTAATTGGAGCGATGTAGGCACGCCCGAACGGCTTGAGCTGCTAGACGCGCAGCTAAATTCCAGACAAGGAAAATAATAGAAGGCACAAGATCTTAGATCACAAAGCTAAGCCAATTTCATTTATTGGGCTATAGTGTAATAACATTCAAATTGGTAGCAACTTAGTGATCGTCTAGTGGCATGACAGAACTGCAACCCCTCACACAGCTGATAGAGCAACTCAATGTGCCGATACAGGATCTGGCGCAACTGGGCTTTTGCGACGGCAGCCGGGATAGCAGCATAAAGGCTTGGGTTAGATCACTTCCACTTACCCAAGTGCAATTCGTAAGTGGCTTGCTGTATCAGGCTTTACCGGACGTAGCCCGCTACCAAACTACGCCAACCAACCGTATCCAAGTGCTGGAGATTTTGCGCGATCCAACCCTGCAATCAATAGAAGGATTAACGCAAAACTTCCTCAATCAACCGTTGATTCTCCCTGAGCCCGCCGTCAAAACCGCCACCATCGCTCAGGCAATGCAAAAACACATGATCAATGGTTATTTGGTTGTGGTGCGCGATCTTTGTAATCAACCCACACCCGATACAGAGCTTTTACAGCTAGCAATTCACCGTGCTATCACAAGCATAAGCTTGCTCTTGTTAAGGTACTACCAGCTCTACGTGCCCATTTCAGGCCAGCTGTGGACGGAGCTCCATTCGCTTTATCAGATCGCGTTGCGTTTGGGCATTGTCGAAAATACGGTGGAAGACAATTACGGCCAACTGCAAAAATGCCACAGCATTCGGCTCGCTTATATCCGTGCTTTGCTGCTCGCGTGTTCTCGCCCCAACCAATTACGACAAGATGAAATTGCCGCAACCTTCGATGCCCTTAACGACCTCAGCGCGCTGGCGGAACTGCAAGATAGCCAAATTGGTAACCATGAAAATCTTTTTGCTGTTGCTATAGACTCCAATCGCCCTCCGCTTTATCGCTCGCGCTTTTCAGCTGATGAACATGCCCTGCTGCTGGAACTTAACACAACGCAAATTTGCAAAAAGCTCAACGAAATAAATTCGTCAACAAACAACGAATCCGCAGAGGGCTCAACCTTACGTAACGAGCTAAACCTAACCACCTCGCTCACGCTGCATTTAATCCGCGCATGGAACTTGCTCGCGCAACGTAATTTTGAGCGGCAGCAAAGCCAGGGGGTACTCGACGTCGCCGTTGGCCTCACTAACATCCATTTCTATCTGGCCAACGAAACCATTTTTACGCACTTTTTGAATAGAACTTTAGGCAGTCAATCGGTAGATAGCTTGGGAGCCATCTTTCAAAAACGGGGTGTTCAATTAAAAGATGCAGAAAAAAACAAATCACAAGACGATCCATGGGATAACACATTCGACATCAAGGGAACACCACTAGCTGGGCGAGCCGTTGCAACAGACAGCATTGAATTTGCCATCAAGAAGCAAGAACAAAATGCCGCTAAAGATGCCTACCCCATTTACCACGTACCGCTTATTGATAGCAGCCCTGGAGGCTACTGCATTGAATGGAGAAATGAGATCCCCAATCAAGTTAAAGCGGGCGAACTTTTGGGCTTGCGTGACCCCTTGCGTAACCGCTGGAGTTTAGGTGTGGTGAGATGGGCAAACCAAACCAAAGGCGCAACACAATTGGGGATTCAAATTCTATCCACCCAAGCAATACCTGTCGGTGTGGCAATAATTCACAAAACAGGCGATTCGTCGGAGTATTTGCGCGCACTGGAAATTCCAGCTCTAAAGGCAATCAACCAACCCGCCACGCTGATCACTAACGCCGTATCTTTCCGCGAATACACCAAAGCCAGGTTATTTCAGAAACACACTCTGGAATCGGGCAACAACCAATTAAATATTCAATTAACTCGTCGTTTGTTTGGGACGGGTGCGTTTAGCCAGTTTACATACCGTGAACTCATGGCAGCAAAGCCAAAAGAGACTACGCAAAAAGATGACTTTGATTCAATTTGGGATTCATAAAAACTCATATGCGCCAATACATAAACAAAAAATGTTACGGCAAGGCAATCCACAGTTAACTGGGTCGCATAAATCAACGCTTAGCTTGAGCAAATAGTAGATTACAGTAAGATAACAACATAAATTGAGTAAGGTTGAAAAACCTCACAGCAACTCATTACCGATATTTGGCACAGATTCCGCACTCAGCGGTTAAAGGATCGGCCCAGAAAGCATAATATGACCTCAATAGACACCATTCGCCTTATCATCCTTAACAACTCACGCACAGAAGCAGAGCGCCTCATTAGCATGCTGCACAATGCCGGTCGCCCAAGCCGTGCTCAACATGTGGATAGCGAAGAAGCGCTAGTTAAACTCCTGCAAGAACAAACCTGGGACTTGCTGATAGGTAACGACAATACAACCAATCCCACCCCGCAAATCGCCCTTAAACATATTCGCCGTTTGAACAAAGATGTTCCGGTGATTTTATTGCACGAAGATGAAGAACTTTTTGCACGCGTTGAAGGCATGAAAATGGGTGCTGTCGATGTAGTTAATCTGGACGATGACCAACATTTGCTGCTGGTTATCCAACGTGAAATGAACAATCGTCATGATCGCCAAGCACGCCGTTCGGCAGACCGCCGTTTTCGCGAAGCAGAACGCCGCAGCCAGCAATTGTTGGACTCCTCACGCGATGCTATCGCCTATGTACAAGACGGCCTTTACCTCTACGCCAACGATTCTTTTGCTGAACTATTCGGTTATGAGAATCGCGATGAAATTGAAGCAATGCCCATCATGGATATGGTGGCAGACAGTGAGCAGAACAAACTTAAAAACTTCCTTAAAGAGTTCTCCCTGAAGGGCGAGGATGGCGGTGCCAGTCAGCTAGCTTTTGGCGGTGTAATGCAGGATGGAACCCCCACGGCGGTGAACTTGGAAGTGTCACATGTTACCTACGATGAGGAACCGTGCATTCAATTCCTCGCGCGTGCAACGCGTGTTGAAATCAGCTCCAACAATGAAGAATTGCAAGCGCAAATTGACCAAATTAAATCGCAAGATTTGGTGACCGGTCTCTTTAATCGTCAGCACATGATGCAAATGCTTGAACACACTATTGACCATATTGGCGACCAGCAATCTTTAAGCTTGCTATATATAAATCTGGATAACTTTAACGAACGAGTTTCTTCGGCTTACGGTGTTGCAGGTTCCGACCTAGTGCTAGGTGACATATCAGCAGTGTTGCGCAACAAAAGTACGCCAACGGATATTCTGGCGCGCTTCGGTGATCATAGCTTTACCATTCTTCTTGCAAACATTAAAGCAGATGCGGCTGTTAACCGGGCCGTGCAACTCTGTAAAGCCATTGATCAGCACATTATCGAAGTGGATGGAAAAACGATACAACTTACCTGCAGTATCGGTGTATCCATCGTCAACGAAACATCAACCAGCGCGAGCACCGTTATCGAACAAGCACGTACAGCAATGGAAAAAGTAAGCTCAGCGCAGGGCAACAGCGCCAGCCTATTCGAACCAGAAGTAACCGACAAAGCCGAATCAACTCGCGATATCGCCGTTGAAATTCAGCAAGCGCTCGACAACGATAAGTTTCGCTTATTGTTCCAACCTATCATTAGTCTGCGTGGCTCAGAAGAAGAATATTACGAAGTTTATTTGCGCATGATTAACGAAGCCGGTGTTGAAATAGAACCCGATGATTTTCTGGAAGAGGCAAACAAAATCAACCTGAGTATTAAGATTGACCGTTGGGTGATTTTGGAATCCATCAAAATGCTGTCGCAGCATAGAGCCAAAGGCAACAAGACAAAACTGATTGTGAACTTGGGCCGTCAATCCTTATGTGACGATACTTTATTACCTTGGCTTGCGGTCGCGTTTAAAGCGGCGAAACTCGCCCCCGACTCAATCACGTTCCAAGCTAACGAAGTGGATGTCACCAATCACTTGAATGCCGCCAAAGCCTTTGCTGACGGATTGGCAAAAATGAAAACCCAAATGTCTATTACCAATTTTGGTTGCTCATTGAATCCCTTTAACGCGCTTAAACACGTCGCGGCGGGAATGATTAAAGTTGATGGATCGTTCACGACCGACATTCAGCACAAGAACGAAAGCTCAGCGGCATTGATCGAACTGATTGAAAAACTTCACGCGGAAAATAAGGTGACCATAGTGCCCTTTGTTGAAAATGCGAGCGTGCTTTCCACACTTTGGCAAGCGGGCGCACATTACATTCAAGGTCACTACCTGCAAGAACCTTCGCAAAATCTTAATTATGATTTCAATATGGAATCCTAAGAATCCAACAGCTGGCGAAAAAAGCTGGCCGAAAAATCGGCCAGCTTTTTCATCCTCATTGTAGAAAGCAGCTCGACAAATCAACCGCTCTATCGTTACAACATGGCTTTCAGCTCAGCATTCGGTTCCGGATGTGAAATGTGGTTGCTGTAGTTAGATAAGGTTTTAATCGCTACTATCAGCATAACTTCAAATACCTGCTGCCGAGTGAAGCCACTCGCTAGAAATTGATCTACCGCTTCTTCCGAAACCCGACCACGCTCCCTCACTACCGCACGGACAAAACTCGCCAGTGCGTAGTCCTGTGCTGATTCGATTAGAGTATCGCTCGCGAGCGCATTCAATGTTTGCTGATTCGCGCCAACCATCTTGCCAATGGCCCGGTGCGCAACCGAACAGAAACCGCACTGGTTCTCCACGCTCACCGCCAGTAAAGCCACTTGCGCTTGCTGCGGTGTAAATGAACTCTCCTGCATCAATTCATTCATTGCCAAATATGCCTTTATGGTTACAGGCGCTTCGGCCATGTAAGTGAACAAATTCGGTAAGAAGCCAAACTTCTTTTCAACCGCTTCCAATGTGGCTTTAATTTCTGGTTTAGCAGAAGCGAGGCTATATTGAGTAAAACTTGTCATAAAACTCTCCTGAGTAATGTCGTTCCGATCTGGATGATTCGGTGAAACTACTCTATAGTGAACAAACCGTACGGTTAATCTCAAAAAATCCACTTTTAATGCTCAGGAGTACATTTTGGACGCATTTTCAGATTTGATTCGAATGATTCGTCTGGATGCCGAGATCTACCACAACGCCTTTGTTTGCGGAAACTGGCGGTTGGACGAATACGAACCGGGAGCAACTTGTTTTCACATGGTTACTTTGGGCGAGTGCCATCTTGAGGTACCTGGATATCTCACCACGGAAATCAAACGTGGTGATTTAGTAGTTTTTCCGCGAGAGATCAAGCATTCCATGACGCCGCTTAAACCAACAGAAGGCGAGCAAGAACACCTGCCCTACACACAAGCTTCTGAGAAAGATGGTATAGGCATGCTCTGTGGCAAATTACGATTTCAACACACTGCAGGCAATCAATTGCTAGATTCGCTACCCGCTGTAATACACATCCCACACCAAGAAGCAAAAACTTGGCTAGCCCCTATTTTTGATTTGATTATCACCGAGAGCTTTACCAGTTCGTCAGCGTCAAGTGTTCTGTTGGATCGAGTATCCGAAATTCTGTTTATCCAAGCGCTACGGCACCATTTGCAAAGCCACAAACCGCAACTCGGCGTATTGGCGCTTTATGGCCATCCTCGGCTTGCCGTCGCCTTAACAGCAATTCATCGATCACCTGAAAGCAATTGGACACTGGAAACCATGGCGCGGTGTGCCGCACAATCACGCACACAATTTGCAAAAACATTTCGCGAAACCAGTGGCTGGACACCTATGCAATACCTCACTTGGTGGCGCATGCAGCTGGCATGGAGTTACTTGCGGGACGGCCTTAGCATTGCAGATGTCGCTGAAAGAGTGGGCTATCAATCCGAGTCATCTTTTTCACGAATATTTAAAAAAACATTTTCTGAAAATGCGGGAAGCGTACGCAAGATAAAAAAATAGTAGCCTGCCCACACAACTGCAACCCACTTTACTGATTACACTATTGAACATGCTCACAACAAAGGACAAGCTTATGAAAACTGTGCTTATTACTGGCGGAAACAAAGGAATCGGATTAGAAACTACTCGATTTTTTCTAGAAAGAAATTACAAGGTTATTGTCGTTGCAAGAGACTTTACAGGATTTGAGTTTTCGGCAAACGATCAAGTGCAGAGCATTCAATTTGATATAACGCAAATAGGTGAAATACCCAATCTTATCTCCAACTTAGGCGATCTAGATGTGCTAATCAACAATGCAGGGATAATGCTTTCTTTGTCTTATGACAATTACACCCAAGAAAAAATTGAATACATAAACAAAGTTAATCTAGAAGCACCTATTGCCTTTATCAATGCCGTTGCAAAAAAAATGATTCAACGTAGATCTGGGCGAATTGTAAATAATGCGTCTATCGCAGGCCAAATTGGCCATCCTGATATTTGGTACGGCATTACAAAAGCAGGCCTAATCAACGCCACAAAAAGCTATGCAAAAATTTTAGGTGCGGAAGGAATTTTAGTGAACGCGGTTGCAGCAAGCCCCACCGAAACCGATATGCTTGCTACCATTCCTGAAGCACGAAAAACTACATTTAAACAATCAGTGATATCGCATCGGTTTGCGACGGCGCAAGAAGTAGCTGCTGCAATTGGCTGGCTGGGAACAGACTCGCCGGAATATATTAATGGCATTTGTATAGATATTAATAACGGTTCATTCATGCGATAAGTAAATCTAACTTAAGGTAGATCAATATAATTCAAACAGTTTTCATTCTCGACTACGGCAATTTTCTAACAACAATGCCCCCTATTGTAGCGCAGGGCCTTGTATGTATTTGCACAAGCCTGGAAAAGCGATTCAATATTTATTGGAGACCAAGGTCACATTAACACCAGCGCTGGACTTTGACCTTGGCAGAAAGGATTGGCTAAATTGGTTAAAAACATCTTCAAATTAAGCTGCGCGATTTTTCCACCGCGCAATCTCATCACAACAGTTTGTCGCGCTCCCTAAAGCCCAACAGATATAAAATTCCGTCTAACCCCAGTGTTGAGATTGAATGTTCCGCAGAGGCTTTCACCAAAGGTTTTGCGCGGAAGGCAACACCCAAGCCTGCAACGCTGAGCATTGGTAGATCGTTAGCACCATCGCCCACCGCAATAACTTGCTCCAATGCAATACCTTCTTGTTCGGCGAGCATAGCCAAAAGTTCTGCTTTACGCTGGCCATCAACAACGGTGCCCACAACATTACCCGTTACTTTGCCGTCCACAATATCCAACTCATTGGCATAGACATAATCAATGCCAAGCTTATTTTGTAGGTGGCGACCAAAATAATTAAACCCGCCGGATAAAATAGCCGTTTTATAGCCGAGCTTTTTAAGCGAAGAAATTAGTTTTTCTGCTCCTTCGTTTAAGCGTAAATTAGCAGCAATTCCAGCGAGTACACTTTCATCCAAACCTTTCAGCAACGCCATACGCGCCGCGAAGCTTTGTTTGAAATCTAATTCTCCGCGCATGGCAGCTTCAGTAATTTCAGAGACTTTCTCACCAACGCCCGCCGCCTTGGCTAATTCATCGATAACTTCAGCATCAATCAACGTGGAGTCCATATCAAAGCACACTAAGCGGCGGTTGCGGCGGTAAACAGTATCGCGCTGGAACGCGATGTCCACGTTTAAACGCACCGATAAATCCATAAAATCCGCACGCAGTGCAGCCATATTTTGCGGAGTGCCGCGCACAGAAAATTCCACACAAGCGTTGCCGGCATTTTCTGCTTCGCCCTTTACAACATCTAGACTAACGCGCCCGGAAAGACGATTGATGCTATCGATATTCAAACCATGGAGCGAAGTTACTGCCGTCAACTCCGCGATTTGCGCTGCCGAAATATCACGAGCTAGCAAAGTCACTATGTGACGGGTTTTACCCTGCTGCTCAACCCAATGCGCGTAATTGTCATGACTGATCGTTTGGAAACGCACCTGAATCCCCAAGGGAGCAGTACATTGTTCAATTTCATCTTCCAACTCAGCGCGCGTATCGCCGCCCAATGCGAGCTCAACCAATATACCCAACGCGAGCGTATCGTGAATAACAGCCTGACCAATATCCAGAATATTGGCGTTATGCTTGGCCAATACTTTGGTAATAGCGCGTGTTACGCCAGGCTTATCAACGCCAGATGCATTAATCAATAAAATACTATTCACGGGTTACTCCACGAGGAACTCCCGTTTGAAAACCACGGGAGCGAAAAGCAAAAGGTTGTTTAATTGCGCGGCATTCTAGCCTAAGTCTTCTTTCTGAACCTACTCAAATATCGCCAAATGCCGCTATTTGAGGCGAATATCACCCGCTTAAATACCTACAGAAATAAGGGCAATTAGGCTAGAATGGCGCCCCATTAGAATGCCCGTCGGGCAGGCATCACCAATATCACGGACTGGTTCCAATAATACTGTTTACTTGAGAAATACATGTCACTGCTCAGCCACTATCGTACCTATCCTCAACTCAGCCTGTGCAGCGTTCTTTTGCTCGTACTGGGCTTGATGGGCGCGACCTTTTACCTCTACAACGCCGATCGTAACCAGCAAGCTAATATCGAACGCTACGGTCAAATTCTGGCGTCCAGCACTGCTCGTCAAGCGGTGGATGCAACCCTCAATCAAGATATGGTCAGCCTGCAGGCAATTCTGCAGGAAGTAACACAATATCCAAATGTGATAGGCGCAACGCTGCGCAATGTGGACAACAAGCTTCTTGTACAAAGCGGCTACCGCCCCAACCAAGCGGTACTTGGCAAGCGCTATAACTTCACCGCCCCCGTGGCGCTTCACAATAACGTTGCAGGCTATTTGGAAGTCACTCTTGAAATACCCCGTCGCACTGCGCACGACGAGTTTTTCCTGATGTGTTGGGCCGTGGCGGTCACCATCTGCTTGCTTATTATTTGGTGGTCAATACACCGCCGTTGGTGGAGCGCGCTACGCGACAAAATCCCCAGTGCTGATCAAATTGTTACTGCTGTTGTGGAAAAAATTCCAACGATTCCAGAGGCAGAAATAGCGGCAGAACCCGAGCCTGTTGTACCTGCGGCACCAACGCAAGTATCTGTGCGCCTGAGTGTGCATTTGCTGAATCTCAGCAAGCTTTACCAACAACTCAATAACGAAGGATTTAACAGCGTGGTGCGTCGCTTTGAAAAGCAGCTGCAATCACTCTTGAGCCTTTACAACGGCCAGCGTCAGCTATTAGCTGACGATACCTTGCAAATTGATTTCACCGGTGAAGAAGTTCACGAATGTAGTTTCCGTGCCGTATGTTGTGCACAGATATTGATGAATATGGCCGCGCGCAACCCAAGCCCAAGACTTCAACTTGCAGCCGCTATACAACCCTTGCCGGCTCCACCCCAGTCAGCAGGATGCGTGTTAGTCAAAGAGTTTTTGGTGCAACACAACAACAGCCTTACCCCCAACAAGGACGACATCTTGGTGAACGGCAGCTTGCTAAATACCAATTTGCAACAGCACGCCGAGTTTGATCTTAATTCTGGAAAACTTATCCAGATCAAAGCACCATATAGCGATTACGTGAGTAAGCAGGAAGAGCAATTGTTGCTGCGCCAGTAAGGAATCTCCCGCAATAAATCTGTAATCGCTTTATCATCCAACTGTCATTTTTTAGTCATAACCTTGCAGGCAAATCTAGCCTGCAAGGTGCGACTCATGCTCAATATAGAACAATCCGTCACCAATAAATTTCCCGGCTTTGCCGATCAAGCGCCGCTCATTCGCAACTCAACACTTTCTATTTTGCGCAAACTTACGCGCGAGCACGAAGTGAATAATTTTTTGCGCGATAACCAAGGTGTTACTGGAATAGATTTTATTGATCGCATCTTTGATTATTTTAATTTTAGCTACAGCGTATCCCAACGCGACCGCGACAATATACCCGCCGTAGGGCGTTTAATTGTTATTGCCAATCATCCCATAGGCTCGCTAGACGGCCTCGCGTTAATTCGCTTAATCAGCGAAGTGAGGCAGGATGTAAAAATCGTTGCTAACGATATGCTTATGGCATTTGAGCCGTTACACGAATTGTTACTTCCGCTCGACAATATGACGCGCGGGGCCTACAAGCAAAGTTACAAAAATATTCTCAATGCGCTCACCGATGAACAAGCCATTATCATTTTTCCGGCCGGGGAAGTTTCGCGCGCAAGCGCGCGCGGCATTCGCGATGGAAAATGGCAAGCAGGTTTTTTGCATTTTGCGCGTAAAGCCAAATGCCCTATTCTGCCAATTTTTGTATCCGCTAAAAATTCGTGGCTGTTTTACACCACATCTATGATCTTCAAGCCTTTAGCTACCGCGCTGCTGGCACATGAAATGTTTAACAAGCGCTCCGCCGAAATTAAGTTCCGCGTCGGCGAAGCCATTCCTCATCACTCACTCGAATCAAACCAGCTTGCCGACAAAGCGTTGATCAAACGATTAAAGAAACACCTCTACAAAATAGGCAAAGGGAAAAAAGCCATTTTTGTTACCGAAAAAACCATTGCACACCCTGAAGATAGCAGCGCCCTAAAAAAGGAATTGAAAGATGCAAAACTACTCGGCGAAACGCGCGACAACCACAAAATATTTTTATGTAACTATGAAGATCACCCAACAGTACTACGGGAAATTGGGCGATTGCGTGAGCACACATTCCGCAAAGTAGGAGAAGGTACAGGCAGCCGTCGCGATTTGGATAAATACGATCACTATTACCGTCACTTAGTATTGTGGGATGAGGATAAACTCACGATTGCTGGTGCTTATCGTTTAGGCGAAGCCCAAAAAATTATTGCAAAAAAAGGTATTAAAGGCTTATACACGGCAGAGTTATTTGATTATCAACCCGCAGCACATCCATACTTGGAACAAGCATTGGAACTGGGGCGTAGCTTTGTTCATCCACATTACTGGGGAAAAGCGAGCTTGGATTATCTATGGCAAGGTCTAGGCGCTTACTTGCAACACCACCCGGAAATTCGTTACGTACTTGGCCCCGTGAGCATGAGTGCGCAATACCCTAAAAATTTGCGCGACGCCTTGGTATTTTATTATCAACGGTATTACTGCTCAGCTGATACGCATGCGTCTGATTCTTTGGCTGATGGAAAGCATCCACACGAGACTGATGAAGACGAACTTATCAATCTGCAAAAAGAATTTGCAGGCTTAAACCGTGACCAAGGCTTCGACATTCTGCAACAAAAATTTAACGAACTCGGACATAAATTGCCCGTGCTCTTTAAACAATATGCAGCACTTTACGAAGAAGGCGGCTACCAATTGCTTGCTTTCAGTGTGGATTCGGAATTTGGGAATTGCGTTGACGGTTTGTTTATAGCTGATTTAACCTTGATGAAAGCAGCGAAGCGTGCACGTTATCTTCCCGCAACGGATGATATTAACCAAACCAATGCAGCATAGGACGTCAACCAACCTTCTATGAAATTTCTGTCGTCAGTGAGTTCGTGGTAAGCTCATATCTATTAAAACGATACGAGTTTACCTATGCACATTCATATTCTCGGCGTGTGCGGCACCTTTATGGGCAGCCTCGCGCAACTCGCAAAGGATTTGGGCCATCGCGTTACTGGTAGCGACGCCAATGTTTATCCTCCAATGAGTACGCAGCTTGAACAAGCTGGCATAGAACTCATGCAAGGTTTTGATCCAATTCATCTTCAACCCGCACCTGATTTGGTTGTCATTGGAAACGCCATGAGCCGTGGCAATCCCGCTGTGGAATATGTACTTAACCAAGGCATCCCTTACACATCTGGCCCCCAATGGTTACGCGACCATGTGTTGCAAGGCAAATGGGTATTAGCTGTTGCAGGCACCCACGGAAAAACAACAACCAGCTCTATGCTCGCATGGATATTGGAATACGCAGGTATGTCGCCCGGTTATTTAATTGGCGGCGTAACCAAAAATTTTCCAACGTCTGCACGCTTAGGAAACACGCCTTTTTTTGTCGTTGAGGCGGACGAATATGACAGCGCCTTTTTTGATAAACGATCTAAATTTGTCCATTACAACGCACGCACTGTGATTCTCAATAATTTGGAATTTGACCACGCAGACATATTTCCAGATCTTGCCGCCATACAAAAACAATTTCATCATTTAGTGCGCACCGTACCCAGTAACGGCTTAATCATTTCACCGACAGCGGATGAGGCACTTGCTGATGTCATCGCCCAAGGTTGTTGGACACCGCAACAACAATTTGGATTTACGGGTGATTCAGTATCCAGCGAGTGGCAAGCAACATTATTAACAGGTGATGGATCTTCTTTCGCTGTGCTACACAATGGAAATGAAGTAGCGCAAGTCAATTGGGCTCAAACTGGCATACACAACGTTAATAATGGCCTTGCTGCTCTCATCGCAGCACGCCATGTAGGGGTAACTCCTGAGCATGCAGCAAAAGCACTAGAACAATTTGCGGGCGTAAAACGTCGCATGGAAGTATTGGCAGATGTGCATAGCGTAAAAGTTTACGACGATTTCGCGCATCACCCCACCGCAATTAAAACAACGCTCGCAGGATTACGTGCAAAAGTTGGCAGTGATAAAATTATTGCCATCATAGAGCCGCGCTCAAATACCATGCGCATGGGCGTGCATAAGAATGCTCTTAACCAAAGCTGTACCGATGCGGACGACGTGCTCTGGTATCAACCTGCCAACGTTGATTGGGCTATGGATGAAGTTGTGAACAAAAGCCCTGTTCCCGCAAAACTTTTACGCACACTTGATGACGTCATTCACTCTGCAATTTCACTTTGTGAGAAAAACACTCACATTGTCATTATGAGTAATGGCGGCTTTGGTGGAGTTCATCAAAAACTCATTGAACAATTGAAACAGCATGCACTGTAAAAGTGAGGGGCAGTAAGCTGCCCCATCCACTTGTTCTCACTAAAACTTAAGGCTGAAACTTTGTTGATCCATTAAGTCAATTCCGCATTCCAATTCGCTAATCCAATCTAAAAACTGAGTAATTATTGGCTTACCAACAAAAGGACTCCCGTGTTGGGGAACCATCATTTCAACGTCCAGTTTCCTAATCATATTCGCCCATAGCCGGCATGCTTTGTTACTCGCCATGTATCGCTGATGAAAGCCGCGCATGTGCGGAATATGAGCCTGAAAATCAACAACAGCTGCGTCAGCATGGTCTTCGATTAATGAAGCCCCCTTATCACCACTAAACAATATTTTGCTCACCGGATCATAAAAATGAAAATTACCGACGGAGTGCAAAAAGTGCGCAGGCAAGGCGATTATATTTGACCTTCCCAAGGGAATCGCACCACCAGAATCATGCAATGAAATAATACGTTTTTCCAAGGCTTGACCGTATTGTTGTGTTACAAATGTTGAAGCTAGGTGCGGCAAAAAGCGCGACCATAATTTCGACGTAACCACCTGGCAATTAGTATGCATCAGCCAACGTGGTAAAGACGCAATAATGTCGGGATCTTGGTGAGACGCGAAAATATACTTAAGCTCATTCATCTTTACGCGCTTACCTATCTCAATCGTCAAAGGCGTAAAAGTTAAATCACCACCCGGATCAATCAGCGCAGCGTCTTTTCCATCAATAATTAAAAATTGATTCGATTGAATGCCCTCACCAACAACCAAGTCACTAAATTGAATGCACTGGTGGCCGTCTCTCTCAAATAGGATATGCGCTTTATCGCCCGTAGCTTGCTGTAAATTCATTGAATAAACTCTTGTAAATAACGGGCTGCAATATTAAAGGGTATAGCCAAGCGGCCATTGACGCGCATCAAGCAGCACTAATTCAAAATATGCCGTATTATTGTCTATTCGAATAACAATGCAGCTTTTATAAGATGCCTGCATGGCCCGTACATATCTGATATCTTACGCGCCATTAGTTAGCGGAGATTTTTATGTTGAAGCAACGCAGTATTACCCTCGCGATTACGGGAGCCTCGGGCGCACAATACGGTTTGCGCTTATTGCAATGTTTGTTAGCTGCGAACTGCAAAGTCTATTTAATGCTCTCCAGTGCTGCTGAAGTCGTGATTCGAACCGAAACAGATTTAGACCTTCCCGCAGATTTTGAACAACAGCAGGATTTCTTAAATGAGATTTTCTCTGCTGACGAAGAGCAACTGCAGTTACTTGCAAAAGATGACTGGTTTTCACCCGTTGCATCTGGCTCAAGCTCGCCAAGTTCAATGGTAGTTTGCCCCGCAAGCGGAGGAACCTTATCCGCTATCGCTCATGGTGCGAGCAATAATTTAATTGAGCGGGCCGCAGACGTTGCGCTTAAGGAACGCCGTCAACTTATTCTCGTACCGCGAGAAGCACCCTACTCCCAAATCCATTTGGAAAACATGCTCAAACTAACGCAAATGGGCGCAGTGATTATTCCCGCGAGCCCTGGATTTTATATGCAGCCACAGACCATCAATGAACTCATCGATTTCATTGTGGCACGCATTTTAGATCAATTAGGCGTTGAACAAGAATTGATGCCACGCTGGGGCGAGGATTGAAATGAGCTTACCTAACAAGGTCCGCATAGTAGAAGTTGGCCCACGTGATGGATTACAAAACGAAAAACAAATCATTCCCACCGAAACAAAAATCAAGTTAATTGAGCTGCTTACCGATGCAGGCTTGAACTACATAGAAGCGGGCAGCTTTGTGAATCCCAAGTGGGTTCCACAAATGGCAGATAGCGCCGAAGTCTTTTCAGGTATAACACGAAAATCTGAGGTTACATACGCAGCACTTGTACCCAACATACAAGGCTATGAATGCGCCCTGAGTGTTCATGCTGATGAGGTCGCTATATTTGCTGCAGCTTCTGAAGCTTTTAGTCAAAAAAATATTAATTGCTCCATTGCAGAAAGCATTAGCCGTTTTGAAACTTTAATTAACGCAGCAAAAAAACGAAGTATTCGCGTACGTGGCTATATCTCTTGCGTTGCTGGCTGCCCTTATTCTGGTGACGTTAATCCTCAGCTTGTTGCCGGGATCGCAAAAGATTTATTGGGTATGGGTTGTTACGAAATTTCTTTAGGTGACACTATAGGCACCGGAACTGCGCATCAAATAAAAAATATAATTGCAGAGGTAGCTAAAGAAATTGAAATTGAGAAGATTGCAGTACACATGCATGACACCTATGGCCAGGCGCTGGCTAATGTTTATGCTTCATTGGAAATGGGTGTACAGGTTATCGATAGCTCAGTAGCCGGCTTAGGCGGCTGCCCTTATGCAGCAGGCGCATCTGGCAATGTAGCTACAGAAGATTTGGTTTATTTACTTAATGGTTTAGGTATTAATCATGGTGTAAATTTACGCAAGCTAATCGATGCAGGAAATTATATTAGTAGTCAGCTTGGAAAAATTAATCAATCAAAAGTCGCGCAAGCATTTAACAATAAATGCAAATAAGTAAGAAACCTTATGAATGAACAAGAACTAGCATCAGAACTGGTTTTAGAAACCGCAAAAATCCGCTGGCACGAACTTCAACGTTTTTTTGCTAGTGGCAACGCTGTTGCTGTAGATGAATCTTTAGATTTAATCCAGGTAGCAACCCAAATTACAAAAGACAATGCTCAACAGGTAAAAGCCTGGATGGATGCAGGCCTTGTAGACGTTGTGAAAGATTCGCAAGCGCAAGAATGGTATGATCAAGACGCAATATTATGGGCACTGGTGTTAAAACCTTGGGTGCTTGTGCAATATAAAAAATGAGACTTAGCGCATGACCAATAAACGTGTACTCATTATTGACGACGAGCCGGATATTCGCGAGCTAGTAGAAATAACGCTTGGACGTATGCATCTAAACACAGATAGTGCAGAAAACATTACACGCGCGAAACAGTTATTGCAGCAACAAACCTACGATCTTTGTTTGACTGACATGCACCTGCCAGATGGCAAAGGGTTAGATTTAGTTGAATTTATTCAGCAGAATTTTCCGCGACTACCTGTCGCCGTTATCACCGCACACGGTAGTATAGATACCGCGATTGAATCTATGAAGGCGGGGGCATTTGATTTTATTTCCAAACCTGTTGATTTAAATGTCCTGCGCAAACTGGTCAATACTGCTATTCAATCAAGCCAATTACCTGCAGCAAAATTGCCCACCGAAAGTTTTATCATCGGCCAATCCAAAGCCATTCAGGATTTAACTCGCAGCATACAAAAATTGGCGCGCTCTCAAGCCCCCATTTATATCAGCGGCGAATCAGGTTCTGGCAAAGAGTTAGTCGCGCGTTCAATACATGAGCTAGGTCCGCGCGCATCAAAGCCTTTTATTGCGGTTAACTGCGGTGCAATCCCGCGCGAATTAATGGAAAGCGAGTTTTTCGGTCACAAAAAAGGTAGTTTTACCGGAGCACACCAAGACAAATTAGGTTTATTTCAAGCTGCTGAAGGTGGTACGTTATTTTTTGACGAAGTGGCTGATTTACCACTGGAGATGCAAGTAAAACTATTGCGAGCCATTCAAGAGAAATCTGTTCGCCCTGTGGGAGCAGCAGAAGAGACTATCACCGATGTACGCATTCTATGCGCAACGCACAAATCGCTAGAAACAGAAGTTAAAGAAGGAAGATTCAGGCAAGACTTATTTTATCGCTTAAACGTAATTCAACTCAGCGTTGCACCATTACGCCAAAGACGTGAAGATATTCCGCTCCTTGCTAAATATCTTTTAGATAAAATTGCAAACGAAATGCAATTACCCGCACCCAAGCTGTCCAATGCTGCGCTAGAGCGACTAAACGACTACGCATTTCCTGGCAATGTTCGCGAATTGGAAAATATTTTAGAGCGCGCTTTCACCCTCTGTGAAAATGATGTGATCGATGCGGATGATTTACAGCTTCACGCGAATGGAGATACGCAAACATCATTCGCAAAACCAGAAATCGATAACTCGCGAAGCATTTCAATATCATCCGACAAAAGCAGTCGTATTGACTACCCAGCGCGCTGTGCAGAATACCCATCTATTGATGATTATCTTTTAGAGGTAGAAAAAGAAATTCTCTGCGACGCTTTGGAAAAAGTTCGCTGGAACAAAACACTTGCGGCAAAAAAACTGGGGATTACCTTCCGATCTTTAAGATACCGATTACAAAAGCTTGGGTTAGATGACGAATAAAAAATCCCGCCGAAGCGGGATTTTTTTACCAACAATCAGTGGGTGTCTTATTGCCATTTTGATCAAGTGTCAGCTCATTACACCCTTGCCGAGTATCATTAGTTTGCGGTGCTTTCACCGCCGTTGCTATTAGCAAAAATTTTGTATCCGATATCACTGTCGTTGTAGAAAGCTTAATTTCATAAAGCTCTCGCGTGCGACTTAAAATAGTCCCTCCACCTTTAAGAGATTCATAAACCTGGCAACCAGACGCAGGTTTGAAAGTCCCAAACGCTGTGTAGCAACGTTGAAAACGCTGAGCCGTGTCAGATAGCTCTGACTTCGCCTCAGCTCGATTCGATTTACGAACAGATTCCACATAAGATGGATAAGCAACAGCAGCAATGACTCCGATGATAACCATTGCAACTAGCAGCTCGACCAATGTAAATCCAACCTGGTTTTTTTTTGTCTTCATGATCTACCCACCTAAGTTTATTTAGACGAACCTACCGCAATTGTCGCCAAGACTGCCGCCCGGTTCCACACGCGTCCAATTGCGCATCATCCGCAATAACCTTGCCCGTAGTAACAGACTTAATTAACGATAGATCTGTTTTTTTACCGCAAGTTGACTCTGCACTACTCGATGCGGAAGAACTCACCGAACTTGTGGAGCTTACAGAACTTGCGGAACTCGATGATTTGGTTGGCACTATAGCGATATTAATGCCGCCCAGCGCTAAATCTTGAAGCTTGGGCTGCCCGCATAACACACATTTTGGTGGTTTATCGCCCACTGCCGGAATTTCCATTAACCAACTCTTTCCACCTACGTCACAGGGGATATTGGTCGGCAAAATTGTTGCAATGATAAGCTTGTCTTGCAGCAACAGAGCTTTATTGATTACACGCTCGTCCCTAACCGTGCTTACCCAATCCAGATCTACAAACCAACCTAACTGTGTTGTCCAATTTGGGTTACCCGTCGAAATGCTTCTGCTTTCAGACCCAGCCGTGTAACTAGTTGTCATAGTTTTTTCCAGCAAATCACTGCGAGTCACTGGCGTTCCAGCAGGCCCCATATCAGGAACGGCATAGAAACTTTGACGCTGCGCACCAATAGCATTATCACCAATTTTGTAATAACGACCGGTACCAAAATACACCATGTATTTTGACAAGATGGAGTTTCTGCCAACAGTAGGTGTAGCGGTAATAGGCTGCCCGGACAAAGCTGAGAAAACCTTGTAGCTCTCCACGGATGTACCGTTGTAATAGAAGTGCCACATATTGCCGTCAATGTCACCCGCATAGGCGCCTTCAAACTGCCCAATAGAGTCAATCATAACAGCGGGGCTAGATAGACCCGACCCTGCCCCTGTATCCACAATTGTCGTATGGCCCGCTGGGTCTGCAATATCAACCATAAAGAGTTTTGACGTGGTGCCTGTAAAATCTCCATTGCCGAATATTGCAGCCCATCTTCCGTCTTTTGTTGGCAACACGTACAACTGCCCCATTACAAAACCCATGCTCGCGTGAGTGTATTCAAACAGCACTTGAGGTTTAGGGTTTGTATTTGTAGGGTCGTTGTATTCGGTAAGGTCGAGTGCATAGATCCCTTTTCCGCCAGCACCTAATGCTCCCACCACAATGGACCGCCATTTGCCGTTTATATAGACGTCGGCTGCAGCAAGGTTTCCATCAACAATATAGCGGTGCGGATTTGCTGGGGTTCCATAGTTAGGTTTACTCAATGGCGCAATATTACTTAGTGCCATAGCTGGGATATAAGCAAATATCTCGGTAAACCCGTCTTGTTGAGATATTGACGTATCTTTCGCCTTAAACGCGTGCATCATGCCATCATTTGAACCTACCAATACCATTGGCATACGTTGGCGCTTCTCTTTCAAAAATGCCTTGTAAGTCGCACCTACAGTAGGTAGTAAAGAATACCTAAAGTCGAATACACCTTCATACACAGGGCTCGAGTTAACAATGTCACCCAATATGTTTCTATATTGAATTTTTGTTACTGGATCTTCGATTGTTCTTACTCTAAACCCAGTTGTATTATTTTCATTTGCTCCACTGCCTCTTATCCAACCTACCCTGTCCTCTGGAATAGAACCAACATCACCACTCAATGTGAGGCTCGCTTGCATCGCAGGCGTGAGATTCGCCCAAGTAAATTCAGTAATAACCCCGCCCTTATTGGTATAAATTTTACGGTTAACGTCTGTCGTTTGCATTTGGTTAGTTGTAGGCGACGCCGTAATGTTGGTGGTGGATTTCGTTGGAGTAGCAGGTAAAACCCCAAAATTATTGGGTTGATAACCGCGCAATTCACCGTCCCACGTTTTACTATTGAAGGCAGCTTGATACACGTACCCGTCCGTACTTAACCGAGTCGAAGCAGTCGCTACTGCCGACGCGGATGCACTAGTCTCGATAATTTTCAATATTATGTTATCCAAGCTATCTTCAAGATTCGCTGGGTTTTTAACACTGAAGAAATTATCGGGCTCTTGATCTGGACCAGAGTTGACTGCTTTACCATGAGCATCCCAAACTTCACCGCTATCAAATTCACCATTATTATTTGCGTCCAAAAACCCGCCGTATTTCGCAGCCAACCAAAGTGGCTTTTTAAGTGTGCCTACTGTTGAAACCTCTGCTGTATAAACCACTTTTGAGCTTTCAACGCTGGTAGAGGTACCAGCAAAAGAAGTGTAGTTATGACTACCTGGCCGAGTTGTCCAAGGGAGTACAATACCTCCGTCAAAAGACGAATCAGTCAACGACGTGGTGACCGTAAGCAGTGATGCTCCGCGATAGAATGAACTTCCAGTGATCAAGTTCGCCCCCTGATATATGCCACCGGTGCGCCCTTTAACGCCGTATATACTGTAACTTAATCGTATTGTATTACCCGCTTGAGCATAGGGAGTTGAGCTCATAATCTGTATTTCATTTGCACCAATTGCGGGTGAACAGGCTGCACCAACGCAAAAGGTGATCCGCTGTGCCGCATCTAGATCATAATCGTTACCCCAAGTGGAGTCCTCCCAAGAGAAATAGATTGAGCCCGCATCACCGGAGCTAGAAAGTGATTCGATTATTGCATTAGTTAAGGTACAACTAGAAATAGTTGTACCTCCTGGGGTAGCCTCGCAAGCGGGTGAAAAAGTGACTGTCTTCCCATTAACGGGTATAGAAAAAACGGGAAGGCTCTCGGCCAAATCGACTGCATAAGTTGTGAGCTTTTGATCACCCTTCAGGCCAGATCTCAAATCTGTGGTGTGAGCGTGGTAGGCCAAACCGGCAATATTGTACGAGCCTTCGAGAGCAGGCAACTCAGGGCACACACCCAAAACATCTGACAATTTAGATACAGTTTGTGCTTCGCAATTACGTGTAGCTGGTCTAGGAGTTCCAGTAAAAGGCGCATAGGCTGATTCAATAAGACCTACAAAGTACTTACCTGCGAAACCTCCATATTCTTTTACGCCCACGGCATCTGTTTTTAGTTTCACATCAGCGGCACCAGAAAGGCCGACGATATCTGAAGCAGATGCAAGATCATCGCTATCGAAAGAGTTACCACCGGTAGAAATGACAATCGCTGAACATTTAGCACACCAATCCGCCCACGGATCTGTCCAACTTGACACACGGGTAAGATCCGCAACCCCCGGGAAACCGAAACCGTTCGTCGTAGTATCGTCAACATTAAATCCCGAGGTTGCCCCAGAAGCCCCCGAGATATACCTCAGCATCTCTAGATAGGTTTCAGCTAAGGGATTACCCCAATCTGTACAGGTCTGGCCCGAGACGTTACCGGCCAATACTGTAGCTATTGAAATACTGTGGGTATTGCAATCTGTATATCTTTTCGCACTGGAATCATAACCTGCCACTTTAAAGCTATTAATATTTTTAATAATGCCACTTACCGTTGCGTTGAAGGTGCCGTCGTCCAAGTTGATTTCGTCGTCAGGGTCACCATGCTTTACGTTGTCAGTATCGATTAATGGGCTAGCTTTTTTGCGTAGCACACCACCCTTGATGTGAGACTTGTAAGAACCAGAGGTAAGACTGAAATCAATTGCACCGCTATCACCGTGCTTCTGCAATAGGCCTATGGGCTTTTTAATTGTTGAACTGCTGTATTCCTTACAACGGTTTGAATCCTTGCCGGTTTCACACACACTTACCTTGGCAGTAAATTCATAACCCGCAGCCGGCGCACTGGCAGCACCGAATTTACACTGGGTTCCCTCTGTGGAAGCCCAATAATAGTAGCCATCTGTATTTGGATCCGCAGTTCTTATAACGGGGTACCCCGCTGACGTTGAATCGGTAGAAGTGTTGCAAAAGCTTCTTTTGGTATTTGTTACATAAGAGTAGGGAGTGTATTTATCAATATCCGCACCGCCATACACTTTTACAAATGAGTGCACATCAGAGGGTATATAGGCGCGCTCAAGTATGGTTTGGGTTGTGCTGTCTACTGAACGTTTCCCGCCAAACAATACCTTGCGCAAAATATCCATGCGTGTCATGGATACCCAGTTTAGAAAGTTACCGCTCCACGCAGTACCCGAAGAGCATTGATGATTCGACGCTGCAACACTTGGCACAAAGTGTCTGAGTGAAGCACTGGGGGCAGAGTTATAGGTGTAGCACCAATCAGGATCAAAATACCCGTAGTATGAAAAATTGTTCCGGTAGGTAGTGTCGTCAATTGTGAGCGTCCCGCCATCTAAGTTGCTGTAGTCCGAATAAGCTTTCTTGCTAAGTTCCTGGTCCATTGACATGACCAGCGCTATATGAGGTTTAACCGCCGCCGTTAAAAATAATGGGGTCTGTGCTGGAGCTGCAACAGATGAAGAGCTAGATGAACTGGACGAGCTTGATGAGCTTGATGAGCTTGATGAGCTTGATGAACTCGATGAACTTGAAGACTTAGATGAGCTTGAAGAACTTGAAGACTTAGATGAACTTGAAGAACTGGATGAACTTGAAGAGCTAGATGAGGAGGCCACCAAACAAACGCCTGAATTAGCCCATACGCCGCTTTTGTTTGTTCCAGTCTCTGGATTATATTTAGGTTGGTTGCCACTACTGCATTTTGCAGAGTCCTGACACTTATAGGCATTGCCGTTGTATTTAACATAGGTGTTTTTTGCGTAAAAAGTTCCAGCAACCCAAGTGGCGTAGGTTGAACAGTCTACCGTTGCCGCAGTTGCTGGCACAGACAACATGGCTAGTAGAACCAGCCAATTGAGACGCAGACAGCTCGGCATGCTATTTGGCAATTTAAGTTGCATTGCCCGAATCATGTTTTGAATAATCCGAAAGTTAAAGGAAGTTTTCATAGCTTTCTCCGCTAGTCTGCGCTGCGATGATAATAAGATTGAACGATAGCTGTAGATTCAGCTGTTAAACCGACACCTTTCGACGATATACGATACGGAATTATTTGCGTAACACTGCTAATACCACTGAGATCAGAACCATCGTCGGGCCTATAGATGGGCAACTCTTCTACAATATGTGAAGGCTGGCTTTTGGTGGGTAATGCTAAGCCAGTTGCCGTAGTCGCTGTGGTAGCCCAAGTGGAATCTGACATATAAATGACAGAACCCGACGCGGATAATGCAGCTGTACAGACGCCAGCAGTTGGGCACTGAGGCGCTAAAATAACTGCATCCTCATCAACGATTGCTTCGCCAGCAGACAAACCCGCTTCAGCTGCTTGAAACGCAATATTTCTATCACGAGTATTTCCCAACATAGCTTCTTGCATTCCACTACCTTTTATAGCTGCAAGGGCAATGATGGAAATCAGCAGCACCATTACCAACCCAACAATTAGCACTACACCTTTTTGCTTATGAAGAGTTGGAAATTTACGAACTGAGGTGGACATAACGACTCCAAAGAAAATCAAGGGTTGCGAGACCTTAGCGAAAACGTTGCTTTAAAAACTTTTCTCATATAACGATCTGTTGGAGTAATTGTTGCGTTTCGGAAAGAATAGCTCTGAGGGCTATCGAGCTCGAAAGGCTTATCCCCTCTAGACACAATCTCAACTTGTACAGCACTCACCAAATCCCAAAAATCAACATCTGCTGCCAGCTCATAGGGAGGAAGCGGCTGTGCTGAAGACGGCTTAACCATATACATTGCGCCTAATCGCTCAACACCACGCAGTACTTCAACAGCGGGTTCATTGTCCGTTTTTTGCCATAAGCCGGGGGTGGTATTCCCAACCGGGGTAGACGATGTAGCAACAAAATAAACTACTGTGTGAATGGGCACGACTTCGCTACCGGGGCTGTAAACGTCAATCGACGGAGGGGCAAGATCCCATGAATCTGCGTGAGTTAAGGTGACCGTGTTGCCTGCGAGCGTAGGTGCAGCGTTCAATTTAAATACTCGACCATTTCTGCAGTTGGATACAACTGCAACACCGCCATTGCAGAACCCCTCGATGCAACTACTAACAACGGCTTGATCGGAGTGACCGTACACTGCAGTCTCAATATTTGTAGCATTCACCACCATGCCACGCTCGTTTGCCCCACGAATTACAATAATGTCACTGTTTTTAGCAACGGTGAAACCAGTGCCTAAATCTGTGGCAACACCATTCGGTAAATCGGTCGTCCCAGCTGTAGATACGGAATACCCATGTAAACCCTCTGTAAAATTACGGTGCAAGCCAATCAATCCAGCGCCATTACCAGGAGGTTGAGTGAGTGGATCCTCAATTTTAGATGAACCCTGTTCAATGACCGTGTTTCTACAGCCTGAGAAAGAAGACATTCGCAAATCACGGCCAATAAATTCTACACCTAGCCGCCCAGATTCTTGGGCTCGAGACATTTCCTGTTGAGTGCCAAACACTCTATTACTTGATACAAACATTTGAACCACCCCAGCCATTAAAATAAGCCCGAGCGTGATGGATATCATTAATTCAACTAGCGATAAGCCAAACTGATTGCGCATGTTTAAAGGCTCCTACAGTCTGGTGGTGTACGAAAAAGAAGCGACATTTACGCGAGTCGTAACGCCATTGTTCACTTCATTCCAGTTGATTGTGATTGTACAAATGCGAGTAGTGTTGTCACAGGTTATGGCACCAGTTCCTCCAGGCATGAGTGAATTAATATTTTGGCGCCACAAATAAACATCTGCGGCCGCAAGCGATGATGTGGGCACCGAACTGGCAGTAAAAACGGATGCCGCAACGTTGTAGTCCTCAACTTGCACAGTATGTGTAGGGCTTTTCTTGTTAGCTCTTATGCGATCTAAAATATCTGACGCTAAAATATTAGCTTGAGAACCAAGGTAACTACCTTGGTTGTACTGAAGAGAACGAGTTTGCAACGCGGCTAATGTAATCAAGGTTGTGGACAAAATGAGCATGGTGATCAAAACCTCGATCAAACCAACGCCTCTTGATTGTCTGTAGGTAATACCGTTCATGAAAACCTCAAAGGGAACACATCCCCCATTAACAATTTTTCTTTGTAGCGAACACTAGCCCAGATAGATTTATGGTGAGAGTTCTGGCTTTTTCACCGACACATCCACCAACACTGCTCTCTATAACAATACTGTCGGAACTATTAGAAATTCGAGCCAGAGTACCCAATGAAGTAAATCTAATGAATGATATTGCAGTGCTAGATCGTGTAACGCCTATTGCAGCATGGGAGTCTGCTTTTCCAAATACTTTAATAATTTGAGGGGTACCCCCCAAAACAGCAGCAGTCGCGCCATCTGAAGTTGCTTGATCCACAAACATGAGCATGCCGTCTTCCCAGTTGCCGGTGCAGGTAGGTGTTGAGGTCAGGCTGTCTGAGCTAGCGCACACGGTAACTCGCTTCGCGCGCCTGACCGCTTCATAGCGAGCCAAGTTAAGAGCTTCCGTCAACCCATCAGCTTGAGCGACTGACCTACTACCCAATACCTGAGCCTGAAAGCTAGGGGCAACTAACCCTATCAACACTCCAATGACAGTGAGGGTAACCAGCAACTCAATTAACGAAAAGGCACTTTGTTTTTTTAGCATGGATTATTGCTCTTCAAGAAAAGCCTACCTCTGGACGAGTCTTACACAAGCAGTTATAGTCGCTAAACCTTAACACAGGTAATTTATACCCGCGCCTATCACCTGATACGCGGTCAACAAGGATGAATGAGCGGCTTTTACTTGGCGCCAAAATTAACAGCACCCCAGGGAGGGATTTAATATGCTAGTGCATTCTCGCGGCTTTACCTTTATCGAACTCCTCATCACTCTATCCATTGTCAGCATCTTGCTGGGAATTGGTATTCCTAATTTAACCGAGAACATTCGTCACTCACGGGTCAAAACCGCTGCGCAAAGTATGATTGAATCCCTTGAAGTTACGCGCTCAAACGCCGTGTTTTCTAACAAACGAACAACCATTCAGAAACTCACAAATTGGGAGGATGGTTGGGAGGTATTTGTCGACACCAATAACAATGGCTCGAGAGATCCCGGTGAACAAGCCTTGCAAATGCAATCCAAATTGAATGGTGTGCGTGTTATTGCCAACAAACCACTGGCAAATTACGTCTCATTCATTGGGTCAGGAGAGGGCCGCTATGCAAACGGAACCAGCAATGCGGGAGGATTTCAGGCGGGTACATTCACCCTATGCCCCACCAGTACGGGAAAGGGTTATGAACTAGTCCTCTCCCGCGGAGGCAGAGTTCGTCAGCAAGAAATTAGCGCTCAAGATTGTGCCGCCATCTAAGGATGGTAAAGCGATCGTATCGAACTTACTGACGCAGTGCTTTTGGCAAAGAGAAACTTATGGTTTCGGGCGTACCATCCATTTCCTGCGGAACTGTTGCGCCGCAAGCTTGAAGCTTTTCGATAACCTGTTTTACCAACACTTCAGGAGCTGATGCACCCGCCGTGATACCGATAGCATTTTTTTCTTTAATCCACTCTGGATTAATATCATCGGGTCCGTCGATTAAGTAAGACTCGGTACCGCAACGTTCAGCGAGTTCGCGCAGGCGATTTGAGTTGGATGAATTGGGGGAGCCAACCACCAACACCAAATCGCATTCCAAAGCGAGTTGGCGCACAGCGTCTTGACGATTGGTGGTTGCGTAGCAAATATCGTCTTTGCGCGGCCCTTGGATGTTGGGGAATTTTTTGCGCAAGGCATCGATAACTTTAGCGGTGTCATCCATAGATAACGTTGTTTGAGTCACATAGGAAAGCGCGTCTGGATTTTTAACGACCAGCGCGTCAACATCAGCCTCATCTTCCACTAAATAAATTTCACCACCATTTGCATTATTGTATTGCCCCATGGTGCCTTCGACCTCGGGGTGACCTTCATGGCCGATTAAAATACATTCGCGCCCTTGTCTGCTATAGCGAGTTACTTCGATATGAACTTTAGTAACGAGTGGGCAAGTTGCATCAAAAATTTGCAACCCGCGACTCTCTGCTTCTTTACGTACAGCTTGGGATACACCGTGAGCGCTAAAAATTAAAATAACATTGTCGGGAACCTGATTAACCTCTTCGACGAATATAGCTCCACGGTCACGCAGGGAATCTACTACAAACTTGTTATGAACAACTTCGTGACGCACATAAATAGGCGCACCAAAAACATCAAGCGCACGGTTTACAATATCAATCGCGCGATCAACGCCTGCACAAAATCCGCGGGGATTGGCAAGTTTAATTTCTGTCATGCTTTTACCTATTTACTGCAAGAATTAATGAACCTGAGCCGGTTCGATTTTTAAGATGGCGACTTCGAACACGATATCTCGCCCCGCGAGTGGGTGATTAAAATCTACCGTTACAACATCATCGTTAAAACGTTTTACCACGCCAGGTAGCTCAGCTTTTTGTGCATCCGCAAATGACAATACTAGCCCCTCCTCCAATGCCACTTCCGCATCGAACTGGCTACGTGGAATCTCCTGGATATTGTTGGGATTACGCTGACCAAAGCCATGTTCTGGTTTAATCACAACCGTTTTACGGTCGCCTTCCTGCAGCCCAAAAATCGCTTTCTCAAAACCCTGCAGCAAATTGCCATCACCAACAGTGAAAGTAGCCGGGTCACGTTCAAAGTTGGAATCTATTAATTCGCCGTCCTGCAAACGCAACGCAAAATGCAGCGTTACCCGAGTGCCTTCACCCACCATTAAATTTTTCATGTGCAATAAGTACCTGAATTCTGAATCTCCCCCGGCCCCTCTTTTTCAAATACGGGGATTACACCCCTCCATTTGACAAAAGGAGATGGAAAGGGATTTTCTCGGAAAAAATTTAACTACGCAAAGCTTCGCGCTTCACCCTTCCCTTCTACGTTTTCAACGCAACGCAAACAAATCGTTGGGTGCGAAGCATTAGCACCTACATCTGCACGATGATGCCAGCAACGCTCACACTTAATGTGCTCAGATTTTTTCACCGCAACAAATAAACCATTTACCTCGGTTGACTCTGCATGTTGCTTTTCGCTGACAGGGCGAATTTCAGCCGTTGATGTAATCAACACAAAACGCAGTTCGTTGGCGAGTTTACGTAACTCGGCAGCCAAACCATCTTCACAATAAAGCGTTACTTCAGCACCTAGAGAGCCACCCACTTCGCCTGATGCACGCTTGGCTTCCAGAACTTTGTTCACCGCTGCTTTAACATCAGCAACCAAACTCCAGTAGCCATCACTGAAAGAATCAGCGGGCATTGATGGCAACGTATACCACTCTGCAGTGAACACAGTCGCATCACGCTCACCTGCAATTTCTTTCCAAATTTCGTCCGCAGTGAAACTTAAAATCGGTGCAATCCAACGTACCATCGCCTCGGTCACGTATTGCAATGCCGTTTGCGCTGAGCGACGTGCGAGCGAGTCTGCTTTAACGGTGTATTGGCGATCTTTAATAATATCGAGATAGAAACCACCTAACTCGACCACACAGAAGTTATGCAACTTTTGGTAAATTAAATGCAAATGATAGTTGTCATAAGCAGTAATAATTTCTTCTTGCAGTGCGGCGGCACGGCCAACAATCCAGCGATCTAACTGCAACATATCTTCCATTGCAACGGAATCTGTTGCCGGATTAAAGCCAGTGAGGTTCGACAACATAAAACGCGCTGTATTACGAATACGGCGATAAGAATCTGCCGTGCGCTTTAAAATCTCGTCCGACACACTCATTTCGGTACTGAAATCCGTTGCAGCAACCCACAAGCGCAACACGTCTGCACCCAAATCATTCATCACTTTTTGTGGTGACATAACGTTGCCGATGGACTTGGACATTTTGCGGCCTTGCGCATCCACCACGAAGCCGTGAGTCAAAACGGTTTTGTAAGGCGGAACGCCATTCATCGCCATGGAAGTTTTAAGTGATGACTGGAACCAACCGCGATGTTGATCTGAACCTTCCAAATACAAATCTGCTGGGAAGCGTAAACCAGCGCGTTTTTCCAGCACGGCATAATGTGTTACGCCGGAATCAAACCACACATCCAAAGTGTCAGTGACTTTGGTGTAATTTTCTGCATCTGCACCCAGCAATTCTTTTGGATCTAGATCGAACCAAGCATCCATTCCGCTTTGCTCAACTTTTTGCGCAACAGCTTCAATTAGCTCAGCCGTTTTAGGGTGCAACTCTTGTGTTTCTTTGTGCACAAACAACGCAATCGGAACGCCCCAAGTGCGTTGGCGAGAAATACACCAGTCGGGTGAGCTTGCAAGCATGGCATCAATACGCGCCTTGCCCCAATCGGGCACCCAATTTACGCCTTCAACAGCTTTTGCAACCTGTTCGCGCAAATTGTTTTTGCTCATGCTCACAAACCATTGCGGCGTTGCGCGGAAGATCAACGGTGTTTTGGTTCTCCAACAATGAGGGAAGCTGTGTGTAATTTTACCTTGCGCAAGCAATGCATTTTTTTCGATTAACAAGTTGATAACTTTTTCATCGACTTTATAAACGTGATCGCCAGCAAAAAGCTCAACGTTAGGGCGATAGTAGCCGTTGTCATCGATGTAATTAAGGGTACCAATTCCGTACTTCACACCCACATTAAAGTCGTCAGCGCCGTGATCCGGTGCTGTGTGAACAAAGCCAGTACCTGCATCGGTAGTAACATGATCGCCCAACAAAATAGGAACTTGGCGGCTATAAAAAGGATGTTGCAACAACAAACCTTCCAATGCCGCGCCTTTCACACGACCAACAATTGTGTGTTCGCTGGCTTGCGCACGGCCAAGCACATTAGTGAGCAATGCTTCGGCAACCAGCAAACGGGTTTCGCCAACTTGCACGAGCACATAATCAACTTCTGCATTTGCGGATACCGCTTGGTTTGCAGGTAATGTCCAAGGTGTGGTTGTCCAAATCACCAGTGCGATTTCACCTGTACCACTCAAGCCTTCAATTTTTGCAGCCACACCGGCTTGTTCTACAAATGGAAATTTTACGTCGATCGAAAAAGAAGTTTTGTCTTGGTATTCAACTTCAGCTTCCGCGAGCGCAGAACCGCCAACAACACTCCAATAAACCGGTTTAAAACCTTTGTGGAGATGGCCGTTTTCGGTGATTTTGCCAAGCGCGCGGATGATGTCGGCTTCGAATTTATAATCCATGGTGAGATAAGGCTTATCCCAATCCCCCAGAACGCCCATGCGCACAAAATCTACGCGCTGACCATCCACTTGTTTGGCGGCATACTCGCGGCATTTTTGGCGGAAGGTTTTTACATCAACCTTGTCGCCCGCTTTGCCAATTTTTTTCTCGACATTGTGTTCGATAGGCAAACCGTGGCAGTCCCACCCAGGTACGTAAGGCGAATCAAAACCGCTCAAGGTTTTGCTCTTGATAATAATATCTTTGAGAATTTTATTAACCGCGTGACCAATATGAATATCACCATTCGCGTAAGGAGGGCCGTCGTGCAAAATAAATTGTTCACGGCCCGCTCGCGCACTCCGAATGGTTTGGTAAAGATTATTCGCCTGCCATTGTTTGAGCATTTCCGGCTCGCGCTGGGCGAGGTTCGCTTTCATGGCAAAGCCGGTGTTCGGTAAATTCAATGTTGCTTTGTAATCAGTCATCACGTTCAACTTATTCACACTGTGTGTTTAAAAAATAAAATGTCAGTTCTTGTCTTTGTGGCCTATCGAACTCGCCACTTTGGGAATAATCAACAACACCGTCAGCGCCAGCAAGGTACACAAGATGGCGGATGATTCACGCCCTAATCCTGCTGCAACGCCAATGGCAGCTGTTAACCAAATTCCCGCTGCGGTGGTTAATCCTTTAAGGTCTTTTTCGTCGTTACCTTTAAGGATGGCCCCAGCGCCCAGAAAACCTATACCCGAAATAATGCCTTGCATGACCCGGCTTAAATCCGCTTGTGATGCAAAGCCCGCTTGTTGCGGAATCAATACAAATAAAGCAGCGCCGATGCACACCAGCATGTGCGTTTTGATACCGGCAGATTTACCGCGCTGCTCACGCTCAAAGCCGAGTATGCCGCCCAAAATGGCGGCAATTAACAACCGCACGCTAACGCGCGTTAATTCCGTCACGTCATTTAAATCTGAAAACTCGGCCACTATTGTTGAACTGACTTGCTCCCAAATGCGCTCCATAACACACCTTTTACGTTGGAAAAACTCAGGCGGGTTAGATATTAAAAAAGGCTTTAGCTTCGTTAATATCCGTTTGCAGTTGTGCTTTCAATTCATCCAAAGAGGCAAATTTTTTCTCATCGCGCAATTTGTGATGAAACACAACATCAATAACCTGGCCGTAGATGTCGCGCGAGAAATTAAATAAGTGAACTTCCAACAACGGTTTTTTCAAACCGTTTACCGTTGGGCGAACACCAATATTGGCAACACCATAGACTTGGTTGCCATCAGTAAATACCGCAGTTACCGCAAAGACTCCGTGTAATGGCGAACGGTAGCGGCGCAATTCAACGTTGGCTGTGGGCACACCTAACTGGCGACCGAGTTGCTTGCCGTAAACCACTCGGCCATATACGCCGTAAGGTTTGCCTAGGAGTTTTTCTGCCTCCGCAAAATCACCCGCTTCCAGCAAGTGGCGAATGCGCGTGCTGCTAATGCGGCTTCCGTCCATTTCTAAGGTGTGGGTGTCACTCACGGCAAACCCAAATTCTTTGCCTTTGGTTTGAAGGAGTTGAAAGTCACCTTTGCGATCACACCCAAACCGGAAATCATCGCCCACCACCAAATGCTTTATAGCCAAACCTTCTACCAACACCCGCTCGATAAATTGCTCAGCGGAAAGGCCGCGTAACGCGTGGTTGAAGTTCAAACATAAGACTTTATCGACACCCGCTGCCCATAAGGCTTCCAGCTTTTCGCGCATGCGCATTAAGCGTGCGGGCGCTTTATCACCGGAAAAAAACTCGTGGGGCTGGGGTTCAAACACTATGGCAACCACAGGTAAACCTTGCGCGCGGGCTACGTCTTTAAGCTGCCGCAAAATCGCCTGGTGCCCCAAATGCACACCATCGAAGGAACCAATGGTCGCAACGCAGCCTTTGTGTTCAGGGCGAAGATTGTGTAATCCGCGGATAAATTCTCGTTGCGCTATCTGCACGGGTTGCCGGTACCTGATATCTGATCAAATAGGTTGCTGTTCAAAGGGCCAGAAGTATACAGGAGCCACACGCCCTGCTGTTAATGCGGGGCGCGAAAATCTTTGGGTTTGAAGCCTGCCAAACCAAGCCCAAGGAGGTAAACCAGCCCACCACCGACGCACAGAATTGCTAAGTAGACTATGCGCTCCAAAATACTCCAAGCCGCCCAACCGTCGAGGTAGTGAGTTCCGGTAATCAATACTGCAACCATTAATAGGTTCGCCAAGCCATACCTAAGCCAGGTTTTTCGCCAATCTGCGGCGGGCCGATAGACATCGCGTTTACGTAAACCGCGATATAACAATATAACGTTGACGTAGGCAGCCAGCGCCGTTGAGAGCGCCAAACCTACGTGGCCGATTTGCCAATACAGGTTAAGCGGGGCGACGATCAACACTTTGAGTAACATCCCAACGCCTATGGCAATCATGCCGACCCTGACCGGTGTTTTGATGTCTTGCCGAGCAAAGTAGCCGGGAGCCAGCACTTTGATAAGCATAAACGCCAGTAATCCTAAGGCGTAGGTTTGCAGACTGTAGGACGACATGAGCGCGTCTTGGGGATTAAATTTGCCGTGTTGAAACAAGGTAAAAATAACGGGCTTAGCCAGAATCACCAGCGCGAGGGTTGCTGGCAAGGCAATTAAAATGATGAACCTTACTGCCCAATCCAAGGTTTTGCTGAAATCATCTGACGAGTCGGTTGCATGCAAACGCGAGAGATTTGGCATAATCACTGTACTGATCGCCACCGCAAAAATGCCCAAGGGCAACTCCACCAATCGATCTGAATAATACAACCAAGTGATACTGCCCTCGGGCAGCCAAGACGCCGCTATAGAATCGAATAAGGTATTAATTTGCGCGATGGATACGCCGAATATCGCCGGCGCCATAAGAGTCAAAATGCGCCTTACGCCGGGGTCTTTCAAATCCAACTTGGGAGTGGGCAACATATGCAGGCGCTTTAGGTGAGGCGCTTGAAAGGCAATGGATAAAACACCTGCCAGCAACACACTCCATGCCAATGCGAACACCACCGAGCCCATCAAGGGCGCAATTACTAGCATCGCAAAAATCGACACTATGTTGAGCAACACCGGCGTAAACGCGGAGATCGCGAAACGATCATAACTATTGAGGATAGCCCCCATAAATCCGCTAAGGGAAATCAGCATCAAGTAGGGGAACATAATGCGGATGAGCGATGTGTATTTTTCGAACTTTTCTGGCTCATCCATAAAACCCGAAGCAAACACAGCACCTAATACAGGCGCGCCTATCACACCCAACACTGTCACCAGAATTAAAACCGAGCCCAAGCAACCAGCTACGCGATCAATTAAGTTCTTGAGCGCTTCTTGTGAACCTTTAGCGCGATACTCCGACAACACAGGAATAAACGCCTGCGAAAACGCACCTTCTGAAAACAAACGGCGAAAAAAATTAGGGATGCGGAAGGCAGCATTGAAGGCATCGGCATCGGCACCGGCACCGAGGTAGTAAGCTTGCAGTTGATCGCGCGCCAAACCTGTTACGCGCGACATCATTGTCATAGACCCAGTAATTAAACTGGAACGCAACATAGTACGTTTAGGCGCTGGAGCGGGTTCAGACACACGAAATCCTTAGCAAATAATGGCGATCAAAGAGCGCGCATTATCCATGGTCTGAAGGGGAAGATATAGCCATTAAGCAAAACCTCCCTGTTTGCTAATATTTTCTGTTAGAAGGAGTACTCGACCCCAACACTAGCCGTATCCAGCTTAAAGTCACCCACATCATTTCGGCGAAGATCAACCCTTAATGCGACCGAATCGTTAAGCTCGTAGCGCCCACCAAGGCCCAAAAGAAGCCCTTGATCTGTAAAACTATGATGCTCGCGCAGGCTGCCAGTCATAGGCGAAAAGCCGCCCTTCCAAGTACTGTCGTAATTAATCGACGAAACACCCAATACACCCAACACCGAAAAGCGTTGACCCAATCCATAGCTGAACACCCCCGACAAAGAAACACCCTTGGCATCGACAACTTGAGTATCGTTAGGGGCGACTATAAACATAATATCCGGGCGAATTTTGAAACGCTTGATGGTAGTACCAAAATCGGTGTAACCCAACTCCGCTGCGAACCAATCGTTAAATTGAAAACCTGCATGCAATCCATAGCTGGTGTCTGAATCTTTAAATTGTTGGCCGGTAACAAATACAGAATCTTTACCGATTCGGCCATCACCCTTTATTTCGGTGGAGCCCACATCGGCCCCCACATAAAAACCTCCTGTATTTGCAGCTGCTGCCTGTTGAGTACTCACGGCGAGGCACATAGCTAATCCAAAGGTTTTTAATGACATCTTTTTGTTCATCTGTTTGTTCATGGTTAGGTCCTGTAAACACTGATAAATCTACCCGCACGCGCGGGTATGCAGACCCAAGCTATCTTGGGAAAGTGGAATCAGTATAAAAATACAAGGCGTTTGAAAATAGGAGAGATTTGCTCGAAATTGTTAAAGACTGTACGCACCTAAAACATAAGTTCTGGCAAATAACCGTTGACAAATACTCTGCCAGCCAATACTGTATATAAAAACAGTATAACCACGAGGTAATTTTTATGTCGGTAGTCGCCGTATGGCTCTGTGATCGGGATGGCAGCATGTTTGAAGACAGAAAACTAGCAGAAGAACACGATAAGTATTTGGAACTTGCCGCCAACATCACCCAGCTTATTGAAGAAAATATTCTCGGTATTGATGAACAACACAGCGAAGCCATTGGCTTATTGCTGGCCCAACGCCGGGAGCTTTTGGCTAAAGCCTGTAAAGGCAAACCCGATGAATTGTTGCAGCCTTTCACTTACGAAAAGCCTGTAACACTTAATGCTAGCGTTGCTGCTAAATCTTAAGGACGGTTAATTTTAGGGATTTTAGGACACGGACACATAAGCAGTTTCGTAGGTATAACGGGTGCTCCACACACCCGTAAAAAATGCAGTCACTAAACACCACTTTGGTAACTGCATTTCGGGTATCCCACAATACCCTTTTCCGTTTTCACCACTGCACTTGCCTCAACGGGTGCGGTGGTTTTTTTGTTGATAGTTCCCACACTTAGAGAAGATAATCGTTCAACACTCGCAACCATTCCGATTAACTCTCTCATGATAAGCATTCACCACCTTACCAACTCTCGCTCGCAACGTGTTATTTGGCTATTAGAAGAACTCGAGCTTCAATACAATCTTATTATTCATGAGCGATGCCCAAAAACCAGGCAAGCAGCTGAGTCACTGTATCAAGTTCATCCGTTGGGCAAAGCACCCGTACTCATCGATGGGGAAATCAAGCTCGCAGAAAGTGGTGCAATATTTGACTACTTGCTCGCCACCTATGGGAAAGAAATACTCGCGCCCGCAGAGAATAGTGTTGAAAAAATTAACTATTTATATTGGAAGAACTTTTCAGAAGCATCGCTAATGCCCTACTTAGCCATGTCGCAAGTTTTTACCCGAATCACGCAAGGCACTCCATTCATTGTTAGACCTATCATTAGGTTAATATTCAAAAAAGTGAACGCAGGCTTTCTTCATAAAAATTTAGAATCTGAAATGCAATTGATTGAACAGCATCTCCGCAACCATACTTTTTTTGCGGGTGATACCTTTACGGGTGCAGATATTCTTATGGAGTTTATGCTAAGTGCATTAGCGAGCAGATTTTTTACACAAGCATCACACCCGCACACTAGCGAGTATTTACTCAGAATCAAGCAGCGTCCCGCTTATATAAAAGCAATTAAAAAGGGAAGTTGGTCAGAAGATACATTCAACCAATACTGGCGTCACTTGAAAAATACTTAGCGAAGAAACCGCGAATCATGATCCGGTGTTGCCAAGATACAGACATCGTACTTGCCAAAAATCTTGTATCTGTTTAACGCAATACGATCATAAAACCAATCACGAAACCTTTTTGGAAAGATGTTAAATACTCGCATCAAACCCCAAGGAAAAGGCAACTGCCCCGCTATTGCCAAAAAAGAATCTGATTTTTCCAATGCGCGGTTACCTTGAATTAAGAGCATGGTTTCAAAATAATCCGTGGGGTACCCAAACCATTTCAAAATCGCCTGCCCTTCATCTGACTGCACCGCGCAAAGCTTAAACTTTTTGTGCGTATCAAACCGAATAATGAAACGACTCCAGCCATTGCAAAGTTTGCAAACGCCATCAAACATAATGATTTGATCGCTGGAGCTCACACGAGGGGGATAAGAAGTTTTCATTGGGTAATCGCTATATAAGATTGCGTAAAGCGTTTTCGGCATCGGGATAGGTAAACGTAAACCCATCCTCAAGCAAATTAGCCGGAATTACTCTCTGCCCTTCCAACAACAAATCGGCTTGCTCCCCCAACATTAAACGCATAGGCCAACCCGGCGTTGGAAAAAAACAGGGACGATTTAAAACTTTGGCAGCCACTTTGCTAAATTCAAATTGCGATAAAACGTCTGGCGCAGTGAAATTATAAACAGGCTTCACACTTGCCTTGGTTTCACCTGCCTCATATAAGCGCCAAATATGCGCGATAGCCGCGAGCAAGTCATCTACGTGAATCCACGACAACCATTGCTTTCCTGACGCTAATTTTCCACCCACAAACAATTTAATCGGCAAGAGCAGCATAGGTAACGCGCCACCATGCCCCAAGACTAAGCCAAACCGCATACGCACCACTTTCACACCATATTGCTCTGCTGATTGTGCTGCAGCCTCCCAAGCTTGGCATAGCTTCGCCATAAAAATACTTTGAGTGGGAGCATCTTCTGTTAATTCGGTATTATCACCAATGGCTTGAATGCCGTAATAACCAATCGCAGAGGCAGACAATAACAACTTGGGCTTTTGTTCTGCCGTTGCAATCCATGCAACAAGCTTATGCGTTAACTCCACTCGGCTTTTCATCAATTCTGCCTTACGCGATTCCCTCCAACGCCAACCTAAAATGCGCGCACCGGCTAAATTGACGATAGTATCGATAGGATAATTAACAGGAAGCTCATCCATACTTTCAATACAATTGACTTTTCCATTAAACATCCATGCCGCTTTTTTGGCGTTACGCGTTAAAACGGTAACTCGATGGCCATCCGCAATTAATGCATTCACTAATAATTGACCAATAAAACCTGTTGCGCCAGTCACCAAAACACTCTCACTGGTATGACTAAAATGTAACGGCATTTTCTTCTCCTCATTTTGTGTTAGCTTGCCCAAACTGTAAGCTGCAAATCCATCGCGAATTCCCGAAAGACCGACACCAATTCCACAGAGCGCTAAAAAAATACTCAATGCACCTTGATACTCCCACTGCAATTCAGTCGGTTGTATATACCAGCTGGGAAAGGTTAACGCCAACAAGGTAATAAACGCACCGCCATTTATCGCCAGCACAGTGTGAGTTACACGCTCAGTCGCTGGCAGTAAACGTGTTTTGTCTTCAATCACAAAGTCCCACAGCGTTAGCAAAATTTCAACACTGAAAATAATCATTAATAACATCGCCCAAAGGCCATTCCATTTCCATGCAGACAATCCAATAAATAACAGGCTGTAAAAACTGGCGCGGATTGCGTGAATCCACAATTCCTTACGGGCGCTGCGCCGGCTCGGCAATGCTTCGGTGAATTCGTGGTGATATAAAGTATCGAACGCGCCTAATAAACCTTGGGCAGCCATTAATTGCAATGCGAGTAAATGAGTATTCATAAAGCCTCCATTGCTGCAGCAGATCTTGCTTCAGGTTGCCCTGCCGGCAATTCATGAAATACACCTACTTGGGTAAACGTAGTACCAAAAACACAGTGCTTTATCTCGATACGAATATTGAACTGACTTGGATTATCATTGCGATGGCATAAAAAGGTTTTACCTGGTGTTAGAATTCCGGGCAAAGGGATACGGAAACCAAACAAATCCCAAAAATAGCCATCGCTGGTAAAATATAAATTGCCCTCGTGAACATGCAATACCAACTTCATTCCCAAGCCAGCACCTACGTATTCAAGCACTTCACCTTTTTCGCTTTCACGCATGTAAGACGTAAATTGGATCGGCTTGCGGTTGTGGAGGTGATAAATACGCTGCTTAAAAATAAACGGGCAATCAGGCTTGGAATAAACTTGAATATCGACTGGGAAGTTTTTATCGTTGTAAGGAATTAATGCACCCTTAATAAACGGCATGGTAATGAAACCTAGAAATTTACCAATACGTGAACAACTCAACTCACTCAGAAATCCGGTGTAATATAAAGGCGCACCAACTCCGGGATTTTTTGCAAAGCGCGCCTGAATATCCACATGTAATTTTTTCCACTCGTCGCCGAGTATTTTTCTGAAGAGTTCACCTTCGGATGGATTAATATCGAGCATAGTTTTTATCCTTGTGAGTTAAACCTTGTGATTTCGATCAATCCAGTACAAAACAACCAAGGGAGGCACCATTACTAAAAGTGCAATTGAGTCCACCCACACATGCAACCAAAGATCTATTCGCAGCGAAATAAGCATATCTTGTGGAGCCCACAAGATTAAACCCACAATCATCCACGCCCACACAAATGCACTGCGCTGTTTGCTGCCCACGTAAGTTAGAACCCCCATAAAAATCGCAAGGTTTTGCAAGGTTGCGCCAAACAAACTTAACCACCACACCTGAAGTTGATGGGCTGTTACCGAGAGATCGCCTATTTGATTGAGTATGGAGTGATGATACTGGTCAAAAAAACTGAGATGGGAAAACCAAGCCAGTAAAACACCAGCAGCGAAATGACCAAAGGTAATTAGGTAAAGCCAGCGAATTAACCAAGTCCGTAGAGATTGCAGGTTCATTGAAAATTCCTTATTTAGTTGTTAGCAAGGGAAACAGCAGGGTTTAATAACCCACTATAGGACAATACTTCTCCGAAAAGCGGCAGATTGAACCCAACATAAAATCTATATTTTTCATCCTCGATTTTTTTATAAGCATTCACTCGCGGCAACAGAAATAGCGGTAGGGTTATATTTTTGAATTTAATGCGTAAGCACCGCCAATACCATCCACCATCCTTTATATCAACGGTGAGATGTAACTTAAAAATACCTGTGGTTTCCAACCAGTATCCATTAGCAATACTTCCGACTGGTAAAAACACGGAATGCATTCGGCTTGAATCAAAATATCTATCCCAATGCAAGCCATCTGAATGATGGGTTATAACAACTGAAAATGATTGCTCGATAGAGTACAGTGGAATACCAAATTTTTTAGCTAGGTGTTTGCCAAAATAGCCCGCTATACCTGTGGCAAGTTTTACCTTGACCTTACCAGACAAAACCCCTCCTGATTTATGCAACCTTTGCAAGAGCGGGTGCAACTCAAAGACCTTTTCGCCAAACCAATCACTGATCATATTGTTACTCATAGGCCATACGTGAAAGCCTCGTTGAGAATTTCTAACAGTTCCGTCTCCAGTGGACGACACAATAGAGGAGATTGGAAATTCTTAAGAATCAACATCTTAGAATCCTAAAAGACAGATAATTCTAAATATTTTGGTCAGATCTATGAAGATTTTTGGGCATATTGGACAAATAAAGATAGATTTCGCCTAAAAAACAATAAGATATTGATTTATAAAGACATTTATATTTATGAATTAAATGATAAACAGCAATCCTAAAGAGGATGTATTGAGCTTAATTTCACGCTTTGACGATCAGTACTTGCAAACTATCTAGCCAGCAGGAATCAACAATTATGCTGGGTCAAGTTAAACTATATACTCCTTCATCCGCACCATTGAACCAGCTTAATAATTGAGAGATATCACTTGGGGAACCAATTTAAATATTGTTCAGCCAAGTGATTCAATATTACAGATCGAGGGAGAGGCTAGCCCCCCACCTCACACTAATTTACAGCGTGTCTAGATAAGTACAAAGTCCTCTATTGGCTTAAATCCTGTTACCTGAGCTTTATATTCATCACGGAAATTATGCAAAGGCTCAGCAGGAATAACATCAACAATAAACCCTGCAATTTCAACACTCACAAGCTTAATACGTTCATGTTTTATTATATCCCAAAGCTTTTTCCGCGGGACACCTAGTAATCTGGCCCCCTGTGAAATAGAGTAATATTCTCCATTCCTTGATGATAACAGACCCAAAAGTGTGCTGACACTAGTACTCCCCTGTAATATTTTTTGCATTAGAAAATTAAAATTTTTTAATGCAAAGCAAGATTTTCTAGTAGCCTTCTCACTTAATACGCATTCGATGGTCAGCCTATCTAAACCAGCTTGATCCGTACTTAATAACACAATAAGTTCTCGACGCTTAAGATTTAACCCAGGGCAATCTAATGGCAAATAATCTAAATCCAAATAAGAAAGAATGTCTTTAGCTACTTTTTTCGTTCTCTCGTAGCCATTTAACATAGGACATAAAAAATATATTGGATGTATTGTCTTTGAACACGTCTTTACTTCATCAATAAATATTTCAGCGGCGACGCGAATATTAGTAATGCAATAGTATGCGAAAACCGATGCCTTAATTGAGTCAAGTTTAAATGATCCAGAACCAGTAAAAACAGAATAATAAATCAGGTAATCATTGATAACCTCCTGATTCCGAGTATAAATGGAATTGATAAACCATTCAGAAACAGAAGAATCTGCATCAATTATCGGCAAATCTCTAATATCCTTTTCGCACCCACTGCATATGCAAAGAAAGCTGCGATCATGTTCTAACTGTTGACTGCAATGCCCGCATGATTCGTATAAATATGAATTATGCATACTACAGACCGTGTAAGGTCGCAACAGCCAATTCTTACGCCAATAAGCAGCTTCTCTTAAGCACTGCGGACAATATGCGGACAAAGACAACCTAAAAATATTATCCGGAATATGAACTCCATCAAATTCACGCCGTCTTCTAACAGATCCACCTTTTGCAATAACGCGCGTTGAAATATCACAAACCCCTATAAACTTAGTGATTCTTTCGTATTTTTCTTTGCTAGAAAACATGCTTTCAATTTTTTCACCAAAATATAAAATTCCGCTACCTCTCAACATATGATACAAGTTCACATGGCCATTTAATTCCGCCGCTCTAGCTATTACACTCGTAGCCGTCTCATCAAAATAAGGGATCGGACGTACTGCTATTTTAAAGTCCGTCATTTTTTCACCTTTAAGTTATTTGCCAAAATGTTCATGGTCATTCGAAATGGATTTTCCTCAACACGACTTGCAGTAAATGTAATCCCGGAATCCCAGGCCAAAGCAAAATCTTCAATCGTCACTGAATTTCCTCCGTTCTTTAAAGCAATAATCAAGGTTTCTTTAATTAATGACATAATAAATGCGGGATTTCCGGACGTAGCTGCATCCATCTGATAAACCATTAGTCTGGAAGCTAAGTTTGGCATTGCGGACAATTTCAACTTAGATTTGCAATACGTTTCAACCTCTTCTAAAAATGCGCTCAATGAACCTAAATTATTAGCGACAACAGGCAGAGGGGAGAGAAAATATCTAAGAGGGAATCTGCGCGCTAGCTGTGAATCAGAACGAAGGATTGGTTCAAATTCGGGAAGCCCAATGAGGCAAAATGTCACCCTCACTCGGTTTACGAGATTTTTAATCCAGTTACATACTTTTAAGTTAAGCCGAGTGGATCTATTATTTATATCCATCAGATGATGAAATTCATCTAAAAGTATTATTTTTGTTTCACAAACCCTTAGTAAAAGACATAGCCTTGTTGTCATACTCTCCGTATTACCTACTGACGGGTTAGGATCATTGAGCTTCCTAAGCAATGAAGTTGCAACGCTCTTAATGGTTGCTGGTGATGGAATCTCTGCGTAAAATGCGGGAATAATTGTTTTTTCCGATGCGCCATCTTTTACTTCATAAGCTTTCATTCGTGACAGTATTTCTCTGCACACAGTACTTTTTCCCATGCCTCCATCAGCAACTAAAATGCAATTCATTGATTCACGATAACGCTGTGTTTTTATAATGCAGTTTTCTATACCATTCAGTGCAAGCAATAAACGACTATGACGTATCACCAATTTATCCAAGTTGGCAACTCTATCTAAAACTGATTCAATCTCATTCAATTTTTCCACCTCTTAATACTCCACTTCAATCGATTCATATGATTCGCATAATTCGTAATCCGATTCAGAAATATCAGTTTCTTCTATATTTTCAAGAGCTACGATTTTTTCTAAATTAGTGCAAGTTGTTGAATTGTATTTTCCTAACGGATTAGTTGATTCTCCATTGAATATTTTTCTTTTTAATCTCTTTGCTGCTGCCCCCATGTTATGAATTTTCTCAAGAAGCAAATATCTGGAAAATAGCCCTGAATATTTACCCAATCTTTTCAAATCAGATTTTGACATTTCATCCTTTATTTTCTTCGCCTCCTCATGTTCATACATGGAAAGTCCGCGTGTATACTCTGGATCCGTAGATTCACATTTAATATAAATTGATTTATCTTCAGGATGAACAACATAAACAAAATCTAAATTCAATTCATCAACCAAAGCAACTACAGACCTACCGTCATACTGAGAAAGAGAATGAGAGAAATACTCAATATATTTATTGACAATTTTTCCATTATGAACCGTTTTCTTAATCGGCTTTCTCGCAACTTTTTCTACATAATCAGAAGTTAATTTTAATGGGGGAAACATTTTTGTATCGTCCTCCCATGCAAGCAGCGGAGCTCTTCCTGATCGCGAATGCACCGTCTTATGATAAATCTGCGAAATCCACTCTTCTGTAAGCTCACGAATTTGAACGAGTGTTAACTCCGCTCTATCTTGCGAGTTATAATCGCCAAGCTGTGTAGTATTAGAAAAGGTAGTACCTGGAATTTTTTGTGTAATTCCATAAGTCAATGTTCTAAAGAAGCTCTCAATATGTGCCTTACCATTGGGATCTCGCACTTGTGCCTGAGAAATGGTAATGCCTAACTTTTCACAAACCGCAGAAAATGTCGTATTTTTTATCTCCGTACCATTGTCAGGAATAATCATTGAGGGAACCCCATAACTAACTAGCATATTCGTTAAAGCCCCCAAAAAAGTAACCGCACTTGGTGGATAGAGACTTATATACAGCCCAACCACCATCCGAGTTTTAATACAAAGGATGCATATTAAATATGGCCGACCAAGCACCTCTCCAGACTCGGGATCCACCACTAAAATATCCATATAGTGTGTATCTATCTGGACCATTGAGAGAGCAGTGCTTGCACCAAAAGCTCGCCCCGATGAACGAACAAAACGCTGCGCTGCGACGCTTCCTTTTTTTGCCTTTAATACAACATATTCATCAAGCAGTCTAAGACGGCGATTGATAGTCCTAATACTCGGAATTTTTATTTCATTGCCGACGTTATTCAGTAATCCCATCTCCATTGACTTTCCAACAACAAAAGCCAAAACGTCTAAGGCAGTTCGTCGCTCTCTAACAAGATAGACTTCATTTATGCCGTCATTAATTAGTTGTTCCACAATTGGATCAAATCTCAGAGTGCAATTTCCCGTTCTTTTTTTATCTATAAGTCCATCATCACTCTCAAGTTGGTAGGCCCTAATCCATTTAGATACTGCGCTAACACTCGGACAATTCACATCACTCATTTCTGCCGAAACTCTTGCAATAACACGAGCTAGCGGTCCTTTTGCAGTTGGGTGCAATAAAGTGCCTATAGCGGCTTCAACATATCTCCTGCGCCTTAATAATCTAGGGAGTAGTTCACCTACAAATAACCTAGCCTCACTGATAAATGTAATTGAGACTTTCCCAGATTCGCACAACTCTTTAAGCGAATTAAAACCAACTTTATAGGATCGTCCACCCGCCGTAGCCGAGTACCTGACTTCCCCATACTGCATATAGGTAATTTCATATTCTGCACCATGTAAAGTAAATCTGGTGCCGACCTTAAACATAGAGATATTCATATTTCTTTTCCTTTGATGAGTTACCCGCACCAATAAAAATTCTCCCATAAAATAGATGGAAACTAGCCAACTGAATTGGCAAACCATTCATAGAAAGGATTTGATATGCCTCATCAAGACCATTCAAACTCGCATTAATTAGCAATCGAAGAGATTGTTCTTGCTGCAAATTAGTCCACACACGAGAATGCCCATGAGAATAGAGCGCCAAAGTTTTCTCAACTTCGCGCCTAGATGGAAGCGTTAAAGAATCTACAACTCTAAATTTTATTCCAAACTTATTAATTAGCATATCAACCATATTTAATCTCTCTAACTCAACGCTCGAAAGATGTTCAAAAAATGGTTTTATTTCATGAACTTCTAAATCACCATTGCTCATTTGCACCACAAAATCTGGGACTGAATATTTATTTCCAGGAAGAGGAACAACCAGCGCTTGCGTGCGATAGTTTTTTACCGCCGGATCTTTTTCCAATGAAATTGCATGAGCCAATTCAAGTCTACTTTCGAGAGCAATCGCACCACCAGCTTTTCGGCTGGGAAATAAGGAAGTGCTTTTTCCTCTCTGCCCCTGAACAATGCGACGAACACCATGAATTGTTCCTGAAATATTTGGCTTACTTTCAAAAGAGTCTTTTATTTGACTCATAATGCAATATCTATCTATTTCTCTCATAATTAACCTTTACGTACCAACTCAAAATTTATTAAATACGCACTACCCTACCTACATTAAAATAAGTATTTGATTGAACTGACAATTAAATTAACAAGGGGCGATTAATAGGCTTGCTATAAAAACAGTAATTCTATTTTTTAATAGCGTACGAAGCCCTCAAAGGCATTTGATAATTTTTTAGAAATATTATTATGTCTAGCCAACGGGCATGCGCACTCAGTCAGCAAAAAAATATTCACTATCTATGTCATACATACCTCCTAGCGTTAATGATGTTTCAACTACTCAAGGACAAACGCAATAGACTTGTTGAGCCTATTGATAAAACCGCATAGAAATTCATTTTTAATACATACACCCAACAGACGCTCACTACATATTTGGCTTAGAGGACAGTTTAATAAAGTCACCTTGGGCATCCATAGATAACCCACCAACTATGAAGCCAGCTGCATGTGCGCCTTTTTCAGGCATGAAGAAACCCTTGAATTTGAAAAATTCAGTAATTAAGGGGTTGACGGAAAGGGATATGGGGAGGGATAATTATAGCCGCTACAGCAAGAGCCTCTCCAAGATCCTCTTCTCCTAAACCCCGATGTTTCTGACATCGGGGTTTTTGTTATTTAATGTTCATTTTTTCTCAACTTTTCCTATAGAGATAGCGTGTTCGATAAAGAACAAATATCTCAGTTAAAAAACACATATACCTCACACAAAAATAACTTTAGTTATTGATTTACCTGCAATGAAGTCATAAAAGCAGGCTTTATAAATTAATTTTTACTGGCTGTAAACCAATATTAATTCACGCCAAACTCCGGCCGATTAAAAAACATTTAATTCCTCATTACACTATATACACACTACGAAATTCTCATAAAATAATCGCACCGCACATAAAAAATATTTCCGAAATTTAAAAATAATTGATGCATAAAGCTAATTTGATTTCAATGAAATAGCGAATTATCATTAAAACTAGTTTTCCTTTCTTGCCAGAGATTTTACTAATCAATGCGGAACTGCATCACCTATAATCACGCAAAAAATTATATGCTTTTTAGCGGATTACAATATATTCGGTACTGTTAAATGCAAGCTCAACTGTTTAGTGATCTACATATCGAGTTCGAGGAACTTGACGTGGACTGCTCTACTGCGGATATTGTTATTTTTGCGGGAGATATTGATGTAGGCACTAAGGGAGTCGCGTGGATAAAGCGACAGAAGATAACTTGCCCAGTAATTTATGTACCTGGCAATCACGAGTTCTATCGACACTCACACCCAAGACTCATTCAAAAACTAAGGGATGCCGCAAGCGCTACCAATATTCATGTGCTTGAAAACACGTCAATCAATATTGATGGCGTAGCTTTTCATGGTGCTACGCTATGGACAGATTTCGAATTATTTGGCGACCCTAAACTAGCTGGGTATAAATGCCAAGAAATCATGAATGACTTTAAAGTGATTAGGCGAGACCCTTCTTACTCGCGACTGCGAACAATGGATGCTGCACTGATTCATAAAAACACTCTGCATTGGCTAGGGCGTAGTCTAGAGCAATCCAGCAGCGCAAAAAATGTGGTCATTACTCATCATGCACCCAGCAAAAAATCGCTCCCTAAAAAAAGCAAAGACCACATAGTTTCGGCTGCCTACGCATCCGACCTTGAGCATTTTATCAATACTCACAAGCCTGATTATTGGTTACACGGCCACATACACGACAGCTTGGATTATTTAATCAATGAATGTCGTGTAGTATGCAATCCGAGAGGATATGCAAAGGGGAAGCTTAATCCCAATTTTAACCCATCTTTAGTTATTGAATTGTAAGCACATGATTAGTAATTGCATCAATCGCCAAGCAAGATACAGACCTAGAAATATAGGTTTAGAGAAAGAGAATTAGTAACCGTATGTGTTGTGGTTAGCGTTCACTTTTTGATAGCAATTGCTTTGGCAATTTTTACAATATTCAACTGACCATAATTTTGCTCAACATCAGCAATTAGTAGATGTGTAAATTCTGCATAGGCATTCCATTTATTCACGCTCATGTGGGAGCCATCTAATAGGTTCGATGTTTTATCATAGAGTTTCAATAATCGAACCATTGCTGGTCGTTGCCACACGGTCTCTTTTTCAACGGCAAAACTGGTAAATGTCATTCCTTGGATTAGCTCATGCACCTCATCACTAACATCATCAGGGAGTTGTGCATGGGTATCTTCAAGAACGTCATGCCACATAAGTGCGAGATAACCATTTAAGCGCACAGATTCATCCAGCATGGTTTCGGTCATAATGGTCATGGCGCACCAAATAGGATGGACAATATAGGGGGTCGTGCGATCATGAAAGCGAACAGCATCTTCTGACGATATCGCCGAATCGATATGTGCGTATTTAGTAAAGGCAACACTATCTACGATTTGTTGCGCAATGTTTTGTGTATCCATGAAGCGTTGTCTACCTTTATTCATATGCACCAATATTAGCAACTAATCCCACGTGGCTGTACAGTCTTTAACTATTAACATATGAGCTGCACATCATGTTTTATCCTGAATTAGTTCATATCCCGCCAATACTGGACTTTGAAGCAAGTAGCCTTTCCGATACCAGTTACCCGATTAGCGCCGGATTAATTGTAGAGGGAAAGGTTTATTACTGGATCATTAAGCCAAAACCAGACTGGATTGATTGGTCATTACAAAGCCAGGCTATTCATGGATTAAAGCGCTCTTATGTTGAAGAGCATGGAATACCAGCTGATCAAGTATTTACTGAAATTTTGGATGCTCTTACTAACCACAATGTCATCTACTCCGATGCTCCCGACTGGGAGTCAATGTGGTTGAGTCGCTTAGGACAGCTCAATATTAAAATAGAAAGTATTTTTAATTTGTCGGAAATAGCCAAGGAAACCTTTTCCAATGAGATGATATTAAGTCTGCAAGCAAATCATTTGGTGCAGCACCGTGCCGACCATGATGCTATTGCGATTGCTCTAACGATTAAAAAAATGTGGGAAAAGGCGCGCATGCTTTGATGAAAGCGTTAAAGGCTCGCGCACATAGTTAGAGCTGTAAAGCGCGCGATGGTTAAAAATAACCTTCATCAACACTAAAGAGGAATTCTTCTACAATTCTTGCCCCACATTCGAGCTTGGTTAGCTCTATCCCAGATAGCGAGTCAAATGCTTTCCTAGGCTTACGCATCCACAATATTGCCTTTTCGTTATTCCCTAAAACCTCGATTGCTAAAGCGTGTATTTTCAGCAGACGAAGCAACTGTTCACTTTCACGAAGCGACATAATTGAGCCGGAAGCGCTCCGCTGAAACTTGTGCTTTGAAATAATCCATTCAAGTTCGTGCCATTCATATCCAATCTCCAGCAACTCACCAATTGCCGATGATGCGATCCCGCTTGATACAAGCTTCTGAAATGTTATTCCAGACTGAGGTATTTTAATTAGATCAAATACTCTATTAAAAGAACGCGCTGCAAGAGATGGATTGGCAGCGGGTGTAGGGGAAAATACTCTGTAGCCCATATATGTCCACCTATGATTGATAGCGGATTCATGCCTGCGAAAATACCGCGTGATGTTTACGCCGATATCTTTATTTGGATGAATTTAATCGCCATTCCTTCCAACAAAAAGCCCCCCAATTTCCGCTGATGCAAAACACGTGAACGGGCATTTTAGCTCTTTAATAGCTCACCCCAATGAATCCACCCAAAAAAATTACTGTTTTTGTGACGGTTGTCATTGAAATTTTCAGGGGTAGCCCCACTTCTTTGGTTAGATAATACACAGGGCTGGGGTTAGGTATGCAAGAAAAAAGTAACGAAGTTCGCATCTTAAGCCTAAACGGTGGTGGCGCAAGGGGTCTGTTCACGATAAATGTTCTCGCTGAAGTAGAGCGAATCATCGAGAGCAGAACTGGGGAAGTAAATGTAAAAGCCGGGGATTACTTTGATTTGATTACGGGAACCTCAATAGGCGGTATTTTGGCTCTTGGGTTGGCGGCAGGAAAAAGCGCGAGGGATCTGGAGATAGCTTTTCGAGAAAACGCTCCCTTGATTTTCCCTCGTAAAAGACCTTGGGTCAAAAAGCTCCGAGCGATGATATGCCCAATCTATGACAGCAAACCATTGTACGACACCGTTATTGAAATGATTGGTAAAGACACAACGTTTGATCAGTTGACTCGGAGGGTAATGATACCAGCAGTAAATCTATCGACTGGGAAGCCCCAGTTTTTCAAGACCCCTCACAATCCTGATTTCAATCGAGATGGACGCCTCAAACTGGTGGATGCAGCAATGGCTACTTCGGCGGCCCCGACTTATTTTGCCCCACATTATTGTACGGACTTAGATTCTTATTTTGCTGACGGTGGCTTAGTGGCTAATAACCCGAGCCTTATAGGATTGCATGAGGTATTTCGAGATATGACTTCCGACTTTCCAGCTACCGCTGTAGCTGATGTCAAAATATTGAACATCGGTACGTTGGGTGAAGAATACACTGTCAGCCCGTCCGCCCTTTCTTCTGTTCGAAATAATGGTTACTGGGGATTGTGGGGCGCAGGAGAAAGATTGGTATTAACCACAATGACAGCTAATCAGCTTCTTCACAAGGCAATGTTGTTGCGTGAGTTAAGATCACACGAAGCGCAAGACAATTATGTTTATCTGGACGACACCATTCCGAATGAAGCCGCTTCAGAAATTACTTTGGACAATGCTAGCGAAAGCAGTCTTCGAAATCTTGCCAGTCGCGGCAAACAAGTAGCGACAAACGAATTCACTAAAAACCCAAAAGTGCGAGCTTTCTTTGAGCGTCGTGCAACTCCCTTTAAAGACCAATAACCTGTGCTGAGGATTTAAAAATGAATTGGAGTTTTCACAATTACTACGCAAATAAAACCGATGGACTTATCAGCAAGTTACGATTGACTCAGGAACAAATGGCGGGTCTAAAATCGCTACGTAAAACTGTTCGAAATCGTATCAAGACTGTCTTTGATGAGGCCAAAACGCTAGCACAACGATCCGATTTGGCAGTGCTATCTATGGAGAGCTTTAAAGTTCAGGTTCAGAAAACTCGTCTTAAATATCTAGATCCTGCCGCGCAAGATGAAATTACTCGCCTTATCAAAAATATGGATTCATCGACGCGAGCGGCATTTCTGCAATTGTCGCCAAGATTCTGGACGCAGGGTAGCTTCCAGTACGACACACTCAATAGGCCGTACTTCGCCCCTCCGCAAGAAATGGACATCGATGACGGAACTTATTTGCCAATGACCATGTTTGAAGATAAGCCGGTCATTGGTCATCGGCTCCTTCTCCTCCTGGTCGATTCATCATTGAAGTCGTTGGTGCACGAAAATGAAGGCTGGGTTTTTGAGGCCAAGCGTACTTGTGCTCGCATTAAGATTTCAGAAAAGCACACACATATTGATGTGCCAATGTATGCCATTCCTGATGATGTCTTTAAGAGCAAAGAAGAAGCATCATTGGCATCTCTCAATGAAGCATTTGCAAAATCTCTTGATTCAGCTCCAAGCTTAAGGGCAAACAATCGTGCGTACTATACACTTGATTCCAACGCTGTGAATCTGGCGCTTCGAGGTGATGATGAGAAGTGGGCAACGAGCGATCCTAAAATTGTTGAAGATTGGTTTGAGGCTTGCTGCTTACGGATTGGCCAGCACTTAAAAGATGTGTGTCGTTACATGAAAGCTTGGCGCGATGTTCAGTGGCCGCACGGGAAAGGCCCTTCTTCAATCTCGCTTATGGCGGCAACCGTAAGTATTCTAGATCGTGTGCCACACGATATGAATGACTTAGGGACTACTATGAAAATCATTGCGCAGAATTTGTATGCCGAGTTTGCATCTGGTGTAGAAAGTCCCGATGACACTGATGAAAAGCCACTCTTTCCGCCACAACATGAGCATGGTGATCAAGAGAGAGATATTATGGCTAAAATTTTGAACCTAAATAATATTATGACGAAAGCTCAAAGCTGCGAAACTAAGGATCTTGCTCTTCAGACTCTCAACCAAGCGTTTGGTCAGCGGGTAATTCGGAGTGATTTAATTGTTAGGAAAGAGTCTGCTCCTGCATTTAAAAATGAACCCGACATTCGCGACAAACCAAAAAAAATATCCACCACAATGGCAAGCGGCTAATTTTAAATGTTGAGCGAGCTACATCAAATTCTGCTTAGTTGTGGCTATCGTTACGTTGATGCCAAACAGATAGTGGATAAATCCCCTTTGCTTGCTTTATGCAAGTCGAAGGGGTTTTATATTAAAAATTATCAGACAGAGGGAGGTTCATTCGAAATTGCTTTAAGCCTTGAGGGTGACCCGTATATTGAGTTACCGTCGGCGCATGTTCTTCAATGCCCGCAGCAATATCTCGGACTTCTTCTGCCTCACATTAATATGGGATGGTATTTATGTTATGTCGAAGAAATGGAGGCTGATTGGGATTCTAATGATCTTCACGCAACATATTTGGCCGTTGACCACCAGATACATTTGACACTCCAAAACTCAATTGCTTCGATTGCTGAAGGAAAGCTCGAAGACCGAGAAATGGAAGGTGAATTTTCGGCATATTGGTTAGGCGATAAAAGTATCTACTTACTTACTGATGCGATAAAAGCAAGATCTGAACGATGTGTCATAGCTGTAAAAAAAGATAGCCAATCGAAGCCTGGAGAAAAACAGTATCAAGAATGGATTATCTTCGATCCAGATAATGAACATGAAGGCAATAACTGGCTGTCTCAAAGAGATCTTAACGTGAATGACGAAATGGATTTTGTTGTAGGCCATTTCAAGATAAAGCCAAAGCGTTTATGTGGCGTACAATGGCCGCCTAAAAATTTTGCAGAAATTATTTCATGGTTATCGAACGTTGATCCAGCGGCCAGAAATCACATCATCGATCACTTTGCAAGGAATCGCGAAAAGCGTCACGTATTACTTCTTGAGGTGTATAGGCAAGATATAGTAGGGCTTTCTGTAGAGTTGAATCTCAATGCGACAGGTTTAACAACCTACGTTAAAAAACGAAAAGTTAAACATAATAATTTAGCATCTATTCTTTCAAGTAAGCTTGCGGTTAATAAGTTTATTCGGCTCAGCGTAATTAAGGCTGATAGAAAAACTGTGCTAAGCCGTAATCGATCTCGACCTGAAGTAGGCGATTTAAGTAATAAAAAAATTGCACTTATTGGTTGTGGAACCGTCGGTGGTTACCTTGCTGGCTTATTAGTTCGCGCAGGCGCAGGATGCGGGACAGGACATTTACATCTTTATGATCCAGATCGTTTTCATGCCCATAACTTTAGCAGGCATCCGCTCACAACCGCCGACTATGGCAAGAACAAATCAAAAGCGTTAGCAGATAGTTTAATTTCAGCCACCCATCTCGCTAATAATGAAAAAATACTTGGGAATCCTATACACTTTCCTATAACGAGTCATATTGATAAGTATGACATTGTAATCGATACAACCGGGCGACCGCCGCTATCAAAGCGTTTGTCTAAAACTGTACGGATGATTGGGGTGAAAAAAAGGCCTTTGATTATTCACGGGTTTAACGATGGGAATGGAAGAGCGTCTAAAGTCTTAGTGGATAATGGAAACGGTTGTTACGGCTGCATGCTTGCTGATCCGGCCTTCTATAAAGAAGGAATTGATTTAAGGTTCCAAGATATTGACCAAAAAGCCGAGAGGTTGATCAGTTGTGGTAGTACATACACTCCGTACGACGCTGCTGTTAGTGTTATTACTGCCAGTTTGTTACAGGAGGCGGTTCTAAACTCTTTGGAAAAAGAAAATTCTTGGACCTATTCTGAACACATGCTTGATGGGAATCGCTCAAGAAAGCCTTATCGTATGCCTCGCCACGCAAAATGTGAAATATGTAATGATTAACTTAGAGCGAACATTTCAGGACATTAATGGTTCGTTAGTTGTGATTATGCCGACGGTTCTTGAGCAGTTATTAAGTCATCGACAACTAACAATTTGTAGTCAAGAAGCGGCGGGTGTTTTGATTGGGGAGGCGCGCGGTTCGCATTTAATTATCCGAGAGCTGTCAGAACCTGGCGAAGGAGACATTCGTAGCCGACATGCTGTGGACAGGCGGGGAAAGCATCACCAAACCGCAGTTGATGATGCCTTCGCTCGCTCAGGTGGTGCTTTGCAATATTTAGGGGAATGGCATACTCATCCTGAAAACAATCCCTCTCCCTCCCCCAAAGACTTAAACAGCTGGCGTAAGGGGCTTCCTGCAAATGACGGTGCAGTTCTAATAATTGTTGGACGCAATCAAATATGGGTTGCAAAGAAAAGTGGTGCACGAATCAATCAATTAATTGAAATCTAAATCTATTTAGATCATGTTACTCTTTAAACTCTTCGCTGCTGAAAAACAATCTACTCCAGAACATTCACGTGATACTAAACTAAGCTCAAGATCACCATCTGTTGGTGAATTAGTCCAATAATTTCCTTTCAACTTTTTCCCTGCTTCTATAAGTTTTAAATCACCAGCGCCAGTTGTAAGCTTATTCTCACCTTTATATTGTCGTTTTAACTCAAACATGTAACAAACACGAGTAGACTGAGTTTTTGAGTTTTGAATTAATGCCTCAATTTTCGATTCACCATCCTGATCTTGGGTGAATGATTCTATGGATAAAGACATAAATGTTTGTCTAATTACAAATGCAATTTCGATGGGGCGATGCATACCTTTATAATTTGTGTTGAGCGTACCACGCCAAACACCATGTACAATTGGCTTGCCCAACCATTTCGCTAGTCGTTCCGATTTCCACGTCATATTGGCAAATAATCCCAAGCCAAAGGTAGAAAAAGTTATGCTGGTAGAAAAAGCCCTCCACAAGCTTGAAAGATTTAAGTCTCCATTCCACGCAATTGGTATTAAAAAAATTACCAAGCAAAGTACAGCGGTGATAATGCAATAAGCATAGAAAAGTCGCTTCAACTCCTCAATGGTTAGGCTAACTAAATTCATACGACTAGCTCCTTGAGTTCTACGACACCGTTTCTAAAAATACTTATTTCTCCATTCGAAGTTAACAAGCCTACACAATCTACTCCTGTCGAGTTGGATACTAGAGCCGCAGTCATATGTCGAGCACCAGAAGGGCGTTCACGCAAAGGGGTTGAATCATACAACTGCAATGAAGGTGCGATGAATTGGGATAAATGCGTCAAGGAAACTGGATTCGAACATATAAAGTGAAACCCATCATGCCAAGGCGAGGAAATGTCTGCCACACTCACTAATGTAAATATGATCTCCTCCACCCGATAAATGGGAAGGTGCGGACGATCCACCGTGGAGTGACCTAATTCAATATGAGAAACTTTTTTAAGATCTTGATAAAAAACTATGCCTATACCTGCGAATCCAGCAGTCCTATTCAATGAAAGTGACTTTAGTATTTGGTGAGCCTGGTCTGTAGAATAGATTTCCATTTTTACACTGAACCTTGATTTGTGTGGTAAGAACTTAGATATCCAGACGGATACATAAGCTCTGAACTTCCGCTTTGCACAAAGCTGACCATCTGGTTTCCAATAGTTTAATCACTCTTCACCTAACAGTTCCAATCTATCAATCGTCACCGATTCATCAGCGTCAAAACCTAAATCGTCAACGAACACGGAAATCTTTTTTCGCGCAGCGTAGACACGTATATTCATCAGCACCAATATCATGAGATTGGTGTGCTTTTGTACAAGCGTAGTTATGCCCCAGAATAAGACAATAAATTAGTTTAAGCACGCGATAGGCTCCGCATCTGATTCATTTATCATTTCCCAATCACTTCTGCTTTCCAATAATTAAGCTACACCAAAAAAAATGCAACAATTATCAATACCACAAACAAGATCGTATTGGCATTTATATTGAACATATATGGTAAATAGCTTTTTGATGCTTCTTCATGTAGCCTCGTTGGTAAGTCCTTGTTTTTAATTCTCTCTAAAGAACCAAGTTCATACCTAAGAGATAACTCTTGATAATTTACATCATCAGATTTAGATGCGCTGTCAAAAGCAATGCGAAATGCGTTTAAATTATTGTATACGTAAGCAACATCTTCAGCGAGACGCGAGCCTAACAGTCCTATATCTTTAACGCAGCTTTCAAAAACCTTGTCAGATGGTTTATCAAATGCGTTAAATTCAATTAATCCTACAGTTTTTGCTTTTTCCAATCAATATACGTATGTTCTTTTCAAGTAGCTCGAACGCATCTGAGTATGAAGATAGTTCGCCAGCTAACGCGCCAGCCAATGCTTTTCGACTCTGAAAGCGGCGATAGTTCTCAATAGCAAATGTATTTATAAAAACCACTATTAGGGCAGCGGATGCTCCGATTACCGCAGCCAACAATGGATCACTTAGACTCCCAATCATTGTTCCCAATTATTACTCCTTACATGT
>JACCDN010292175.1_pt1 | contig 105897 bp, 106 predicted proteins | sample 7441691 | NCBI WGS metagenome assembly JACCDN01 (sample SAMN15323439, study PRJNA562643) | freshwater metagenome | isolation source: river surface water | place: USA:Blue River Watershed | collected 2017-08-16 | reverse complement strand
GGTGATATTGCTGGCCACACCGGTGGTGACCTCGGTGCCACTGTTGCCGGCCTTGACGCCGACGACGGCGCCGCCGGTCTTGCCCAGGTCTGCGCCCAGGACGTCATTGGAGAGCACGCCGCTGGCTACAGCGACGGTGCTCGCAGCGCCTTCGCCAATCGTGGCTGTATCCGCGACGGCGTTCGGTACGCCATCCACAATCTGCACGGTTAGCGTTCCTGTACTGGTGGTACCGATGAGGTCTTTCACTTCCAGGCTAATCGCATCCAGACTGAGTGCTACACCGGGTTGTGACAGAGCGGCTTTGAGCGTATAGCTGTAGGAGAGCGCGCCGGTTGCTGCATCAAAGCCAGTGAGGGTTAGTTTGCCTTCACCGGTGTCGATAGTGACTGGTGAGCCTGACAGGGTGGATAGCGCGGCAGCCGTAAGTACTGTGCCTCCGATGGTGACGGCATCTAACCCTTCGGACGCTTTTACCGTAATCGTCCCGTTAGCGGTCTCACTAGTGTTGCCTACTGTCAGCAATCCCACTTCATTGACGGTTGCCTGTCCGGTTGCTGCACCATTGCCATCGACAGGAACAATGGTTGGGGGGGTATCCGTGCGTCCATTGATGGTGAGGGTGAGGGTTGAAGTGGTCGAGTCCCCGTCTCCATCGGTCAGTGTGTAGGTAAAGGTTTCTGTCAGTGTCTGACCGTTATTGAGCGCGTTGACGGCTGGATTGGCATTGTTGAGCGTATAGGTATAAGTGCCGTCGCCATTCAGAACCAGTGTGCCGTACGTCAACGTCACGTTAGCCGGGGTGACTGGGCTTGCGTTCTTGTCGGCACCAACAATGTCGTTTGTCAGCACAGATCCGCTGATTGCATTGGGTGTCGCATCTTCGTTGATCGAAGCACTGTCTGCATTGGCAACTGGCACACTCTTCGCCGGTGGTGTTGCAGGGGGGGGTGAAGTGGGAGGCACCGGGGTTGGTGTAGGGGCAGGAGGGGGCGCCACTGGCGGAGCCACCGGTGGCGCAACTGCAACAATAGGCGTCTCAGGCACTTCATTGGGCGTTACGGGCTCGGAAGTGCCAAACAACTGGACGGGTTGATCCAGGGGTTGATCCGCGGGTTGGTCGGTCCTGGTGATATCCAGAGGTGCCACATCCTCCAGAATGCGCATGACGCGGAAGATGTTGTGCGAATCGCTTGCGTCACCACCAGTGAGGCCCAAGGCGGTTGGCTCCAATTGTTCTGAAAGGTCGCCCCCAGAGGCGATAATTTTTGTCAGTTCTGCGGTGCCGCTGTTTAAATCTTTGAGCGATGCTTCGGATTTGTCTGTGCTGGCAGTGCCCAGCAGATTGGCATCTATCAGTAGCTCCCGCCCTGAAGTGACAACCAGCGGTTGTCCATTGGGCAAGGCCAATTCCAGGCGCGTTCCATCGTCGGTAACGATTTGCTGTCCTTCTTGGACTTCGTCCCCCACGGCCAAAGCTCTTTTCTCACCTTGCGCGTCAATCAGCCAGGCTTTGCCTTGCAAGATAACAACAATGCCACGCGCTTGCGCGGAGATCTGACTGGTAGCCATGGGAGGTCCTTTGAATACAAAAACACTAGGTTTAAGTAATTTAAGGGCCTTATCTTTAGTGGCCTATTGTCCTTGGGTACAGGTAGTACCAGGCACTAATGGATGCCGTGAACCCTCAGAGCCAACTGCAGCCGGTCCGTGATATTGAGCTTACCGAAGACCGCGCTCAAGTGGGCCTTGACGGTTCTTTCGGAAATCTTGCATTGGGATGCGATCGCCAGATTGGACGCACCGTTGGCCGCGAGCGTTGCTACTTCAACTTCTCGCAGGGTGAGCCCAGCGCTCCAATCCTCAACTGGAGCAACCGGCGCGGGCTTCACGCTGCTTACACTGCGCAGCATCCTTTGCATGAGGCTCTTGCCGATCCACACATTTCCGGCGTGAACCACTTCTCGAACCTGTTTGAGCGTGGCTGCGTTAGACAATGCGTGGCAGTAGGCAGAGCAACCTGCATTCAGGGCAACCATTCCTTCTTCGTCAGTGGGATTGGAGCTGGCAGCGATAACGCGGACATGATCACTTTGCAGGGTCGGTAGCCAGGAGGCAGCTGACCAGTCTGGTCTCCGGGAAATAGAAAGGTCTAACCATACGACCGTCTGGCCAAGCGGCCTCAACTCTAAAAACCCTTCAATCTGCGGAGTAACTGTTTGCCGTGAGGTACCAAGTGCCGTTTTCCAATGGGCCAATAAGCCCTGGTCGTGCGTGACCAAAATGGTATTTGGGGATCGCTTCATCGTTCCGTCAACGCTTTTGCTCTGGCTCGCAATATCGGCTTCATCAAGTAAGCTAGTACTGACTTCTTTCCGGTAAGGATGTCAACTTCTGCCACCATGCCCGGAATAATAGGAAATTTTTGTTGGCCAATACTACTGGATAGAGTACGTACGCGAACCACAAAGAACGCATTACCCTTTTCGTCCACGACGGTATCCGCACTAATCAGCTCAAGGGTTGCTTCCAAGCCACCATAGGTCGCAAAGTCGTATGCAGTGAACTTCACTAGCGCTTTTTGGCCTGGGTGCAAGAACGCGATGTCGCGGGGCAAGACCCTTGCCTCCAGCAGCAGTGCATCGTCAGAAGGAACCACTTCAATCAGGTCACGGCCCGGTTGTACGACGCCACCGACGGTGTTCACTTTCAACTGTTTGATGGTTCCGTTGACCGGGGAGCGAATCTCGGTTTGCTTCACCCGGTCTTCCAAGGCGGAGCTGCCTTCCATGAGGCCGCTGAGCTTTGCATTGGTCTCGCTGAGTTCTGACCGTGCAATGTTGCGGAACGTCAGCTCAATTTCCTGTATTTTTCGCGCAGCTTCGGATACGGAAGCCTCCAGGCGCGGAATATCAGAGTTCGCGCTGTCACGCTCGCCACGGTAACGTGCAACATCACGCTCCAGGCGCAAAAGCTCTACGTCAGAGATGGCGCCTGACTTCGCCAGGGGGCGGGTCATTTCCAGTTCTTTGGCAGTCAAGTTGTAGCTTTGGGAGGCTTGTTCGCGCCGGGCGCGCACGGAAATCAGTTCTTGTGACCGTTGCGAGGCTTGTTGGCGTGCAACGCCCATCGTGGCATCCAGTTCGGCGCGACGGGATTCATACAAAGCACGCTCTTGCTCAACGACCTCCGGTGCATCCGCAACGACTTCGTCTGGCGGCTGAAACCGCGAACCTTCTGCCAGCGCCCGCAGCCGGGTCGCCTTGGCCAGCAGCGCCAAATACTGGGACCGGTTCTCACGCAGAGACGAGACCATGCGCGTGGGGTCAACCTTCAGCATCAGGTCGCCAATTTTGACGGTTTGCCCTTCTTTGACAAGGATTTCCGAAACGATACCCCCATCAAGGCTCTGCAAAACCTGCACTTGCCGTGAAGGAATGACCTTGCCTTCACCGCGGGTGACCTCGTCGAGCACCGCAAAATGGGACCACACTAGCAGCACGAGAACGGCGACAACGCTGATCCACACCAATATGCGTGCACCGCGCGGGGTCTGCTCGGCAATGGCCCAATCGGCATTGGCATCAAAGTCTTTGTCCAGTTCGTTGTGTTTACCATCCAACGCGCGCACAATTTTGTCGATTGCGAGGGAGCACCGCTGGTAAAAGCGATCCCATGCAGCTGCCAATTTGCTTGAGGGTTTGGCTTCTGTTGCCATTACGCTGCCCTTCCGACTCTGCCGCTTTGCAGGGCTTCCACCACTTGGGCTTTGGGCCCGTCCGCCATGACCTTGCCGTTGTCGATGACGATCAATCGGTCAATCAACTCCAGCAGGGACGTCCGGTGGGTTACCAGAACCACGGTTTTACCTTTTGAAAAGCGCTGCAGTCTCGCTTTGAGGAGGTCTTCGCTTTGGTGATCCATTGCGCTGCTGGGCTCATCCAGCAACAAAATTGGCGAATCATTCAGCACCGCACGGGCAATGCCGACGGCTTGGCGTTGACCGCCCGACAGCGACTCGCCACGCTCGCCAATGAGCATGTCGAATCCACGCGGGTGGCGATTGGCAAATTCGGTCACGCCAGCCACTTCGGCTGCTGCAATCACATCTTGGTCGTCGGCAAACGGTGCACCCAGGGCAATGTTCTCTTTGAGCGTGCCAAAAAATAAGCTGACATCTTGCGAGACGAACCCGGCGGCGCGCCGTAGTTCGGCAGGATCAATTTGCCGTAAATCGATGCCATCGATCAAGATTGCGCCTTCCGTTGGCTGGTACAGGCCCAGCACCAAGCGTTGGATCGTTGACTTTCCGGAGCCGACGCGCCCGATGAAGGCCACCTTCTCCCCGGCCTGAATTTTGAATGACACATTGCGCAACACGGCTTGCTGCTGCCCGGGGTAGGTAAAGCTAACGTTTTTGAATTCGATCGATCCTTGAAACCCGCTTCTATGCACGAAAGCAGACGTGTCTGCGCGTTCGGGTTGCGTCTGCATGTGTTTTTCGACCGAGGCGAGGCCACTCTTGGCATTGTGGTACTGCATCAAAAGGCCTGCCACCTGACCAAATGGCGCCATCGCTCGGCCTGCCAGCATTGATGCCGCAATGATGCCGCCCATGCTAATTTGGTTGTCCACCAGCAAGTACACGCCGACGATCACCACGACCACCGAGACAAACTGTTGCAGCAGTTGAACTAGGCTCATGATGGTCGATGAAAGCAATTTGAGCTTGGTGCCGTTTTGCGCCAGAAACACAGTCGACTGTTCCCACTTGCGCTGAAAGATCCCCTCGGCAACCATGAATTTGACCGTTTCGATGCCGACCAGACTCTCGACCAGGGTTGCATTGCGCTGCGAGGTGGCGCGCTGTGTGAGCTCCACCAGTTCTTGCATCTTTTGCTGGACCACGAGCGACGCCAGAATCAAGATCGCTATGCAAAACAATGGCGGCACGATCAACCACGGGGAGATCCAGGCGATAACCACAAAGAAGACAAAAACGAAGGGGATATCGACCAACGTGGTGATCGTGGCCGAAGCTACAAATTCACGGACTGCCTCAAAAGCCCGCAAGTTTGCAGCAAATGAGCCCACAGAGGTGGGGCGGTCCGCCATTCCAAGGCCTAGCACCCGCTCCATGATGCGCGCAGACAAGGTCACATCAATTCGCTTGCCCGCAGTGTCCAGGATGTAGGCGCGCAATATGCGCAGCAGCGTATCAAAGCCCATCATCAAGAACACGCCGATCGACAGCACCCAGAGTGTCTCTTCTGCCCGGTTGGGCACCACGCGGTCATAGACCGTCATGGAAAACATAGGCATGACCAGGGCAAATATGTTGATCAGCAGCGCCGCCAACAAGCTGTCCCGGTATAGACGCCAGTTTTGTATTACGACACTCCAAAACCAATGCTGTGATTTCAGCTCGCCAGAATCCGGTGTGCGTGCGTCAAATTTGTAAATGGGCCGGATAAAGCAGGACACGCCCGCGTACAGGCTCTCCAGCTCTTCGCGTGTCAGCACGTCCGACGACTCGCCGTTTTCCGGGAACCGCACGCGGGCTTCGCCCGATTGCAACCATTCCAGCAAGACACATGCCTGGTTTTCTTTTAACAGCAGGACGACAGGCAGCAAACCCGGGCGCAATGCATCCAGCGACCGACGGGCCAGCTTGGCGGTCAGCCCGGCACGCGCGGCAGCGCGGGGCAGCAAGTCGGGTGTGATGCGATTGCCTTCCAGGGGCAAACCAGCAGAAAGCGCTTCCAGCGTGGTGTTGATGCCAAATATTTTCGCAATGGCGATAACGCTATCGAGTAGCGGATCGAACCGAATGCTGTGTTCGCCAATGCGCCGCGTGGCCGGTGTACCGGGGTTTGGGCTGGATGGCATGGGTTCTGGCATAGGTGCTGATTTTGTCACGCGCGTGCACTAAAGAATACGGTCTTCGCTTCCAAACAAATTCAAGGCGCCTTGAATGTGGTTACGAAGCCCTTTGCGCTCCATGAATTTCTTCTGGGCAGCGGCAGGCAAATCGGTGTGTTGGATGATGTTTTTGAGAATCAGTGTGTCGATCAAGTCCTCTAAAACCCGCACGAAATTGGCATCCGCAGCATCAAAAGCCGGGTCCAGCCCAGTTGACTTAAAAAACTGCTGAATCTCCGGATGGTTTTCTTCTAGCGCTTCGCTGCCAAGCTGCTCCTGCCGGGAGACCGATTGAATCGTCCCATCAGGATTTCTGAGTACGTGGAACATAGCATTTCTCACCAGAAAGGGGTTTCGGGCACAACTGGGTGCATACACACGGTATGGATGTTAGCACCCGGTTTACGTGGCATGTGGCATGCGGTATCGCTCCAAATAGGGCGGAAAATCCCCCCAAAAGCAACCAAACTCACCCATCGGCAAGTGCGGAGGCAATGACTCCGCCACCCAGGCACACATCGCCGTCATACAGCACAGCAGACTGTCCAGGCGTAACGGCCCATTGGGGTTGGCTGAAGTACAGGGTGAAACATTGCAGACTTGCGTTTGAAAGCTGACAGGTCGCGTCGCTCTGCCGGTAACGGGTCTTGGCAGCCATGCTCGTGCCACCGTTTGCACTTTTCGGTGCACTGCCCGATATCCAACTCACATCCTGTGCCTGCAAGTTCGACGACAAAAGCCACGGGTGATCATGCCCTTGCACGATCCATAGGGTGTTCGTTTGCATGTCTTTGCGGGCTACAAACCACGGCGCGTGCTCGCCGCCACCTTTTTGCGCGCCTTTGGCTTTGATGCCGCCAATGCCCAAGCCCTGGCGCTGGCCCAAGGTGTAGAAGCTTAAGCCTTGGTGTTCGCCCAGCGTGCGGCCTTTGGCATCGCGGATCGGGCCTGGCTCTTTGGCAATGTAGCGGTTCAAAAACTCACGGAACGGGCGCTCGCCAATAAAGCATATACCGGTTGAATCCTTCTTCTTTGCGTTGGGCAGACCGATGTCTTGTGCAATTTGCCGCACTTGGGTTTTGTGGAGTTCGCCCACGGGGAATAGGGCCTTGGACAGTTGGGCCTGATTAAGCCGGTGTAAAAAATAGCTTTGGTCTTTGGAGGGGTCCAGACCCTTCAACAACTCGTAGCGGGCGTTGGCAACTGTGTCGGCTGCGACGCAGCGGACACGGGCGTAATGCCCCGTGGCGATTTTTTCCGCACCCAGTCGCATGGCATGGTCCAGAAATGCTTTGAACTTGATCTCGGCATTGCACAAAATGTCGGGGTTGGGGGTGCGACCCGCTTGGTACTCGCGCAGGAATTCCGCAAATACTCGATCCTTGTACTCTGCCGCAAAATTGACGTGCTCGATCTCGATGCCTAGGACATCAGCTACGGCGGCTGCATCCACAAAGTCGATGTTGGAGGTGCAATAGCCCGGGTCATCGTTGTCCGCGCCGGCGGGGCGGTCGTCGTCTTCCCAGTTCTTCATGAAGATGCCGATGACTTCGTGCCCCTGTTGTTTCAAGAGGTGGGCAGTCACCGCCGAATCCACGCCACCGCTGAGGCCCACTACCACCCGTGCCAATTTTTGCTTGCTCATGGCTCAATTTTAGGGCGCGGGGTTTTGTAGAGTGGACTTCTAATGAAATGAGGGCATAGCCCTCGTGGAATGAGCATGAGGCGCTATCAATTTAGGACGTTCCAGGGCCCGGCGGCAGTTGTGTGACATACGCGTTAGCTGTAGATGCAAGTCTCCTATCGCTACCTAGTCGCTCACTGGGAGCTGCGCAAAGTTCCTAAGTACGCGCTGTTTCTCAAGCGGTAAATGCCGCCCATTGCAATGCCAATGGCGGCACCACTGATATGGGCCACGTAGTTCACCACGTCGTCGGGGTCGCGGTGCTTATAGTCGTAAATGTTTTCGATGACATAAAGGGCCGCGATAGCGGCGGCTGGCACGCCAAACCGGCGAATAAATAGCAGAAACCAAAAGAAGCATCGTATACGCAGGGTTGGCTGTACGACGGCCAAAAAGCCCATCATCGCCATTACCACGCCCGACAACCCAATGGTCGGCAAAGCGACCTCCAGCCCCCGCACGCTGTAGGCATATGCATAGTCCGTTCCAATGGCTGAAAGGAGAAAGAGCCCGAAGTAGTAGAGGTAGCCCGTGATCACCTCTACCGAGGCCGCAAATGCAAAAAAGAACACCAAATTGGACAGTAGGTGCCATACATCGGCGTGTGAAAACGCTGAAGTTAGCGTAGCAAGAAGGCTTGTGTGGTTGGGGTCAAAGTGGAGCCTGTCGGTCAATGTGTTGGGTACCGCGCGCAGGAAGCGTTTCGAGCTCTCGGTGAGAACGTTGTACACGTAATTGACGCTGTCCGTGCGGTTCTGATAGAAGGGAGTGGGACGCGAATTTTTGGCCATCTCGCGGATCTCTGCATCGCGATCCGAAGCGCTGCGCAAATGGGTCAGAACGTCACAGTAATCGGTTCCCGCCGGCACATCTAGATAGTCCAGGACCAGTCGTTCATCGGTCGCCAATTGGCTGCAATAGCTGCTCAGCGCCTGGGTATGGGCATGCGCTGACATCGCTTGTCGAGCAAATATCCATGTGCAAACCACGCAAACGACCAGCGTCAAGATAGGCCAGCGATTCAATTCAACATCAGCTTTGTACGGGAAAATAAGCATAAATTGCAGTGTGTGGGTGGCAGGCGGCGAGAGACTTTTACGTCAAATTGCTGCCTGGCCCTCGAAAAATAAGCATAGACAGCTATAAAAGTCATAGCAATACTGTGGGTGCAGTCAGGCTGCTGTCCGCGTAGACCAACTCCAGCGGGTATCGCTGGCCTTTCAAATAGTCTTCTATGCATTGCAGCACCATGGGGCTGCGGTGACGCTCTGCACTCGCGTGCACTTCGGCAGGCGTCATCCACAGGGTGCGGACGATGCCGGTGTCGAGTGGGCGATGGGGGTCGAGCGCGCCCAAGTCTCCACAAAATGCAAACCGCAGGTACGTCGTGTCGCTGCCAGTGGCGCGTAGTTGGCGTGAGAAGTACAGCCCAACAATGGCGCGCGGCTGAAAGCTGTACGCAGTTTCTTCTAGCGTCTCCCTGCAACAGGCCTCGACGGGCGTTTCGCCGCAGTCCAGGTGGCCTGCCGGATTGTTGAGGCGCAAGCCATCTGCGGTTTGCTCCTCCACGAGTAGAAAGCGGCCATCGTGCTCGATGACCGCCGCGACCGTGACGTTGGGTTTCCAGCGTTTATCCATGTCCCATTATGGAGGATGAGCCGCTGGCTCAAGCGTCGATCGGTGAAGATCATGGTCTACCCTGACAGCGACCGCGCCAAATTCAGTTAAGCTTTCCGGTTGCTTACATTCTGCGCCTGCAGTGCGTGGTGCAGGATGTACGGTTCGTCTCAAAAAACTACGTTGAGGAGTTTCTTCATGCAAGCTGGTGTAACTACAGGGGCGGCGCAGTGCATAGGCGTGCCGCGCGAGGTCTTCCCTGGGGAAAAACGTGTAGCAACCGTTCCGGATATGGTGGAGAAGCTCATTAAGTTGGGTTTCCGGGTCTCCGTGCAGTCCGGTGCCGGCGACTTGGCAAACTTCAGCGATGACGCGTATCGCGCAGCAGGTGCAGAAATCATCGACGGCGCAGCGGCTCTGTGGGCTGCGGCCGATATCGTGTTCAAAGTGCGCGCACCCTCCAGCGAGGAAGTTGCAGGCATGCGCCAGGGCGGAACCCTAATTAGCTTTATCTGGCCTGCGCAAAACCCTGAATTGATGCAACAACTCACGGCCAAGAACGCAACCGTATTGGCTATTGACGCGCTGCCGCGCATGCTCAGCCGCGCACAGAAGATGGATGCTCTGACTTCCATGGCGGGTGTCACCGGCTACCGCGCTGTCATTGAAGCGGCCAATGCTTTTGGCCGTTTCTTCAACGGCCAAATCACCGCCGCGGGCAAGGTTCCGCCGGCCAAGGTCTTTATTGCGGGTGCTGGTGTCGCGGGCCTGGCCGCAATCGGTACCGCTGCGGGACTGGGCGCCATCGTACGTGCCAATGACACCCGTGCGGAGGTTGCAGACCAGGTTACCTCACTGGGCGGAGAATTTGTCAAAGTTGACTATGAGGAAGAGGGCGGCGGTGGCGGCGGCTACGCCAAAGTCATGAGCGAAGGCTTCCAGCAGGCCCAGCGCGATATGTACGCCAAGCAGGCCAAGGAGGTGGACATCATCATTACCACCGCACTGATTCCTGGTAAACCCGCCCCGAAATTGATTACCGCCGAGATGGTGCGGTCCATGAAACCAGGCAGTGTGATTGTGGATATGGCCGCCGAGCAAGGCGGCAACTGTGAGCTGACCGAGCCGGGCCAATCTGTCGTCAAACACGGTGTGACCATCGTGGGCTACACCGACCTGGCCTCGCGCCTGTCCAAACAGTCGTCTACGCTGTACGCAACCAACCTGTTTCGCCTGACCGAAGAGCTGTGCAAGACCAAGGATGGCGTGATCAACGTCAACATGGAAGACGATGCCATTCGCGGCCTGACGGTTACCAAGGATGGCGCCATTACCTGGCCCGCGCCCGCGCCCAAACTGCCCGCGGCCGCTACAGCGCCAGCGGCGGCAAAACCGGCTGCCGCTCCCGCTGCCAAGAAGGCTGCACACGGCCATGGCGGCGGTGACAGCGAGCCCATGGCGGGGAACAAGCTGGCCATCATGTTTGGCGTCGCAGCCGCCTTGTTCTGGCTGGTGGGTGCCAGTGCACCGCCCGCATTCTTGGGTCACTTCACAGTCTTTGTGCTGGCTTGCTTTGTGGGCTACATGGTGGTGTGGAACGTCAAGCCAGCGTTGCACACGCCATTAATGAGCGTTACGAACGCCATCAGCAGCATTATTGCCATCGGCGCCTTGGTGCAAATCTCTCCGATTGCGGGCGCTGTGAATCGGCCGGACAGTCTGATTACCTGGGTTGCAGGCGCAGGCATCGTGCTCACTGCCATCAACATGTTCGGCGGCTTCGCCGTAACCCAGCGCATGCTTGCCATGTTCCGCAAATAAAAATAGAAGAGAGGCATTCATGTTTACTACAGAACTGGCAACCGTCTCCTACATTGGGGCGACGATACTTTTCATCTTGAGCCTGGGTGGTTTGTCGAATCAGCAAACTGCGTTGCGCGGCAATCTTTACGGCATGGTCGGCATGGCCATCGCCGTGTTGGCTACGGTCTTTGGGCCGCAGGTGACCAGCGCGGGCATCCCGTGGATCATTGGTGCCATGGTGATCGGCGGCGGTATTGGCTTGTATGCCGCACGCACGGTGCAGATGACACAAATGCCCGAGTTGGTGGCGCTGATGCACAGCATGGTGGGCTTGGCGGCTATGTTGGTGGGCTTTTCCACGTTTATGGATCCTGAAGCCTCCAAAGGATTTGTAGGTGCGGCCAAGTCCATCCACGAAATGGAAATTTACATTGGCATCTTCATCGGTGCTGTCACGTTTTCTGGCTCGATCATCGCGTTTTGCAAACTGTCGGGGCGCATCAGTGGCAACCCTTTGCTGTTGCCGGGACGTCACTGGTTGAATCTGATCGGCCTGCTGGTTGTCATCTGGTTTGGTCGTGAATTCATGAACGCCCACACCATTGACGACGGCATGCTGCCTTTAGCGGTCATGACCGCTGTCGCTTTGCTGTTTGGTATTCACATGGTCATGGCCATTGGTGGCGCAGACATGCCAGTGGTCGTCTCCATGCTTAACAGTTATTCCGGTTGGGCTGCCGCTGCAACCGGTTTCATGCTCTCCAATGACTTGCTGATCGTTACGGGTGCGCTCGTGGGCTCCAGCGGCGCCATCCTGTCTTACATCATGTGCAACGCCATGAATCGTAGTTTCATCAGTGTCATCGCCGGCGGATTTGGCACGGCGGCAGCGGCTCCCAAACCGACGGGTGACGCGGTGCAGCCAGCGGGTGAGGTCGTACCCGTCAACGCACTAGAAACTGCTGAATTGTTGCGCGAAGCCAAGAGCGTGGTGATTGTGCCAGGCTATGGCATGGCGGTCGCGCAAGCGCAGCACACGGTGTTTGAAATCACCAAGTTCTTGCGTGAAAAGGGCGTCAATATTCGGTTCGGCATTCACCCGGTGGCGGGCCGCATGCCCGGGCACATGAATGTCTTGTTGGCCGAAGCCAAGGTGCCGTATGACATTGTGTTTGAGATGGATGAGTTGAACGACGACTTCCCCAAGACCGATGTGGTCATGGTGATTGGTGCCAACGACATCGTGAACCCGGCAGCGCAGGATGACCCGACAAGCCCCATCGCGGGTATGCCCGTATTGGAGGTATGGAAGGCAAAAACATCCATCGTCATGAAGCGCAGCATGGCTTCGGGCTATGCGGGCGTAGACAACCCCTTGTTCTACAAAGAGAACAATCGCATGTTGTTTGGCGATGCCAAGAAGATGCTGGACGAGGTGCTTGCCGCATTGAAAACCTGAGGATAAATATACGAAGCCTTCCGCTGCCTCGCCTGGTTCACGGCGGGCAGAGGCGAAGGGCCACCACCAGTTGGATTCGTCACCATGACAGAACGTATTTGGCTTGCTAATTACCCTCTGGGTGTGCCCGCCGATATTGACTTATCGGCGTACGCCTCGTTGGTATCGCTATTGGATGAAAGCTTCAAAAAGTATGCGGGCCAGGTGGCCTATCGCTTTATGGGGCGTGACATTACCTATGCCGAGACAGATCGATTGAGTTTGGCGTTTGCTGCGTATCTGCAAGGTTTGGGTTTGGTCAAAGGCGATCGTGTGGCGATCATGATGCCCAATGTACCCCAGTACCCAGTGGCAGTTGCCGGCATATTGCGGGCTGGCTATGTGGTTGTCAATGTCAACCCGCTGTATACGGCGCGCGAGTTGCAACATCAACTCAAGGACTCTGGCGCCAAGGCAATCGTCATTATTGAAAATTTCGCCGCAACACTTGAAAAATGTATTGCCAATACGCCTGTTAAACAGGTAGTACTTTGCAAGATGGGCGACCAGTTGGGGTTTTTCAAAGGCAAGCTGGTCAACTATGTGGTGCGACACGTCAAGAAGTTGGTTCCTGCGTACAGTCTTGCCCATGCAGTTCCATTCAATGCGGCCATCGCAACGGGGTCCAAGTCTGCATTCAGCAAGCCGGACATCAAGGCTGACGATGTGGCGGTCTTGCAATACACCGGTGGCACGACGGGGGTATCCAAAGGGGCTGTGCTGTTGCACCGCAATGTGATCGCCAACGTCTTGCAGTCAGACGCGTGGAACTCCCCGTCTGTGGGGAAGATTCTTGAAGGCGCGCAGACCACGGTGGTGTGCGCGCTGCCGCTCTACCATATCTTTGCGTTTACGGTGGGCATGATGTTGTCGTCGCGCATGGGTGCCAAGCTGATTCTGATTCCTAATCCGCGCGATCTTCCGGCGGTACTCAAAGCCTTGCGTAAGCAGACCGTTCACATTTTTCCGGCTGTCAACACGCTATTCAATGCCTTGGCGAATCACCCAGACTTCAACACGGTGGATTGGAGTCACTTGAAAGTCTCTTTGGGTGGCGGCACCGCAGTCCAAAGTGCTGTGGCTAAGTTGTGGTTTGAGAAAACGGGTTGCCCGATATGCGAAGGCTATGGGTTGAGCGAAACCTCGCCTTCTGTGAGTTGCAACGTGGTGAACGCTACGGAGTACACCGGCACCATTGGTATACCGCTACCCAGTACCTACATGAAGTTGCTCGACGATGAGGGTAATGAAGTTGCACCGGGGCAATCGGGGGAAATTGCCATCAAGGGCCCGCAAGTAATGGCAGGCTATTGGCAGCGGCCTGACGAAACAGCCAAGGTCATGACGCCGGACGGCTACCTCAAGAGTGGCGATGTGGGGGTCATGGATGCGCGTGGGTACTTCAAGATTGTTGACCGCAAGAAAGACATGGTTCTGGTGAGCGGCTTCAATGTGTATCCCACTGAGTTGGAAGATGTTGTGGCGCAAATGCCAGGTGTTATGGAGTGCGCGTGCGTGGGGGTAGCTGACGCCAAGACGGGCGAGGCAGTCAAACTGGTTATTGTCAAAAAAGACGCCCATCTCAGTGAAGACGATGTCCGCGCATTTTGCAAAGAAAACCTGACCGCTTACAAGCAACCCAAAGTGGTGGAGTTCCGCACGGAATTACCCAAGACACCCGTAGGCAAAATACTGCGTCGCGAGTTGCGCGACAAGTAGGCTGCGCCTAGTAGCGGTCGGCTACTGCAGCCAACCCCGTTTACGGAAGTACCACATGGGTACCAGGGCGCTGCCTACCATCAGCATGAGCGCATAAGGGTAGCCGAGAGACCAATCCAACTCGGGCATGAATTTGAAGTTCATGCCATAAATGCTGGCGATCAATGTTGGGGGCAACAGGGCAACGCTGGCGACCGAGAAGATCTTGATGATCTTGTTCTGATTGATGTTGATGAAACCCACCGTTGCGTCCATCAAGAAGTTGATCTTGTCGAACAAAAAAGCCGTGTGCGAATCGAGCGAGTCGATGTCGCGCAAAATCTGCCGGGCCTCTTCGAACTGTTCGCCGTTGAGCATCTTGCTACGCATCATGAAGCTGACCGCGCGACGGGTATCCATCACGTTGCGGCGTATGCGCCCATTCATGTCCTCATGGCGGGCAATAGCACCCAGCACTTCGCCTGCCAATGCATCCGTCACGTCGCCGGACAGCACTTTTGTGCTGACTTTTTCCAGCTCGTCGTAAATGCCTTCCAACGTGTCGGCGGAGTACTCCGCATCGGCATCAAACAGCTTGAGCAAGACTTCTTTTGCGTCTTCAATTAGACCAGGTGCGCGGCGCGCACGCATGCGCAGCAGGCGGAAAACCGGAACATCTTCATCGTGGATGGAAAAAAGCACGCCCTTGCTTTTGAGCTCGTCGTTCATCAAGTTCAAAATAAACGCCACACGCACCGTGCGCGGTTCGTCGTCATCGGCTATCAAGAAGTCGCTGCGGATGTGCAACTCGCCATTGTCTTCTTCATAGAAGCGAGCGGACTCCTCGATGTCCTCGTCCATGGCGTCTTCTGGGATAGACAGGCCATAGTATTGCTTGACCCAGCGCTTTTCTTCAACGGTAGGAGATTCGAGGTCGACCCAAATGGGCTGAAATTGGGAGAGCTCTTCCAGGGACTCAATTTCTTCCTGAAACAGGCGTCCGTTGGCGAGCGTAAAAATATTGAGCATGGCAATTCAATCGGGGGGCGGATTTCAATTATTCAACGCGAACCAATGCGCGTCGCTTCAGCTTTCACGCGATTGGAATCTGACCCCAATTAAACGTGAAAGCTACCGACAGGGGTAGTTTTTCAAGGAATGCTCTCCATCAATGCACAGACTTAAATTATCGCACCGCAATATTCACTTTTACGCACGCAAAACTTGAATTTGCGTCAGGTCATGGTGACGTGAAAAGTTAGGCAATAAAGCATTGCATTTCTTCGGTTTCGGGCGCATAGTGATTTCACAGCGATCAAATATTCAGTATTTTTGGTTCCTGTTCTTGCTACGTGTACGGGCAAGATTCTTAACCCGAGTGCAATTGGAGGCTTTTTATGAATTTGACGATCAGCGGTCACCATCTTGAAGTTACACCGGCCCTGCGTAGTTACGTCACGACCAAGCTAGATCGCATCATGCGGCATTTTGACCAAGTAGTTGATGTCAAAGTGCTCCTTACCGTTGAGAAGCAAAAGGAGAAGGAACGACGGCAGCGCGCCGAGTGCAATATCCACGTAAAGGGTAGTGACATGTTTGCAGAAAGTTCCCATGCGGATCTGTATGCTGCGGTTGACGAACTGGTGGATAAGCTGGACCGCAAGGTCGTACGGCACAAGGATCGTTTGCAAGACCACCACCACGAAGCGCCGAAACGCTTGATGTAGCCTAGCCCTGGCGACATCTCCTAGAGCAACCGCCCAATAGCTGGGCGGTTTTTTTGTGCATAATCCATTCACACCATGAACCGACTAGCCAGCATCCTGTCACCCGCCCATGTGCTTGCGCGCGTGGAAGTGACGAGCAAGAAGCGTGCGTTCGAAGAAGCCGGGCTATTGTTTGAAAATTTGCACGGCTTGAGCCGAGCCTTGGTTACCGACAGCTTGTTTTCGCGCGAGCGCTTGGGTTCAACGGGTTTAGGCCACGGTGTCGCCATTCCGCATGGGCGAATCAAGGGCTTGAAAGCCCCCATGGCTGCCGTGCTGCAACTTGCCAATCCTATTGGGTTCGATGCACCGGACGAGCAAGTCGTGGGCTTGCTGATTTTTTTGTTGGTGCCTGAGGCGGCTACGCAAAAGCATTTGGAAATTTTGTCAGAAATCGCTGAATTGCTCAGCGACGCACCCCTGCGCGAGAAATTGTTGGACTGCCCTGACTCCGCACAACTGCATGCGCTCATTGCGGGCTGGCAATCAGCCCAAATGGCCTGATGCACTCTATTACCCTGATCGCCCTGTGAAGCCTACCGTAGTCAGCGCCGACGTTCTCTTTGAACAGTTCCGTGGTCGCTTGCGGTGGGAGTGGGTTGCGGGGCTGGGCGCTTCGGAGCGCCGGTTTGACGAAGTTGCAGTGCGTGCTGCGCGTTCCGGTGCTGATCTGGTGGGCTACCTCAACTACATCCACCCCTACCGGGTGCAAATACTCGGCGAACGCGAGATTGCCTATATCACCAGTGATGCGCAGGAAGACTGCGCGCGACGCATTTCTCGCATTGTCACACTCGAGCCACCAGTGCTGGTGTTGGCGGATGGGCAACAGGCGCCACAGGCTCTGCTGTCTATGTCCGAGCGGGCACAAATCCCAATGTTCGCCACCAACGAGTCATCGGCATTTGTCATTGATTTGTTGCGCGCGTATCTGTCCAAGCATTTTGCAGATCGCTCGTCCATGCACGGCGTGTTCATGGACATTCTGGGGCTGGGTGTATTGATTACAGGCGAATCTGGCTTGGGCAAGAGCGAATTGGGTTTGGAATTGATATCCCGCGGCAACGGACTGGTGGCAGACGATGCGGTGGACCTGTACCGCATCAACCAGACAACGATCGAGGGCCGCTGCCCGGAATTGCTGGAGAACTTGCTGGAAGTTCGGGGCATAGGATTGCTCGATATTCGCGGAATATTCGGCGAGACAGCTGTTCGCCGAAAAATGCGGCTCAAACTCATCGTGCACCTGGTGAGACGCGAAACCCTGGAGCGTGAATACGAGCGTATTCCTTATGAGCCGTTGACCCAAGACATCCTGGGCATCCCTGTGCGAAAGGTCGTGATTCAGGTGGTGGCTGGGCGCAATATTGCGGTGTTGGTAGAAGCGGCAGTGCGAAATACCATTTTGCAGTTGCGTGGTATTGATACCTACCAGGAATTTGTCGAGCGCCACCGAAAGGCGATGTCGCAAGGCTGAGCTATTGCGCGCCCCGTACTTTTTGTGCGCCCCGTGTGCCGATTAAACGGGTCTTGCGCGTTGCCTGTCAGTCGCCGGGCGGTTGGGGCATTTGTCTTTGGTGCATGTGGCGTAAAGGCTTAGTGCGTGGTCCGTGATGGAGAAACCCTTTGCCTTTGCCACAGCGTGTTGGCGTTCTTCAATCGCTGCGTCATAAAACTCCTCCACCTTGCCGCAATCGAGGCACACCAAGTGATCGTGGTGCTGTCCTTCGTTAAGTTCATAAACCGCTTTGCCGCTTTCAAAGTGGCTACGGCTCAAAATGCCAGCTTGCTCAAACTGCGTGAGCACGCGGTAAACCGTTGCCAAGCCAACATCGGACCGATCTTGCAAGAGCACACGAAAAACGTCTTCTGCCGTGAGATGCCGCTGTGTGCTGCGCTGAAAAACCTCCAGGATTTTCAGTCGCGGGATGGTCGCCTTGAGGCCTGTGCTTTTCAGTTCATCGATGTTGTTCATGGGCCTCTTTCCGCCACGTACGCTCAGGAAGTTGGTGGTACCCAACCGCTACAATCGCCCGATCATATCTTGCGTAACCACCCATGTCCGACAATCCTCGCAGTAGCCTTCACCTGACCCTGGTCGCACTCGCAATTGCGGGTCTTGCAGGATGTAGCAGCTTTGATGCGGCAAGCAATCGGATTGTTGCCATTGCTTCGCCTTACAAAATTGACGTAGTCCAGGGCAACGTGGTGACAAAAGAGCAAGCCGCGTACCTCAAACCCGGCATGGCGCGAGCGCAAGTCAGAGACATCCTTGGGACGTCGCTTTTGAGCAGCGTGTTCCATGCGGACCGCTGGGACTACATTTTTACTTTGTACCAGCAGGGCATCAAGCCACAGTCTCGCAAGTTCACGGTTTTTTTCAAGGGTGATGTGCTGGAACGTACCGAAGGGGATGACCTGCCAACCGAGGCGGAATTTGTGGCAACACTGAAGTCGCCAGTCACCACTGGAGCCGTACCCCTGCTCGAGGCGTCAGAAGAGACCTTGCGCAAATTCCCAGCGCCAAACAAACCGGCACCCACATCTCCCTTGATTGCGCCAGCGACCGATTACCCCCCACTTGAGGCGGCTCGGCCCTAGTCTAGAGACTGAAGGACGAAGTACATGACACACAAAATTGCCGTAGCCGGCGCATCTGGGCGCATGGGGCACATGTTGATTGACGCCATTGAAGCCGCAGACGATTGCGTGCTGTCGGGCGCGCTGGATCGTGCCGATAGTCCTTCAATAGGCCAGGATGCTGGGGCATTTGCAGGTAAAGCAACAGGTGTGACGATCACAGCTGACTTGCAAGCGGGGTTGCAATCGTCTGCCGTGTTCATAGATTTCACGCGTCCAGAAGGTACGCTAGCTCATCTCAAAGTATGTCGCGAATTGGGTGTGGCTGCGGTCATCGGAACCACAGGCTTTACGGATGCGCAAAAGGCGGAAATTGCAACGTTTGCGCGAGACATAGCCATTGTTTTTGCGCCCAATATGAGTGTGGGCGTCAACGTGACGCTCAAGCTGTTGGAGATGGCTGCCAAAGCGCTGTCCACTGGCTACGACATCGAAGTCATCGAAGCCCACCACCGCCACAAGGTTGACGCGCCATCCGGTACTGCATTGAAAATGGGCGAGGTCATTGCCGGCGCTTTGGGCCGCGACTTGAAGGATTGCGCCGTCTATGCGCGTGAAGGCGTGACGGGCGAGCGCGACCCTTCCTCGATTGGTTTTGCCACCATTCGGGGTGGCGACATTGTGGGCGACCACACCGTGCTGTTTGCTGGTATTGGCGAGCGCATTGAAATCAGTCACAAATCGTCCAGCCGCGTGACCTATGCACAAGGCAGTTTGCGCGCGGTACGCTTTCTTGCAGGCAAAAAAGCGGGGCTGTTTGATATGTACGACGTGTTGGGCCTGCGGTGAACCCTGTTGACCAGCTGCGCCACGGTGACGCTGTGAATGGTGGCGTCGCGTTGGTGCTGCTCGTAATGTCAGTAGGCAGTTGGGTCGTTATTTTCTGGAAAGCCTGGCTGCTGATGCGTGCGCACCGCGACGTTGTACGCAGCACAGCGGCCTTTTGGCAAGCACCGTCACTGGTGCAGGGCTTGCAGGCATTGCGCACCTTTGACCGCGAGCTTCTGGTCACACCATTGGTCGAAGCGAGCCAAACCGACACGACGGGTACGCTGGCCGGCGCGGGTGACAAGTCGCAGCAGTTGACCCGCCTGTTGCGCGACGCCCTGCACACGGTGCTTCTTAAACTGCAAGCGGGACAAGTCTGGTTGGCGACTGTTGGGGCTACGGCTCCGTTTGTGGGCTTGCTTGGCACGGTGTGGGGTATTTACCATGCGCTGATTGGCATCTCTGGTGCAGGCCAGATCAGCATTGACAAAATTGCAGGCCCGGTTGGGGAGTCGCTTGTCATGACGGCGGCCGGACTGACTGTGGCCATTCCTGCTGTGCTGGGGTACAACATTCTGGGGCGCTACATCGGGCGCATTGAGGCGGACCTTGAAGGATTCGCCCGTGATCTGCGTGAGTTGCTGATCACCGAACGCGCATCATGAGCATGACAACCCGCCGCCGGGCCGTCCCAAGGCGGGTTCACCCCCTTGGGGGGAAACAACTCGCGCAGCGGTGGAGTGTGGGGGCATGACCTTCGGGCGCCTAGAGCGCACTACAGGACCCCAGCCAATGGGTGAGATCAACATGACGCCACTGATTGACGTGATGCTGGTTTTGGTCGTGATCCTACTCATTACGGCACCCTTAATGGTCAGTGCAGTCAAGGTGGATTTGCCCAAGGCGTCGGGTGCTGCAGCCATCCAAGACGCCCCACAGTTCATTACCGTTACTCTCGACCGCTCTGGCCAAATCCATGTCAACGATCGCGCGCTGGACCTTCAGGGTGCGTCAGCGGCCCTGCGGCAGGCGGCGCAGCGCAGCCCAAATACCGAGGTACGGCTGCGCGCCGATGCTGCGGTGCCTTATGGCCGCGTGGTGGAAATCATGGGTCAGGCCCATGAAGCGGGCTTGCACAGTATTGGATTCGTGACCGACTCGGCCACAACGAGACGCTAGGGTTTCATTGCCGGGCCGCTCCAATGCGTGGACTTGGGGTTTTGCCAAACGCGCTCCTTGGTGGCAGCGACACACACGCAGTGTGGGAAGCGTGGAGGGTACTGTTTCTACTGCGCCTAAAATCCACCCAAGCTCTCCCAACGACGGCACAGCACCGTCCCTTCACCCATGCAAGACAAATACCAACATCTGGACATCGAAAAAGCAGCTCACGCCCACTGGGCCCAGCCGTTGTGGAACGGGCATAACGCCTACCGTGTGACCGAAGACGCGCGCGATGCGCAGGGCAACCTGAAAAAGAAGTTCTACGCTTGCTCCATGTTGCCCTACCCCAGCGGCAAGTTGCACATGGGCCATGTGCGCAACTACACCATCAACGATATGTTGGCGCGTTACCTGCGCATGAACGGCCAAAACGTGCTTATGCCCATGGGCTGGGATGCTTTTGGCCTGCCCGCGGAAAACGCTGCGCTGAAAAACAAGGTGCCGCCCGCGAAATGGACATACGAAAACATCGCCTACATGAAGGGCCAGATGCAGGCCATGGGCCTGGCCATTGATTGGAGCCGCGAGGTCGCCACCTGCGACCCCAGCTACTACAAGTGGAACCAGTGGCTGTTCCTGAAGATGCTGGAAAAAGGCATTGCCTACCGCAAGACGCAGGTCGTGAACTGGGACCCGGTGGACCAAACCGTGCTGGCCAATGAGCAGGTGATTGACGGCAAGGGCTGGCGTACTGGTGCCACGGTTGAGAAGCGAGAGATCCCTGGCTACTACCTCAAGATCACCGACTACGCACAGGAACTGCTGGACCACGTGCAGACCGGCCTGCCGGGCTGGCCCGAGCGTGTCAAGTTGATGCAGGAGAACTGGATTGGCAAATCCAGTGGCGTGCGCTTTGCATTCACTCATACCATCAAGGGTGCGGACGGGCAACTCATAGGCGACGGGCGCATGTATGTGTTCACCACTCGTGCCGACACCATCATGGGTGTCACATTCTGTGCGGTGGCCCCTGAGCATCCTTTGGCCGTGCATGCCGCATCGAGCAACCCGCAGTTGGCTCAATTTATTGAGGAATGCAAAGCCGGTGGCACCACCGAAGCCGAACTGGCTGTCAAAGAAAAGTTGGGCATGCCAACGGGCTTGCAAGTCACGCACCCATTGACTGGCGACCTAGTCGACGTGTGGGTTGGAAACTACGTGCTGATGGGCTATGGCGATGGCGCCGTCATGGGCGTGCCAGCGCACGACGAGCGCGACTTCGCCTTCGCCAAAAAATATGGACTGACCATTGCCGACGTGGTGCATGTTGATGGCCTCACGTATGACCACGACCAATGGCAGGACTGGTATGGCGACAAGCAGCGCGGCGTAACGGTCAACTCTGATGTGTTCAGCGGCCTGAACTATGCCGACGCCGTTGACGCGGTAGCCAGCGCCTTGCAACAAAAAGGCCTGGGCGAGAAGAAGACCACATGGCGTCTGCGCGACTGGGGCGTTAGCCGCCAACGTTATTGGGGCACCCCCATCCCCATCATCCTCTGCACGGAGCATGGTGCCGTGCCAGTGCCCGAGAAAGATTTGCCGGTCGTGCTGCCGCAAGACTGCGTGCCCGATGGCTCCGGCAACCCGCTGCACAAGCACGAAGGCTTCCACGCCGGTGTGGTGTGCCCGGTTTGTGGCAAGCCCGCGCGCCGCGAGACCGACACCATGGACACGTTTGTGGACAGCTCGTGGTACTACATGCGCTATTGCGACCCACAAAACATGGATGCCATGGTGGGTGCAGGCACTGCCTATTGGATGCGCGACCAGCAGCAGGCCACGGGCGGCAGCGGCATGGACCAATACATTGGCGGTATCGAACACGCCATCTTGCACCTGCTGTACGCGCGCTTCTGGACCAAGGTCATGCGCGACCTGGGACTGGTTACCGTCGACGAGCCGTTCACCAAACTGCTGACACAGGGCATGGTGCTCAACCACATCTACTCCCGCAAGGGCGACAAGGGTGGCAAGGATTACTTTTGGCCGCAGGACGTGGAGCACGTGTTTGACGGGGCAGGCAAGATCATCGGCGCCAAGCTGATCAAGGCGGCGGAGAGTGCTGACGGCCTGTTGCCGGTCGGCACGCCTATCGACTACGAGGGCGTGGGCACTATGTCCAAGTCTAAAAACAACGGCGTGGACCCGCAAGAGCTGATAGGGAAATATGGCGCGGACACCGCCCGCCTGTACACCATGTTTACCGCACCGCCCGAGGCCACGCTGGAGTGGAACGACGCCGCAGTAGAAGGCAGCTATCGCTTCCTGCGCCGTGTGTGGAACTTTGGGTTCAAATTATCCGCTATGGATTTAGTAGCTGCTCACGCACATTCTGCGAGGGCTGGAGGCCTAAATTCCTTAAGCTTTAGCAAGGAAGCCAAGGTTTTGCGGCGTGAGATGCACAACGTGCTGAAGCAGGTGGACTACGACTACCAGCGCATGCAGTACAACACCGTGGTCTCCGGTGCCATGAAGATGATCAACGCTTTGGAAGACTTCAAAGCCGTAGAGTCGGAGGGTGGCCTGGCAGCGGTGCTGGAAGGCTTCTCGCTCTTGTTGCGCGTGCTGTACCCCGCCACGCCCCATATTGCCCACGCATTGTGGAGCGAGTTGGGTTACGCGGCAGGCCATGGTGATTTGTTAGATGCAGCCTGGCCTCAGGTAGACCCCGCGGCGCTGGTGCAGGACGAAATCGAACTCATGCTCCAAGTCAACGGCAAGTTGCGCGGATCAGTCATGGTGCCCTCCGGTGCATCCAAAGACGAGATCGAGGCACTGACGCTGGCCAGCGAGACCTTTGTGCAGTTTGCCGCCGGTGCCCCCATCAAGCGGGTCATCGTTGTGGCCGGGCGCTTGGTCAATGTGGTTCTCTAAGCCCCAGCCCATGCTTGTACGCCGCCGTACCGCCATCACAGCAGTTTTGACCGCAGCAGCTTTGGCGGGCTGCGGTTTCAAGTTGCGCAGCAGCCAGACCTTTGCCTTTGAGACGCTGGCCGTCACACCCGAGCGCAACGGTTTAGTCGCCGCAGACTTGATTCGCTATTTTGGCAAAGCCATTGTGCCCATCACGCCAGTGCGTGGGTCTGCCCCCCCCCAGGTGATTGTGGACGTCTTGCAGGAAGCGCGTGAGAAGAGTGTGGTGGGCGTCAATGCCTCGGGTCAGGTGCGTGAGTTCCAGCTGCGGCTGCGCCTGCAGTTTCGCGTGCGCCTTCCGGACGGGCGTGAGCTGATTTCTCCGACCGAAATTTCGCAGCAGCGTGACATCAGTTTCAACGAGTCAGCCGTACTGGCCAAAGAAGCGGAAGAAGTGCTGCTGTTTCGGGATATGCAGAGTGACCTTTTGCAACAATTGCTGCGCCGGCTTGCTGCCATCAAGACTTTGGATAGTCCCTGAGTGGCAACTGGACAAAGCAAAAACCCGGCGCACAGGCCGGGTTTTTTATGATGTCGTAGCGATACGGCAGGTGACTTGCGTCTGCGATTAACGGGCTTTCTTGGCCTTGGTAGCGGGCACGACGGAAGCTGCCATCGATGCGCCTTTTTCCAATGCAGAGTCAAATGCATTTTCAGCAGTTGATGCGGCTGCCTTCAGATTTTTAGCCACTGCAGAGAAAGCCTCAGGTGCTGGATGCGCCTTTTCGATCGCGTCCACTGTGCTGTGGAATTGGCCAACGCTCAGTGCGGTCGCGTCCTTCAGGTTTTTCGCAAACAAAGCCATGCCCGCTTCAGAAGAAGCCTTCATGATGTCAAAGGCCGCTTGTGGGTCTTTGATACCTTTGATAGCTTCCACGGTGTCGGTCAGTGCGGCCTGCACTTCACGGGCTTGATCCTGTGCCAAATCTGCCCAAGCCTTCAGGTTGTCTTGCGCTGGCTTGATGGCGTCTTGCATGGCTGCAGGGTTGAATTTTGGAGCCGATTCGCTCATGGTTTTTGCGATGGCTTCGAATGGAGTGTTCTTGAACATGGAGATTCCTTTAAAAATGTTGCAGTGCAGCAATTATCAGTCAATTGTCTTCTGCGTGCCGGTTTTGGGCGCGTTTGTCGTCGTTTAGTGGCGCTTCACTAAATCGGCCGAAAGCTCGGGCAGCAGGACGCCACGCTAAACTTGCCCCATGCAACTTGCGGCCAACCAACTCAGCAACCACCTGCAGCGCGGGCTCAAAAGCTTGTACACCCTGCATGGCGATGAGCCCCTGCTGCAACAAGAAGCGCTGGACGCAATTCGTGCCGAGGCGCGACGCCAGGGCTTTACCGAGCGCACCGCGCACACTGTGGCCGGTGCCCACTTTGACTGGAGCGAAGTGCTAGCCTCCGGCGGCTCGCTCAGCCTGTTTGCAGACAAACAAATCGTCGAAGTGCGCATCCCCTCGGGCAAGCCAGGTAAAGACGGCAGTGTCGCCTTGCAGCAATTGGCCGAGATTGCCCAGGGCAATGACACTACGCTCACCATCGTCATGCTGCCGCGCCTGGACAAGATGACCAAGTCCAGCGCTTGGTTTGCCGCGTTGGATAGCTTTGGCGTGACCCTGGAAGTGCAGCCCATTGAGCGCCAGGCCTTGCCACAATGGATTGCCCAGCGCCTGTCTGCCCAAGGACAGCGCGTGGCACCGGGTGAAGAAGGGCAGCGCACTCTGCAGTTTTTTGCCGACCGGGTGGAAGGCAATCTGCTGGCCGCGCACCAAGAGATTCAAAAGCTCGCTTTATTGTTCCCGGCAGTGGGGGCAGGCGGTGGCGTCTTGACGCTGGAGCAGGTGGAGAGCGCCGTCACCAACGTGGCGCGCTACGACGTATTCAAGCTCAGCGAAGCCGTGCTGGCGGGCCAGGCGCTGCGCGTGCAGCGCATGCTCGATGGCCTGCAAGCCGAGGGCGAGGCCGAAGTGCTGGTGCACTACACCCTGAGCGAAGACATACGCGCCCTTATGCGCGTGAAAGACGCCATGGCCCAAGGCCGCCCTCTGCCCATGGCGCTGCGCGAACAGCGCGTGTGGGGAGTCAAAGAGCGCTTGTTCGAGCGCGTCTTGCCCCGTCTTTCGACCGCCACTTTGTCGGAACTGTTGCAATCAGCCCATGTGGTGGACGGCATCGTCAAAGGCCTGAAGCAGCCCGACTGGCCCCACAACGGCTGGCAGGCGCTGCACCGGTTGGCGTTGCAGTTGTGTGGCTTATGTGCGGGCGCGCCAGCATCCGCCGGGAATTTCAATAGCCGGATGCGTTGAAAGCATGGTGTTGCCGCTTGCACAGGACGCGCACTATTGAAGAAAGAATTTATGGACACAGAAACGCCAACAAAGACAATTGCGTGGTGGCTATGGATTATTTTCGGAGCAATTTACGGTGTTGTGATTCGCGCACTAGCGCCACACTGGTTCGGCGGGGCTATGTCTGTAGCGTTCTTGCTGGGAACGCCTTTTGCGATCGGCGCATTAACCGTGTATTGGCTGCGCGCACTAGAGCCCTCATGGTTGTCAATAGTCTTCGCGCCATGGCTGAGCGTTGCATTGATGTTAGTTGGCTGCGCCATCACGCTGATGGAGGGCTCGATATGCATTGCATTGCTGTCGCCACTCTTTTTGTTCATGGGAAGCCTTGGTGGACTTGCGATGGCGGGGGCGCTTCGGATGCTGAAATACGACCCGTCAAAGCTACAGGCGATAGCGGCGTTGCCGCTTTTGCTGGGCGTTGTAGATCAACATTGGGCAATGCCGCAGGCGAATCGTGAGATCCGCCAGAGTATTCAAATCAATGCGCCACCTGAGGAAGTCTGGAAACAATTGCGAACGGCACGCGCCATTCAAGCAGAGGAACTACCTTTTAGCTGGACACACTTCATTGGAGTACCGAGACCCCTCGAGGGTGTCAATATCGAAACAGACGCTGGCGAAGTACGCTTCTCAAAATGGGACAAAGGTGTAAATTTCAAAGCAATCGTGACTGACCGGAAGGACAACGAAACTATCACATGGCGCTACCTCTTCGATGCACATTCTTTCCCGCCGGGATCGATGGATGAACATGTGGAGATCGGTGGTCGCTACTTTGATTTACAGCAGACAACCTTTAATCTGAAGCCGTTGGGCGATGGGTCAAGCAACTTGGAGATCGTTGCGAACTACCGTGTCACAAGTAGTGTTAACTTCTACGCAGTTCCAGCCGCTGAATTTCTTGGGCAGGACTTTATTCACTCCATTCTGTATCTGTACAAAGGGCGCAGTGAAAGACGGCACAAAGGATAAAAGCAAACTCGGGTGAAATTTCTACAGAGTCGTACTGTCCGCCTCAAATGAATGACGGTTGGCGGACGTCACATTTCATCACCAGATCGTGCTGCAGAACCACCACCTCCGCCAATCTGCCAAAATCCCCCCATGAACGCGACCAACACCACCGAATACACCCTGGCCTTGGGTTCGAAGGCAAAAGTGGCATCAGCCCTCATGGCGCGTGCGCCAGCAGCTATCAAAAACGCAGCACTCAAGCGGCTAGCTGCATTGCTGCGCGAGAACATCGAGGCACTGCAAATAGATAACGCGAAAGACATTGAGAGCGCCGTTGCCAATGGCCTGTCCGCGCCCATGGTCGATCGCCTCAAGTTGACGCCCAAGGTGCTGGAAACCTGCGCCCAGGGTTGCGAGCAGCTGGCGGGTATGGCGGATGTGATTGGCGAGATCATTGGCATGAAGCAGCAGCCCAGCGGCATCCGTGTGGGGCAGATGCGGGTGCCGATTGGCGTGTTCGGCATGATTTTTGAAAGCCGCCCGAATGTGACGATTGAAGCGGCTAGTCTGTCCATCAAAAGTGGCAATGCCTGCATCCTGCGCGGCGGTTCCGAGGCGATTGAATCCAACAAAGCCTTGGCCCGCCTAGTCCAGCAGGCCTTGGCCGACAGCGGCCTGCCAGCCGACGCCGTGCAGCTGGTGCAAACCACTGACCGCGAGGTGGGAGGCCAGTGGATTGCCATGCCGCAGTATGTGGACGTGATCATTCCGCGTGGTGGCAAGGGGCTCATCGAGCGCATCAGCCGCGATGCCAAGGTGCCTGTTATCAAGCACCTGGATGGCAACTGCCATGTGTACGTGGATGACACCTGCGACTTGGAATTGGCCGTCAAGGTGGCCGACAACGCCAAAACCAACAAATACAGCCCCTGCAATGCGGCCGAGAGCATGCTGGTGGCGCGTGGCGTGGCGGCAGCGTTTTTGCCGCAGATTGGCGCGATCTACGCGGCCAAGGGTGTGGAAATGCGCTGTGATGCTGAGGCCTTGCAAATCTTGCAACAAAATGAGCCCCTAGCCCTCGTGGAATATGCTAAGGCAGCTATCAAATCAGTAGCAACTCCAGGGAAGGCATCTGCCGCCAATCTGGTTGCTGCCACCGAGCAAGACTGGTTTGAAGAGTACCTGGCCCCCATCATCAGCATCAAGGTGGTGGCTGGCGTGGACGAAGCGATTGCGCACATCAACCACTATTCGTCACACCACACCGACGCCATCCTCACCACCAACCATGTGCACGCCCAAGCGTTCTTGCGTGAGGTGGATTCGGCCAGCGTGATGGTCAACACCAGTACCCGCTTTGCCGATGGGTTTGAATACGGTTTGGGTGCCGAAATCGGCATCAGCACCGACAAGTTCCACGCCCGGGGACCGGTAGGTATTGAGGGGCTGACGTCGCTGAAGTACGTGGTGCTGGGCGAAGGCGAAGTGCGTGTGTGATCGCTGAAAATTGACGGCAGCCCTTGCAACGCCCTGTTTGGTACCCATCTGGTGTAGTTGACCCCATCCCCATCACTTTGTTGACGCAGGCCCTATGGTTCCACATCTTGTAACTGCCCTCACAGGCCCCACCAATGAGCTGGAACAGCGCATCCTCGATTCGATGGCCGCCATCGAGCGCTGGTTTCGCCTGGAGTGGATGGAACACACGCCGCCGTTCTACAGCTCAGTAGACGTGCGCAATGCCGGCTACAAGCTGGCTCCGGTCGACACCAATCTGTTCCCCGATGGCTGGAACATCCTCACGCCCGCCATGCTGCCCTTGGCGGTGCAGGCTGCACAAGCCGCAATTGAAAAGATTTGCCCCGAAGCACGCAACCTGTTGATCGTGCCGGAGAACCACACGCACAACACTTTTTACTTGAGCAACCTGGCACAGCTGCGACGCGTATTCCAGATGGCTGGCCTGAACGTGCGCATTGGCTCCATTAGCCCTGACATCAAAAAGAGCGTCACGATGGATCTGCCCAATGGGGAGACGATCACGCTGGAGCCCGTGGTGCGGACCAAGGGTCGCATTGGCGTCAAAGATTTTGATCCTTGCACCATTTTGCTCAACAACGACTTGCGCGCGGGTGTGCCCGGCATCCTGGAAGACTTGCACGAGCAGTATCTGCTTCCACCCTTGCAGGCAGGTTGGGCTACCCGCCGCAAAAGCGTGCACTTTAAGTGTTTTGAAGAAGTGTCCAAACGCTTTGGCAAGCTTATTGGCGTGGACCCCTGGCTCATCAACCCCTTGTTCGAAACCTGCGAACAGGTCGATTTTTCGAGCGAGACCGGCGTGGAGGCGTTGACTGCACGCGTTGATCTGCTGTTGACCAAGATACGCAAAAAACACAAGGAATACGGCATCAAGGAAAAGCCCTTCGTCGTTATCAAGGCCGATAACAGTGATGGACACATGGGTGTGTTGACCGTGCGCGATTCCAAAGACCTAGAGTCGGTGCGCCACCAAGTGCTGCAGCATGCGGCGCAGGCACCAACGGCTGGTAAAGGCGCTGGCAAAACGGTGTTTGACGTGCTCATTCAAGAAGGCGTGCTGACCTGCGAGCGCGTGAATGATGGCGTGGCCGAACCGGTGGTCTACATGATGGACCGCTACGTGGTGGGCGGGTTCTACCGGGTCCACGCCCAACGCAAGGTTGATCAAAACCTCAACGGCCCGGGCTCCAGCTTCGTTCCATTGGCGTTTGCGGAGAGTGCGCACTTACCCCAGCCCGGCATCAAGCCTGGTGCCAGTGCACCCAACCGCTTTTACATGTATGGTGTCATCGGCCGGTTGGCCATGCTGGCTGCCAGCTATGAGCTGGAAGCGACCGATCCCGAGGCAGAACAATACAGCTAAGACCCCCATGGTCGCCCACTGACCCGGCTGGGTCAGTTGCTGCGCTGCAACATCTGCGCAAATTCCCTTGAAATAGACCAAAAGACGTTTGCAAGCCCAAGTGGCAGGCGCAAAATAGCGATCCCAAACGGAATGGAACCCGCGCCATCAGATGCCGGGTGTTTTTGTGTCAGTTGCATCCAAATCGTCTCTCTCGGCGCTCACGTTAGGCGCCATTGGCGTCGTCTACGGTGATATCGGAACCAGCGTCTTATACGCAGTAAAAGAGGTTTTTGGCTCCGGCCACGTCCCTTTTACAACCGAAAACGTCTACGGCATTCTGTCGATTTTCTTCTGGACGCTCACGGTCATCGTATCCCTCAAGTACGTGACGCTGGTCCTGCGAGCAGACAACCACGGAGAGGGCGGTTTAGTGGCCATGCTGGCACTGGCTTCCCAATCGGTCAAAGACCGGCCCCAGTTGCGGCGCGTGCTGCTGTTGGTGGGCATCTTTGGAACCTGCCTGTTCTATGGCGACGGGGTCATTACACCGGCCATTTCCGTGCTGTCGGCTGTGGAGGGTATGGAGGTTATTTCTCCTGCACTGCACCGCTTCGTGATACCCATCACCTTGGTTATTTTGCTGTGCCTGTTCATGGTGCAAAAGCGCGGCACCAGTGGCATTGGCAAGTTCTTTGGCCCCATCACTTTGGTCTGGTTCGCCTGTATTGCTGTTTTGGGCGTGGTACACATTATCGATCGGCCCAGTATTTTGCTGGCCATCAACCCCCTGTATGCGTTGACGTTCATGTGGAACCAGCCGGGCGTCACTTTCATTATTCTGGGCGCGGTTGTCTTGTGCGTGACCGGTGGCGAGGCCCTGTATGCCGACATGGGGCACTTTGGCAAAAGGCCGATCCGCCTGGCATGGTTTGCAGTGGTCATGCCTGCCTTAACGCTGAACTATTTTGGCCAAGGTGCCTTGTTGCTGGACAACCCAGCTGCCGTCAAGAACCCGTTCTTCATGATGGCCCCAGACTGGGCGCTCATGCCCTTGGTTGCATTGGCTACGCTGGCCACCGTGATTGCTTCACAGGCTTTGATTACCGGCGCATTCTCAGTGACCAAGCAGGTGATCCAGTTAGGCTACCTACCGCGTTTGCAGGTGTTGCACACCAGTGTGAAAGATACGGGCCAAATCTACCTGCCCTTTGTCAATTGGGGCCTCTTTGTGCTGATCGTGCTGGCCGTGGTGTTGTTCAAGTCGTCCAGCAATCTCGCTGCGGCCTACGGCATTGCGGTGTGTACCGACATGCTGATTACCACCGTGCTCACGTTCTATGTGGTGCGCTACAGCTGGAAGTATCCGCTGGCACTGTGTATTGCGGCGACCGGATTCTTCTTCGTGGTGGACTTCGCGTTTTGGGCATCTAACCTGCTCAAGTTATTCGATGGTGGCTGGTTCCCCTTGGCGATTGGCGGTGCCATCTTTACCCTCATGCTCACCTGGAAGGACGGCCGTCGTTTGCTCAACGAGAAGCTGCGCGCCGATGCCATCGATTTGAAGAGCTTTCTGGAAGCGGTGTTTGTCAGCCCACCGGCCCGCGTGGAGGGTACTGCCGTGTTTTTGACGGCGGAAGTGGGAACCGTGCCCAACGCGCTCTTGCACAACCTCAAGCACAATAAGGTGCTGCACAGCAACAACCTGTTTGTGACGGTACGCAACCACGAAATCCCCTGGATTGGCCTGAGCAATCGATTGGAGATCGACTCACTGGGTCATGATTGCTGGCAAGTGGTCATTCACTACGGGTTCAAAAATGACCCCGATGTGCCCAAAGCGCTGGAACAAATCAAAGGCCGGGGTTGCGAGATGAACAGCATGACCACCAGCTACTTTCTCTCGCGCGATGTGGTGGTTCCCACCCTGGGCAAAGGCATGGCGCAGTGGCGTGAAAAGCTGTTTGCGCAAATGCACCATAACGCCAGCGGCGCGGCCGACTTCTTGAACCTGCCCAATAATTCCGTGGTGGAGCTAGGTTCCAAGATAGAGATATAGGACCCCCACGCTTCACCGCTGCGCGGGTCGCTGCCCCCCAAATTGCCCCTACGCATCGGATGACGCGCTGGTCGTCGCAGACAATGTTTGTATGCAGTTTTTCAAAGACCTGAGCCTCTCCGCCTTTACCGCCGGGTTTGTGGCAGTGCTGGTCGGCTTCACCAGTTCGGTTGCCATCGTCTTCCAGGCTGCACAGGCGCTTCATGCCACGCCAGACATGACAGCATCGTGGATGTGGGCGTTGGGCATTGGCATGGGGCTGTGCACCGTGCTTCCGTCATTGTGGCTGCGAAAGCCCGTCATGGTGGCGTGGAGTACTCCGGGGGCTGCGGTACTGGCCAGTGCGGGTGCAGTTGGCGGTTTTTCCATTCACGAGGCCATCGGGGCCTTCATGGTCTGTGCGGCGCTGATTGTGGTGGCGGGGTGGACGGGCTGGTTTGAGCGGGTGATGAACCGCATTCCACTGGCTATTGCGTCTGCCTTGCTGGCTGGGGTGCTGGCGCGGTTTGGTTTGTCGGGCTTTGCAGCGGCACAAACCGCCTTGCCACTGGTGCTGACGATGCTTGTGGCGTATCTGCTGGGCAAGCGGCTTTGGCCTCGCTATGCGGTGCCGGTGACGCTTTTGATTGCTATTGTATTTGTAGCTATTGACGCTGGATTTACGAGGGCTAACATTGCATTTGGCATTACAACTCCCGTGTTCGTTGCTCCCAGTTTCACGCTGGCGGCATTGGTCAGTTTGGCTCTACCCTTGTTCATCGTTACCATGGCATCGCAAAACCTGCCGGGTGTGGCCGCGATCCAGTCCACCGGGTATGGCGATCAGCGCGCTGTAGGTGGCGATGCGGGCATTCCCATCTCCAAGGTCATCACCCTGACGGGCCTTGCCACGCTCGTACTGGCACCCTTTGGGGCTTTTTCCCTGAACCTGAGTGCCATCACCGCCGCCATCTGCATGGGCCCAGAAGCGCACGCCAATCCCGCGCGCCGCTATACCGCCGCCGTGTGCTGTGGCATGCTGTATGTGGTGATTGGTTTGTTTGGCGCTGCGGTGGCTGGCGTGTTGACGGCGTTTCCCAAGGAACTGGTGGCGGCCATTGCGGGGCTGGCATTGTTGGGGACGATCGGCAACGCTTTGTCCACCGCACTGCAACACGAAACCCAGCGCGAAGCCGCCGTCATCACCTTTTTGGTGACGTTGAGCGGCGTGACATTGGTTGGTATAGGCTCGGCCTTTTGGGGTGTTGTAGCGGGTGCCTTGGCACTGTTGGTCGCGAAGCGTTAGAGTCACCACCACCGAACTCATTTTTTGGCGCATCACACCCATGGAAATCCTCTTCGTTAGCGATCCGCTCGAATCCTTCAAGATCTACAAAGACACCACTTTTGCCATGATGCGCGAAGCCCAGCGCAGGGGGCACACCATTCACACATGTGAACCACAACACTTGCTGTGGGCGCGTGGCGGTGTGGTGCAAGCCCAGGTGCGCAGCATCACCTTGACAGGCGCGCCGCACGACTGGTTTGCAGAAACTGCATCGACCGTGCGCGCCATCAAGGAATTCGGTGCCGTGGTGATGCGCAAAGACCCGCCTTTTGACAGCGAGTTTTTTTACGCCACCCACTTGCTGGGACAGGCGGAGCGCGAAGGTGCCCGGGTGTTCAACAAGCCACGCGCCTTGCGCGACCACCCAGAGAAACTGGCGATTTTGGAGTTTCCGCAGTTCATTGGGCCAACGCTGGTCACGCGCGACGCCGACGCCATCAAGCGATTCCACGCCGAGCACCAGGACATCATTTTGAAACCACTCGATGGCATGGGGGGCATGGGTATCTTTCGGGTGAAGGCCGATGGCCTGAACCTCGGTGGCATCATTGAGACGCTGAACAAAGACGGTGCCCAGACGGTGATGGTGCAAAAGTTTTTGCCAGCCATTAGCGCGGGTGATAAGCGGGTGTTGGTGATTGGCGGTAAGCCCGTGCCGTTTTGCCTGGCGCGCATTCCGCAGGGCAACGAGGTGCGGGGAAACCTAGCGGTGGGCGGCAAAGGGGTGGCGCAGCCGCTGAGCGACTCGGACCGTTCCATCGCCGAAGCGTTGGGGCCTGTTTTGGCAGCGCGCGGTTTGCTGCTGGTGGGGTTGGATGTGATTGGTGACAGCCTGACCGAGATCAACGTGACTAGCCCGACGTGTTTTCAGGAAATTACCGATCAGACGGGGTTTGACGTGGCGGCTATGTTTGTGGATGCGTTGGAGGCTGCGGCCTGATTACGCCAATACCGCACCATCCACAAACACCTTGAATTCCCCGGGCTGCATGGCGACCCAGTTTTCGTTGGTGGTGAGCGGCTCGGTCACCACAATGACGAGGCGGTCTTCGGGGCTGTTGAGCTCGGCCAAGTCGACATTGACGTCTTCGTCTTTCAGCTGCACGTGGCTAAACGGGTGCTGCCGCAACACGTAGTGCAGGCGCGTCGAAGCATGGGTCCACAGCGCTTGGCCGTTGCTGAGTAAAAAATTGAACGTGCCGTGTTGGGCCACGGGCGGCACCAGTTCGCGCAGTGTGTGCGTCAGCTCTTCGATGCTGGGCATACCCGAGTGGGATTTGTTCAGCTCTTGCAGAAGCCAGCAAAAGGCCCGTTCGCTGTCGGTTTCGCCCACTGGCTTAAAGGCGCCGTGCAATTTGGGTTGGTAGTTTTTCAGATCGCCGTTGTGGGCAAACACCCAGTAGCGCCCCCACAGTTCGCGCACAAACGGGTGGCAATTCTCCAGGCTCACTTGGCCGACCGTGGCCTTGCGCACGTGTGCGACCACGTTGTGGCTCTTGATGGGGTAGGTGCGCAGCATCTGCGCGATGGGCGAGGTGGCGGCACTTTCCTTGTCGACAAAGTAGCGGGCGGCCTTGCCGGGCTTTTCGCCATCGCTCTCAAAAAAAGCAATGCCCCAGCCGTCGGCATGGTGGTCGGTGCAGCCGCCGCGTTGCGAAAATCCGGTAAAGCTCAGCGTCAGGCTGGCAGGCAGTCGGCTGTTCATTCCAAGGAGTTGGCACATGCTAAACAGTTTACCCATTTGTTGATGGTTTGGGCATATCTGTTGGCGCATAAGTGCGGCAGATGCTCATCAAGTGTGGGTACGCTCGGCACACAAACAGTGCCACGGGTTTGTCTGTAGAGGCTTTCGCCTATGATGTATGGCGCTCGCCAAGGGTCTGTCGAATGTAGGTGCTTGCGCCGTTTCTATTGCAATCTGGAGTGGCTATGTCGTCAGTGATGTTGCGGGAACTCAAAGCGGTGATCACGTCCAAGGTGATTGCAGAGCCGACGCATTTGTGTGCCAAGTTGGCAGACCAGTTTGGCGTGAGTCGCTCGTCCATGGGTAAGTGGCTGCGGGTGCTCATCGCCGATGGGTGGCTGGTGCGTGGTGGAACACAGTCGCGCCCGGTCTACAAGCCAGGACTGGTCCGCGAGGTGAGTCGCAGCTACCCGATCAAGGGGCTGGACGAGCAAACGCCGTGGGAACGTGATTTCGCCCCCTGTTTTGCACTTGCGCCCAATATCACGCGGCTTGCCCACCATGCGTTTACCGAGTTGCTCAACAACGCGGTGGACCACAGTGGTGGCACCAAAGTGTCTATCTCCATGCGGCAGAACAAAACGCATTTGCACCTACTCATTCGGGACGACGGGTGTGGTGTGTTCCACCGCATTCAAGATGCTTTTCAAATTTCAAGTCCTCAGCTGGCCTTGCTGGAGTTGAGCAAAGGCAAGCTCACCACGCAACCAGAATTCCACAGCGGACGCGGACTGTTCTTTACCTCGCGCCTGTTTGATGTGTTTGATCTGTACGCCAACCAGCTGACCTATCAGCACAACCATTGGCAGCGCAAGGACTGGCTCAAGGCCAATCCGCTGGGCGTGAGCGGCACAGCGATATTCATGTCTTTGGCATTGAACACAACGCGTACTTTGGAAGATGTCTTTGGTGAACATGCCAAAGGCGCGCAAGACTTGAGTTTTTCGCGGACCGAAGTGGCCATGCGATTGGCCCATGCCCCAGGCGAAGCGCTCGAGTCGCGTGCCCAGGCCAAGCGCATTGCCAATCGCCTGGAAGCGTTTGAAACCGTGGTGCTGGATTTTGAGGGAGTCGACGCGATCGGTCAGGGTTTTGCCGATGAGTTGTTCCGCGTATTTGTCAGTCAGCACCCTTCGGTTCAACTGCAGCCGAGGAATATGAACACCCATGTCGCTGCCATGGTGGCCCATGTTTTAGAGGGCCAGGCTGTGCAAGTGCAAGCGCAGCCGATCTAGGTCAGCCGCGCTTGCCTTCGGCCTTATTTGCCAGCGGTTTGCGCGTCGTGCTTTTGGCGGTGAATGGCCTTGCTGCTACGGTGCGCTTCACGTTGTAGTTTGCGGCGCTCTGCAGGGGTAACCGTGCCATCGGCCTTGGCGGCTGCTTCATCGGCTGCCAGTTTGGCTTCACGCTTTTGCAGGTTGTTGGTCTCTTTTGCTGTTAGCTGACCGGAGGCTACACCTTGGTCAATCCGTTGTTGCTGCTTGGCTTCACGTTTGTCCAGATTGGGTGTTGCGGGTTGTGCCATAGCCAGGCCAGCCATGGTCAAAGCAAGCGCGGTAACAAGTGTCTTTGTCTTCATGAAAATCTCCGGTGTGTTGGAAGCATGGAACAACTCCATGGAGCTACAACGCAGCTGCGCCCCCCTGAGGTTGACCACACCAAGATACGTCTTTGTAAAAGTTTGTGAAGCGCGCCGATCACCCTCGCGGCTCGGACCAGAGCTTGCCGCCAGTAGCCCAGTTCTCGCGTTTCACGTCGGTGATCAGAATGTCCACCGAATCCGGTGATCCACCCAGCACTTCAACGGTGACACGGGTAATCTCTTCGACAAGCTTTTTCTTTTGCTCAACGGTACGGCCTTCGAGCATTTCTATGTGGTAGGTTGGCATAGGTGTTCCTTTCGGAGTTAGGGGTAAATCGAATTTAGGGAGTAGCTTGGTCGGGCACGATCGTTGCCGCACAGCGTGCGCACACGCAGGCCAAGCGGCGGGCGTGGTCGGGAATGCGTGCCAGTAGCGCCGGTGTAAACGTGGCCGTGGTACACCAGCATGGGCCTTGTTCTACGCCGGTTGTGCGCTGCACTTCATTGGCGCAGGCGTTGTCGCCGCCGCATAGCGGGCACACGCTGGGATCCATGTGGGGGTCAACGCGAAGGTCCATAGTGAGAGACGGGCAAGACAAAATTTCGAGCCCCGTAGGGGTAGTGCAAACCCCGCAGTTTAGACTGCGGGGGTTTTGGCTCTATTTGATCGTCCCTTGCGCTTCGAATCGTCTCTATTTGGTATGTCCCCCAGCACCCGCTATGTGCTGCTAGGGGTCTGCGTATTGCATTTTTGTCTGGGTGCGTTGCTGGGTTTGTCGGTTGACGAGGCGCACTACGCGCTGTATGCCGCACATCTGGACTGGAGCTATTTTGATCACCCGCCTTTGGTTGGGTGGGTGCAGTGGCCGCTGGTGGCTTTGGATGCGCCCAGTTGGGCCTTGCGGCTGGTACCCGAGCTGCTGTGGCTGGGTACCGCGGTGATGGCGCATCGACTGGCAGAGCGTTTGAATAGCAGTGCTGTCATTGCAGAGAAACCTTTGTTGGCTGCGGGCAAAGCAGGCTTTTGGACTGTGACCGTGCTGGCGTTGTCACCCCTGCTGCACGTGCTGGGCATTGGTCTGCTGCCCGACACACTGTTGATGTTTTGGACTGTTGCGCTGATGGGGTTTACCTGGGACCTGATGGAAGCGGGCGCTAGCCGGCAGCCCGTGCCATGGCTGCGCCTGGGTGTGGTGCTGGGGCTTGCGGGCTTGAGCAAATACACAGCCATACTGGCAGCGGTGGCAGTGGCGGTATGCATCGTGGCAGCGCAGGGCGTTTATGTTCTGCGCAATCGTTGGCTGTGGTGTGCGGTGGCAGTTGCCTTGCTGATGGTTATGCCGGTGGCTTACTGGAACCAGCACAACCATTGGATTTCATTCACCTACCAGGCGCAACACGGCGCGGGTGGAAACTGGCAATTCAGCCATGTGGTGCGCTTTCTGGTCACGCAAGTGCTGGTCTATGGGCCACTGCTGGCGTGGGGCTGGCTGGGGGTGCGCGGCACAGCCGGCCCTGTACGCGCCCTGCTTGGTTTTTTTATCGCTCCCTTTGTCGTGTTGGCGGCGTTGGCCGGTGGCGGTACCAGCTTGCCGCACTGGACCGCGCCTGCATGGGTCGCGCTTGCGCCGTTTGCGGGGTTCGGGCTTGCGCGCTTCATGCAAGAAGCGCAAAAGGTGCGAAAGGTACAGCGTTGGTTGATCGGCGCGTTGGCCATTGCGCAGGGGCTGATCAGTGTGACGGTGCTAGGGCTTATGCTGACTGGTGGTGCGCCTTTCTTCACCAGCGCCAGTGGCCAGGGCAATAGTGCGGCACCCTCCAACCCCTTTGCTGATGTGCATGGATGGGATGTGGCAGGTGACCGTGCGCGCAGCTTGGCGGCACAGCATGGCCTTCACAGTGTGAGCGTGCAAAACTGGACACTGGCAAGCCGTTTGGGGTGGTATGCCAAACCACTCCCTGTGCACGTGCTGGAAGACCGCTTCGACCAGTTTGACCTATGGGCAGGCGATTTGCCGGTGGGTGGCGATACGCTGTTGGTGGATTGGTCCCAGTTGGCCTACATGGTGCCGGTGGGCGCGCACGGATTTGCCAGCTGCACCCTGCTGGAAACCCAAGATGTGCGCCGCTTGGGCTCCACGATTGCGGTCTTTCGGTTTTATGCCTGCCATGGCTGGTCAGGTCAACCGCGGCCTCGACTTGAAGGGGCTAACTGATGCACGTGCCACCTGTTCCCAAATACCTGTGGTGGTTGCCGTTGGTGCTGTTCGCGCTGAGCGCACCCCTGTGGCTGCACACGTTTGAGCCCGCCATGTTTGTGTTCATCAACAGCTTGTGCGCACCGGTGGCTGCCCCTGTGTGGACGGGGTTGTCGTTGCTGGGCAATGCCTGGGGCGTGCTGGGTGTGACGGCACCGCTGCTGGTGCTGGCACCGCGCCTGATGTGGGCCTGGCTGTGTGCAGCACCGTTTGCCATAGTTTTTGCCCGGCTGGGCAAAGGCCTGATTGAAAGCCCACGCCCTGCAGCCGTGGTGGACAACACACAGATGCATGTGGTGGGGGAGTTGTTGCACAACGTGTCGATGCCATCGGGTCACACGCTCACAGCGTTCACCGTGGCATCGGCCATCTATTTCGCCTTGCCTGCGCAGGGACGCACCCGGCACCTATGGCTGTTTGTGCTGGCGGCGGGCGCAGGTTTGTCGCGCATAGCGGTGGGCGCTCACTGGCCGGGCGATGTGGCGGTGGGCATGTGCCTGGGTCTGTTGGCGGGCATGCTGGGCACGCGCCTCTTGGCGCGCATGGGCAGCCAGCATCTGCAAGCTACTGCGTGGAGCCTGCGCCTTGTGGCTGGGCTGCTGCTGGCTACGCTCTACACCCTGTTGACCGAGATGCAAGACTTTGCAGAGAACTGGCCCGCACAGTATGTGCTGGCAGCGGTGGTGGTGGTGGCCCTGGTTGGCTTTGTCCGCCAGAATGTGGTTGCGTGGCGGGCACAGAATTCGCTATAACAACGATAGCGGATTGTGCAATGTATTCGAGGGCTGGAGGCCTATTTGACTACTAATGTGTGCGCGGTTTCTGTGATTTGAGTGCCTCCATCTGCGCATCGGGCGGCCCACCCGCTGCCAGATGGCTTTTGTACCAAACCGTCAAAATACTGGTGACCACCGGACCCGGGTCCTGCAGCACTTTTTCAAAGTCCAGTCCGTTGATCTTGCAAATCAGTTGCACCAGATCCATATCCAGATCAATGGCATCGTCTGCGCAGCGGCGAATTTTGAGGTCGGCGAAGGTATAGCCTTCAGGTAATTTGAGGGTGAGCAGGGTGTCTGTTGGCATGGGAGTGTCGAGCAGCAAATTTCACAAACCCCGATTGTCGCAAGCCCAGCGGGTACATTAGCCGTCTTCTGTTGTGCATCTCAAAGATTGAAATGAAAAAACTTACCCTTCTGGCCTTGCTGGTTGCATCGACCGCCCTCCACGCTGAATCCAGCGCTGCCAAAAAAGAACTGGTGGCCCGGATTTTGGTTTTGCAGCAGCCTGCCATTGAGCAAACGGCACAAGGCTTGGTGGTGCAGCCTGCCATGCAGTTGTCGCAGTTGGCGGCGCAGACTATCCAAAACCAGGTGGCACCTGAAAAGCGCGAAGCCACCGGGAAATTGGTTCAAGAGGATCTGAAGAAGTACGTGGACGAAGTGGGCCCATTGGTGCGCCAGCAGGCTATCAAGCTGGCACCCTCCACTATCGGTGTTCTTCTGGAAGAAAAATTTACCGAAGATGAACTCAAGCAACTGATTGCCATGATCGAGTCACCGGTCAACCGCCGCTATTTACAAATGGGTGGTGAATTCCAAAAAGTTTTGGGCGAGAAGCTGGTCTTGCAGGCCAAGCCAATGGTGGAACCCAAGGTGAAAGCGCTGGAACAGACCGTCGTCAAGCATTTGGGTTTGCCTGAGGCAGCGGCATCTGGCAAGGGTAAAGCACCCAAGAAATAGCGCGTTCTCTACTGGCGCGCAGTCGCATTGTTCGCCTTGTCTTGCGCCATGCGCAGAGCAAGTGCGCTAAGCGCTTCATAGGCGGCACCCGTTGCCGCATCCCAGTGCGCCACAGCCGTCGCCTGGGTTTGAATGGCTGCTGTATCGCCCCGCGCTGCTGGGCCGGTGAGTGCAGCGTGTGGGCCTAACGCCGTGATGTTGGCGACTGCGTTGCGCAACAGGGCAGCCCGCAAATCCACGATCACTTCCGCTGGCACACCGGTGGCTTGCCACAGTTGCTCGGCGGTGGCTTGTAGCACTGGCAGAAAGTTGGTGGCGAACACTGCGGCTGCGTGGTAGAGCAACTTGTCGCTGCTGGCCACATCAAAGCATCGTGCGCCAATGGCACTGAAGGCAGGGCGCAAAGCCGTGCAGGCCGCGGCGTCGCCTTCCAGTGCGCAGGGGGTTCCCGGGAACTGCGCGATGGCGCTTGGCACCGACGCAAAGCTCAGGATGCAGTGTGCGCTGGCTACTTGCCAGCCCAGCGCCGTGAGTGGCGCGAGTGTGGCCGCACCTTGTGCACCGCTGCAGTGGAAGGCGATGGGTGTGCTCGCTTGCGAATGCGTGTGCCACGTATGCGCGTCGGTGCGCTGCACAGCGGCCAAAGCTTGTGCGCAGCTTGCCAGTTGGGCGTCTGGCACGCCAAGCAACCAGACATCGGCTGCGCGCATGTCCTGCATCTGCGACACCGCTTGCCCGCTTCCAATTGCGCTGCATGCGGACTCTGCACTGCGCATCGAAGTGGTCAGAATATCTTGCACCTCAAAGCTGCCTTGGGCGTGCCACAGGCTGGCCAGCGTCTGTGCAACCCGACCTGCGCCAACTACATTCAATGTAGGCAATGGGGCCGCAGTAGTCGTGATATCGGGCATGGCGAGCAGGTGCTTGAGGTGCTTGGCTACCGCAGTGTGCAGCTGTCGCCCACGCCATCGCGCCATACGCGCACTTGCACCAGTCCGGGTACCGCATCGGCCATGGCACGCCAGATGAAAGCGGCCAGGTTCTCCAGCGTCGCGGGGCCCAGGCCGGGCACTTCGTCCAGCAGATGGTGGTCTAGCTGCGGGCGCAGTTGCTCGATGGCCTGACGCAGCAGCCCGAGGTCTACCACCATGCCGGTGGAGCGCTCTACGGTGCCTGCTAACGTAACCTCGGCATGGTAGGTGTGGCCGTGGATGCGCAGGCTGCCTTCGGTCTCTATGTCGCGGCGCAGGGTGTGGGCTGCATCGAAGAAAAACTTCTGACTGATTTCGAAACATTGCCCCCACGCTCCGCCGCTGTGCGGGTCGCTGCCCCCCTGGGGGGCTAACCCGCCTTGGAGCGGTCCTGCGGCGTGTTGGTGTGAAGTAGCTTTCATCGGATGCCCGTGATCTTGTGGGTTTGCAGGGACAGGCGCCACGCCGGGCGCTGCAGGCACTGTGCAATGCAGGCTTGCGTGTTGGCATCGCGCTCTGGGTTGTCCATGGGTTGCAGGTAGCGGTGCGCGAAGTCTGCCGCCTCGCACTCCGTCAGGGTGATGCCTGTCTGTGGCCACACCAGCTTGAGCTCATGGCCCTGGCGTTGTACCCAGGTAGAACCGGCCTTGGGGCTCACGCAAATCCAGTCAATGCCCGGCGGTGCGGCGATCGTGCCATTGGTTTCCACGGCAATATGAAAGCCCTGCGCATGCAAGGCGTCGATCAACGCGGCGTCTACCTGCAACAGCGGTTCGCCACCGGTCATCACGACAAATCGGTGATCGGTATCGGCTGCAGGCCATTGGGCGGCGATGCGTTCGGCCAGCGCCTGCGCGGTGTCAAACTTGCCACCCAGCGTGCCATTGGTACCCACAAAATCGGTGTCGCAAAACTGGCAGATGGCACTGGCGCGGTCTTGCTCGCGGCCCGACCACAGGTTGCAGCCGGCAAAACGGCAAAACACTGCGGGGCGTCCGGCGTTAGAGCCTTCGCCTTGCAGGGTATAAAAAATCTCTTTGACCTGGTAGCTCATGGTTGATGACCACAAGAATGTGGCCTCGCATGGCTGTGCACCCCAAGCCGTGGGGGTACGAGGTTTTTGTACATGGTAGTCCTCTACATGGCTCCGAACATTGCAAAAGGCAAGGCCCGCCGGAGCAGCGGGCCTTGGACAGTATTTTACCGCCTACGGGAACGAGGAGGCGTTTTGCAATTTAACGCCCGATTTCGCCACCTCTGCGTGCGGCGGCTGCCATCACGCTCTGTGCGGTGCCAGTGTTTTGCTAAACAAGGAAGCGCCAACGAGGTCTTTCAGGGTCACGGTCATGGCTTTGGTTTTGGCGTCGATATCCACTTGGCCAAAAAACTGCATGCCGTTGGTTGGCGGTGCATTCACCGCATCGGGTGCTTTTTGGTACACCACCTGCATGCCAAAGGTGGCGTCTGGCTTGTTGGGACCAAAGCCACCGGCATTGAGCGGGCCAGAGACAAATTCCCAGAATGGGGCAAAGTCGTTGAATTTCGCCTTCTGCGGGTCAAAGAAATGTGCCGCCGTGTAGTGGACATCAGCCGTGAGCCACACCACATTGTGGATGCCGGCTTTCTTGATGCCTTGCAGCAGGCGTGCAATTTCAAGTTCACGACCCAACGGAGCGCCGTCGTCGCCATTTGCAACACCCTCCCACTTATCGCGCCCCTGTGGGTCTTTGCCATCACCGACTTGCAAACCGATGGGCATATCCGCCGCAATCACTTTCCACGTGGCTTTGGATTGCTTGAGCCCTTCCAGCAGCCACGCAATTTGTGGCTTACCCATGAACGCACTTTCGTCGTTTTCAGTGGTCTGCAAGTTGTGGCTGTTGGGGCCGCGGTAGCTGCGCATGTCCACGACAAAAAGATCCAAGAGCGGGCCTTGGGGCAGGTGGCGGTAGACGCGCTGGCTCTCCGCGTCGGCAAACCGGCGCAGTGGTGCATATTCCAGAAATGCTTTGCTGGCCCTGGCAGTGAGCAGCGGTACGTTTTTTTCGGTATAGCGCTTGTCGGCGCTGAGGTCTTTGGAGTCAGACCAGTTGTTAGTCACCTCATGGTCGTCCCACTGCCAAATCTGCGGCACCTCGGCGGCCATGCGGCGCACGTTGGCGTCCATCAGGTTGTAGCGGTAGCGGCCACGGAATTCGTTCATCGTTTCGGCCACCTTGCTGACTTCTTCGGTGACCACGTTGTTCCAGTAAGAGCCATCGGCCAGTTTGACCTGCGCAGTGATCGGGCCATCCGCGTAGATGGTGTCGCCACAGTGCAAGAAGAAATCGGGGCGCACCAAGCGCATTTGCTCATAAATCTTCATGCCGCCCCAGGCCTCATTGATGCCCCAGCCTTGGCCTGCCGTGTCGCCACTCCAGGTGAAGCGCACGTCGCGCGTTGCTTTGCCGTGCATGGTCGCTGGCAAGCGCAAATGGCCGGGCATGGCTTCGGATAGCACGCGCTCATTTTTCAAATCCTGCAAGACCACGCGGTAAAAAATATCTTGGCCAGCGGGCAACCCAGTCAAATCGACGCGGCCGGTAAAGTCGGTGTCATCCAGCAAATAGGGCCCACGCACGCGGGACGCATTGGCCATGCTTGCCACGCTGGACCATTCCAGCCACAGGCGTGCCGGGCGGTCACTGCGGGTCCAAATGATGGCGCGGTCAGATTGCGGGTCACCACTTTGGATGCCATGGGCCATTTGCGGTCGGTTGGCATCGGCGGTAACCAAGGGTGGAGCAGCCAAAACGCTGCCAGTTGCGGTCTGCGCCATGGCCAGCGGCGTAGCCAATGCAGTGCTGCCCAGCACGCTGGTCGTGGTGCTTAGAAAGTTGCGACGATCCATGGAAACGCTCCAATATGAAAGTAAAACCCCATTCTTGGAAGCGAAAATGTCAGCCGCATGACGGTGGCATCCTTCCACAAGAGGGGCGTTTCTTTGCTAGGATGCACTGTAGTCGGTAATGGTGCCAGGCACCCTCAAGGTTGCCACCTTACCGGCCTGCTATACCGAGCTTGCAAACGAGGACACGATCAGCATGGATACCCACGAGGCCTACCGAGAATTGGGCGTAGACCCCCGCGTCAGCGACGCAGACCTCAAGGCTACATGGCGACGCCTGGTGGCTGCGTGGCACCCAGACCGCAATGCACATGCTGGCGCAGGGCGGCGCATGCAACAGATCAATAAAGCCTACCAACATATCCGCCAGGTGCGTGATGAAAATCAGGATGGCACTGAAGACACCAACCCGGACTCTGGCGAGACCACAGCCGCGTCCGCATCGGCCACCGTTCCTGAAGATGCGTCACAACATACGCATGTGCGCAAGGTTGTCCTGACCATCGAAGAAGCCATTTTGGGTTGTACCCGCACCTTGCAAGGCAAGATGGTGCACAGCTGTGACGTGTGTCACGGCAAGGGCCAACGCGTGCTGGCTAAGGCCTGTAAGACGTGCCATGGAAGTGGTGCGGTGCACAGGGCCAGTTTGTTTGGCTGGATGTGGCACCAGGAGGCATGCGCGGATTGCGGTGGCGACGGGCGACAACGTGAAGCGTGTGCCCCATGCGGCGGCAGCGGTGAGTTGGCTGCTGCCTACCGGCGCCGCGTGCGTTTTCCTGCGGGTGTGCGCAGTGGTCACGTGCTGAGCGTGCCAGCTTCTCGCACTGGCGACGCTGGCGTGGCTTTGGAGTTGGAGGTTGCAATTGAAGCCCACCCGCTGTTCACACTGGACAGTGACGGCGTGTTGCGCTGTGAGATGCCCGTGAATGGCTATGCATGGATGGCGGGGCGCTGGGTGGACGTGCCCACCCCCAATGGTGTACAGCTAATGCGCCTGAACCGCGATGCATTGGCTTACCGACTCGGCGGACAGGGTTTTCCGACGTCACTGCGCGGGCCGCGTGGCGACTACATTGTGAAAGTTGTTCCTGTGTTTCCGGACCAAGACGATGCGGCACAAGAAGCGTTGTTGGACAAGCTCATTGCGCGTACCAATGCGACGATGCAACGCGAGCAATCCCAACCCATGGGGCAATGGAAGCGTCGCATGAAGCGCTGGAGCAGCGCAAACGCAAAGCCGCCGCGTGACGAGTGAGCCAGCAAGGGGTGCGTGTCTAGCGCACCCAGCGCCATGTGGCTTAGTTGGCGACTGGTGCTGGCTTTGGCGGTATGGGTTGGTTGTCCACACGTTCCAGCGCGCCATCCAGGCAGGCCCAGGCAGGTGCACTGGAAGCCCATATATTCATGGTCGGTTTGATGGACGACGGGTCGCTCAAATTGCCTGCGCGCAGCACCCGGAATTGCGGGCGTGCGGAAGACATGGCGAACAAGTGTGTGCCGCAACTGGGGCAGAACTGGCGCGTTACGTCATTGCCACTATCTGCAGGTTTGGTGTACGTGGCAAGTGCGCCGGTAACCGTGAGCGCATCTGCAGCAACGAGCAGGTTCACTGTGCCATTGGCGCCGAGGTGTTGGCAATCTCGGCACCAGCAGATGCGGGTGGCCAGTGGATCTGTTGCCAGCGTAAAGCGCACTGCGCCGCACAGGCAATTACCGGTTCTTTCAGTCATGTGATAGCTCCCTAATTGGCGTGAACGCCGCGTCCAGGAATTCGACGTTGCGCTAGCGCAGAACTATAGCCCAGTGGGTCATTCAGCGGTTTACTGTTCCTTCTTCAAACCACCAGCGGATCTTCCTGCATCGCCTCCATTTGCTCCTCCAGCATCTGCACCTGTCCCTGCCAATAGTCGCTGGAACCAAACCACGGAAAGTTGACGGGGAAGGTGGGGTCGTCCCAGCGTCGGGCGAGCCAGGCGCTGTAGTGGATCAGGCGCAGGGTGCGCAGGGGTTCGATGAGTGCCAGCTCGGCGCGGTTGAAGTCGCGGAACTGTTCGTAGCCGTCTACCAGCGCGCCCAGTTGGCGTGTGCGTTGACTGCGGTCGCCGCTGAGAAGCATCCATAAGTCTTGCACGGCGGGGCCGGTGCGGGCGTCGTCCAGGTCCACAAAGTGGGGGCCGGGGCCTGCGGCCAATGCGGCGTTGGCAGGGGTCCACAATATGTTGCCGGGGTGGCAGTCGCCATGCAGGCGCAAAACGGCTATGCCCGAATCTTCTAAGGAATTTGTGCCACTAGCCCTCGCCAATACTGCGTGAGTAGCTACCAAATCAATAGCACTTTGGCAGACCTTGGTCCAGGCAGATTGCACGTCCAGCGGCACCTTGTCGTGCTCCAGCAGCCACTGCATGGGCTCTATGCCAAAGCTCTGCACGTCCAGGCGCGGGCGGCTAGCAAAGGGTTTTTTGGCACCCACGGTGTGGATGCGGGCCAAAAAGCGGCCAATCCACTCCAGTACCTCGCCATCGTCCAGCTCGGGCGGGCGACCGCCGCGGCGCGGAGACACGCTGAAGCTGAAACCGCCGAAGTGGTGAAGCGTTTCGTTCATCAGCTTGAGCGGGCCAATGGCGGGCACCTCGGCGGCCATCAGTTCGGCGGCGAAGTCGTGCTCTTCCTGTATTTGTTCGTTAGTCCAGCGCGCGGGGCGGTAAAACTTGGCAACGACTGAGGTGCCGTCCTCTAGTTGCACCTGGTATACGCGGTTTTCATACGACGACAGCGCGGTCAGGCGGCCATCGCCGCGCAGGCCGACGCTGTCCAGCGCGTCGAGTACAACGTCTGGGGTCAGTGTTTCAAAGGGATGGCGCACTCAGTCCTTGTTGCGGTTGTTGGGCGTGAAAAACATGGCTACGCCTACGGCAATCAGGATGGCGGGCCACCAGATTCTGAACAGCTCCGCCAGGCTGACATTGACCAGTCCCAGGTTGCTCAAAAGAAAAAACGTACCGAATGCGATAAGCGCAATCGCTGCGACATTGCCCTTCATGGTGAACCCCTCTTTGCAAGTGAATGAGGGGGCATTGTCGCAAGGTTTGGAGCGACGACTGGGTCGCTAGCCCAAAGGCCCCAGATCGTCACCGTACAGTGCGGCACTGTCAGTGCCCGAGTCAGAGTAGCCCCCTATGGTCCCAGTGCCACCTGCGCGGCCATCACCCAGCAATTCAAATGGCAGCGCTTGTTTGACCAGAATGATCGTGCAAGGCGCGTCGATTGCAACCTTGATGGGCACTGTGGCGACAAAACGCTGGGTCTTAAGGCCGTGGGTGGCGGCACCCATGACGATGACGCTAACGTGGTTGCCACGCGCGTAGTCAAGCAGCGCCTGGGCCACGTCACCCGACTCCAGCACGTGAAACGATGTTTGGTGGCCCGGGTGGTCTAGCGGCTGGGCCCATTGACGTAAGGTGTTCAGGTAGCGGCGGTGTACGTTGGTCTCGCTTTTGTCTTCGTCTGTTGTGCTGGTCTGCCCTGACGAGATGACCGTCACGCAGGCCAGTCGTGCGCCGGGGCGCGTGCCCAAGGAGCGTGCGACGGCCTGGCGCAGCGAGTACAGCGTCGCGTCGGTTACGTCTTTGTGCGGCACCGCTACCATGACGATGGGCACTTCCTCAATTTGCTGTGCCGCGATGGGGCTGGGCTGGTACTGCATGCCTGCTGCCTTGATCCAGCGCTTGAAGTGGGTGCTAAAGGGCGTTCCAGTTGTGTTGTGGCCCCGCTCGGTGATGGTGACTTGCTCGGGGTGGGTCAGGTCAAACGCCAGGTGTGCTGCTGATGGATAGCGCTTGGCGGCTTCGGGTTCCAGGCAGCGCAGTACCACCTCTTGCATCCACGCGGGCAGCAGGGGCTTGAGTTTGCGCGGTGGCGTCGGGTCCATCCACAGGCGTTGGCGCAGGCCGCCGGCTGTTTGGGGTTCGCCAAAGGGCAGTTGCCCTGTGCACAGCTGGTAGAGCATGACGCCGATGGCAAATACATCGCTGCGCGGGTCGCCGCGCACGCCGACCACTTGCTCTGGTGCAATCCAGGCTGGTGAACCCACGGCTTTGCGCAACTGCTCTGCCAAGAGATCAGGGTAGTGCGCGTGGCACGACAGCCCAAAGTCCAGCAACACGGCACTACCGTCCGCGCGGATCAGCACGTTGGCCGGCTTGAGGTCCAGGTGCACTGTGTTTTGTTGGTGCAGAGCGTGCGCGGCGCGCGCCATGGCAGCTCCCAGTGCAACGACCTGGTCGAGGGTAGGCGGCGCCTCTGGTGCAAGCCAATGGTCCAGCGTCTGCCCCGTGATGTACTCCATGACAAGGTAGGGCACGCGCGACAGGTCGCCTGCCGCAACAAAGCGCGGCACGTGGCGGCCTTGCAGTACTTGCATGATCTGGCATTCGATCTCGAAGCTGACAATGTTTTCAGCACCGTCGCCGGCTGTCATGCGCGGCACCTTCATCGCCATGGCAAAGCCAGGGTCACGCTGGCCATCGGCATAGTGCACGCGGTAGATGTGCGCCATGCCACCGGAGTGGATGCACTCCGCTATGGTGAAGCCATCGAGTTCCGATCCGGGCTCCAGCAGTTTCATCGTCCGTCCTCCAGGCGCGTCGCAAAAAATTCGGGCAAGCCAGCCGCGCGAATGGCGCTGGCGGCAGCGTAATGGTCGTAGGGCACGCGGTGAAAAGTAAGTTGTGCCCGGTCCGTGTCAAAGATGCAGTACATGGCGCGAATGTTGCCATCTCGCGGTTGGCCGACGGACCCAACGGTGCATAGCCACTGCCTGTGCTTGGGCACCGGAACCGCTACGCCGGGCTGGGGTGTAAATGGCATCAGGCCATCGCTGGCACCCCGGTAGTACAGCGTTTGAAAATGAACATGGCCACCAAAAACGTAGCGTACGCCGGGCCATTGGGCTGCCGCGTCTAGGCTGGCCTTGGCGGCGCGCGCATCGTAAACATAGCGCCACAAGTGGGGCTCATTGGCGCTGGCATGCACGAACAGCACGTTGTCGTCGTGCAGGGTCAGTGGCAGGCTGGCGATCCAGTCCCGGTGGATTGGGCTGAGCTGCAGTTGGGTCCAGGCGGCGGTGCTGTCGCCTAGGGTCTTGACTTCATCCGGCGGATGGAGGGCCATCGCATCGTGATTGCCCTGAATGGCCATGGCACCTTCTTCGGTGAGTAGCATGATGCGTTCGACCACGGCGACGGGGTCAGCACCATAGCCCACCATATCGCCCAGAAAGACAAAGCGCTGGGCTTGCTGGGTGCGGGCGTGTGCCAGGCACGCGTCCAGCGCCTGGAGATTGGCATGAATATCAGACAGCAAGGCAAATCGCACGCAAACTCCCTTTAGTAATTATTTGCTATAAAAGTAATAGCTTCTTGCGCATGTTTTTCGAGGGCTGCGGCGGATAAATGCAGTGTCAAGCTGACGCAGGTATTTTGAAATGGAGAACCTGATCCAAGGGCATGGGGAACCCGATGGCGTAGCCTTGCGCATGGTGTACCCCCAGCCCTCGCAGCAGTGCCAAGATCTCCTGGCTTTCAACGAATTCCGCCACGGTTTCCTTGTTCATCAGGCATCCGATGTCATGGATGGATTTCACCATCGCCAGACTGACCGCGTCTTTGGCAATGTCCTTGACAAAGTGGCCGTCGATTTTGAGGATGTCCACCGGCAGGTTGCGCAAATAGGCAAAGGACGACATGCCACTGCCAAAATCGTCCAGGGCTAGCTTGCAGCCCTTCTCTCGCAGCGCGTGGATGAACGGCATGGCGGTATGCAGATTACCAATGGCCGCTGTTTCGGTAATCTCAAAGCACAGCTTGTGGCATGGCACACCGCAGTCGGCCAGCTGTTGCAGCGCAAAATCCATAAATGGGGCATCGCCCAGCGACTGGCCCGACAAATTGATGGCGCACACATCAATCTGGTCTTGGTGCGCTGCCAGCCATTGCAATGCATGGGCTAGCACCCACCGATCGACTCTGGCGGCCAGGTGGTAGCGCTCGACCGTGGGCATAAACTGCCCAGGCGCAATCAAGGCACCTTGCTCATCTTGCATGCGCAGCAGCAGTTCACAGTGCAGGCCCGAATGCGTGTCGACACCCAGCGGCATGATGGGCTGCGCATACAAAACAAAGCGGTCCCGGGTGAGTGCGTCTTCGATGCGGCTCACCCACTCCATGACGCCAAACCGCTGAGACAATGCCGCATCGTCTTTGGTGTAAACATGGATGCGGCCACGCCCAGACTCTTTGGCAACATAGCAGGCACTATCTGCAGCTTGCAGCAGTGCGCCCACGCTTTCACTTGCAGCATTCAGCGCCACCATGCCGATGCTCGCGCTGACGCCAAAGCCCTGGCCGTGCCACATAAACTTGAAGTCTGCCAGCGCGCTCTGGAGGCGCTTTGCGACACTGTGTGCCTGTGCGATGGAATGGTTTGTCAGTACCATTCCAAACTCGTCACCACCGATACGAAAAATGTGGTCGTCTGCACGCAGTGCCTCTTTGAACAAATGTGCAATTTGCCGCAACAGGACATCACCGGCGCTATGGCCGCAGGTGTCATTTACCACTTTGAATTCATCGAGGTCCAGGTAGCACACGACGTGTTCATGTGCTTGGCCCCGGGTTTCTTCAAAGACGTCGAGCATGGTTTTATCGAACGCACGCCGATTGCCGAGTCCGGTGAGTTCATCGTGCAGCGCCTGGAACGCCATTGCATCTTCGGCCTTTTTGCGCGCTTCCAAAAAGCGAACCCTATCCAGTGCCACCGCCACGTGCCCGGCGATGACTTGCATAAAATCAATCTGCCATGGCAACGGTGGTCGAACGCCTTCGGCATCGCCAAACGTGCCCACACCAAAGACGCCCAGGCGCATATCGGCCAGCAGCAGGGGCACGTTGACAATCGTGCGGTTGTCCAGCTGTGCTACTACGTCTTTATTGGTTCGGGGGTCGGTCCGTGCATCGTCAACCACCACCACGTGGTTGGCGGCAAGAATCTCGGTCAGCATGGCATCACCGGCAATCGGTATATCCATGGTCTGGGCTTTCAACTGCGTCTCGGCCATGGCTGCATCGGATGAAACCTGGCTAACGATGGTGACAAACCCCGGCCGATCACCGATCAATGCAAGCCATACGTGGTGGTACCCCAGCACGTCTTCAATCAGCGGTGCCATGGCGTGCAGAATGTGGGAAAGCTCTACCGCGCGCTCCAGCCGCTTGCACAATTCCAGCACGCCTTTCGTGGCAACCTGGTTATTGATTTCAAAAAACGGATTTCCCATCGGCGCAGTGTAGCGAAGGTTCTGTGATTCTCCAATCACCTCGCAATCAGGCAATAATGCCACCCCGATACCCGGCATCCTGCAGTTGATAGATGCTGGTCACACCATCAGACTTGGACCACTATGTACAAAAACTTACAGCGCCTGTTGGCCGCTTTGGCCCTGTTGGGCATGCATGCCGTATCGTTCGCTGAGATCAGCGCAGCCACTGCAGAGGCATTGATGCGCAAGTCAGGCGTTTGGGCGCAGTTGGGTGATATCGCCAAACAGGTCACGGCTGGTGTTGCACAGTCGCCGGCAGTGGCGGCGTTGGACGCTGAGCACATCAAGCGCTTAGAAGACATTGCCGCAACTGCCTATGAGCCCGCGCGTCTGCGGCAAACGTTTTTGCAAGAAGTGTCGGCCCGCATGTCGATGCCACAAAGCGTGGATGCCTTCAAGTGGTACAACAGTGCGACGGGTCAATTGATAACCCGGCTCGAAGAGTCATCGTCGGCCAGCCTGAGCGACGCGCAGCGTGCCGTGGATGTGGGCAACAAGGTGTTGGCGCAGGCATCGGCCAAACGCTACGCGCTGCTGGCGCAGGTGGTGCAGGCCACGCATGCTGCCGAGTCTTCTGTGGTTATGCAGATCAATTCAACGGTGGCCGTTGCGCAGGGTGCTGCACAGGCGTCAAGTGCGGCACCCCAAGCCAGTGAGCTGCGTAGCATGCTCGAAGCACAACGGCCGCAAATGGTGGCGCAAACCACCGGACTTATGCTGACATTGTTCGCCGCCACGTACCAAGCAGCCGATGACAAGGCGTTGCAACATTACGTCAAATTCTTGCTCTCGAAGTCAGGCAGCACACTGTCTACGGTCATGAATGATGCGCTGGACAAGTCCATGTCGGCGGCCGCCCAGCGCCTGGGAGACGCGTTGTCTGAACCGGCGGGCACTACGCGCTTGTAGTTTGCAGGCAATAAGGGCGGCGCTCCCCAAGAATTCAACAGTCCTAAAACAAGCCCTTGAACCAAGCTACCGTGACAGCAACCGTAGCCAACGTGCGTAGCTTCAAAAGTGCCCAGGTGTCGCCGTCTTGTGGGATGGCCGGCCCGCAACGGGGATCGGAGCGCTGCAGCGCTCCGGTCATGCTGCGGTCAATGGGGATCGCCTCGCAGCCGTGGCCAGTTTCGCAGACGTAATCCCACGGTTCACGAGCAGGGGCATGGCATGCCAAGCAGTTTTTGCCAAATCGGTTGTTCACTTCGGCAACCCCTCGTTTGCCAATTTTGGTGCCGTCGGTGCCAACGGAGAGTTCAAAAAACTCCCAGTCGCCCGTAGCTGGACTAAAGCCCGCCTCGCGCTTGACCATGGCCTCAGTGGGGACTAGTTGCACGACAGAGCCCACGGGGTAGATCGCGCCTTTGGCTGCATTGGCTGCCTGGATGGTCGCCATGACATCGCCTTGCAGGTTGTCGACGTAAAAGTGACGAACCTGTGCCATCTGGCGCAGGCATTTAAAGCTGTTGTCGTCGACTTTGACTAGGGCTGTTGCCGCATCGGCTGCCTGACCGATGGCTGCCAACCCTAGGCTCAAGCCCATGGCCGTGGTGAGCAAGCGCAAAAGGGCTGAAAAACGTTGGATACAGGTTACAAGACGAAAGTGCTGCGGGTAAATCATGTTCTAAATCATAGTGCAGCCATAAATTGTGCACAATTTGCGTGACTTGAAGCACTATTCGGGAAAATAGAGAATAGGCAGCCACGGCAGACTCGGCTAAGGTTTCTCCGCGCTGCAGGTCTTGCACAGGACATTTTCTACTGGAACTGACACTATGCCAGAAGGGCAGTTTGACTACATCATCGTGGGTGGCGGCTCAGCCGGTTGTGCGCTGGCTGCCAGGCTGACGGAAAACCCCGGCATGAAGGTGGCGCTCCTGGAAGCGGGCGGGTCGGACAACAGCCTACCCATTCAGTGTCCTGCAGGTTTGGCGGTGCTGGCACGTTCCGGGGCGTCCAACTGGAGTTTTGAGACCACGCCACAGCCGGGACTCAATGGCCGATGCGGCTACCAGCCACGCGGCAAGGTATTGGGTGGCTCCAGTTCCATCAATGCCATGGTTTACATTCGCGGGCAGCGTGAAGACTATGACCGGTGGGCAGCTATGGGTAACCCAGGTTGGTCGTTTGACGAAGTACTGCCGTACTTCAAACGGGCTGAAAGCAATGTGCGCGGTGAAGATGACTGGCACGGCGCAGAGGGGCCGCTGCGGGTCATGGATCTGACCAGCCCCAACCCCCTGGGTACGCTATTTGTAGCAGCTGCACAACAGGCAGGCCAGGACCTCAATCCAGACTTCAACGGTGCCAGCCAAGCTGGTGCCGGACATTACCAGGTTACCCAGCGCAAAGGTGAGCGCTGCAGCTCAGCCAAGGCGTATTTGACGCCTATCTTGCGCCGCCCCAATCTGCGTGTGTTCACCCAGGCCCACACGACACGGATATTGCTGGAGCACAAGCGTGCTGTGGGTGTGGAGTTTTTCCAGGACGGCGAAACCAAGCAATTGCGCTGTGCCCGGGAAGTCTTGCTGTGCGCCGGGGCACTGCAGTCGCCCCAGCTGTTGATGTTGTCAGGGATCGGCCCCCACAAACACCTGTTGAGCCGTGGCATACCAACGGTGCACGATCTCCCCGGGGTGGGGCAAAACCTGCATGACCATATTGATGTGGTGCAGGTTGTTAACGCACCGCGCGCGAAAGACAGCTTTGGCCTGTCATTGAGCGGGGCGTATGCCGTCATGCGGGCAATGGTCGAATGGAAGCGTTTCCGAACGGGCATGCTCACCAGCAACTTTGCCGAGGCAGGCGCATTCATTAAAAGCCTGCCCGAAGAGCGCACACCGGATCTCCAGTTGCACTTTGTCGTAGGCAAGTTGCTGGACCATGGTCGCAAGGCACCATGGGGTCACGGGTATTCATGCCACTTAACCCTGCTGCGCCCCTTGAGTCGTGGCAGCTTGACGCTGTCGAGCAAGGATCCGTTTGCTGCACCAGTGATTAACCCGGATTTTTTGAGTGTGCGCGACGACATGGAGCGCCTGGTGCGGGGCTTCAAAATCATGCGCAACATCCTGCAGCAGCCGGCACTTACCCGGTTAGGTGGGCGGGAAACGGCAGACTCTGTGCGTGCGGATAGTGATTTCCTCATCGAGCAGTACATACGCGACCATGCCGATACCATCTACCACCCCGTGGGCAGCTGTCGCATGGGCAAAAGCCTGATGGATGTTGTGGACCACAAGCTACGGGTCTATGGCGTGCAGGGCCTGCGCGTGGTGGACGCCTCCATCATGCCGCAGATCGTGAGTGGAAACACCAACGCGCCGACCATCATGGTGGCAGAAAAAGCAGCCGACATGATCAAAGAAGCGCAGGAGCCATAGCGGTGGCAAATAGCGGTTGCCGCTACAGACGCGGTATCTTGTTCCGATAAAACCACATGATGGTGCGATACTGCAGCATGACAGCTCTAGATTCAATTTTTGGTTCTTGGCACGGTTGATGAACAAACTCAGCAGCATTCAGATTCAAGTCGGGCAGCCCGTGCCATTTGATTGTTACGATGGCCAAGGCAATCTGCTATTGAAAAAGGGGTTGATCGTCGACACCCAAAAAAAAGTCGACTTTTTGCTCGAGCGTGGCTTGTTTACCAAGTCCGGCCTCGTGTCATCCGCGCCGGTCGACGATGTCGTCCACGAGCCCCGGCCTCCCACCCCCTTTGAGCTACTGGATGGTTGCTATAACCGTCTGAAGCAATTGTTGTCGCTCCTGTTGGTCGCACCCGATGCCGGTGTCGATCCTGCCAAGCTGGGGTTTCCCGAGCGGACACTTGCGCTGGCCGAAGATATTCAAAAGCTGTGCGAGTTGGACGCTGACGCCATGCTGGGAGCCATTCATCTCCAGCACCAAGGACGCTACAGCGTGCAGCACCCGCTGTACCGCGCGGTTGTATGTGAGCTACTGGCGATTCGCAAGGATATGGAGCCTGCAGAGCGGCGCAATGTGCTGGCAGCAGCATTGACGTGCGATGTATCAACCCTCAAGTTGCAAGACGAATTGTTTCGACAAAAGGATCCACTGCTCCCACAGCAACAGCAGGCAGTGGCTTCGCACCCCGTGGATTCCGCTCGGATGCTGCGCGTGTATGGGGTCGCCAACGAAGACTGGTTGACCTCCGTATTGCAGCACCATGAGCTGCCCAACGGCACAGGCTATCCCTACCACTTGTCCAACGATGATGTATCGGTGGGCGCGCGCATTCTGCGTCTGGCCGATACCTATACGGCCATGATTACGCCCCGCACCTACCGCAAGCCCTTGTTGAGCAAGGCGGCCATGCGAGGTATCTTGTTGACCCGCGGCAAAGAGGTTGACGAAGAGCTTGCCATTTCGGTTATCAAGGAGTTGGGGGTCTATCCGCCAGGCGCATTTGTCAAGCTCTTGAGTGGCGAGCTTGCCATCGTCACACGCCGCGCAGCGAATCCCAAGGCGCCAGCCGTCAAAGCGGTGGTAGGGCCGCGGGGTGCACCCTACGACAAGGCGCTGGTCCGTAAAACCGACACCCGCGAATACGAAATTCTGGACGTGGTCGACCGGGACATCATCGTCAAAATTGACCTCGATTCTTTATGGGGCTATGAAACATGACTACGCGGCGGTGCTGCCACCAATTTGCGATAGGGAGAATCTAAGATGAACACGTTAGTGCATACACCTGCCAATGACGCTGATGATGCAGACATGGTCTTCGCCGACGACACGTCTGATGCTGACTCGACCAACAAGGGCGTGTGGAAAGTTTTGATCGCAGACGACGAGGTCGATGTCCACGAAGTGACCAAGGTGGCGCTGTCGTCATTCTCGTTCCAGGGGCGTGGAATCCGCTTTTTGGATGCTTACACGGGTGCCGAGGCCTGTGATTTGTTGCGCACGCATCCTGATACAGCTGTGGTCCTCATGGATGTCGTGATGGAATCCAAAGACGCGGGGCTCAAAGCCATTCAGTGCATTCGTGAAGAAATTGGCAACCACCTGGTGCGCATTATTTTGCGCACCGGACAGCCAGGCAGTGCGCCAGAGCGTGATGTGGTGCTGGGCTACCACATCAATGACTACAAGGAAAAGACCGAGCTCACGAGCCAGAAGCTTTTCACAGCGCTGGTGGCTGGCATCCGTTCGTTTCAGGATTTGCAGGCATTGGACTCCAGCCGCAGGGGCCTGCTGCAGGTGCTCGATTCGTCCAGCAGCATGGACTTCCGTTCGCGCAGCCTCTTCGTCTCAGGGCTCTTATTGCAGCTCGAATCGCTGTTGGATCTCAACGGAGAAGACTTGCTGTTGATTCGACGTGCAGAAGGCTCACAGCGCGACAACATACTGGCCGCCTGTGGCGACTTTGCCCCGTTTGTTGGCGAGCTCACGACTGATGTGTTTGACCGGCAGACAGTGGAGCAAATTTCAGAGAGCTTTGCCACGGGTGTTTCACAGAAGAATGCAAAATGGAACATCCAGGTGATTCCTTTGCCCGACCTGGACCCGGTGGTTGTGGTGGTGGGTGGCGGCAAACCCATCAACGAAGCGGAGCTCACGTTGCTCAGCCTTTTCTGTTTGAAGATTGTGCTGGCCTGTGACAACTTTGAAATGGTGGAAGAGGCACGCCTGGACCAGACGGCAGAGACTGCACTGCTCACGCGATTGGGCAGCAATGCGGCCTATTTGTCGGTTGCCTATGCAACCCACCGCGGGCGCTTAAGCCGTGACATTGCAGCCCACATGCGCCATGCAGGCGTAACGCAGGGCATTGAACGCCGCCTGCCAGAAATGATTGAGCGTGCGGCGATGCTGGCCGACGTTGGCAATTTCCATATACCGTCAGACATATTGCAAGGTGCGGGTCCATTGTCGGCAACGGACCGCGCGTTGGTCCAGCAGCACCCGCAGCAAGGCGCTGCCTTGATTGATGACGTCTTGGCACAGGTGTCGGGCGGTCGCATGTTGCATATGGCCCGTGACGTCGCTTTGTCGCACCATGAACGCTGGGACGGCTCAGGCTATCCAGCGGGACTCAGGGGCGATGCCATTCCTTTGGCCGCACGCATTGTGGCGGTTGCGGATAGCTATCTAGCGATGACCTCGGAACGCCCCTGGCGCTCCGCCTGGAGCCATGCCGACGCGGTAGAACACATCAGCAAAGACGCCGCCGGTCAATTTGACCCGCAGGTGCTGGAAGCCTTTTTGGCCGTGTGCGACGCCTACCGTTTGCCAGACTGAATTCGCACGCACCCGAAGGTGGGCGCGCCTGCCGCTACTGCCGAAAGCGCTTGCGCGTAAGCGCGAGCGCCACCCAAAAGGACAGCACTGCATACGCCGCCAAGACCAAAGCATGGTGCCACACATTGCTGGGCCATTGGTCCATGAACAGCGGGCGCACCAGTAGCACCGCATTGCTGAGCGGCAGCCAGTCAGCCACGACCCGCACGGCAGTTGGCAACTGGTCGAGCGGGAAAAACACGCCGCTCAGAAACATCATCGGGGTGAGAAACAGTGTGAAGTAGTAGGTAAAGAAGTCATAGCCCTTGGCCAGCGCATTAAAGATTAGTGCGATACAGCTGAAGGTGATGCCAACACCCAGAAGGATCGGCCAAGCCACCAATAGTTTGGGGCTGTGGCTGATGCCCAGTGCCAGCATGACGCCCAAAATAGCAGTCACCGTGAACAAGGATTTGAACGCTGCCCACAGCATCTCGGCCAGCACGATGTCGTCCAGGCCCACCGGCGCATTCATGATGCCATCCCATGTCTTCTGTACATGCATGCGGCTGAATGCCGAGTACAGGGCCTCAAACGATGCAGCCTGCATGGCGCTCATGCAAATAGAGCCGCTGGCTAGAAACAAGATGTAGGGAACCTGGGTATTGCCCGTGGGGCCAGCCACTGTGATCTGGCCCACGAGTGCACCCATTCCGTAGCCAAAGGCCACCAGCCACATCAGTGGCTCGGCAATATTGCCCACCAGGCTGGGAATGGCCAGCTTGCGCCAAACCAGCAAGTTGCGCAGAAATACCGGCCAAAAGCGCAAAGACAGCTTTGGCGCGCGCCAAATGGAGGGTCGTAAGCCATATTGGCCTACAGCCCTCGTGGAATCTGCTTGAGTAGCTATTGTTTTCATAGTGTTTCAGGGTTTTCTGCGTGCTACAGCTGCGCGGTACTCATGCATCTTCGCGGATTTGGCGCCCAGTCAGTTTTAAGAATAAGTCCTCCAGATTGGCCGGGCGGTGCAGAGTGCGCAATTGGGGGGTCGCACCCAATGCGTGGAGCAAGCTGGTGGCATTGCTGGTGTAGAAGAATACAGTCTCTCCACTCACTTCCACGCGCGATGCCAGCGCACGCAGCGGGCCTTCGGCCACCGCAAGCGCTCCCACGCCAAATACTTCCACCACATCGGGCTCCAGGTGCTGGGCGATCAGGTCGCGGGGCTTCCCCTCAGCAATTTTTTTGCCATGGTCCAGCACGAGCAGGCGGGTGCACAGACGCTCAGCTTCGTCCATGAAGTGGGTGGTCAACAGGATGGATTTGCCCTGACCCAGCAGCAGTTGCAAACGTTCCCACATCAAGTGGCGCGCCTGCGGGTCAAGCCCTGTGGTGGGCTCGTCCAGCAGCAAGAGCTTGGGGTCATTGACCAGGGCGCGCGCCAGTGAGAGACGCCGTTTCATGCCGCCCGACAGTTCACCCGGGCGGGCATTGGCCTTGCTGGTGAGTGATGCAAACTCCAGCAGTGCAGGAATGCGGGCGCGGATGTCTGCATCCTTCATGCCAAAGTAGCGACCATAGACGAGCAGGTTTTCGGCGCAGGTGAAGTCGGGGTCCAGCGTATCCATTTGGCTCACCACGCCCAGTTGCGCCTTGATGGCCAGCGCGTCCTGGGGCATTTCCAGCCCAAGCGCATGGATGCTGCCGCTATCGGGGGCAGTGAGGCCAAGACACATGCGGATCGTGGTGGTCTTGCCAGCCCCATTGGGGCCAATAACACCCAGGCACTCACCGGCACCAATCTCAAATGACAGGTCGTCCACTACGGTGGCTTCGCCGTAGCGTTTGCACAATTTCTCCACCTGAACCAAAGCACTGCTTTCAAAACTCATGTCTTCTCCTGGGCATTTCCGCTGCGGTATATGGGTGATTGCGCTTGCGGGAAAAGGTCTATTGAAAGGCGACTTCCTGGAAGCTGCGCAGCTTGCGGCTGTGCAACTGCTCGGACCCTTGGGCACGCAAGAGCTCGACTGCTCTTATGCCAATGCGCAAGTGTTGGTCCACTCGTTCACGGTAGAAATGGTTGGCCATTCCGGGTAATTTGATCTCGCCGTGCAGGGGCTTGTCGCTCACACAGAGCAAGGTGCCGTAGGCCACGCGGAAGCGAAAACCGTTGGCGGCAATGGTGGCGCTCTCCATGTCCAGCGCCACGGCGCGGCTCTGGCTGAAACGGCGCTGGGGCTGGTTGTCGGGCAATAGCTCCCAGTTGCGGTTGTCGGTGCTGGCCACGGTGCCGGTGCGCATGATGCTTTTGAGCGCCGCGCCCTTGACCTGGGTGACATCGGCCACGGCCTGTTGCAGCGCCACCTGGATCTCGGCCAGCGCCGGAATCGGCACCCACAGTGGCAACTCTTCGTCCAGCACATGGTCCTCGCGCACATAGCCGTGGGCTAGCACGTAGTCGCCCAGTTGCTGGCTGTTGCGCAGGCCGGCGCAGTGACCCAGCATGATCCAGGCGTGGGGGCGCAACACGGCAATATGGTCGGTGATGTTCTTGGCATTGGCCGGGCCGACACCAATATTGACCATGGTGATGCCCCGGCGGTCGGCGCGCACCAGGTGGTAGGCCGGCATCTGGGGCAGACGGGGCAACTCCTTGCCCAGCGCGTCGGCAGCTTCAGGCGGCAGACCAACACGGCGGGTGACCAGATTCCCGGGCTCCACAAAGGCGATGTATTCACTGTTGGGGTCTTGCATGGCCTTGTGGCCCAACGTGATGAACTCGTCGATGTAGAACTGGTAGTTGGTAAACAGCACAAAGTTCTGGAAGTGATCCGGCCCGGTGCCGGTGTAGTGGCGCAGGCGGTGCAGAGAGTAGTCCACGCGCGGCGCGGTGAACAGCGCCAGCGGCTGCGGCTCGCCGGGACGCACCGTGTAGGTTCCGTTGGCAATGCCGTCGTCCATGGCGGCCAGGTCGGGCAGGTCGAACACATCGCGCATGAGCGTGCGGCGCTGGGCTGTCATGTTGCCTTCCACATGGTCGTTCTCGGCAAACGAAAAATGCACAGGAATGGGCTGCGTGCTGGTACCTACCTCCAGTTCGACGTCATGGTTTTGCAACAGCAATTGGAATTGGTCCAGGTAATAGTCGCAATAGAGGTCTGGTCGGGTCAACGTCGTCTCGAAGCGCCCGGGGCCAGCCACAAAGCCATAGCTTAAGCGCGCGCTTTCGGGCGTGATGGTGCGAAAGACCGTGTCCGTGTGAATGCGCACCAACGGGTAGCAGGCCCGCACATGGCCCATGCTGTCGTCGCCAGCCACAAAGCGTTGCATGGACTGGCGAAGGTGGGCGATGCTGCTGTCGTAAATCCGCGTGACCTGTGCCAATGCGGCGGCAGCGTCGGTGAATCGTTCGGGGGCAATAAAGGGGGGTAGGTTTGGCATGGGTCTATTGTGCCGTGGTAGAAACTGGGTGGGCCATCAAATCATCGAATGTAGCGCCTGGCTATCCATTGGATCCTGTACACAGTAGATGGCCATGCCTTTCCAAGTGACAATTGGCACATCGCCCTCTAAAATACTGCGTGAGCAGCTATAAAACCAGTAGCATTTGAATGACGCATCTTCATCCCGCCACGCAATACCAGTTTGACGTCTTGATTGTGGGCAGCGGCTTGGCCGGCCTGTCAGCAGCACTGCATCTGGCGCCGACACACCGTGTCGCAGTTCTCACCAAACGTGCCATGAGCGATGGCTCCAGCAACTGGGCGCAGGGGGGCATTGCGGCGGTGCTGGCCGAGGGCGACAGCTTCGATGCGCACGTGCAAGACACCTTGGTTGCAGGTGCAGGGTTGTCTGACCCCGAAGCCACCCGTTTTGTTGTGGAGCATTCACCCGAGAGCATTGCCTGGTTGCGTGCGCTGGGTGTTCCGTTTTCGGAAGAAGATGGCCATCTGCACCTGACACGCGAAGGCGGCCACAGTGCCCGACGCATCGTGCATGTCACCGACGCCACCGGTGCGGCGGTCCAGAAGACGCTGATTGAGACCGTGCGGAACACGCCCAACATCACGCTGTTCGAAAACCATACGCTGGTCGACCTGATTACGCGCAGCAAGTTGACCCTGCCGGGACAGGATGTGCAGGTGCCCAACCAGTGTCTGGGTCTTTACGCTTTGGATGAGTCCACTGACGAAGTGCAAACATTCAGTGCACCACACACCATATTGGCCACAGGCGGTGCGGGTAAGGTCTACTTGTACACCACCAATCCCGATACCGCCACAGGCGACGGTATCGCAGCCGCTTGGCGTGCCGGATGCCGTGTGACCAATATGGAGTTCATCCAGTTCCACCCCACCTGCCTGTACCACCCGCACGCCAAATCGTTCCTGATCACCGAGGCTGTGCGCGGTGAGGGTGGGCGTTTGCTGCTGCCACCATCGGCTGGGAGCACGCGGTTTATGCCAAACCATGATCCGCGCGCCGAACTCGCACCGCGTGACGTGGTGGCGCGTGCCATTGACTTTGAAATGAAAAAAGGTGGCTTTGACTGCGTGTACCTCGATATCTCGCATCAGCCGCTGGACTTCATTCTGGAGCACTTTCCCAACATCTACGCCCGCTGTCTTGAGCTGGGTATCGACATCAGCAAGCAGCCTATCCCTGTGGTGCCAGCTGCACATTACACCTGCGGCGGTATCCATACGGATCTGGAAGGAGCGACGGATATTGTGGGCCTGCACGCGATTGGCGAAACGGCATACACCGGCTTGCATGGGGCCAACCGGCTGGCTAGCAATTCGCTGGTGGAGTGCATGGTATTTGCGCGTGCTGCAGCCTCCCATATTTTGGCCACTCCCTTGGCCGCGCCACCCGCCTTGCCGGTGTGGGACGATAGCCGCGTCACCGATGCGGACGAGGCGGTTGTTATTTCACACAACTGGGACGAGCTGCGTCGCTTTATGTGGGACTACGTGGGCATCGTGCGAACCAATAAGCGCCTGGAGCGAGCCTCGCATCGCATTGCGTTGCTGCAAGGCGAGATTCACGAGTTCTATGCCCATTTTCACGTCACGCGCGATCTGCTGGAATTGCGCAACCTGGTGCAAGTGGCCGAACTGATTGTGCGCTCGGCACACGCCCGGCACGAGAGCCGCGGCCTGCACTTCAGCCGCGATTACCCCTATATGAAAGACAAGGTGGCGTTGACAACCTTGGTGCCTGACTGACATTTGGAATTTCCTGATGAAAGTTGCCGTGTACGTCGTGTTGCTGGTATTTCTGTCCTCCTGCACATTCGTCAAGAACGCAGCAGTGCAAGCAGAATACGCGCGGATTCAGGCGTCTGATCCATCCATGCTCAATCTGAAACACATGATTGACCGGGAGACGTTCTTTGTGTATGGCTTGGTGGGGCAGGCACCTGCAGCATTTCCCGTGTCGCGCTTTACCGTAGCCGCGTTTTCTGATCGATTCCAGAAGCACGAATTGGTTGATGTATTGCATAACGTAGTGCCTGGCACGCACTATGGGCTGAACCTGCCGCCAGGGCACTATGACCTCATTGCCTTTGCAGATGTCAATGGCAATGGCGTGTATGAGTCGGACGAGGCAATGGGCCGTCTCAGCCTCGACTTGCACGAAGAAAAGGGCGTGCGAAAAATTCTGGGGAAAGTGGATATCCCGATTGAACGCCCTGCGCGCATCGATTGGCACGTAGCGCTGGGCGCACAAACGGCGAGGGTCCGTGAACAGTCCCTGTTCTTCCCGCCGGACACCATTCGCGAGCTGGATGATGCCCTGTTTGACGCGGACACGGCTACGCTGGGTATGTACCATCCAACCGCGTTCCTTGAGCGTGCGGGGACCATGTTCTACGCACTGGAAGAAGACATAGCCTACAAAATCCCCGTGATCTTTGTGCACGGAATTGATGGCAGTGCACGGGACTTTTCAGCGATTGTGCAAAAGCTCGATAGGACGCGCTTCAAGCCCTTGTTCTTCTACTATCCATCTGGCGGCGATTTGAATCAGATGGCCGTTTTTTTCTTTGAGATTTTCCTCTCGGGCAAAGTCCTACCGATCGATGAAAATGTGCCTCGCATCGTTGTCGCCCACAGCATGGGCGGGCTGGTGGTGCGCGAGGCGTTGAACAAGCTGGGTGGTGTGAGCCTTCCCCAGACCACGTTCATTTCACTCGCAACACCTTTCGGCGGAATGGCATCAGCTGCATCGGGCGAGCGAAATCCACTCTTGGTGATTCCGTCGTGGCGCAATCTGAATCCCGATAACGCATTCATCAAGGACCTGTACCGCACGCCATTCTCGAAGACTGTTGTGCATCGGCTGGTATATGCCTATGGCAACCCGGGCCTGCTGAAAGTGGGCGACGACAGCGACGGGATCGTGCCCTTGGTGAGTCAGTTGCATCCGCGGGCACGGCAGCAGGCTGCCGAACAGATCGGGTTCAATGCTTCGCACGTGGGCATACTGCGCGATGCCGCCGCACTCGACTACGTCTTGGGCCAAATTGCCCAAGTCAAGACGGCCTATCCAGACATGCACATGGCATCTTTTCTGAAGGGTGGTTTTGATCAGTCATTGGGTGCACACTACTCTAAACAAGAGGCCTATGTGCTTCGTTACTATGGCAAATACCTGCGCGATCTTGTACAGCACAACATTCAACCGATGAACACCTTTCATCAGCACTTTTTGGACGTTGCAAACCACCAAAAGAAACCATCGACTGACGCTGAAACTGCTTGGCTGAAGTTTGTGGCAGACTATCCCGAAGTGGCTGCGGCCGGTGCGCGCACTGCGCAATAAGTGCGATACCCAATAAAGGAGTGTGGGACTATGAAAGCGAAAATCGCGATTTTGTGTGTGATGGTATTGTGGACGTCGGTGTCACATGCGCAATTGAAAAAATGCATTGCCGCTGACGGCAAAGTGACCTACAGCGACGTACAGTGTTCGTCGGAGAAAAAAGAGGCTGCTGTGCGCGGTGGCAAGGTTTCGACAGTGGATTCGTCTGGGTCTCTGCACCAGACTAACCGGTCACAAGATGCGAACGGGAATTCAGCGTCAAACACAACATCGAAGAACTCTGTCAATTTGGACCCGAAGACATGGGGAGCAAAGAACTCAACTGCAAATGACGAATCAGCGAAATCATCGCAGAAAGTCGAGTCTACTAGGCTCTACACGATGCCCTCGCAAATGGCGATAGAACGCCAGCGCAATGGCAACAAATGACCTACCGGCGTTTGAGTGCGTGAATGGTCTGGCGCGCGCGGGGCACCCACCCCAATGTGTTCCAGCGCCACCACATGAATGCGCCGCGTACACATTCGTCGAGGACATAGGCCATCCAAATCCCGGGTAATCCGAATAGGCGCCCCAGCAGATACGATCCCCCGGCCAGCAACAGCAGCTGTGAGGCGATAGCCGGTTTGACGGGGTACCGTGCATCCCCTGCAGCACGCAGCGTGCCGATCACGATCAGGTTGAATACGCGTCCCAATTCCAGGACCACCGATATCCACAGCAAGGTTGTGGCATCGGAAATTATTTGCGGGTCTTTGGTAAATACTGTCATCAACCATGGCGCACCCGTGGCGGCCGACAGTGCCAGAAGACCCGATGCCAGCATGCCATTGCGCACACCTTTGCGCACCAGTCGGTCTGCACCTCGCAAGTCACCGGCGCCAATCATGCGGCCCACCATGATTTCGCACGCCCAGCCAATGGACAGGCTGATCAGTAAAACAAACTTCAAAATTTGCAGGGTATAGGACGATGTGGCCAGTGCAGCGACACCCAAGCGGGCGGTAGCGGACAAGGCGACCATGAATGACATACGGTAGAAAAATTCCATGGCCGCACCGGGCAAGCCAATACGCAACACAGGTTGTAAATGCGCCCAGTGCAGCGCCCACCAGTCGCGGGCCTTGGGCACCAAACGCATTCCACTGCGCCACAACATCACGTGCAGAGCCAGCCCGATGGCTCGACTGACAAACATTGCCACGCCAAAACCGTTAAGCCCCAAACCATTCCAGGTGCCCCAGCCACGCATGAGCGGTATGGCCAGCAACAAATGGGTGGAATGCATGACCACCATGACGCCAAATGATTTCTTTACCTGTAAGTGGGCGCGCAAGATGGAGGCCATGCACAGGTTGTAGGCCTCCAAGATCACGGACGGTGCCAAGAAGATCATGTAAGCACGCGCCATGGTATGAATCTCTTGGGGCGCGTTGAGCAAATTCAGTGTCAGCTCGCCAGCAAACGCCAGCCAAGCGGCTGTTGCAAGCCCTAGCCACGTGCAGGCGCTGAGGGCCGCCAAAGCGGTCTGCCGCACCTTGGTGCTATTGCCGCTACCCAGGGATTGCGTGACCACGATGCCTGCGCCAATGGCCATGACGCGGAACAGAACGAACAGGGTTTCCAGCAGTTGTTGCGTCAAGCCAAAGCTTGCGGCGGCAATATCAGACTCGTGCGAAGCCAGCCAAAGCCCGGCCATGGCCACCGAAATACCCAGCACAAACTCACCAAAAATGGGGCCTGCAATGGAGGAAAGGGGTGGGCTGTTGGTTGGCTGAACGCCCGACACACGCCGTGAAGACATTTATTGGGCGTTGGACAACTACGCTGCGCCCATATGGGGCACCAGCCCCGCAACCGGCTGGCCCGCTTTGAGCGCTGCAGTAAACGCCAGCATGCGGTCAATGGGCCGGCGCGCCAATAGACCGAGCGCTGGATCTACCTGAATCTCATTGGTACCGATTTCCAGTACGTGGGCCACGCCTGCCAGGCCATTCATGGCCATCCAAGGGCAGTGGGCGCAGCTCTTACAGGTGGCGCTGTTGCCGGCGGTGGGTGCTTCATAAAAAATCTTGCCAGGGTTTTGCGTGCGCAATTTGTGCATCATGCCGTTGTCGGTGGCCACAATAAACTCTACGGCGTCCATCTCGCGGGCGGCTTTAAGGATGGCACTGGTGGAGCCCACTGCATCGGCCAGGGCCACCACATCGGCGGGTGATTCAGGGTGCACCAAAACTTTGGCCTTGGGGTGTTCCTTTTTAAGCGACTCCAGCTCGAACGCCTTGAACTCGTCGTGCACGATGCAGGCACCGTTCCAAAACACCATGTCTGCGCCGGTTTCGCGCTGGATGTAGGCGCCTAAGTGGCGGTCAGGTGCCCACAAGATCTTGTGGCCTTGGTCTTTGAGGGCGCGCACGATGTCCAACGCGCAGCTTGATGTAACCAGCCAGTCGGCACGCGCTTTGACTTCTGCACTGGTGTTGGCATAGACCACCACGGTGCGGTCGGGGTGGGCGTCACAGAAAGCATTGAACGCGTCGATGGGGCAGCCCAGGTCCAGGGAGCACGTAGCATCTAGATCGGGCATCAGCACGCGCTTTTCGGGCGACAGAATCTTGGCCGTTTCCCCCATGAATTTCACACCCGACACGAGAAGGGTTTGCGCTGCGTGGTCGCGGCCAAAGCGGGCCATTTCCAGCGAATCGCTGACCAGTCCGCCGGTCTCTTCGGCCAGGTCTTGCAGGTCAGGGTGCACGTAATAGTGCGACACCATGACCGCATTTTTGTCTTTCAATAGCTTGCGGATCTTGTCTTTCAGTGCGGCGCGCTCGGGTTGCGTGGGCTCTGCAGGTACGCGGGCCCAGGCGTGGCGCGTGCTGCAGACGCCGCTTTGGCCAGCATCGCCTGTTTCAGGCTGTTCATAGTCCACTGCAATAGATGCAGCAGGGCGAAAGGACACCACTGCAGGGATGGTGTCAGTTTGGGTGTTGGGCATTATTGGGCTCCGGCAAACGTATCAAAGCGCATCGAGTAGTCGGTGGCCTGCACATCCTTGGTCAGGGTGCCGATGGATATGCGGTCCACGCCGGTTTCGGCCAGCGCGCGCAAACCTTCCAATGTGACGCCGCCTGAGATTTCAAGAATTGCTCTATTCTCTTTCTCGGCATTGATGCGCACGGCTTCACGGAGGGTGGGCAGGCGCATATTGTCCAACAGCACCATACGCGCACCAGCATCCAGCGCTTCTTGAAGCTGTTCCAGTGTTTCCACTTCAATCTCTACAAAACTGGCGCTCGCTGCAACTTTTGCGGCTTGCTCCAAAACCTGTTGAATGCCGCCTGCCGCAGCAATGTGGTTCTCTTTGATCAGCACCGCGTCATACAGGCCCACACGGTGGTTGGTTCCACCGCCGCAGCGTACCGCGTATTTTTGCGCCAGGCGCAGGCCTGGCAGGGTTTTGCGTGTGTCCACAATGGCTGCACGCGTACCGGCTACGACGGCTACATAGGTAGCCGTTTTGGTGGCTACAGCACTGAGCAGTTGCAAGAAGTTCAGGGCCGTGCGCTCTGCGGTGAGCAGGGCTTGGGCGTTGCCCTCTACTTCAAACACCACCTGATTGGCGTCGCATCGGCCACCATCCTGCACATACCAGGTGATGCTAGCTTTGGGGTCCAGCGCCAGAATGGCGGCTTGCACCCATGCCTGGCCGCAAACCACCGCTGCCTCGCGGGCTAGCACCCGGGCGCGGGCTTTGCGGTCCGGTGGAATCAGCCCAGCGGTCAGGTCACCTGTGCCCACGTCTTCCGCCAAAGCGCGGGTAACGTCAGACAGGGCAAGTTGCGCCAGTGTCTGGGTGGAAAATTCAAAAGACTTTGTCATAGAAAAAAGGCGTCAAATCGGGTGCGATGCCGTGCAATACACTACGCGGCGTCGTTTGGAGTGGCCTTGAATGGTACACAAGGGCCCGAAAACGCATATTTTCAACACGCAAATACCAGGCCAGCCGCCATGTTTAGAACCCTGCTCAAATCCAAAATTCACCGCGCCAGCGTGACCCATTGCGAACTTAACTACGAGGGTTCCTGCGCCATCGACGAAGATTTGCTGGACGCAGCCAACCTGGCAGAGAACGAACAGGTCCACATTTGGAACATCAACAACGGTGAGCGATTTGTGACCTACGCCATCCGCGCCGAGCGGGGTAGCCGCATTATCTCGGTCAATGGATCAGCGGCGCGCCGCGCTGCGGTGGGCGACTTGGTCATCATTGCGGCCTTTGCGCAGGTGCATGAGGACCAGGTCAAGGGCTTTGCGCCCAAGCTGGTGTTTGTGAATCCTGACAATCGCATCCAAGAAGAGCGCTCGACCATTCCGGTGCAGATGGCCTGACAAATTGGGTAACTGGTGCGCACAGCGCCAGTCACCGGTAGACTCGTGGCAACATGCCACTACCCACACCGCCCCTGCCCGCTGGCGTTACCGTCTTCGAGCGGGGCTGGCTTTCATCCAACAATATCTTGCTGTGTGGAGATGCCGGCTGTGCACTGGTGGACAGTGGCTATAGCTCCCATGCAGCGCAGACGCTGGCTTTGGTGGATGCTTCACTGCATGGGCGTCCACTGAATCTGCTCATCAATACCCACTTGCACAGCGACCATTGCGGGGGCAATGCAGCACTTCAGCGCGCCTACCCGCAGTTGCAAACGATGATTCCGCCGGGCCAGGCGCAGTGGGTGCAAGACTGGAATCCGGATGCTTTGAGCTACATCCCTACCGGGCAAACCTGTCCTCAGTTTCGTTTTGACGCGGTGCTGCTGCCTGGCACACAAATCACGCTGGGCGACAGCACGTGGCAGGTGCACGCAGCACCCGGTCACGACATGCATTCCGTTATTCTGTTTGAGCCCCAATCGCGACTCCTCATCTCCGCTGACGCACTGTGGGAACGTGGCTTTGGCGTGGTGTTTCCCGAGTTGGATGGCGTGGATGCGTTTGATGCAGTCGGCGACACCCTAGACCTGATCGAAGCCTTGGAACCGGCGGTTGTTATTCCTGGTCATGGGGCAATGTTCACCGACGTCGGCGCATCCCTTGCCGCTGCCCGTGCACGATTGCAAGCATTTCAGGCCACCCCCCAAAAGCACATCCAACACGCTGTCAAGGTATTGTTGAAATTCAAACTACTGGAGCAGCAATCCCAGACACTCGAAAGCATGGTGGTCTGGGCACGTGGAACGGCGTACATTGGTCAGATACATCGTCACTTCGCGGATATCGACTTTTCGTACTGGATTCAGTCCTTGGTCAATGACCTGGTTCGAGTGGGCGCGGCCCGGCTTGAGGGGCACACGATTTACAACGCGTAACAGCTATCGCCTGCCAATGGCTCCCAGCGTGTGGCTGGCTATGCCGCAGAGCTGACTCGATTACGCCCGTGCCCCTTTGCCACCAATAGAGCCTCGTCCGCGCGCTTGAGCCAGTCGCGCCAGGATTCTGGAGTCTTGTACTGGGCAACGCCGATGCTGAGTGTGACGTGCCCCACATTGGGAAAGCCGTATGTGCCGACGCGTTCGCGCATCCGCTGGGCTAGACCGATGGCTGTGTCCAACGTGGTGTTGGGGCAGACCACCACAAATTCCTCGCCGCCCCAGCGTGCCATCGTGTCGGTCGCGCGCTGTTCCAGTTGCATTTGCAGAGCCACCGTTGCCAGCACCTGGTCGCCCATCGGGTGGCCGAACTGGTCATTTACTTGTTTGAAAAAGTCAATGTCCAGAAACAAGAGGCTCAGCGGCTGCCCATAGCGCTGATGGCGCTCTACCTCATTCGCTAGCGCCTCTTCCATGCGCCGACGGCTCCACAATCCGGTCAGCAAGTCTGTCCCCACCATGTGATTGAGCTGCTGCAAAGTGGATTGCAGGTTGCCATTTGCCCGTTCGGTTTCGGCCATATGCAATTGCAAACTTTCCTGCGCAGCCAAAAGCGCATGCAACACGCTGCCATGGTCTTTGGGTGGTATGGGCTGCGTAGTATCCAGTTGGGTGAGTTTGACAATTTCCTGGTGCAATTGCACGGGCTCTGCGCCCAACATATTGGCAATGCGCCGTGCAACCAGTACAAAAAGTGAGACCGCCAACACGCAGCAAAGACTCACCACCAGGGTCAGAAACAAGTGCGTGCGCTGCTTGGTTTGGTGTAGGTCGTCCAGGCGGCTATTGGCCCACTGGGTCGCCACCTTGACGGTTTCATCTACACCTGCGCGGTGCGTGGCATACAAAATGTTGAGTTGGGTAAACACGTGCCGTGCTTCAACATCGCGCCCCGCCAGTACAAGCGGCAGAAATTCGCTTTCAACCAGCGCCCAATATGCATCGGCATATTTCCTTTGTGCACCCAGCAAAGACTCTGCAACATCTGACTCCAGCTCTGCGCGTTGGGCGAGCCACAGGGCATTGCGCTCTTGATAGTGCTGCTTCAGGGCGGCAAGCGCGTGGGCAACGCTGGCGCGTTGGGCGGGGGATGTATCTAGCATTTGGTATGCCAGAAGGTGCGCTTCAATCAGATAGAGTGGCGGCGGCAAGATATCGGCCACGATGTCCTTGCCAACACCCATCTGACGGGTAGAGGCTTCGAGCGCATTCAAGGCGTAATGACCTTGCAACCACAGCGTGCAAAATCCCAAGACGCTGGACAGCACCAGCATCAATAGCTGTGCCCGGATGGATCCCAAACGTGCTCTCCAAAGTGCCGCCATGTGACAATCCCATGCCCTTATAGGGCGTGCGTTGTGGTCGATAAATCCATTCTATTCCTTTGAGAAAAGATGCGGCTTGCGCCCAAGCTCTATGCATGCAGTCACGGTTTACATTTGTTGATTGCGCACAAAACCCACCTCTTTGATTGGCTGAGGGGTGTCAGCCCATGCAAGGAACAGGCGCTCTATGACGAACAGATAATTCACATGTTGTGAAAACCAACCGGGAGAAAGACGATGCGGATCGCCATCATGGGTTCTGGAGGAGTGGGCGCATATGTCGGTAGTCGCCTGCAGGCAGCGGGCGAGGACGTGACGTTCATCGCGCGTGGTGCCCATTTGCAGGCTATGCAGCAACATGGCTTACGCATTGAAAGCCCCGCACACCCGCTGCATCTGCCGATGGTCAAAGCGGTACCAGAGCCGGCGGCCACGGGGCCGGTGGATCTGGTCATTTTCGCCGTCAAGCTGGGCGATACAGAGACGGCAGCCCGCAGCCTGGGGCCGTTGATTGGCCCTGAGACGCGCATCCTGACGCTGCAAAACGGCATCGACAGCATTGACATGATTACGCCCCACGTGGGCAATGCCATGGTGCGTGGCGGGGTGATCTATGTGTCGGCAGTGATAGACCGGCCCGGTGTGATCCGCACCCCTGGTGGCTTGCACATGATCGTGGCCGATGCGGCTCAGGGTGACCCGGTGATGGCGCAGTTTTTTGCCGCCTGTGACCGCGCCACTGCGCTGGACGCCAAACCCAGCAACGCAATCGACATCACCCTGTGGGAAAAGTTCATTGCCCTCACTGCGTTGTCGGGCACCACCACGCTCTTGCGGGCTTGCATGGGGCAAATTCTGGAGAATCCCGAGACGCGCATACTGCAGCGCCAATTGGTGGACGAAGCCATTGCAGTCGGGCGCGCCGCGGGCAAGGTACTGCGCACCGATCTGGCCGATGATGTGATGGGCAAGCTGGCAGCCATGCCTTACAACTTTCGCTCTTCCATGTCGGAAGATTTGGAGCGCGGCAAACCGCTGGAGCTGCACTGGCTGTCGGGTAGGGTGCATGCGCTAGGCTTGCAGTACGGCGTGTCCACGTCCGGGCACAGTGTGGTCTACCGGGGGCTACTCCTCCATGCGCAGGGGCAATGCCCACCGCCTTTCACTGGTCAAGCGGCTAGTATGGCCTGAAGTTTTCGCCGCTGCCGCGCACCGCTGGCCTCGTGGCTGACGAGGCCAGCCTCGGCGTGCTCACGCGGCGCTCGGTTGAAATGGCCCGGTTTGCAAGGGCGTGTCGACTGTGTGGCTGTGGTGTGTTGACACCGGTATTAAAGAAGGCCACGCTTTGTTGCAACTGCTCTGCCTGCCCACTGAGTTCTTCGCTGGTTGCTGCCAATTCCTCGCTGGCACTGGCGTTTTGCTGGGTCGACTTGGTGAGCTGCCCCATGGCACCGCCGATTTGCGAAACAGACTCGCTTTGTTCGGAGCTGGCAGCAGCAATTTCCTGCACCAATTCGCTCGTCTTTTGGATGCTAGGCACCATTTGATCCAGAAGACCGCCAGCGCGCTCTGCCGTGGTGACGCTGTTGCTGGCAAGTTCGCCAATCTCTTTCGCCGCCTCTTGGCTGCGCTCTGCCAGTTTGCGCACTTCGGCCGCCACGACTGCAAAGCCTTTGCCGTGCTCCCCGGCCCGGGCAGCTTCAATGGCCGCATTCAGGGCCAACAGGTTGGTCTGGTAGGCGATGTCATCCACGATGCCGATCTTGGCCGCAATCTGCTTCATGGCTACCACGGTCTGGCTGACTGCCTGACCACCGTCCGCTGCTTCTTTATTGGCCTTGGTGGCCATGCCGTCCGTCACCTTGGCGTTGTCGCTGTTTTGGCTGATGGAGGCTGACATCACCTCAATTTGGGCGCTGGTTTCTTCAACGCTGGACGCTTGCTCGCTAGCCGTCTGGCTCAAAGACTGCGCAGTGGCCGAGACTTGGTTCGCGGCACCGGAGAGGGCATCTGCGGCTGCCCGCACTTCGCCCAACACACGGGTCAGGTTGTCCGCAGTAGCATTGGCGTTGTCTTTGACTTTGCCAAAGAGACCATCGTACTCGCGGACGATACGTCGCGTCAGATCACCTTCAGCAAAAGCAGCCAACACGTCAGATACATCGGTGAGACCTTGTTCGCTCGTGTCCATCAGTTCATTCATGCCTGTGGTCAATGTTGCGAAGAAGCCCGTCTTACCCTGCGCGTTCAGACGCTGGCTGAAGTCGCCCGCAGCAGCGGCCTGCACCACTGCATTGACTTCTCGTTCGGCGGCCAATTGGTCGGTAATGTCCAGCCACTGCCCTACCGTGCCCAATCGCTCGCCCCCTGTGCCGCGGACGGTTGTCGTGGTTATTCCGTACATGCGCCCGCCGAGTTCCATCTGACTCTCGGTAGTGCCATTCATCGTCCGTAGCCGTTCCAAAGCTGCCCGCGCATCGGTATAAAAGGCACCAATGTTGCTGCCGACGATCTTGTCTGGATCAAAGCCCGGCATGCTTTTGGCAAAAACATCGCGGTCCCTGCGCAGAACTTGTTGCAGCGCAGTGTTGATGTACAGAATCGTTCCATCGTCTGCTGCTATGCGCACAGGCAGGCTCACGTTGTCCAAGGCAATTTTGACCCGCAAATTGCTGCTCGCTGCTTGCACGGCCTGCAACATTTGGTCACGCACGGCATCCATTTGCACTTTGATGGTTGCTTTGTCGCCCGGCAGGTCTGGCAGACTGGCAGAGAAGTCCTGTTTTGCGTAACGACCAATCAAATCGGACAACTCCGTAACGTCCCGATTTTGCGCATCGACCAAACGATTTATTTCCTCAGCGAGCACCCGGAACTCACCTGCCAGGTCTTGCGTCTGTATCCGCTTGGCCATTTGGCCGGCCTGTTGTGCCACTGCCAGACTGCGTACAGACTCGATCACTTCATGAACACGTTGGCCCAGGGCCTGCATAGAGGCAAGCAAACTGTCGGTGTCGCCACGTTGGAGTTGTATTGCAGTGTCGAACTTGCCACGTGTCACGTCCTGCGCCAGTTGCCAGGCCACTTCGGGGTCGCCACCCAGGCGCCGCATGGTGTTACGCACCAGTACACCTCCGGTAGAAACCAGCAGCACACTGGCCACACCAATCACAATCCAGTTCCAGACCAGACCTTGATGCCCCTTGGCCGCCGCCTCATTCTTGGTCTCATCTGCGATGTGCTGAATGCTGTCGCCAAACTTCTCCATAGTGCCCTCAAGCGCCTTGAATTGAGACTCGAAGCCTGTCCAAGCCTGGGCGCTGGATTTCTTGTTGGCAAAAGCGGCACTGACTGTCTCGCGCGCAGCCTTCTCATAGGCCGCTACGTCAGCCTTCAGTGCGCCCAGTTGTGCATCGATTGCTGGCAGATGTTGCTCGCCGAGGAAGGTGATTTGCTTGTGAAAGCTGGCTAGGTGCTCGGCCAAGTCATCTTCGACTGATTTGCGGTCGCTGTCGGTGGTGCTTGCTTCGGCGCCAAGTCGCAATGCATTGAGCACGTCACCCCGCACGGCATCGTGCATCATGTCGGCTTGCATTTGCGCACGCAACACATCGGTCAACACGTTGGCTTGCTCACCAAACTGCGCTTGTTGCTGGGTACTGCGCACACCCATGGCACCTACTGCCAACAAGGCAACCAGAGCGCCTGTAATCAATAAAATCAGGCGCGCCTTCAAACTGATCATGTCGAATCTCCGAAGATGTCTTCTTGCAGTCTACCCACAATATATCGGACCGTGCAATGCTTTTTGGTGCGCCTTTGGTGCCTATTGCCATCCGTATAGGCCGCGCTACAGTGTGGCTCTCACGGTACTGGAGCGCCCGCAAAACGCACTCCTTGATTTCTAACACCATCCATAAACCATGACTCAATATGTTTTAGCAGTTTTTGTAGGACTCTTACACGCCCTTTTGCCCGCACAGGCATGGGCACAAGACTACGATGATGTCAACAAGCTGATACCCCAATTCCAGCGCGTGACAGCAAGCCAGTGCGAGGCAGCCAAGCGGCACCAGGCCAGTCTGGCGAACACAGAAGGCACCCTAGCCAAAGATGCCGCTGCCCAACGCGTAGCGCTGGCATGCGATTGCCAGCCGAAAGAAGTTGAGGCCGCATTTCAGCGCCTGCGGTCGGAATACAGCGACAAGGGAATACCGAAAGGCGCACTGGCGCGCGCCGTGGTGCAAGCGGGAACAACCTGCAGCGCGCGGCACATGCGGCAAGTAGTCACTACCCAATGCCGGAGTGATGACAAGCCACCCATGGCAGCGCAGGAGCGCGAGGTGTATTGCACCTGCATGGAGGCAGGATACAAAGGCCTAAGTGATGAGCAAATTGCGCAAGGCGCACAGCAAGCCTATGCGCGACTCCGGCAAAAAGTCAGGGCCAGCATGGACAACTTGCCTGCGCCGGTGTTTGAGCCCACTGCGGTGGAGGTGGTGGAGAAAGCGTGCAAGCCGGTCACCAGTAAATAGACGCTAGCTGCACACTGGCACTAGTCGGTGGAAGGCTTGTATACGGAGGGCTCAATGCATTTAGTGCCTGTAGCCCTCGTGGAATGTGCGTGAGTAGCTCCTAAATTGGGAGCAATGTATTTGGCGTGCCGCGCCGACCGCCCCACCGGCAGCGGCTGCGGGTAGGCCGCTAGCTGGCGCTAAAGCCATACGACAGCACCAAGCCGCGCAACACTGCGGTGGCTTGGCCGGAGGGTGATGGATTCATTTTTTTTCTCCCTTGTTCAATAGTTGTTGAAACAGTTTCAGTACCTGGGCCGCTGGCAGCTCCAGCTGCCGGGCCTCGGCTGCGGCTTTCTCCAGTGTGGGGCGCAGCAGCTCCACACGCGATGCCGATGACTTGGCCTGCGTGTGCTGCGCCGCCACCACCATGGATAAGCCCCGGCGGCGCTCCAACAGCCCTTGGGCCTCCAGCAGGCTAAAAGCCTTGGAGACCGTCATGGGGTGCACCGCCAGCGTTTGCGCCAATTCCCGCACCGACGGAATCTCCTGCCCAGCCCGCAGCTGCCCACTGGCAATGCGGCGGCGCACCTGGTCAAACAACTGGCGGTAAATCGGCTCCGTGGAGCCGGTGTTGATGTTGAAGCTCAGGTCGGTGGGCATGGTGCGCGTGGTGTCGACAGACTTACTTTGCCGCAGCATCCTTTGCAGCTTTGGCAAAGTCACCCGCAGTGATCACCGACACATTGGCAACGTTGAGGTTGTTGCGTAAGGAAGCATTGACCTGCTCCACAGTCAGTGCAGCAACCCGTGCTTCCAAGTCCTGGTCAAACTTCAGTGTCCGCTCAATGGCCAAATAGCTGGTAAGACGTTGTGCCAACGTGGGGTCTTGTGTGCGCACCACTTCGGCGGCTTGTTTCCAGCCCTTTTTTGCTTCGTTGAGTTCGTCGTTGGTAAAGCCTTCGGTGATGGCCCTTTGCAGTTCTTCGCGCAAGGCGGCTTCCACCTTGGTGGTGTTTTGCGGTGCGCTGATGGCAAATGCCGTCCACCTTGCTGCTGGGTCCAAAGCGGGCACATTGAGTTGCGAGCCCACCCCATACGACAGGCCTTCTTTTTGGCGAATGCGATCCGCCAAGCGGCTGCGCAATGCGCCACCACCGAGCATGTGGTTGGCAATCAGCAGAGCAGGGTAGTCCTCTGCGCTGTCTTTCATTGGGAATGGATGAACGGCAAACAACACGCTATTGCTCTTGTCTGGTGTTTCCAGTGCGATCTTGGCGCCCGCTACGGCCTTGTTTTTGCTGGGGATGCGCACATACGGTTGCTTGGCGCTCCAGTTGCCAAACAAGGTGGCCAGTTGTGCCTTTAGTGCCACTGGGTCAAAGTCGCCCACGGCAGAAAAGCTGGCGTGGTTCGTTCCGTAGAAAGCAGCATGAAATGCTTTGACTTGGTCCAGCGTAATGGCTTTTACATCGGCCAATTGGTCTTGCAAGGTCCTCACATGGCGCACATGGCCCACGGGGTATGCGTCCACCAGACGTGCGACTGCATTGCTTGCCTGCGCGTTGGGCTCTGGCATGTTTCGCTCGACGTTGTTGATGGCTTGTAGCTGGATCTCATGAAATTCTTTGGCCGGAAAGCTCGATTGCTTCAACACCTCAGCCAACAGATCCAGCGCTGCGGGCAGGTTGTCTCGTGTGGCGGTGATGGAAGCGTTGACGCCCTCTGCGCTGCCATGCACGCTGACCTGCGCCTTGAGCTTGTCGAACGCGTCCTTGATCTCCTGGCGGGTCAGTCGCTCGGTGCCGGCCATGAGCAGGCTGGCAGCAAACTGACCCGCCTGTGCCTTGCCCTGGAGGGCATCGTCCGTGCCCATTCGCAATTGCAAGATGACGCTGGCGGTTGCCCCTTTGGTCTTCTTAGGCAGCAGGGCCACCTTCAGCCCGCCTGGTAGTGTGAAGCGCTGGGTGCGGGCCTCTACATTGGCGGGGCTGGGGTCAAACGCTTCGCCCTGCGCCACCACGGCCCGACCTTTGTAGTCTTTGACCATGGCCATGACATCCGGCGTGGAAGGAACCTCGGTACGGTCTACGGTGTCGGTGGGGATGAAGCGACCCAGGGTGCGGTTGGTGGGTTTGAGGTATTTGACGGCGGCTGCTTGCACTGCTGCCAGGTCAGTCTTTTCGATTTGATCGCGTTGCAAGAAGAACAAGCGCCAATCTCCTGCTGCCATGGACTCGGTGAGGGCGATGGTTAGCTGGGCTGTGTCGGCCAGTGCCAAGTCTATCGCTTTGCTGGCTTGCTGTTTGGCGCGCGCAACCTCCGCTTCTGTGATGGGTTGAGACTTGAGATCCTCCAGCACTTTGAGCATGGCTTCTTGCGTCAGGTCGACGTTTGTATCCTTTGCCACCACCGCACCAAAGATGCGATAGCCCGGGTCCAGATTGCTCGGTGAGGCAGAAAAGACGCCGGTCGCGAGCTTGGTTTCCACCAAAGCCTTGTGCAGACGCCCGCTGGGTGCATCCACCAAAATACGGTTTAACAGTGACACTGCCGCAGCGTCAGCATGGCCCGATGGCGGCACATGGTAGCCGGCCCCCAAAAATTGCGTACCGCCGCTGCGCCGCACGGTGACGGCGCGCTCGCCATCTTGCGTAGGTTCTGCGGTGTAGGTCGACTGGATCACGCGGCTGGGCTTGGGGATCCTTCCAAACAATGCATTCACTTGGGGGAGCACTTTGGCCGCATCAAAGCGGCCAGCCACCATCAGGACCGCGTTGTCGGGCTGGTAGTACTGTTTGTAGAAGGCACGCAAACGATCGATGTTGACTTGTTCAATATCTGAACGCGCGCCGATGGTGGATTTTCCATAGTTGTGCCAGTCAAAGCCCACTGACTGAATGCGCTGCATGGTCACCCGCACAGGGTCGCTTTCACCCCGCTCAAACTCGTTGCGCACCACGGTCATCTCACCTTTTTTGGTCGCGGGGTTCCACAGATCATTCTGGTCAATGGCGGCATTGACCATACGGTCGGCCTCCACGGCCAGCATTTGCTGCAGGTTGTCGTCATTCGCGGGAAAGGTGGAGTAGTAATTGGTGCGGTCGTACCAGGTGGTGCCGTTGAATTGGCCACCAATGGCGTTGAGCACTTCCACCGGCGTCTTGCTGCCCTTTTTGATTCCAAAATTGGCACTGGGCTTGAATAGCAAGTGCTCCAGCAAATGCGCCATACCGGTTTCGCCGTAGTTCTCATGGCGCGAGCCCACCATGTAAATGATGTTGGTGGTGATGGTGGGCTTGCTGGCATCCGGAAACAGCAAAACGCGCAGGCCATTGCCCAGCCGGTATTCGGTGATGCCTTCAACAGATGCTACCTGCACGGGTTCAGCCAGCGTACCGATCTTGGCGCCCTTGTGTGGGGCGATGGGGGTGGCCGGGGCTGTGGTGGCAGCTGGCGTGGCGGAGAACACAAGGCCAGGCGAGAGGATGCCGGCGCTGAGCATGAGCAAAGTAATTAATTTCATGTGATATCCCTATGGTTGGTTCCTATGGTTTGCACCTATGTGTACTAGTACTATAGTACACGTGTACAGATGATTGCAAGTTCTTTTCAACTCTGTACTCAACGCAAAGAACGCTGGGGTGGATGCAATGTCCTGGTGCCAGGCCCAGGCCAATCAGGTCGATGGTGGACTGGATGCGTGCACCGGCAATCGGCTGACCCTGTGCATCAAAATCACGGGCCAGTACCCCGATGGTGTCGGCGATGCGGATAGCGGAATCGATGTCGTGGGTGATGACGATGTACGCGTGTGAAGTGGGCAGCAAATGCGACCGTAGAATACCGGCTACGCTCGGGGTAGCGCTATCGTGGCGTGTCGTATTGGGCGACTTGCAATGCATTTACCTCGTTTCTCACATCAATAAAAAGGATTGGTTATGAAAAAATTATTGCTTTCATTGGCTCTGGCATCGAGCTGCGCATATGCCGCAGGCATCGAGCATGGCAAGTACATCAACATCTACCAGGCAGACACCTACAAGGTAAAAATGCTGCGTTATGGCGCAGAAGCCGACAGCCAATACCTGATCAAGGTGACGGGTATTGACAATGCCCAGGACGGAAAAATTTATCTGCACACCAAAAAGTGCGATGACACGAAGTGCAGCACTTACAAGTATGTGACCACCCAGGTGCACAAGCCGGATGGCAAGCAATGGTTCACTATCTACAACCCCGGTGGTTGGTATAACGGCGACATTCTTCAACCCTACTTGGTCGAGCCGGACAAAGAAAAGAGACTGTATTTGTCGAAATCAGTGCAAACTATTAGCGGCATTGAGGTTCAGGACTTCATCGACGAGTACAACAAGCAGCAAGCCAAGAAATAGTACAAGGGGCAGTCCCATGGACGCCCTTGCTATTTTTTGTCCAGTATCTTCTGGTAATTGGCCTTGCTGGGCGCGTTGCCAGCTGCCTTGGCGATGAGGCGCACCACACTCCAGTCGCGTTTGTATTCCAGCGGATAGAAACGATTGGTCCCTTCCAATTGCTTGCTCATGGTGTCGGGAAACTTGAACTCCAAAAAGCAGTTGCGGATTTGGTTCTGCAGCTTGGCATCCAAGTTGGAGGACATGGCAAACGCATCCGTGGGGAACGGATCGCTTTCGTATAGCACGCGGAAGTCTGTGGTTTTGATGTCGCCTTTGGCAATCAAGCGATCCAGCACGTCGGACGCAACTGCCGCCGCATCGTAAAGCCCCACTTTCACGCCCACAATGGATTTGTCGTGCGCGCCGGAAAATTCGACTTTGTAGTCAACATCGGGTTTGAGGCCCAGCTCGGGGAATAGCGCGCGGGGTGCCAAATTGCCCGAGTTCGACGACTGGGTAGAGTGGGCAATCTTTTTGCCCTTCAGATCCGATGGTTGTTTGAAAGGGGCATCAGCCCGGACCAGCAACTTCAACGTGTAGTGGTCGGTACGGCCTGCGCTCTCACGGCCTTTCCCGGCAAAGGGAATGGCGCCGGCAAAATTCACTGCGTACATGGTTCCGCCGGTTGCATATTGCCCAATGTGCACGATGCTGTTGCGTTGCGCTTCCAGTACCAACCCTTCGCGGGTGGGTGGGTACATTTCAATGTCCCGTTTGAGGCAGGTGGCAAGATGGTCGAACAGGGGCGCATAGGTGCGGCGGGCAGTGTAGGCGTCTTCCACGGAAGAAATTCCCAGCACGATCTTCTTTGGATTGGAGCCAGGTCTGGGCGTATCGGCGACCAAATCACGGTTGGCATCGCAGTACAGCGTATCAAGCTCGCCCTGGTTCTCGCAAGTCGCGGCAAATGCGCCATGGGCGGTTAACCAGCCGACAAAGGTGACCGCTGCCAGGCGCAGGAGAGTTTTCTGCAATGCAAGACGCATTTCTTGACCTCACGTGAATTCTTAGATCGGGCCATATTACAGTAGCGGGGCGCAGGGTTTGTACGCATGAGATACGCATGAGATACAAATGCAAGCCATCCATCCAATGCGACAGTTGGTCCATCTGCAGTGGCGGTTGGTCGCAAGACTACTGCATTGGGCGGGTAGGGCGCGTACAGTCCACGGCTGCACAACGCATCAAAACCAATAAGGGAAATTACCCATGCAGACAGATCACACGCTGGCACCAACGACCTACCGCGAACGCATCCTCAGTGTGGATGTGCTGCGAGGCTTTGCCTTGTTTGGCATCCTGTTCTCGCACATGGTCTTTTGGTACGCCGCTGGCGCTTTGCCAGACCACTTTTACAAAACCAACTACGGCGTGTTGAGCCTGCTAGCAGTGGGGAGCTATTTCGTCCTGTTCATGGGGAAGTTCTTTTCCATCTTTTCATTTCTATTCGGCTTGAGCTTCTATTTGCAGCTGCAAAGCCTGTCCAAGCACGGTGATCACCCGGTTGCACGCTTTGCCTGGAGGCTGTGCTTGTTGGGAGTAATTGGCGTACTCCACCACACGTTTTGGCGGGCCGATATTTTGTCGATCTATGTGCCGCTGGGCTTCTTGCTGATTTTGTTTCGTTCGGTGTCCAACAGGGTGCTACTGGTCGTGGGTGGCCTGCTGGTCTTGAACGTGCCCACCATTCTGATGCAATGGGTGGGCCTAGTGTTGAACAACAGTACCGATATCTTGGCAGGCAACCATGATGCAGAGGTTGCGCTCTACTACCAGACGATCAATCAAGACAACTTTTGGCAGATGTGCCGAGACAATTTGCTGGGCACCTACGACAAGGTGGTTTTCCAGATCAATACCGGGCGCTTGTTGGTCACCTTTGGCTTTTTCCTGCTGGGCATGTGGGTGGGTCGCATGGGCTGGTTTGACAACGCACAAGCGGGCACGGCATTTTTTCAATCCGTCTGGCGCAAGGCGTGGAAGGTGGCGTTGGCGTTGGTAGCCACGGGCGTCGCGTATGGCGCGTTAGCACAGGTCGCTGGGTGGAATATGGAGAAAGATCAATGGGCGCAGTTTCCGATGTTCGCCCTGTTCAGTGTGTTGAATACCGTGCTGACGTTCATGTATGTTTCCGGCATGGTCTTGTTGATGAACAGGGCAACGTGGCAGAAACGCCTGGCACCGCTTGCTGCGATTGGCAAGATGGCGTTGACGAGCTACCTGACGCAAAGCGTCATCGGTGTGTTCCTGTTTTTCCAAGTGGGATTTGGCTTGTTTGGCAAAACCACGCCGGCACAAAACATTGGCCTGTGCTTTGTCATCTTTGCGTTACAAATCTTTTTCAGCCGCTGGTGGCTGGCGCGCTTCTCCTACGGCCCGGTGGAATGGCTGTGGCGATCGGCTACTTACCTGAAGTGGCAGCCTTTGGTTAAGCGGTGAGTTTGCGTTAAAAAGTGCTTCTAGCCCTCGCGGAATGTGCGCAAGCAGCTATCTAAATAATAGCGAACGATGTGGCGCAGGGCTATTGGGTGATCTCGATGCGGTTGCGCCCAGCGTCTTTGGCGCGGTAGAGCGCACTGTCAGCTTGTGCAACAACCGCATGGGTTGGCTCGCCTGTCTTGTGCACAGCTAGGCCTGCCGAGAATGTGATGCGCAATTGAGGTTGGTCGATCCACGAAGCGGGGTCGGCACAACGTTCCCGCAAACGTTCCATGACTCGCGCAGCCTCTTCAAGCGGGGTTTCTGGTAACAACACCAAGAACTCCTCGCCTCCCCACCGCGCCAACAGATCCCCTGGGCGTAACCCGCCACGCAACAAGGCTGCAAACAACCGCAAGGTTGTGTCGCCAGAGGGGTGTCCCAACGTGTCATTGATGTGTTTGAAATGGTCAACGTCGATCAAACTCAAGCAGAAAGTCCGGTTTGAACGAACCGACTTGCGCGCTTCAAGCTCCATGAGTTCCAGTGCATGACGCCTATTGGAAAGCCCTGTCAGTTCGTCAAATGTTGCCAGTTGACGAACCGTTTCTAACGCGGTGCGAAGTTCCTGCTTTTGTGCCTTTAGCAGCAGTCTCAGGCTGCTCAGTTGCCCCATCAAATGACCCATCGTCAGCAGCACTGCCATGCTGAGGAGGAAGTGGTAGGCATCGATATTGGGCGCGAACGCAGCACGCCATGAATCCGCAGCTATCACCAGCGCGCCGGCCAAAGTGGCAACACACAGCCACGCCAAGCGCCGACAATTCTCCGGGGTCAATACAAACGCACTGAACGCAAGTACCAACGCCATCAGCATGGACATCATGTTGTGCCCTTGCTCGTTGACAAGAAAGGCGAATCCAATGATGACATTTGCGAATGCCATCTGCGCCATGGTGAGCGCAGGGTCTTTGAAGCGGTTACTCCACCCGGTTCGAATTGCAATATAGAAGGCTGCTTGCCCGAAGAAAATCAATATAAACAATACCAAAGCCTTGGCAAACGCCGCCAAGCCAGCCGCAACTGCTGAAAACTGCAACACGCCACAAAAAATATAGACCAGCAGTGCATACAGGTAGCGTTCTACGCGCAGCCTCCTTGCCGGGTCATTGCCCAGGAGGAGGTTTGCGGCATATTCGAGCATGACGCTTCCAACTATATACAACTTATATGGGTCGAGACGTCAAAAACTCTTGAGGCGAATTAGACGGGACCCTTACTGCTTTATGGCGGGTTACGGCCGGCGGTTGCAAGGCGTTGCTGTTCTTATTCCGCCGCCACTGCCTCTACCTGAATGCGCAACGCGACGTCCATGTTGAAGCCGTAGTCCTTGCCTGCCGTCAGACCGAATGCGTCACGTTTGAAGCTGCCGCTGGCATCCGCGCCACACAGTTCGCGCTTGAGCATCGGATGGGGGACACACTTGAAACGATGGATGGTGAGGTTGACAGGACCCGTGTGGCCATTAAGTGTCAGCTCGCCGCGCAGGTGTGTCGGGCTGCCATCCGCAAACTTTTCTAGGGCCCCTTTGTACGTGGCCTTTGGTGACTTCTCCACGTTGAAAAAGTCTTTGCCGGTGGCCCAAGCATTCATGACCGGCAGTCCGAAATCGATCGATGACAGATCAATCACGATCTCAACCGTGCCGGTCCCCGCTGTCTTATCAAGCACCACGACGCCAGAGTTCTTGTTCATCTTGCCCCGCCAATACGAGAGACCCATGTGGTCGGCTTCGAAGCTGGGGTAAGTGTGGGCGGGGTCTATGGTGTAGCTTACCGGGGCGCACATCGCACTGCCAGATACCAAGGCCAGTGCGGTGCACAGCACACGTGTGATTTTCATAGGTGATCCTTTAGGTTCGGTGTCATTGGAAGTTTACGCCACCGCCTTCACCTTCAACCGCCATGCAGGCGGCTGTAGCCACCGGGCTACTCCAAGCCCTTGAACACCAGCGCGGCATGCCCTTCTGCATCGTGCCAGTTGGGGGTGGCTGTTGTGGGGAAAAGCAACCGTCCGGCCGCAGCGGGTGCAACGGGCTCCGATGCAGCTGTCCGCACCTACTTCGCACTGACACTTCCCGCAAAGCGCTTAGGCAGCAAGCAGAAGCGGTTGGTGGGGTAAGTCTAGGGTCTGCCCATCTGTTGGAGCAAAAAGACGCTCACTGACTCCCGCCTGCTTCGCGGCGGCGAGCAGCGCAGTGCGTGTCACGGGGCAGTGGCTGATTGCTTCAAGGTGGTTGGCCACCACGGTGCCCTTTGACAGTTGCGTAAAGGACACCGCGTCGGCGATGCCCATGATGATGTCCTGTCCGATATCAAACCGGGCGCCACCGGCCGGTATGACGCTGACATCAGGCTGGTGCTGACTGACAAAAGCGCGCACGCGCGGCGTCAGTATGGTGTCGCCGGCCAGGTATAGGCTGGGCTCGCCGGGAATCTCGATCAAGTAGCCTACGCCATGCTCCATCAGTCGGCCCATCACACCCTCGCCGTGTGTGCACCGCACCGTTCTGATGCGGCCTTCAAAGAAAGGCTGAGGCTGATCGTGGCCCTCGGCCAAAGGAGTGGTGTTGAGCCCGCGCTTTCGAAGGAAAGTGGCGTCGTGTGGGGTGCAAATCACCGGCAACTGGGTATCGCGCAGCCACTTTTTTCCAAAGCTATCGAGGTGGTCAAAGTGGCCCTTTTGGCAATGCGTAATCAGACAGTGTGTGACCTGCGCCAACGCTGCGTGTGCTTGTGAGGGCAGATCGACTGTCGGGTTGCGCAGCCGCTTGCCGTCGAATAGTCGCAATGGCGGCAGTGCGCCTTGCGGTGCCAGCATGGGGTCAACCAGAATGTGGCGTTCGCCGATGTGGACGATGATGGTTGCGTTTCTGAGCTGTGTAATTCGCATGGTGGCTCCATTAGGTCAAGCTATTTTCTGGATAGTAGGTTTGCGTGCGTCCAGGCGCTGCACCACTGCATTGTCGAATCGGCATACCTTCAAGTACTATGGCGTTATTGCCATATTTAAGGGTCATATCGCCAAATGCCTAAAAATCGGTCGTTGATTGAAAGATCGGGTCCCCAACGCATCGCCATCCTCGCTTACCCAGGGTGCATGGCCACCGAGCTATTTGCCGTGGCGGACGTCTTGCGCATCGCAAGCCACTTTGCCAGTGCACGGCGCGCAACCACGGCGCCCCCGTTCGATATACAAGTGGTGGGATTGCGCGGGCGGATGGTTACTACGGCTGGCGGCTTCACGGTAGGGGTGCACAAGCCGGTGGGCACATATGACTTGCTGATCGTCCCCGGGCTGGAGATACGCCGACTGGACGAATGGGATAGCATGCTCGCGCCTTTGCGCCGCGAAATCGCTTTTGTCAGCAAAGTTTTTGCGAGCGGAACACACGTGGCAGCAGTTTGTGTCGGTTCGTTCTTGCTGGGTGAGGCCGGGTTACTGTCTGCTCGCAAGTCGACGACCGCTTGGCTGTGCGCGTCAGAACTCGCTGCCCGCTATCCTGCAACCACGTTGGTTGCGGACGCCGTTCTCGTGGAAGACGGCGCTATCACTACGACTGGCGCAGTCAGCTCAGCATTTGATTTGGCAATCCATCTTGTCAAAAAGCACTGGGGCGCCGAGGTCGCAACCGCCGCCGCGCGACTTGCCTTGTTGTCCCAACCGCGGGCGAGCCAGGCCCCGTTTGTGGACAGCAGGCTATTGGGCCCGTCCAACGTGCCTGCGTTCGCACAAAGTGTGGCGCAGTGGCTCGGCGGGCGATTGACCGAGTCGTACGATCTGGAGCGTCTTGCCCTGGCTTTCCATGTCAGCACCCGCACGCTGCTGCGCAGGGTCAAGGCACAAACTGGTGACTCGCCATTGGCGCTGTTGCAACAGGCGCGGGTAGACAAGGCCAAGCAATTGCTGAACGACAGCAGTTGGAGCATTGCGCAGATCACCGAGGCCGTGAGTTACGCGGATGTGCCTACCTTCTCACGCATGTTCGCTCGTCGTGTGGGCGAGACACCGGCGCGATACCGACGAAGAGTGCGCGATGCCGGTCCTGGCGACTGAGTCACTTGGCCAGACAGAGGCGAGCCGTCAGCTCAGCAAGTGTATTTTTTGGGGGGCAAGGAGTGCGAGTACACCAGCCGCCAAAGAGTGGGAAACCCAAGCGCATGGTTCAGGTTGGTTGCACTTTGCCCGCCGTCGTCTTCACATTTGACCGCTATCTATGCGGGAGCGGCTCTGTGTAGCCACTGGGCTGCTCAAAGCCCTTGAACATCAGCCCGATGGCGGCCTAGCATGCGGCGCTTAGCGCAAGTTGCCTTGCTCCAAAAATGCACGAACCGAAGCGATGCTGCGTTCTGGTTGATCATTGAACATGAAGTGTCCTGCATCGGGAATGCTCGTTAGTGTGGCGTTGTGAAAGTAATGCAAATGTCTGCGCTGGTGCTTTTCGCCATCAAGCTGATTGCACTGGCCCGTAATGAACAGTACAGCGCCCTTGAAGTCTTCTACGCCTTTGCGAAAATCCAATGTCTTTGCAAACGCAGGATCGTCCAACATGCGGCCTATAGTGGCCTCAAAGTTCGGGCTGCCAAAGCGCCACGCCTGAAGCGCTGGCAGACCCCCTGCACACAATTCGGTGGGCTCTTGCATCAGAGGGAGTGCTTGAAGCAAGAACCAATCTTCGCGCGCATACGGATCGTCTTTGGTAGAGACAAGCCACTTGCCTAGCCACGCAGCACTGAGGCCAGTGATTTGACGCCACGACGGCATTCCACTGTTTGTAAAGATGTCTGCGGTGGACGGATCCAAAAAAGCTGGCTCGGCCATGACGACCGCCCGCACTTTGTTGGGGTGTTGACCTACATACGTTGACGCAAGCATGGCGCCCCAAGAGTGACCCAGCAAATCTACTTTGCGCCCTTTTCCAAAAGCATCTACAAATGCATCCAAATCATCTACAAAGGTTTGCACAGTAATGTCCTTTGCAGGCACCCTGGGTGACAATCCCGTACCGCGCTGGTCATAAAACACAACCTGAAATGCGTCTGAAAGTGCTTGAAGCCCTAGAAGGTAACGATAGTCCGCTCCTGGCCCGCCGTGCAGCACGATGAGTACCGGCTTTCCTGATTCTCCAAACTGCTCGGAGTGAAATACATAGTTGTTGAGTTTTATGTGGGGGATGGAGGCATCGCGCTCCAAAGTGAGAGGCACAATCAGTTGGTGTGCATTGGGTGCAGAGCAACCCCAAAGGGTGAGCATGCTCATGCAGGCGACAAAAATAGTAACAATGACATGATGGTGCATAGGTATCAATTTCCGGGTGGGTAGAGGGATACCGCATCATTCGATTTTTCATCTGCCTCGGCAATAACATTGGATAACGCATCGAATGCCAAAATCTGGCACCGTCCTTGACACACCGAACCCATTGGATCGGTCTTGTATTGCATCTATTGCAAATGCAATAGCTCCTTTGGAGTCGAGCGTTCTGGAAAGACTGATGGGGTCGATCCGCATTCAGGTTCTAGAGCCAAAGGAATTATTGTTGCGTGTGGGGCAGCCAGCAAATCACGAATATTTTCTAATTGCTGGAGTGTTGCGTTCATGGATTGGCGATGCGCAAGGTGCTGAGGTCACGCTCGATTTCAGCGTGGGGCCAAGTATCCTGACACCATCCATTGCAAGAGTCTTTGGCGGTCATTCCAGAATCAATTGCCAAGCGTTGACACATGTACGCGTTGCCAAGTTCGACGCGCCTGCGCTTGTCGCACTCATGCGCGCGGTTCCCAATGCCCAATGTTGGGGAGACGCAGTCTTGCGTGCAGAACTGATGCGCCGGGTGGATCGCGAATGGGAGTTGGCCGCTTTGCCAGCGGCCCAACGATGGGAACTTTTTCAGAAAAAATTTCCCATGTTAGATGGCCGCGTGGCGCAGCACTACATTGCGAGTTACTTGGGTATCACGCCGGTGAGTTTGAGTCGCCTAAAGGCAAAAATCCGTTCAGAAATTGTTTGAAAGGTTGTCGTTGCGGCGCATAGTGGTGCGCTTCCAGTGCGCGGCCATCCCTGTGTCAAAAGCGACAGCGGCCCTCATGAATACTACACAATGCGCTATCAAACGCATAGCATTCGAGTAATGGCGTGGCAACTCAATTGGCCTTCACCTTCAACCGCCATGCATGCAGCAGCGGCTCCGTGTAGCCACTGGGTTGCTCCAAGCCCTTGAACACCAGCTCGGTAGCCGCCTGGTATGCGGCACCATTGAAGTTGCCCACCATAGGGGTGTAGAGCTTGTCGCCCGCGTTTTGTTTGTCCACCTTGGCCGCCATGCGCGCAAAGGTCTCTTCCACTTGCTCTTTGGTCACCACGCCGTGGTGCAACCAGTTGGCCATGTGCTGGCTGCTGATGCGCAGGGTGGCGCGGTCTTCCATGAGGCCAATGTCGTTGATGTCGGGCACCTTGGAACAGCCCACGCCCTGGTCCACCCAGCGCACCACATAGCCCAGAATGCCCTGCGCGTTGTTGTCTAGCTCGGCTTGCTTTTCTGGGTCTGTCCAGTTGGGCGTGGCTGTTACGGGAATGTGTAGCAGGCCGGCCAGCAGGGCGTCTTGTTCCTGCGCCGCATTGCGCTTGGCGTGGGTCGCTTCGATGTCCTTTTGCACATCGCTGACCAGCAGCTGGTGGTAGTGCAGGGCGTGCAGGGTTGCGCCGGTGGGGCTGGGAACCCAGGCGGTGTTGGCACCGGCCTTGGGGTGGGCAATCTTCTGTTCCATCATGGCGCGCATCAAGTCAGGCATGGCCCACATGCCTTTGCCGATTTGGGCTCGTCCGCGCAGGCCGCATGCCAAGCCAACGAGCACATTGTTCTTCTCATACGAGTGAATCCAGGCGCTGGCCTTCATGTCAGCTTTGCGGACCATGGGGCCGGCGTGCATGCTGGTGTGCATCTCATCACCTGTACGGTCCAGGAAGCCGGTGTTGATAAAGGCCACGCGGCTGCTGGCTGCGGCAATGCATGCCTTCAGGTTCACACTGGTGCGGCGCTCCTCGTCCATGATGCCCAGCTTGACGGTGCTGTCCGGTAGGCCCAGCATTTTCTCGACGCGGCTGAAAAGCTCGGCTGCAAATCCCACCTCAAACGGGCCGTGCATCTTGGGCTTGACGATATAGACCGAGCCCTTGCGCGAATTGCGGATGGCGTCCTTCTTGGACTTCTTGAGGTCATGCAGGGCGATGGTGGTGGTGACCACGGCGTCCATAATGCCCTCGGGGATTTCCTTGGTAGAGCCATCGGCAGCGGTGTAGGTGATGGCCGGGTTGGTCATTAGGTGGCCCACGTTGCGCACAAACATGAGGCTGCGGCCGTGCAGTTTGACTTCTTTCTTTCCCCCGGGTGCGGTGTACACGCGGTCACCGTTCAGGCCACGGGTCAACGTCTTGCCGCCCTTCTCGAAACTCTCGACCAATGTGCCTTGCAATATGCCCAGCCAGTTGCCATACGCCAGTACCTTGTCTTGCGCATCCACCACGGCCACGGAGTCTTCCAGGTCCAGGATGGTGGAAAGTGCTGCCTCCACCACGAGGTCACTCACACCGGCCGCATCGCTCTTGCCGATGGGCGTGGCGCGGTTAATGATGAGGTCAAGGTGCAGTCCGTTGTGTTGCAGCAGCACGGAAGACGGGTCTTTGGGTGCGCCCTGATAGCCAATGAACTGAGCTTTGTCGGCCAGCTTGGTGGTGCTACCGTCTCTCAGGGTCACAACGAGTTCGCCACCTTTGATGCGGTAACCGGTAGAGCCCACATGCGAGCCCTTCTTCAATGGTGCCGTGCGGTCCAGCACATAGCGGGCGTATTCAATAACCTTTTTGCCGCGCTTGGCGTTGTAGCCCACGGCCTTGCCGTTGCGTTGACCCACCTTCTCGCAGCCGTTTTCTTCGCTGATTACGTCGGTGCCATACAGCGCGTCATACAGCGAGCCCCAGCGCGCGTTGGCAGCGTTCAGGGCGTAGCGGGCGTTGAGCACCGGCACCACCAATTGCGGCCCGGCCTGGGTGGCCAACTCTGCGTCCACGTTTTTGGTGCTGATCTTCACCTTTTTGGGGCTGGGCACGAGGTAGCCGATTCTTTCCAGAAAGCCTTTGTAGGCCGACATATCTTGAATCGGACCGGGGTTGGCTTTGTGCCAGGCGTCAATCGCCGTCTGCAGCCGGTCGCGCTCGGCCAGCAGGGCAATGTTCTTGGGGGCCAAATCAGCCACAATGGCGTCAAAACCCTTCCAGAAAACATCGGGTGCGATGCCGGTGCCAGGCAACACTTTGTCCTGGATGAAGCTGTGCAACTCGGTGGCCACTTGCAGGCGGTGCTCGGTGGTCCGTTCGGTAGTGTGGGGGGTAGTCGTTGTCATAGTGGACCTTTCAATGGAAGGGGCGTTCAAAGAATAGTGTGCGGCTTGGATCGGCGGCAATGCTTTAGACCATGGATGTACTGTATTGCATTCAATACTGATTACTATATGGAGAAATATCAAACAATTTGTGACTTTTTAGGATGTAGTTCATGTCCATTCGCCATTTGGTCTTGTTCAAGTTCAAAGCCGACACCGCGCCTGCGCAATTGCATGCACTGGAGCAAGCATTTGCCGCACTTGCTAGCAAGATCAGCGCCGTGCAGAGTTTGGAATGGGGCACCAACAACAGCCCCGAGGGTTTATCCAAAGGCTTCACCCATTGCTTCAACCTGACCTTTGCCGACGAAGCCGCCCGTGCCAACTATTTGCCGCACCCAGACCACATCGCTTTTGTGGAGTTGGTCAAGGATGTGGTGGAGGATGTGTTGGTGTTGGATTACGCTGTATAGGGTTGCGCAAGTCAACGGTGCTTGTGGCCTGACCAAACGGCTACCATCCAAAGCCATTTACAGAATATTGGAGTTCTACCGTGCGATTGCTGCTTGCCATTTTTCTCCCTTTCATTGCCTTTTTCACCATTGGACGCCCCTTTGCCGGTGTCATTTGCCTTATCTTGCAGGTCACCTTGATTGGTTGGTTGCCCGCCGCGATCTGGGCTGTTTATGCGCTTGGACAGTACAAGACAGACCAAAAGATCAAGAAGGCGCTCTCCGACGTTGGAAAGGCGTAAGACGATGGAGACATCGCGAGAACTTCCCCTCGCTGGCATCCGCGTCGTCGAATTCACCCACATGGTCATGGGCCCCACCTGCGGCATGACGCTGGGCGACCTCGGTGCAGATGTGATCAAGGTTGAGCCGCTGGCGGGCGACAGCACGCGCAAGCTGTTGGGCAGCGGCGCGGGCTTTTACCCGCTGTTCAACCGCAACAAGAAGAGCATTGCGGTGGACCTCAAAAGCCCCAAGGGCCGCGAGATCGTGCTCAAGCTCATCGCAACCGCCGACATCGTGAGCGAGAACTTTAAAACGGAGACCATGCAAAAGCTGGGCTTGGACTATGCATCCTTGAGCAAGCTGGACCCGCGGCTCATCTACGTGAGCCACAAGGGATTTTTGCCTGGGCCCTACGACCACCGCACCGCACTCGACGAGGTGGTGCAGATGATGGGTGGCCTGGCCTACATGACTGGCCGCCCAGGGGACCCGCTGCGCGCAGGCTCCAGCGTGAACGACATCATGGGCGGCATTTTCGGCGCGGTGGGTGCCATGGCTGCCCTCATGCAGCGCCAGCAAACCGGGCGGGGCCAAGAGGTGCAAAGCGCGCTGTTTGAGAACAATATCTTTTTGGTGGCCCAGCACATGATGCAGTTCGCCGTGACCGGCAAGGCCGCCGCGCCCATGCCCGAACGCATTTCGCCCTGGGGCATCTATGACGTGTTCAGCGTCAAAGACAACGAGCAAATCTTTCTGGCCGTGGTGGGCGACGGGCAGTGGAAGACCTTTTGCGAAGCCTTCGGGTACGCAGACCTGTTTGCCGATCCGCGCGTCGCGACTAACAACGATCGGGTGCTGGCGCGCAGCTGGCTTATTCCCGAGTTACGCCAGCGCTTGGCTGCTTTCAGCCGTGCGGAACTGGCGCAGCGCTTCGAGCAGGTGGGTCTGCCGTTTGCGCCCATCACCGATCCGCAGCATTTGTTTGACGACCCGCACCTGCAGGCCACTGGCGGCCTGGCGCCCATGGAGCTGCCCGATGGCCGCCAAACGCAGGTGCCCCTGCTGCCGCTGACGCTGGGCGGCGAACGCCTGGGCCTGCGGCTGGACCCGCCCAAGCTCGGCGAACACACCGACGCACTGCTGCAAAGCCTGGGCTACGCGGCTGCGGAAGTGGCTGCACTTCATGCGGAAGGCGTTGTGCTATGAAAAATGTAGCTATCTACGCATGTTTCACGAGGGCTGGATGCGTATTTTGCTTGTAGTCTCAAAGCCGACACATGGATAAACTCAAGCAGCTGGAGTCATTTGTATCGGTCGTCACCCGCGGCAGTTTGACGGCCGCTGCACAGGCCGAAGGTGTGGCGCCCGCCATCATGGGCCGCCGAATGGATGCGCTGGAAGAGCGCTTGGGTGTCAAGTTGCTGCTGCGCACCACGCGGCGCATCACGCTCACCCACGAGGGCAGTGCATTTCTGGAGGATTGCCAACGCCTGCTGTCGGATCTGGCCAATGCGGAAGCCAGTGTGAGCGCGGGCGGCGTCAAGGCCAGTGGCCACTTGCGCATCACGGCGCCTGCAGGTTTTGGTCGGCGGCACGTTGCGCCGCTGGTGCCGCGGTTTCGCGCGCTGCACCCGGAAGTCACCATCTCGCTCAACCTGAGCGATCGCTTGGTTGACATTGCGGGCGAAGCATTTGACTGTGCGGTGCGGGTTGGCGATATGCCGGACTCTTCGCTCATCAGCGTGCGCTTGGCAGACAACCGCAGGCTTTGCGTGGCGACTCCCGACTACCTGCAGCGCCACGGAATCCCCAAGCTACCCGAAGACTTGGTGCGCTTTGACTGTCTCACACTCTCAAGCGACGCATCCCAAACCCGTGGATGGGCATTCTGCGTTGGTGCGGATCCACACCGTGAGGTTGTCTACGTAAAGCCTGCCGGGCCGCTCGATTGCACGGATGGGCAAGTCTTGCACGACTGGTGCCTGGCTGGGCACGGCATCGCGTGGCGAAGTATTTGGGAGGTAGAGGCCGAGATCGCCGCCGGCGCCCTGGTGGCAGTGCTGGATGAATTCTCTGCGCCACCCAACGGAATTTACGCTGTTTTCCCCCATCGCAAACACTTGCCACTGCGCGTGCGCTTGTGGATTGATTTCCTCAAGCACCACTACAGCACCCCGGGATTTTGGAAGTCGCTATCAATATAGGAGCGCCCTACGCTGATTCCACGAGGGCGCATGCCAGAAATGGCGCACTATCTCGCCCTCGAGTGAAATTTCTACTCGGTCTCGCCAAATTCGGCACCCATCTCTTGGGCGCGGTGGTGGGCCGCAAATAGGGCCTTGGCAAATAGGCCTTTCAGGTTGCTCTCGTCCAATGACGTAATGGCGGCATAGGTTGTACCGCCCTTTGAGGTCACACGCTGACGCAAAATCTCGGGCGGTTCGTGGCTGGATTGGGCCAGCTCTCCCGCGCCAATAAAGGTAGCCACGGCCAACTGATAGGCCTGTTCCCGGTCCAGGCCCATTTCGGCGCCAGCTGCAGTCATGGCTTCCATGAAATAGAACATATAGGCTGGCCCCGACCCGGAAATGGCGGTCACCGCGTCCAGTAGTCCTTCCTCACTTAGCCAGATAAAGCGCCCCATGCCCGACACGATGCGCTCTGCATGTTGGCGATCACTCTCAGTAACAGCAGCGCGGGCAAAGAGACCCGTCATGCCCTTCCCTATAAGAGCAGGGGTATTGGGCATGGTGCGTATAACCCGGTCATTGCCCAGCCATTTGGCAATACTCGTACTGGGAATGCCGGCCGCCACGCTAAGGTGTAACGCCGAGCGGGTGTAAAAACGCACTTGGAGTGCCGCTTCTTTAAATGTTTGCGGCTTTACCGCCCAAATCACTATGGTCGCTTGCTCCAGAAAAGCGCCGGCCGCGGGGTGGGCGTCGATGCCAAAGTGTGACTTCAGTCGCTCCCGCGACTCAGCAAACGGCTCCACGACATCAATCCGCTCCACCGGAAAGCCTTGACTCTTCAGGCCGCTGATCATCGCCGTGGCCATATTGCCACCGCCAATAAATGCAATGTGTTCTGACATTTTTTGACCTGCTTTCGAATGATTGTTTTTGAATTTACCAACGCTTGACCGCCCAAGTACGCACATACTGGACAAGGTTTGAATGCCTCAATGGGGCGCAATTGTCGCAGGGCCACAGCAGGAGCAAGAAGCGCCGGACGGACAAAATGGAAGGCGGAGTGAAAAAAGTTTTGACGAAGTGAAAAAGCTGTGGCATACTAGCGGGCTTCGCTTGTAAAAGTATGAAGTATCTGCCCAAATGGATGTGGCGCAAGTGGTTTGCGTCAAGTACAGCGGGCCCAAGACTGACTCGGTGTTGGTGGTTGTCAAAAATCTTTTAGAAGAGTTGGCAAGTGCTGCTCCTGGTGCAAGTTGGGAATATAGAAATGATCCAGACTGAATCTCGATTAGAAGTCGCTGATAACACCGGCGCGAAGTCCGTACTGTGCATTAAAGTGCTCGGTGGTTCCAAGCGTCGCTACGCCAGCGTCGGTGACATCATCAAAGTGAGCATTAAAGAAGCTGCTCCGCGCGGTCGCGTCAAAAAAGGCGAAGTCTATAGCGCGGTTGTGGTTCGCACTGCCAAGGGTATCCGCCGTGGTGATGGCTCTTTGGTGAAGTTTGATGGCAATGCAGCTGTGCTGCTGAATGCCAAGTTGGAGCCTATTGGCACCCGTATCTTTGGACCTGTGACGCGTGAACTGCGTACTGAGAAGTTCATGAAGATCGTGTCCCTGGCCCCAGAAGTTTTGTAAGGACACGCCATGAACAAGATTCGCAAAGGCGATGAAGTGATTGTTATCGCAGGACGCGATAAAGGTAAGCGCGGGACAGTGTCCTTGCGCAAAGATGACTCCCATTTGGTTGTCGAGGGTGTTAACTTGGTGAAAAAACACACCAAGCCAAACCCCATGAAGGGTGCGGTCGGCGGTATTGTTGAAAAGACAATGCCTATTCACCAGTCCAATGTGGCAATTTTCAATGCTGCAACAGGCAAGGCGGACCGTGTTGGAATCAAGGTGTTGGCTGACGGCAAGCGCGCACGCGTCTTCAAGTCCAGCGGCGAAGAAATCAAGGTGGCATAAGCATGGCACGTCTGCAACAACAATACCGCGAAAAGCTGGCTCCCGAGCTGATGGCCAAGTTTGGTTACACCTCGCCCATGCAAGTGCCGCGTCTGACCAAGATTACCCTGAACATGGGTGTAAGCGAAGCTGTGGCTGATAAAAAGGTTATGGATCACGCCGTGAGCGACTTGACCAAGATTTCTGGTCAAAAGCCTGTTGTGACTATGTCCAAGAAAGCTATCGCTGGTTTCAAGATTCGTGAAAACCAGGCAATTGGTTGCATGGTCACTTTGCGTGGTCTGCAAATGTATGAATTCCTGGATCGTTTCGTGACCGTGGCATTGCCCCGCGTTCGTGACTTCCGTGGTATCTCTGGTCGTGCTTTTGATGGTCGTGGAAACTACAACATCGGCGTCAAAGAGCAGATCATTTTCCCTGAAATTGAATATGACAAGGTTGATGCCTTGCGTGGTCTCAATATCAGTATCACCACGACGGCTAAGACCGACGAGGAGTGCAAGGCGCTCCTCGCTGGCTTCCGTTTCCCGTTCAAGAACTGAGGTGACCCGTGGCTAAAATGGCTTTAATCCAGCGCGAAGCAAAGCGCGATCAATTGGCTGCTAAGTACGCCAAGAAGTACGCCGAATTCAAGGCAATTGCTAGTGACTTCAAGCGCACAGACGAAGAGCGCGCTGCGGCTCGTTTGGGCTTGCAAAAGTTGCCTCGCAATGCCAACCCAACTCGCCAGCGTAACCGTTGTGCGATTACTGGACGTCCTCGTGGCACATTCCAGCACTTTGGCTTGGCGCGCGCCAAGATTCGTGAAATGGCCTTTGCCGGGGAAATCCCAGGCATCGTCAAGGCCAGCTGGTAAGCGATAGGAGAATCAAATATGAGCATGAGTGATCCCATCGCCGACCTGTTGACACGCATTCGCAATGCGCAGATGGTGGCAAAAACTACCGTATCTGTGCCATCTTCCAAAGTGAAGGTTGCGATTGCCCAAGTGTTGAAAGACGAAGGCTATATCGACAATTTCAAGGTATCCACTGAAGGCGGCAAGTCTGAGTTGGAAATTGCCCTGAAATATTACGCAGGCAAGCCTGTTATCGAACGTATCGAGCGCGTCAGCCGTCCTGGCTTGCGTGTTTACCGTGGCAGCGATGCAATTCCCCAGGTTCAAAACGGCCTTGGTGTTGCCATCGTAACAACGCCTCAGGGTGTGATGACTGACCGCAAAGCGCGCTCTACCGGTGTCGGTGGCGAAGTTTTGTGCTACGTCGTTTAACCCTACATTGAGGAGAATTACAAGATGTCCCGTGTAGGAAAACAAGCCGTTGCAGTACCTGCTGGTGTGGATGTGTCTATCAAAGGCAGCCAGATCAGCGTCAAAGGCACTGGTGGCACTCTGCAGCTGTCGCTCAACACACTGGTTACAGTTGTGAGTGATGCTGGAAAGCTGAGCTTTAAGCCAGCTAACGATTCCCGTGAAGCCGATGCAATGTCAGGCACTATGCGCCAATTGGTGAACAACATGGTGATTGGCGTAACCAAGGGCTTTGAGAAGAAGCTGAGTCTGGTTGGTGTGGGCTACAAAGCCCAGGCAACTGGCGCCAAGTTGAATCTTGCGGTTGGTTACTCGCACCCAGTTAACTTCGAGATGCCAGCTGGCATCTCGGTTGCTACGCCAACACCGACTGAAATCTTGATTAAGGGTGCTGACCGCCAACGCGTGGGTCAAATCGCCGCTGAAGTTCGTGCTGTTCGTCCGCCAGAGCCTTACAAAGGCAAGGGCATCCGCTATGCGGACGAGAAGATCACGATCAAAGAAACCAAGAAGAAATAAGGAGCTGCAACATGTTGACCAAAAAAGAGCAGCGTCTTCGCAGGGCCCGTCAGACCCGCATTCGCATTGCAACACAAGGCGTGGCGCGACTGACTGTAAATCGTACCAACTTGCACATCTACGCCAGCGTTATCTCTGGCGACGGTGGCAAGGTGTTGGCTGCAGCTTCTACGGCCGAACTCGAAGTTCGCAAGGCCTTGGGTGCCGCGGGCAAAGGTGGCAATGTTGCCGCGGCCCAAATCATTGGCAAGCGCTTGGCTGAAAAAGCCAAGGCCGCCGGTGTCGAAAAAGTCGCGTTTGATCGTTCAGGTTTTGCGTACCACGGCCGCGTTAAAGCGTTGGCTGATGCGGCACGCGAAGCGGGCTTGCAGTTCTAAGCAGATCGGAATACAGAATGGCTAAAGTTCAAGCGAAGATGCAGGGTAAGGCTGAAGGGCCTGAAGACGGCCTGCGCGAAAAAATGATCGCGATCAATCGCGTCACTAAAGTGGTTAAAGGCGGCCGTATTCTCGGTTTTGCTGCTTTGACCGTGGTGGGTGATGGCGAAGGTCGCATTGGTATGGGTAAGGGAAAGTCTAAGGAAGTTCCTGCAGCCGTGCAAAAGGCGATGGAAGAAGCCCGTCGCAATATGATCAAGGTGTCGCTCAAGAATGGTTCCATCCACCACAAGGTGATGGGTCACCATGGCGCCGCTAATGTCATGATGGCTCCAGCACCCAAAGGTACTGGAATCATTGCTGGCGGTCCTATGCGCGCAGTGTTCGAAGTGGTTGGCATTACAGATATCGTGGCAAAGAGCCATGGTTCTTCCAATCCTTACAACATGGTCCGTGCCACTTTGGATGCATTGTCGGTATCGACTACACCATCCGAAGTTGCAGCCAAGCGTGGCAAGACCGTTGAAGAACTCTTCGTCTGAAAGCGAACTTCAAAATGACAACACAACAAACCGTAAAAATCCAATTGGTGCGTAGCCCAATTGGAACCAAAGAATCTCACCGCGCAACCGTGCGTGGCTTGGGTTTGCGCAAAATTCGCAGCACCAGCGAGCTGGTGGATACACCCGAAGTTCGTGGCATGATTAACAAGATCAGTTATCTGGTCAAGGTGCTTTAAGAGGTTGATGATGGAACTCAATAGCATTAAGCCAGCAGACGGCGCGAAGCACTACAAGCGTCGCGTGGGTCGTGGTATCGGATCCGGTATCGGTAAGACCGCTGGTCGTGGTCACAAAGGTCAAAAATCTCGTGCGGGTGGCTACCATAAGGTCGGCTTCGAAGGCGGACAGATGCCTATGCATCGTCGTTTGCCCAAGCGTGGCTTCAAGTCGCACTTGTTGCAATTCAACGCCGAAATTACTTTGACCACTTTGGAAGTGCTGGGTCTAGCAGAAGTTGATCTGTTGACGCTCAAGCAAGAAAAGCTTGTTGGACAAATGGCCAAGGTAGTGAAAGTCATCAATACTGGTGCGCTCACTAAATCGGTAAAGCTGAGTGGCATTGGTGCTACTGCTGGTGCTAAGGCGGCTATTGAAGCTGCTGGTGGCAGCGTCGCTTAATCTATAAGCCGAGAGAACCCGCAGTGGCAACTAACACAGCTCAAATTGCAAAGACCGACAAGTTTGGTGACCTGCGTCGCCGGCTTGTGTTTTTGTTGCTCGCGCTGGTCGTGTACCGCGTCGGTGCGCACATCCCAGTACCAGGAATTGATCCGGGTCAGATGCAGCAGCTGTTCAATGGCCAGCAGGGCGGATACATGAGTCTGCTCAACATGTTCTCAGGCGGGGCACTCTCGCGGTTTGCATTGTTTGCTCTTGGGATTACGCCGTATATCTCGGCGTCGATCATCATGCAGCTTCTTACGTATGTGTTGCCCGCGTTTGAGCAGATGAAAAAAGAGGGCGAAGCTGGCCGTCGTAAGATTACGCAGTACACACGTTACGCGACCTTAGGGCTTGCCATATTCCAGTCTTTGGGTATCGCACTGGCACTTGAGTCGACACCGGGTCTGGTGATTGCTCCCGGTTTTGGCTTTCGCATGACTGCAGTAGTTACGCTTACAGCAGGAACCATGTTCCTGATGTGGCTGGGAGAGCAAATCACCGAGCGCGGCTTGGGTAATGGAATTTCGATTCTGATTTTTGGTGGTATCGCCGCCGGCTTGCCCAGTGCAATTGGCGGATTGTTGGAGTTGGTTCGTACGGGCGCAATGAGTATTGTTGTTGCGCTGTTTGTTGTCGTACTGGTGTTTGCTGTTACGTATTTTGTGGTGTTTGTAGAGCGTGGCCAGCGAAAGATCTTGGTGAACTACGCCCGGCGTCAAGTGGGAAATAAAGTCTATGGTGGCCAGTCTTCCCATTTGCCACTGAAGTTAAACATGGCGGGAGTCATTCCTCCAATTTTTGCTTCATCGATCATCTTGTTGCCAGCAACCATTGCAAATTGGTTTAGCGCTGGAGACTCTATGCGCTGGTTGAAAGACATCTCCAGCACCTTGAGTCCAGGGCAGCCGGTGTACGTGATGTTGTATGCAGCAGCGATCGTGTTCTTTTGCTTCTTCTATACCGCTTTGGTATTCAACAGCAAGGAAACAGCTGATAACTTGAAGAAGAGTGGCGCATTCATTCCAGGGATTCGTCCTGGAGATCAGACGGCCAAATATATTGATAAAATCCTGCTTCGTTTGACGCTGGCTGGTGCAATTTACATCACGATCGTGTGTTTGTTGCCAGAATTTTTGATTCTCAAATACAACGTGCCGTTCTATTTTGGCGGGACCTCGTTGTTAATTATTGTTGTTGTGACCATGGATTTCATGGCACAGGTTCAGAACTACATGATGTCCCAGCAATATGAATCGCTGTTGAAGAAGGCTAACTTTAAATCTTCTTGAGGGGCAGTGGGTTTAGATGTCAAAGGATGACGTAATTCAGATGCAGGGGGAGGTACTAGAAAACCTTCCCAACGCGACATTTCGCGTCAAGCTGGAAAACGGACATGTAGTGTTAGGTCATATCTCAGGGAAGATGCGGATGCATTACATCCGTATTCTGCCCGGAGACAAGGTAAATGTTGAATTGACCCCGTACGATCTGAGTCGTGCGCGGATCGTTTTCAGAGCAAAGTAAATAGCGCATGTTCCGCGCGAATCAAAGTCGGAACGGGGCGAAGGGTTTTAGGAGAGAAATATGAAAGTTTCGGCTTCGGTCAAGAAAATTTGCCGCAACTGCAAAATCATCCGACGCAAGGGCGTTGTGCGCGTGATCTGTACAGATCCACGTCACAAGCAGCGCCAGGGTTAATTGCAAGAGTTTTAGAGGACGAAAATGGCACGTATCGCTGGCATCAATATTCCGCCGCAACAGCATTCCGAGATTGGCCTCACCGCCATTTTTGGTATCGGTCGCACCCGCGCTCGCAAAATTTGCGAAGCTTGTGGCATTGCATATTCCAAAAAAGTCAAAGATTTGACCGATAGCGACCTGGAAAAAATCCGGGACCAAATCGCTCAATTCACCATCGAAGGTGATTTGCGTCGTGAAACCACGATGAACATCAAGCGTTTGATGGATATCGGTTGCTACCGTGGATTCCGCCATCGCCGTGGGTTGCCCATGCGCGGCCAGCGCACTCGCACGAATGCACGTACCCGCAAAGGCCCGCGTAAGGCTGCTGCGTCATTGAAGAAATAACAGGGATTGAGAAACCACCATGGCAAAAGCTCCCGCCAATAATGCTGCGCAACGCGTCCGCAAAAAAGTCCGCAAGAATGTTGCTGACGGTATTGCCCACGTGCATGCATCGTTCAACAACACTATCATCACGATTACCGATCGCCAAGGAAATGCCTTGTCTTGGGCTTCGTCCGGTGGTCAAGGATTCAAGGGCTCACGCAAGTCCACTCCGTTTGCTGCGCAAGTAGCGTCCGAAGTGGCTGGTCGCGCCGCTCTTGACCAAGGCATCAAGAATCTTGATGTGGAAATCAAAGGTCCGGGCCCAGGCCGTGAATCTTCGGTGCGAGCTTTGGCTGCATTGGGTATCCGCATCAATATGATTGCTGATGTGACGCCAGTCCCTCATAACGGCTGCCGCCCTCAAAAGCGTCGTCGTATTTAATTCTCAACAAGCCCACCGCCAGCAGCAATCGCTGTTGGCTCACACGCCTTTGGCGTGGAAGATGACATAAAAGGAAGATCAAGTGGCACGCTATCTCGGCCCCAAGGCCAAACTATCCCGCCGTGAAGGCACTGACCTGTTTCTTAAGAGCGCACGCCGCGCCATTGGAGACAAGGCAAAATTTGATTCCAAACCAGGTCAGCACGGCCGCACTTCAGGTGCCCGTACTTCTGACTACGGTCTCCAACTGCGCGAAAAACAAAAAGTAAAGCGTATGTATGGTGTGTTGGAGCGTCAATTCCGCCGCTATTTTGAAGAGGCTGATCGTCGCAAAGGCAATACCGGCGCAAACCTGTTGTTCCTGTTGGAGTCACGTTTGGACAATGTTGTCTACCGTATGGGCTTCGGTTCAACACGTGCTGAAGCACGTCAGATGGTGTCGCATAAAGCCATCACGGTCAACGGAAACTCCGTGAACATCCCGTCGTACATGGTGAAAGCGGGTGACGTGGTCTGCGTGCGTGAAAAGTCCAAAAAGCAAAACCGCGTGGTTGAGGCACTTCAGCTTGCTCAGCAAGTCGGTATGCCAGCATGGGTTGAAGTCAATATTGAAAAGGCCGAAGGTACTTTCAAGGCTGTACCCGATCGGGACCAGTTTGGTGCCGACATCAATGAATCGTTGATCGTCGAGTTGTATTCACGCTAATTGCGTTTGAATTGTTGAAATCGTTCCTTGGCAGCGGGGCACTGCCGCCAAGGTGCTTCACCAGCCTTACCGACGTAACGAGTCGGGGGTATTGAGAGGAAGTCTGCATGCAAAACAGTCTGCTAAAACCCAAATCCATCAGCGTCGAACAACTCGGCACCAATCGCGCTAAGGTTGCGCTGGAGCCTTTTGAGCGCGGCTATGGCCATACGCTCGGTAACGCGTTGCGTCGCGTTCTGTTGTCTTCTATGCCAGGCTTTGCGGCGACCGAAGTCACCATTGCAGGCGTTCTACATGAGTACTCGTCGATCGATGGAGTGCAAGAAGATGTCGTCAACATTCTGCTGAATCTTAAGGGCGTGGTCTTTAAGCTGCACAATCGCGACGAAGTGACCCTGAGCCTGCGTAAAGACGCGGAAGGCGTCGTAACTGCAGCTGATATCCAAACACCGCATGATGTGGAAATTGTGAATCCAGGGCACATCATTGCCAATCTGTCGCACGGCGGCAAATTGGACATGCAGATCAAAGTTGAAAAAGGCCGTGGCTATGTGCCCGGTACCATGCGTCGCCATGCCGATGAGCCTAATAAGTCAATTGGCCGTATTGTGTTGGATGCGTCGTTCTCGCCCGTTAAGCGCGTGAGCTATACAGTCGAGAGCGCCCGCGTTGAGCAGCGCACAGATTTGGATAAGCTGGTTGTAGAGATCGAGACAAACGGTGCAATTTCTGCGGAAGACGCTGTACGTGCGTCTGCCAAGATTTTGGTAGAACAATTGGCGGTGTTCGCTCAGCTGGAAGGCAGTGAATTGGCCGCATTTGATGCGCCGGCTCCTCGCGGCAACACACAATTCGATCCGATCCTGTTGCGTCCAGTGGATGAGCTCGAGTTGACTGTTCGTTCTGCGAACTGTTTGAAGGCCGAGAATATTTACTACATTGGTGACCTAATCCAGCGCACCGAGAACGAATTGCTCAAGACTCCTAACTTGGGTCGTAAGTCGCTCAACGAGATCAAGGAAGTGTTGGCTTCCCGTGGATTGACACTAGGCATGAAGCTGGAAAGCTGGCCACCAGCAGCTCTGGAAAAACGCTAAATTAATTGAACCCTAACAGGGTTCTACGCAAAGGGCAGTACCTGATACGGCTGCCTATTTAAAACTCAAAGGAAATCTACCATGCGTCACGGACACGGTCTACGTAAACTCAATCGCACTAGCTCACATCGTCTTGCGATGTTGCGCAACATGATGAATTCGCTGATCGAGCACGAAGTCATCAAGACAACTGTGCCTAAGGCAAAAGAACTGCGTCGCGTGGTTGAGCCGATGATCACCTTGGCTAAGGAGGCTACTGTCGCCAATCGCCGTCTCGCGTTTGACCGTCTGCGTGATCGGGACAGCGTAACAAAACTCTTCAATGACCTGGGCCCTCGCTTTAAGGCGCGTCCTGGTGGCTACACACGCATTTTGAAAATGGGATTCCGTGTAGGTGACAACGCTCCGATGGCTTTGGTTGAATTGGTTGACCGGGCTGCAGAAGTCGAAGTAAATGCTGAAAAAGCAGCAGAGTAAGCTATAATACAAGTCTACCGCGAGATGGAGCAGCTTGGTAGCTCGTTGGGCTCATAACCCAAAGGTCGGAGGTTCAAATCCTTCTCTCGCAACCAATAAAGACGTGGTATTCCACGACAGTAAAGGCTCACCTCGGTGAGCCTTTTTTGTTTTGTGACGAGGTTTGTGACGAGGTCTGTGTCGTCACAGAAAATGAATCGAACTGATGAGACCATTGGGTATGTGACCAACTTGTGTCTATTTCCTCATCAATCAGAGTCGATCGCACCAATGTGCAATGTAAACCAAACCCATGTTGCATACCGATCGGGCAAAGCTATTCGGCCCAATCCCCATGAGGGCTTGAATGGACTCTAATCAAGTTGTTCACAGAGATCTCCACAGAATTTGTGGACTACCATTGCAGGTGAAAAGCCAACCGACATGAGTGTCCGCTAGAAGGCACCGAGTCCTTCTTGAGGTTTAGTGCTTCGTTGTCACACTATTCGCATTGCGCTGCCGTGCCTCCTATCCTTAATAGCTCAGCCAAGATGGTTTCGTCAACGCAGTCACACCAAATGCGCTTCGAAGTGCGAGTTTCTAGATCGTCTGGGTCCATGCGGTAATCTCCGTCCGCATCACTCTAGAATGTTTAAAAGGCCTAGCTGGTTCTAGATATGGGAGACAATAAGTATGAGGGAGCGCGAGCGTCAATATCAGTTGTGCCGCATGGAGCTTGTCAACGCGGGCACAAATCAGCATGCCCCCAGTGGGCGTATTACTGCAATCGATCCGCGTGGCGGCGCAGCCGTCCTTGGGGACAACGGGGTCGGGAAGACTACCACGTTGCGAATCTTGCCGCTGTTCTTCGGCCATCTTCCTAGCCAAATCGTGTCTACGGGACAAGGGCAAGAGCCGATGGTTCGATTCATCCTGCCAACAAGTGCGAGCGCTATTGCCTTCGAGTATCAACGTGGGTCAGAAAGCGAAGATGACATGCGTTTGGCGGTGATTCGCCGTCGGGCTGACGATCCGGACGTACCGTTTTATCGTTTGTATCGCTGTGGATTCCGCAAAGAGCTTTTTGTGAATGCGGGACGCTTTCTTGATGATGAGGAAACACAGCTCAAAGCTTCCAGCCTCGGAATTCAGGCTACCGGCAAGCTCACGACAGCTGAGTACCGATCTGTCATTCTGCGTACGCCGGCCACCTCCAAGGAGAAAGAGCGTCTGCGAAGGCATAGCTTGGAATGGTCATTTGGCCCTAGGGCGCTCGACAACCTGGATCGGCTCGTGGCCGCCATGGTCAAGAAGCACATTAACTTCGCTGACATCGTGCAGGTCGCGGTAGGTCTTGTTCAGCAAGATTTGGGGCACGGTGTTGATTCCAGAGGCAAACTGAGCCAGATTCCAATCGAATATTGAGCCACTCGATTTAAAGGTATTTTTGGCTAGTCGATTGTGGATAAGTCTACATCCTGTGCGTTTCCCTTCGGTGTTTTTGG
>JACCDN010037532.1_pt1 | contig 106350 bp, 110 predicted proteins | sample 7441691 | NCBI WGS metagenome assembly JACCDN01 (sample SAMN15323439, study PRJNA562643) | freshwater metagenome | isolation source: river surface water | place: USA:Blue River Watershed | collected 2017-08-16 | reverse complement strand
ACAGGCATTATGGGTAATTGCCCTGGCAATTTAGATAATCAATTAATCCAAGCGATTAGTCTTTTAAGAGTGCAAAGAATTGCATCAAGTTCTGTTGGGATAACTGTAGCTGCATTATTAGGTGAAAAAAACTCAAAGAATGCAAAGCAAAATTGGAATGACATTAAAGCCTTCATTAATTCAGGACAAAAGAACTCAAATAATCAAAACACTGTGTACTTGTCGTTTGTTAATAACTTATCTTTTTATCCTGCTAATAAGAATAAAATATGTATTCGCTTGCATGGTGTAAGGGTAAATGGTTCTTTAGACGGTCTTATAACAGCTAAAGAATTATTAACTGAAGTTGTTAAGAGGCTTGAGTAATAAGCTCAATTCCAGAAAAGTGCAATTGCATCTTTAAAGGTAAGATAACCAAAAATAACTAGCATTAAAGCCCAGCTTACATAAGCGATCCCTGCTCGAACTACTTCGGGCAGCGGACGCCTAATGATTGCCTCAATGGTGTATAAAAGTCCTTGGCCGCCATCCAAAATGGGCAGTGGCAGAACGTTTAACACTGCAAGCGATACGCTGATAAAAGCTAAGAATAATAAGAAGAAACTGACGCCTTGGCCTGCGCTTCCTACTGTCATAGAGATCATCATCAGCGGGCCAGCAAAGTTTTCAGCAGAACGCTTCTTAAAAGCACCAGTAAGATTTTTTACCATTGAACCGCAAAATTGCTTAACAAGTATGGCCGCTTGCACAAAGCCTTGAGTCCAAGAAACGGGCGCAAGGGGAGCAAAATTAAACTGTACGCCTAAGTTGCCTACTTCTTTATTTTTTACGGTTTTAGAACCGACAGTCAGATCGATTGTTTGTATTTGGCCATCACGTAAAATTTCAAGCGTAGCTGGCTTATTTGGTAGAGCCTGCAGTGATGCTGATAAAGCTATAAAATCTTCTTCTACGGGTGTGCCATTGATGCTTAAGATAGTATCTTTAGCCATAAGGCCGGCGGTTTCAGCTGCTGAGTTTGGAAGTACTTTTTCTATGCTGTACCGTGTATTTTGTACTAAAAATGGGTTTGATGGAATGCCGGTAACTGATAGTCCATAGAGAACGACATAAGCAAAAATTAAATTATAAAAAATACCGCCACCAACGATACCCATTTGCTGCCAATATGGCTTACGATGAATTGATGCAGAAGAAGGGATATGTTCACTTTGGCCAGCTTCGGCTTCAACATACCCACCCATAGGGATAAGTGAGAGCTTAAAAATGGTTGAACCAATCTTCCTTTTGAATATTTGTGGGCCAAAACCGATTGAGAACGAATGGACGTGGACGCCAAAAAGCTTACAAAAGGTAAAATGTCCAAATTCATGAAAAGCAATAACAAAACCTAATCCAAAAAGGCCGGCAACAAGAGTAGGGAGTGTTTGAATAATCCAATGAATAAGCGAAGAAATAGCCATATGATCTTTCTTTTTTAGAATATAATTTAAGATATAAGCTTAATATTTAGCAAAATAACTTACCTATGGTATCAGCGTTTAAGCCTGTCGTCTATCGATAATGCCCTTGTAGATTGACTAAAGATGGGGTGAATTGGGGATTGTTACGTAAGAATGTGCTTGTTTCCCCTTGAAAAATTTTTAAAAAACTATAGACTTTCGATCAACCTTTGTACTGATCCCGTGTAAAAAATACCACTTCTTTATTCGGCTAATAGGAAGCATTTCAGGACGATTCAGTTGAGGTTTTAAGCTTGTAACTATGACAAATAACCGTATTTCTAACATAATAGGATACTATGCCTACGATTAATCAATTATGCCGTAATGGACGCGAAAAAGTCCTTTATAAAACAAAAAGCGCAGCACTTAAAAAGTGTCCTCAATTGCGCGGTGTGTGTACTCGTGTATTCACCACTACTCCTAAAAAACCTAACTCGGCGCTTCGAAAAGTAGCTCGTGTTAAGCTTTCAAACGGTATTGAAGTCACTGCATATATTCCTGGTGAAGGTCATAACTTGCAAGAACACTCTGTAGTGCTTGTACGTGGTGGTAGAGTAAAAGATTTACCTGGTGTTAAGTTTCACATCGTTCGCGGTGCTCTTGACGCAGCAGGCGTGAAAGACAGAAAGCAATCTCGCTCTAAATATGGTGCTAAACGTCCTAAAAAGAGCTAACGAGTTTAAAGGTTAAAAATTATGCCAAGAAGAAAATCAATTAATTTAAAGCGTGATATCGGAGTCGATCTTAGATTTGGTTCTGAGTTGGTTCAAAAGTTTACCAACGTTATTATGCGTGGTGGTAAAAAGAATGTTGCTCGTACTATTGTGTACGATGCAATCGATATTATTATGAAGAAAAACAATGGCGACCAAGATAAGGCGCTTAAGTTTTTTTATGAAGCTTTTGACAATGTAATTCCAACGGTTGAAGTTCGTGCTCGCCGTGTTGGTGGTAGTGTGTATCAAATTCCTGCTGAAGTTCGCCCTGATCGTGCGCGTGCATTAGGTATGCGTTGGGTTATCGAAGCTGCTTCAAAGCGCTCTGATAAAACTATGGGTCAACGTCTTGCACAAGAACTAGTAGAAGCTCACGAAGGTCGTGGCGCTGCAGTTAAGAAAAAAGCAGATGTGCATCGTATGGCTGAAGCAAACCGTGCATTCTCGCACTACGCATGGTAAAGGGGTAGGTAACAATGGCTGCTGATTTACGTAAATGTAGAAATATAGGTATTGCTGCGCATATTGATGCGGGTAAAACCACCGTTACTGAACGTATTTTGTTCTACACTGGTATGACTCACAAGATTGGTGAAGTGCATGCTGGTGAGGCTATTATGGATTGGATGGAGCAAGAGCGTGAGCGAGGCATTACCATTCAATCTGCAGCAACTACATGCTTCTGGAAAGATTATAAAATCAACATTATTGATACACCTGGTCACGTTGATTTTACTATTGAAGTAGGTCGTTCACTCCGTGTCCTTGATGGCATGGTTTCTGTTTTCTGTGGTGTTGCTGGTGTGCAGCCACAATCTGAAACAGTTTGGAGACAGGCAACACGTTATCGTGTTCCGTCTATTATTTTTGTAAATAAAATGGATCGTATTGGCGCAGACTTCTTTAAAGTTGTTAAAGACATTAACGAACGTCTTCGTGGTAATGCGCTTGCTATGCAAATTCCTATTGGTTCATCTGAATCGTACAGAGGTATCATCGATGTTTTAACAAACAAGATGGCTATTTTTGATGAAAACGATAAAGGAACAGCAATAGTTTGGCAGGATGTTCCTGCTGAATATGCAGACCAAGTTGCAGATTTAAAAGAAAAAATTGTTAGTCGTGCATGTGATTTTGATGATGCGTTGGCTGAAAAGTATTTAGAGGGTCAAGAGCTTTCTATTACTGAAATCAAACTTGCATTGCGTGCTGGTGTGTTAAAACGTCAAGTGTTCCCAGCATTCTGCGGATCTGCTTTTAAAAATAAAGGCGTTCAGCCGATGCTTGATGCGGTGCTTGATTATCTTCCTTCACCATTGGATGTTCCAGCGGTAGTAGGGCTTGAAGCGCGTACTGATAAAGAAGTGGTTTGTCCTTGTGATCCAAAAGCGCCTTTTGCGGGTTTAGCTTTTAAGATTATGACAGACCCTTTTGTTGGAGCTTTAACGTTCGTACGTATTTATTCTGGGGAAGTTGCTTCAGGTTCATATGTAAGAAACACAAGTACTGGTTCAAAAGAACGTGTAAGTCGTCTTGTTCGTATGTTTGCTAACAAACGTGAAGAAATTGCTGATGCAAGCGCAGGCGATATCGTGGCATTTGTAGGTCTTAAAGATGTTAAGACTGGTGATACTTTAGCTGACGAAAAATTTGACGTTGTATTAGAACAAATTGACGTTCCAGTAGCGGTTATCTCTTCATCTGTTGAGCCGAAAAACAAAGCTGACTATGAAAAGATGATCATTGCATTAAGAAAAATGACACAAGAAGATCCTTCATTCCGTTTGTCTTATAATGAAGAAACAGGACAAACAGTGATCGCGGGTATGGGTGAGTTACACTTGGAAATTCAAGTTGATCGTCTTAAACGTGAGCACAAAGTTGAAGTACAACCTGGTCAATTACAAGTTGCTTATAAAGAAACTATTCAAAAGCCAATTGAGAGCGAAGGCAAGTACATTAAGCAATCTGGTGGTCGTGGTCAATATGGTCACGTATGGCTTAAACTTGAGCCTCTTGAACGTGGTAAAGGTTTTGTTTTTGAAAATAAAGTTGTTGGCGGTACTATTCCTCGTGAATATATTCCAGCAATTGAAAAAGGTCTTGAAGAAGCAATTACCAGTGGTGCACTTGGTGGCTACCCGGTAGTTGATATGAAAGTTTCTGTATTTGATGGTTCTTATCATGACGTTGACTCTTCAGAAGTTGCTTTTAAGGTTGCAGCTTCTATGGCATTGCGTGATGGTATGAAAAAAGCTTCAGCAGTATTGCTCGAGCCGATCATGAATGTAGAAGTAGAGACGCCAGATGAGTATATGGGTGACGTAATGGGAGATTTAAACTCTCGTCGTGGCCGTATCCTTGGTATGGAAGAAAAAGCTGGTGTTCAGGTGATTCGCGCAGAAGTTCCTCTAAAAGAGATGCTGGGGGGCTATGCAACAACACTTCGTTCTTTATCAAAAGGACGCGCGAGTTATTCGATGGAATTCGGATGCTACCGTGAAATGCCAAGAAATATTGAAGAAGAAGTTTTAGGTAAGAAATAACAAACAAAGCACTTTTAGGAGTTACGATGGCAAGAGATGTCTTTCAGCGTAAAAAACTGCACGTAAATATTGGTACTATCGGTCACGTTGATCATGGTAAGACCACATTAACTGCAGCAATCACCAAAGTTTTGGCTGGTGAAGGTAAAGCAACATTCAAAGCGTTTGATGAAATTGATAACGCGCCAGAAGAAAAAGCACGTGGTATTACTATTTCAACCTCACATGTTGAGTATGAAACAGATAAGCGTCACTATGCACACGTTGACTGTCCTGGTCACGCTGACTACGTAAAAAACATGATCACTGGTGCTGCTCAAATGGACGGCGCGATCTTGGTAGTATCAGCAGCAGACGGCCCTATGCCTCAAACTCGTGAACATATTCTTCTTGCTCATAACATCGGTGTTCCGGCATTGGTTGTTTTCTTGAACAAGGCAGATATGGTTGACGATGTTGAAATGATCGACATGGTTGAAGAAGAAATTCGTGACTTGTTAACTAAGTACGATTTCCCTGGAGCAACACTTCCTGTTATTCGTGGTTCTGCATTGCGTGCGCTTGAAGGCGATGCAAAGTGGGCTGCAACGATTAAGGATTTGATGAACGCAGTTGATGCGAGCATTCCAGACCCTGTACGTGACATTGATAAACCATTCTTGATGCCTGTTGAAGGTGTATTTACTATTTCAGGTCGTGGTACAGTTGCTACTGGCCGTATTGAACGTGGTAAAATTAAAGTTGGTGAAGATGTTGAAGTTGTTGGTCTTGGTAAGTCTATGAAGACAACAGTAACTGGCGTTGAAATGTTCCGTAAGATTCTTGACGATGGTCAAGCTGGTGACAACGTTGGTCTTCTTCTTCGTGGTATTAAGAAGGAAGATATTGAACGTGGTATGGTTCTTTCAAAACCGGGTTCAATTACTCCTCACCAAAAATTCAAAGCTCAAGTATACGTATTGACTAAAGAAGAAGGTGGCCGTCATAGTCCGTTCTTCTCTGGTTACCGTCCTCAGTTCTATTTTAGAACGACAGACGTTACTGGTGTAGTTACGCTTCCTGCAGGTCGCGAAATGGTTATGCCTGGCGATCACGTAGAAATAGAAGTTGAGTTGATCACTACTATTGCAATGGAAAAAGATCTACGTTTCGCTATCCGTGAAGGTGGTAGAACTGTTGGATCAGGTGTTGTTACGGAAATTATCAAGTAATTAGGCTTAGCTGATGAAAAAGACAAAAATTCGTCTAACATTAAAATCATATGATCATCAGTTACTTGATAAGGCAGTGAAAACTATTTGCCTAACGGCAAAAAGAACTGGGGCACAGATCGTAGGACCTGTGCCTATGCCTAACAAGAACAGATGTTTTACGGTGTTACGTTCTCCTCATATTGACAAGAAATCTCGCGAACAATTTGAGTTGACAACACACCGTCGTGTTTTAGATATCGTTTCTCCCTCAGACCAGACAATGGATGCTTTAATGAAATTAAGTATCTCATCTGGTGTTGATGTTGAAATTAAATAACGTTAATAAGGAAGGCTCTTCATGGTAAATGGTTTTTGGGCAAGAAAAGTTGGTATGACTCAACTTTTCTCCGGAGATCGAGTTGTTCCCGTTACGCTTGTTGATGCATCCTCATGGTGCGTAGTCGGTCACAAAACAAAAGAACGTGACGGCTATGAGGCAATTCAAGTAGGTTGCCCACGCAAGCGTTATCAAGGTGAAACCTTCTCTTCTTCATGGTTGCAAGACAAGAAGAAATATTTTTTGTTTGTACGGGAAATTTTTACAAAACAACCGTCGACTGAACTTGAAGTAGGGACAGGAATCAACTTTTCAAATTATTTCTCCGAGGGGGAAAAAGTTGATGTCACGGGGATTTCGATCGGACGTGGATTTGCAGGTGTTGTAAAAAAACACAACTACGCAGGTGGTGCAGCAAGTCACGGTAGTAAACAAGGTAGACGTCCAGGTTCTAACGGTGGTTTAAGAACAAGCGGTAAGGTTATTAAAGGCAAAGGTATGCCAGGCCATTTAGGCGCTGAGCGTAAGACTATGCAAAATCTTGACGTAGTAAGAATTCTTCCAGAAGAAAATATGGTAGCAGTTAAAGGTTCATTTGCTGGTAAAGCAGGTTCCTTAGTGTTTATTCGTAAGGGTCGGGTCAACGCATGAGTACACAGAAAAAAACAATACATGCTCAAAAAGAGCATAATGCTTTACTAGTAAAAGAAGCATTAACTCTTGAAGTATTAGGCTTACCTTCTTTGGAAGATCGTCCTATAGTTCATCAAAATTTTGCGCTTGTTGTAAGAACGTTGTTACAGAATGCTCGTCAGGGTACTGTAGCATGTAAAAACCGTTCTCAAGTATCAGGTTCTAACAAGAAACCTTGGAAACAAAAAGGTACAGGACGTGCGCGTGCTGGTGCTGTTACTTCTCCTTTGTGGAGAGGTGGGGGGATCATTTTTGGACCTCAAGCCAGAACTCGTATGCTTCGCGTTACTAAATCAGTTCGTCAATTAGCAGCACAAGATTTGGTTCGTCGCGCTATCAGCCTCGACCGTCTTTTTGTTGTTGATTGGACATTATCAAGCGAAACGCCAAAGACAAAATTGGTACATAAAATGTTAGCTGATATTGGTCTTGAAAATACAATGGTCAATGTGTTTGTACCATTTGAAGATAAAAAAACAGTAGCATCATTGGTCAATATTCCATGGGTGCGTGTAGTCTATTTTGACTCTGCCAATGCCTATGTTCTTGCTGATGCCCAACATTGGGTTGTCTTGAAAAGAGACATTGATGCATTTAAGAAAATGGTGGCACAATGGAATTAACGATTTACGATATTATCAAGGGTCCTGTCGTTACAGACAAGGCTTATAAAGCTAATAGCAAGTTGCAACAACTTGTTATCAGTGTTCATATGGCATCTAATAAACCATTGGTTAAAGAAGCTCTTGAAAAACTTTTCAATGTTAAAGTTGATAAAGTTCGCATCTTAATAAGAAAACCGAAAAACCGCATGCATAAGCGTCAAGTAGTTAAGGGTAGTTTCCAAAAGAAAGCTATCGTTACTCTTAAAGAAGGGTATTCACTTGATATGTTTGGCCAAGCTGAAGTGCGCACTGAGAACAAGCAGGGAGGTCAGTAATAATGGCTATTGTAACAAGAAAACCAAGAACTCCTTCCTTACGTTTTCAAACATTTCTTTCATCAGATGATATTACTACAACAACTCCCGAAAAGAGTTTAGTAGTCGGTCTTAAAAAACAAGGTGGCCGTAACACCTACGGACGTATTACAGTACGTCATCGTGGTGGTGGTGCGGAACGTCTTTACCGTATCATCGACTTTAGAAGAAGTGTTCGCGGTGTAGAAGGTACAGTAACTACTATTGAATATGATCCAAACCGTAACGTACGTATCGGTTTAGTAGTGTATAAGAATGGCGTTAAGCGTTATATTCTTATGCCTCAAAACGTTACTGTTGGTAGTAAAGTTTATGCAGGTCCCGATGCAGATGCTCGTCCTGGTAATGCTATGCCATTAAGAAAAGTACCTGTTGGTTTCATGGTTCATAATATTGAAATGCATCCAGGTCGTGGTGGTGTACTTGCGCGTAGTGCAGGAACATCGGCACAACTTATGGGTAAAACTGAAGACTACGCAACATTGCGTATGCCTTCTAGTGAAGTTCGTATGATCCATTTAGATTGTTGGGCAACTATCGGCGAACTTGGCAATGCTGACTACAAGAATATTTCTTGGGGTAAAGCAGGTCGTACAAGACATCTTGGTTTCAGACCGTCAGTTCGTGGTATGGCTATGAACCCTATCGATCACCCTCATGGTGGTGGTGAAGGCCGTTCAAAGTCTGGTTCTCATCCACAGTCTCCATGGGGCAAGGGATGCAAGGGTACTCGTACTCGTACGAGAAAGAATGCATTAATTGTGCGTCGTAGAAAATCTGGTAAACATAGTTAATTAAGCTCATAGGCTTAAGATAAAGAGTAACGTTATGAGTCGATCAACGAAAAAAGGTCCTTTTGTAGAAGTTTCGCTTTTAGAAAAAGTGAGACGCGCAAAAGCTGACCAAAAAGGTGGCCCTATTAAAACATGGTCACGAAAAAGTGTGGTGATTCCTGAGTTTGTAGGGCATACGTTTGAAGTGCACAACGGTAAGAAATTTGTAGCAGTTTTTGTTACAGAAAATATGGTTGGACATTATCTCGGTGAATTCTCTCCTACTCGTACGTTTAGACTACATAGTGGTCAACGTAAAGCTGGTGTTGCTGCAAAAGGCTGATTACGGTAGAATATAGAGAGATATAGAAAGAACTAGAGGTATATATGCAATTTAAAGCTCAGGCTAAACACTTACAGTTCTCGCCTTTTAAGATACGTCCGATTGTGGATCAAATTAGAGGTAAGAATGTGGCCTACGCTCTGCATTGGCTTTCATCACTTGCATTGCAAAAAGCTGTTCCTGTAGCAAAAGTTATTGCTTCAGCGGCAGCTAATGCTCAGCATAATGGTGGAATAGCTGCAGCAGATTTAGTAGTCCAAGAAATTCGTGTTGATCATGGCCGTATTTTTAAGTATTTCACGCCAGGTAGTATGGGACGTGCTTCGATTCAAAGAAGACGTTTTAGCCATATTAGTGTGGTGTTGGGATCTGTAAAACAACAACAGAAAGAGGCTTAGTGTGGGACAAAAGGTACACCCAAAAGGTTTTCGCATAAGCGGTGGATATCGCGATTGGGATGCAAAATGGTTTGCTCGTAAGGGATATGGCGATCTTCTTTTAGAAGATATGGCTATCCGTGCTTTCGTAGCAAAAGAATTGAAGCATGCTGAAATTGCTCGTGTTGAAATTGAAAAAGCTGGCGATCTTCTTCGTGTTATTCTTCATTCAGCTCGTCCTGGCCAAATAATTGGTCGGAAGGGTCAAGAGATTGATACGTTGCGCAAGCAATTAGCAAAAATCACTAAGAGAACATCTGTTGATGTTTCAGTTCAAGAAGTTAAACATCCTGAACTTGATGCGACATTGGTTGCTCAAAGTATTGCTGATCAATTAGAACGTCGTGGTAGTTACAAAAAAGCTATGAAGCGTGCAGCTTCAACAGCATTAAGAGTTGGTGCTACAGGGGTAAAAATCTGTTGTTCTGGACGTCTTAATGGTGCAGAAATTGCTCGTTCTGAATGGTTACGTGTTGGTTCTATTCCTCTTCACACCTTGCGTGCTGATGTTGATTACGGCTTTGCAGAAGCATTAACAACATTTGGTAAACTAGGGATTAAAGTGTGGATTGGTCGTGGCGAATACCAAATCGCATAACAAGAGGGGAATATTATGACTATGATGCCTAAAAAAACAAAATATAGAAAACTGCAACGTGGTACAATGAAAGGCCGCTCAAAGGGATGTCGCACGGTTGCTTTTGGAGAATTTGGTCTCCAAGCACTTACGCCTGCGTGGATTTCTGCGCAACAAATTGAGGCGTTACGTGTGACGCTATCACGTACATTAAAAAAAGAAGGAAAATTCTTTTTAAGAATGTTTCCAGACCGTCCAGTTACCAAGAAACCTGCCGAAACTCGTATGGGTAAAGGTAAAGGGAATCCTGAATTCTGGGCAGCCGTTGTTAAACGTGGTCGTATAATGTGCGAAGTTAGTGGCATTTCTGAACAGCGTGCTCGCGAGCTTATGAAAGTGGTAACATCAAAATTACCTATCAAAACTCGTTTTGTGACAAAACAAGAAACTCTTATGGAGGAAGCAAATGAACAGAGTTGCTGAGGAATTGCGTACGCTAACTATTGAAGAATTGAATCAGAAAATTGATGAAATGAGACGTGAATTATTTAGCTTAAAACTAAATACAGCAACTTCTCATGTGAAAAATTTTTCACAGTTTAAAAAATTACGCCGTGGCATTGCATGCGGTTTAACTTTGAAAACAGAAAAAACACGCATTGAATTTCTAAAACTGATATTTGATGCACTAAATGCTGGAAACGAGCAAGCTCATGAGTAAAATAAAAAAAGAACACACAACTATGCCTAAGACTACTTGGGTTGGAGAAGTGGTATCGGATAAGATGCACAAGACTGTTGTGGTAAGTGTGGTGCGCGTATATAAGCATCCACTATTCGGAAAAGTTTTAAAAGCAGTCAAAAAATATAAAGTGCACGATCCGCTTACCCAGGCAAAAGTGGGTGATATTGTTGAATTTTTTGAAGGCAAGCCTGTCTCAAAAAGCAAATTCATGTATCTCTCTAAAGTTGTTAAGAAGGCAGACTCAGAGCTCTCTGCTAAAAGCATTGAGGAGCAAGTATGATACAAAAGCAATCCTATTTAGTAGTAGCAGACAATTCTGGTGCTAAGTGGATACAATGTATTCATGTTTCCGGTGGTACTCTTAAGCGTTATGCTTATTTGGGTGACATCATTCGCTGCGCTGTAAAAAGCGTAACGCCAGGTGGCCTTGTAAAAAAGGGCGACGTGGTAACAGCAGTTATCGTGCGTACAAAGAAAGAATTTAGACGAGAAGATGGTACATACATTCGTTTTGGTGAAAACGCTGCAGTCATTATTAAAGATGGCGAGCTTTTAGCATCTCGTGTGTTCGGTCCAATTGCTCGTGAACTTCGTCCAAGAAATGGCTATAAGGGTTACCCTAAGCTTGTTTCTTTGGCTCCAGAAGTTTTGTAGTGGGGAATAAATAATGCTACGCATAAAGAAAAATGACACAGTAAAAGTAATCTCTGGAAAGCATAAGGGTAAAGAAGGTCAAGTAATTGAACTGTCTCCTAAGAAAGAGAAAATCAGAGTAAAAGGCGTTGCTATTGTGACTCGTCACTTAAAGCCGCGTCAACAAGGTCAGCCTGGTACTATTAAAAAAGAAGAATCATATATTCTTCTTTGTAAAGTTATGCCTGTTTGTCCTGCATGTAAAAAGCCGTGCCGTGTAGGCGTTAAAGAGCTTTCTGACGGTAGCCGTGCTCGTGTATGTAAACGTTGTCAAGAGACATGGTAAGGGACTAAATTATGGCAAAAACTAGATTACAAGAACAGTATCAAACTACCATACGAGCTGATCTTCAAAAGAGCTTAGGTCTTTCTAATATTATGGAAGTTCCTGCTCTTTCAAAGATTGTGATAAACGTTGGTGTTAAAGAAGCTGTAGGCGATAGCCGTGCTCTTCAACACGTTACTAAAGTTATCCGTCAGCTTGCAGGTCAAAATCCTGTTATTACTAAAGCAAAAAAATCAATTGCTGGTTTTAAAATTCGTGAAGGCATGCAACTTGGCGTTGCAGTGACTTTACGTCGTGACAGAATGTACGAATTTTTGGATCGTTTAATTAATATTGCGCTACCAAACGTTCGTGATTTTAGAGGGGTAAGTCCAAAATTAGATAGACGTGGTAATTACAACCTCGGTATCAAAGAATGGTCTATCTTTCCAGAAGCAACAATGACTGCAAGTGAAAAAGTACATGGTCTTAATATCACCATTTGTACAACAGCAAAGAATGATGCAGATGCATACGCATTGTTGAAAAGCTTTAATATGCCTTTTAGAACTCAAGATAAGAAATAGGTAGCACATGGCAAAAAAGTCTATGATCGTTAAAAACGAAAAAAGAAAAGTTCTTGTGCAGCGTTATGCTAGTCAAAGAGCAGCGCTTAAAGATGTCGTGAAAGATGTTTCACGTTCTTTGCAAGAGCGTTTAGAAGCACAGGCAGAGCTTGCAGCTTTACCTCGTAATTCTAGTGCTGTTCGTGTGCGTAATCGTTGTGCATTGACTGGTAGAGCACGCGGCTATTTTAGAATGTTTAAGATTTCTCGTATTATGCTTAGAAAGTTGGCCCTTGATGGTCTTCTTCCGGGTGTAAAGAAAACGAGCTGGTAAGGTAGAGGTATACTATGTCTATTGACTCAATAGGAAATTTCCTAACTAGAATCAGAAACGCTCTTATGGCATCAAAACCATTTGTTGAAGTTTCTCATTCAAACATGAATGAACAGATAGCTCTTTTGTTAAAGCAAGAAGGCTTTATTAAAGATGTGCAAGTAATTGATAATCAAGATGCATTCAAGACATTAAAAGTTGTGTTGAAGTATGTTGATGGCGAATCTGTTATTCATGAAATTACTCGTATTAGTAAACCAAGCCGTCGCGTCTATGCTAAAGTGAAAAATATTAAGCCGGTCATTGGTGGCCTTGGTCTTTCTATTCTTTCAACAAGCAAAGGTTTGATGACGGATAAACAAGCAAAAGAATCAACTTCACGCTTAGGCGGCGAAGTTATCTGCAAAGTTTGGTAAGGGTACATCTATGTCAAAAATTGGAAGAATGCCTATCAACTGCGCGGGTGTTAAAGTCGAAGTTAAAGGCCATGACGTACATTTTTCTGGTAAGTTTCTTACCGGTGTCTATACCGTTCCTGCACCTTTAACAGTTGAATTTAAAGAAGAAAAATTATTTGTTAAATCACCTGACATGACTCGTAAGACGAAATGTATTTGGGGATTACACAGAGCGCTTTTGGCTTCAAGAATTAGTGGTTCACAAAAACCATTTGAGCGTCAAGTGCAAATTATTGGTCTTGGTTTTAAAGCCATACCAAAAGGCAACATGGTAGAATTTTCTTTGGGATACAGCCACAAAATTAATTTTGAGCTGCCTCAAGGAGTTGCTATTGAAGTTGATAAGACTGGTCAAAATATAACTCTTAAGTCATCTGATAAAGAACTTTTGGGTCAAGTATGTGGGCAGTTTAGACTTCTTAGACCTGTGGAACCTTACAAAGGTACCGGTGTAAAAGTTGATACTGATGTTGTTATTCGCAAAGCAGGTAAAACTAAGGCCGGGTCTTAATAACGGTACATAAGAGGATTTAAAACTATGTCATTACAAAGTAAAATTTCAAAAAGTAAAGTAAGACGTGCTTTACATGTACGTAGTCGTATCAAAAGAGATTCAGTGTTACCACGTATTTCTATTTTTAGAAGTGCAGATCACATGTATGCTCAATTGATTGATGACGTACAGCAAAAAACGTTGGCAAGTTGTTCTACACTAGAGCTTAAGCAATTGACTGGTACAAAAAAAGAAAAAGCTCATGCAGTAGGTAAAGAACTTGCAAAAAGAATTATCGAACAAGGTATTACAAAGGCATGTTTTGATAGAGGTAGATTCCTTTATCATGGACGTGTACGTGCTTTGGCTGAAGGTGCTCGTGAAGCCGGGCTTCAGATTTAAGCTTAAGGAATGATAATGACTGAACATAGAAAAAAAGAAGACGCTACGCACGGTGGTAAAGAACAATCAAATATGGTTGATCAAGTTATCTGCGTACGTCGTGTAACAAAAGTAACTAAAGGCGGAAAGCGATTCTCGTTTTCAGCATTAGTGGTTTCAGGTGATCAAAATGGTCGTATCGGTCTTGCTTCAGGCAAAAGCCGAGAAGTAGCTTCAGCAATTGCAAAAGCTACTAATAGAGCACGTAAAAAACTTATAGAAATTCCTTTGCGCGGTGCTACGATTGCCTACGATGTGTTAGGTAAGCATGGTTCAAGCAAAGTATTTATGAGATCTGCATCTAAAGGTACCGGTGTTATTGCTGGTGGTGCTGTTCGTTCTGTTATGGAAGCAGCAGGCATTAAAGATGTTTTATCTAAGTCTATGGGCTCTGGAAATCGTACGAACGTTGTGAAAGCGGCTTTTAACGCTCTAGCTCAACTTCGTTCTTTGCAACAAGTTGCTCGTATGCGTGGAAAAACTCCTGAGCAAGTCATGAAAGGTAGTCATAATGGAAATGCTTAATACGCGAGTTGGTCTTACCAAAAAAAGAAAACGTATTGGTCGTGGCGGTAGCCGCGGTGGTACATCTGGTAAGGGCCACAAGGGTCAAAAAGCTCGTTCAGGCGGAGCAAAAAAAGTAAAAGCTTCTTTTGAAGGCGGACAAATGCCATTGCATCGTCGTTTGCCAAAGCGTGGTTTTAACAATAAGCGCTTTAAAATAGACTTTACTTTAGTGACTCTTGATCAATTACAAGAATTTTTCAATGAAGGTGATCAGATAACCAAAGCAGTATTGGCACATAAGGGTATAGCTAAAAAAGGTTCACTCGTTAAAGTGCTTGCTAATGGTTCTTTGTCAAAAAAACTTCATATTACTGTTGATGCGTATAGCGCGAAAGCAATTGAACTAATTGCTGCGTGTGGTGGTGAGGCGCATACTTTGTAAAAAGGCGTAAAAGTGATAATTTTTCGAAACTTTCGTAACATTTTTCGCGTTCCTGAGCTTTCAAAAAAGATATTATTCACGTTAGGTGTTTTAATAGTCTATCGCTTAGGTACTTATATTCCTGTTATTGGCGTTGATATTAATCGTTTGCATGATTTCATGCAGCAGGCGAGTAAATTGAGCGGCGTATTATCATACTTAGATATTTTCTCAGGTGGTAGTCTTGCTCAGTGTACGTTGTTTGCATTAGGGATTATGCCGTATATTACTGCTTCTATTATGATGCAAATTTTGGGCTTTACATTGCCTGAATTTGAACGTCTTTTAAAAGAGGGTGAATATGGCAGAAGGGTGATTAATCAATATACCCGTTATGTCGCTCTTGGTTTAAGCGTTATGTACAGTTCGCTGTACGCAGCCGGTCTTGAGTCGTACGGGCTTGTGATTGATCCGGGTTGGATGTTTCGACTGATATTCATTTTATCGCTTTCTGTAGGTTGCATGGTGGTCATGTGGCTAGGTGAGCAGATATCATTGTTTGGTATCGGTAACGGAAGTTCCATGATCATCTTTGCGGGTATTGTTGGACGTTTTCCTGACTATGTACTACGCACAATGCATGCAGTGCAAACAGGTACTCTAGATATTATTATTGCGTTTCTTATTTGGGCGTTCTTTATAGCAATAACATGCTGTATTGTTTTCTTAGAAAGAGGTGATCGTAAAATACCGGTACAGTATGCGCGTCGTGTTGTGGGTAACAGAGTATATGGCGGACAAAGTTCATATATTCCGTTTAAGATTAATAATGCAAGCGTCATGCCAGTGATTTTTGCAAGTACTATTCTTAACGTACCTATAGGTCTTATTGGTATGCTTGCAAAGAAGGCGAAATTTTTTGCTATGTTGTCAGATAAACTTGTGTATACAGGGCTTATCTACAACGTATTACAATTTATTTTGATCGTGTTCTTTTACTTCTTTTATACAGCTATGGCATTTAATCCTTCAGATTTAGCAGACCAAATTAAAAAAAGTGGCGGCTTTGTTCCTGGGGTTAGACCTGGTCGCAAAACAGCTGAATTTTTTGATCATATATTAACTCGTTTGGGTCTTGTAGGCGCTGTCTACTTGGGTGTTTTAGCTTCATTGCCAAACATATTAGGTGCGTTTGTTACGATGCCATTTTATTTGGGTGGTACAGCATTATTAATTGTAGTTGGTGTGGGCTTGGATACTTCTGCTCAAATCGAATCGTATTTGGTTGAACACAACTACGAAGGCTTTTTAAGTTCCGGCAGATTAAAGGCAAGAGGGGCACGTTGAGTACAGAGGGTCGACAGTTGATAGTATTTTTAGGGGCTCCTGGCTCGGGAAAAGGTTCGCTTTCTCGTATGTGTGTAGACAATCTGTCTTGGGTACAGTTGTCTACAGGCGACCTTTGCAGAAAGCATCTTGCTGAAGGTACCGCAATTGGTAAGCAGATAGATTCTGCTATGAAATTAGGTACTCTTGTTTCAGATGATGTGATTATTGATATGGTTATTGAATGGCTTGAAGAACAACAAGCGGGCGGTAAAACTATTATTTTTGATGGTTTTCCAAGAACTGTTGTGCAAGCAGAGAAGTTTTTTGAAATAGTAAGATTTCGTTTTCCGCACTTAGCAATAAGTATTATTGAACTTAAAGTACCGGATCAAGAAATTGTACAACGATTGTCATCGCGTCTTATATGCAGCAATAAAAGCTGTCAACGAGTTTATTCAAGCAGAGATGCTCGTCTTAAACCTATGGTTGATGGTGTATGTGATGTATGTGGATCAGCGTTAATACAGCGTGTTGATGATAATCCTGAAACCATTAAAAATAGACTTCAGATTTATCATAGACATGCAGGTGAACTAAAAACAGTCTGCAAAAAAGAAGGTTTTAGAGTTGAAGAAGTTAATGCGCAAGTACCGACAGCTCAGCTTTTTAATCAACTTAAGCAAGAGTATGGATCATTATGATTCCTATAAAAAATAAAGCTGCCTTTGCTAAAATGGAAATGGCAGGAAAACTTCTTGCAGAAACGATGCAGATTACTTTACAGCAGGTACAGCCGGGTGTTTCAACATTAGATATTGATGCTGTAATTACTAAGACGCTTGTGCAAAAAGGTCTTCGCTCAAGTACTATAGGTTATGGGACTTATCGTCATGCATCGTGTATTTCAGTGAATGCTGAAGTTGTGCATGGAATTCCGTCAGCAAAGAAAATTTTAAAAAATGGCGATGTAGTAAAAATTGATATTTGCGCTTCATGGAACGGGTATTGTGCGGATATGGCACGGACTGTTTTTGTAGGGATCGTACCTGAATCTGCCCATCGCCTTGTTGAGGTTGCGCAAAGCGCTCTTGATAAAGGGATAGCGAAAGCTTGTTCTGGAAATCGTTTGGGTGATATTTCCTCTTCCATTCAACAAGAAGTTGAAAAACATGGATTTGGGGTAGTGCGTGATTTTGCTGGGCATGGCATTGGTAAAAAGCTTCATGAAGAACCGGAGCTTTTAAACTATGGACGAGCAGGACAGGGACCGGTTTTAAGAGTAGGAATGGCTCTTGCTATAGAACCTATGATCACTGAAGGTGATTACGAGGTGTATGTGGCGCAAGACGGGTGGACAGTGTTGACCAAGGATAAAAGCTTGGCGGCGCATGTTGAAGATACGGTACTAATTACTGAAAATGGTCCAAAAGTGGTAACGCGTTTACCTTAAAAGTGATGGCAGGTAGAAGACATATGGAAAAAAAACAAAAAGAAGACGTAATTCGCGTTGACGGTATCGTTCAAGAAACGTTGCCTAATGCGATGTTTCGAGTAGAATTAGAGGGTGGGCATGTGGTGTTAGGGCATGTGTCCGGTAAAATGCGTATGAATTATATCAGGATTTTACCGGGCGATCGTGTGGCGTTGGAGTTGTCGCCGTATGATTTGTCTCGTGGAAGAATAGTATTGCGATACAAGAGCTAAACTAGCAAAAAGAAAGTTGCACGTATGAAAGTGAAAACATCGGTAAAAAAGATTTGTATGGACTGTCATGTGGTTAAGCGTGGTCGCGTGTTAAGAGTTATATGCAAGAAAAATCCTCGTCACAAACAACGACAAGGATAATTGGGAGTATTTATGGCACGTATAGAAGGTGTAACATTACCTTACAATAAGCGTATTGAATATGGATTGACGTATGTTTATGGCATTGGCCTTAAAACATCTCAGAACATATTGTCTAAGTTAAGTATTAATTTGGATACGCGCGTTAAAGAGCTTAGTGATGAGCAGGTTGCTGCAATTCAAAAAGAAATTTCAACTTCTTATAAAACAGAAGGTGATTTGCGTAAAGATATCATGCTTGATATCCGACGCTTGCAAGAAATCGGGTCATATCGTGGTCTGCGTCATAAGCGTGGATTGCCAGTAAGAGGCCAACGCACCAAGACAAATGCACGCACACGTAAAGGCCCAAGAAAAGCTGGAAGCACGATTGCACTCAAACGTAAAGTTACTAAGAAATAAGGTGGGGTTTTAGACTATGACATATACTCCTAAGTCAAAAAAACAGAAGAAAACGCGCGTTGAAGCTGCTGTAGCTCATGTAAAATCAACGTTTAATAATACGCTTGTATCGGTTACAACTCCGGAAGGTGACGTTTTGTTACGTTGCAGTTCAGGTAAGTTGGGCTTTAAGGGTGCGCGTAAAGGAACTCCTTTTGCTGCAACGCAAATAGGCATGACTTTAGCTCGTGAAATGGCTCCGTTGGGCGTAAGAAGTATTGAAGTAAACTTACAAGGTCCGGGATCAGGTAGAGACTCTATTGTCCGCGCTTTCCAATCTGCTGGCCTTGCAGTCACTATGTTGAGAGACGTAACGCCTCTTCCTCATAATGGTTGTCGTCCACCAAAAAAACGTAGAGTTTAATACGAGAATTTAGAAATTAGGATCGCATGAATAAGAAAAATCTTAAAAATAGCCCGCATGGTGCTAGTAAGACTAAAGAAAAAGATATAAAGCTGACTAAGGTTGAAGAGCGTGCAGCTAATCGTTCTTCAAAGAAGCTTTCTGAATATGGTAAACAATTGCTCGAAAAGCAAAAAGTAAAAGAAATCTACGGTATGCGCGAAAAGCAATTCCGTCGTTTTTTTACTGAAGCTGTTCGTATGGTAGGCGCACCGGGTGAAAACCTGTTGTCATTGCTTGAACGTCGTATTGATAACGTGTTGTACCGCCTTAAAATGGCAGTTACTCGTCGTCAAGCTCGTCAAGTGATCGTTCATGGCCATGTGTTGGTTAATGGACGTCATGTGTACTCACCGTCATTCTTGGTTAAGCCTGGTGATGTGATTGCATTGGTGGCAAATGTTGCTGGTAAAGAAAAGTTCTTAGAACAAGTTATTGATAAACGCTTGAACATTGGTATCAAAGTTCCTGAATGGCTTGAGCTTAATAAGAATGATCGTCAAGGGCAAGTGCTTCGTATGCCTGCTCGTGTAGACATTCAAGCTCCAGTTGAAGAGCATTTGATTGTTGAGTTGTATTCTAAATAACGGTAGATAAAAGATGAATCAAGTGTGCATTGGGGGAAAACTATGAATAAAGAATATCAAGCGCTTATTATTCCTCGTTTAGAGTGGAATAAAAAGACATTAACAGAAAAGCATGGCGAGTTAGTTGCTCAGCCTTTAGAGCCGGGATTTGGTATCACTTTTGGTAACGCGCTCCGTCGTGTATTATTAGGTGGTATTGAAGGTTCTGCTATTACTTCTATCATCATTAATTCGGTTAATAATGAATTTGCGGTAGTGCCGGGTGTTGTAGAAGATGCAATGCAATTGTGTCTTAACATCAAGCAAATAGTGGTTAAAAGCAAAGATGGTAAGCCGGGCAAGATGAAACTTTCTGTTAATCAAGAAGGTCCAGTTCGTGCTTCTGCTTTGGTAACTGACAGCAATCTTGAAGTAGTTAATGGCGACCATATTATTGCTCATATTGCTCCTGAAGGCTCACTCGACATAGAGTTCTTTGTTGAATCAGGTCGTGGTTACCGTCAAGCTCAATGGCCAGAAGGTAAAACTCTACAAGATGATAATCGTATCTATCTTGATGCGATGTTCTCTCCATTGACTAAGGTAACGTTTGATGTTGAAAAGACACGTGTTGGTCAAGCAATTGATTATGACCGTCTTATTCTTAATATTCACACCAACGGTTCTTCAAATCCACTTGAAATGGTTCATTATGCTGTTTCTGTGATGCGTAGTCAGTTAGAACATTTCTTGATTAGTGCAGAGATTCCGTTTAACGAAATTTCTCGTCCGGTTCAAGAAGAAGTGGTACGTCAACCAGAGCCAGTAACTCATTTGATGTATAAAAATATTCCTATCGATTTGCTGTTAAAGCCTATTGATGAGCTTGAGCTTTCTGTCCGTGCGCATAACTGTTTGATGAATGCAAACATTAAGCGCGTTCTTGATTTAGTGAATCTTTCTGAAGAAGAAGGTTTAAAGATTAAGAATTTTGGTCGTAAGTCTCTTAACGAAGTTAAAGACAGCATGAAAGCGTTTGGTCTTGGCTTTGGCATGAATATTACGGAAGATGAATTAAAGGCTATCATGAAAGAGAATGGCCTAGCTGTTCACGATTAAATAAAGATATAAACACGAGGTATAGAATATATGTTACATCAATCAGGTAAGCTCAAGCTTAATCTTAAAGAACCACATCGCCGTGCTCTTTTGCGTAACCAAACTATCCATTTGATTATGTACGGTCACCTTACAACCACGAAAACTCAAGCAAAGGGTGTGCAACGTTTTGCTGAAAAAGTGGTAACGGCAGCTCGCCAAGGTACCGATTTTAACACCCAGCGTCGTATTAGATCATTGTTGCCTTATAAAGAAGAAGCGATTTTAAAGCTTCTTAAAGAAATAGGTCCTAAGTATGCTACCCGTAACGGCGGCTATACTCGAGTTATTTCTATGGGCAAGCGTATGAGCGATACAGCGTCTGTAGCGCGTCTTGAATGGGTATAAATAAGCTCATTTAAGCTCCATAAAGCGTAAAAATTAATTAAGAGTGCTCTTAAAACGGGCACTCTTTTTTTGAGCTTATTTTTAAAATAATTTCAGTTTATATTACTTTTATTTTCTAAAAAAGCCTCTTTTTGAAGATTTTTTAAGCTCAGTAGTTTTTTATTTAAGCTTAAAAAGTAGCCCCTTGGGGGGGCGTTTGACCCCTCTGATCAATGCTATAGAATGGTTTATAAGCATGTTGCCATGGTGGCAGCGTGTACGACTATATGAAGTTTTTCATAACGGAGGTTTTATTATGAAAAAGAAATTATTATCTATCGGTCTTTTGTTAAGTTTTGCTGCTCAAGCTAGTCCTGTAAAGGGTCTTTTTAAGCTAGGTGGTATGTCTATGAATCAAGCTGCTACTACTGCAGTTGATCATGTTGCTCAAGCTACAGCGGATGCTCTTTTAGAAGATCAAATGGCTGCTGCTTCTCAAGCAATTGGTTGGAGACAATGGGCTACTAACGGTTTAACTAACGGTTTAACTGTTGCTCAAGATGGTGTTACTACTTTTGGAACAGCTCTTGTTGATACAGTTAAAGCAAACCCAAAGACTTCTATTGGTCTTGGTGTTGCTGGTCTTGCTATTACTGCTGCAGTTACTTACAAGTATAACGATAAATTAGCAAGTCTTCGTTTGGGTGCACCTTTATTCGGTAAGTCTACTACGAATACAACAGCTGCTGAACAAGTTGCTGCTCCTAAAACTGAAGTTAAGCCTTCACGTTGGAATCCAATGAATTTGTTTGGTGAGTCTGCTGCTGATAAAGCAGCTGCTGAACAAGCTTATGCAAAACAAGTAGAAGAAGCTGAAAGACTTGCTGCTGAAACTAAGGCTCAACAAGTTGCTAACGATGCTGCTATTGCTGCTGAACTTCAACGTCAAGAAGAAGTTCGTCAAGTTGCTGTAACTCGTCGTCAAGCTGCTCCAGTTGTTACTGCATTGGATGCTGAAGTTGCTGCATTGAGAAAGTATGTTACAGAATATCCTGTTGCTTTTAATGCAGACTTTTTCAAACACGTAAACGCTGCTAACTTTGCTCATTTTAGCAAAGAAGCTCGCGACGTTGTTTTTGCAATCTGTCAGTAATTAACTCTTGATTATTAACTCGATTTAAATTGAGGGGGTCGTTCGCGGCTCCCTCTTTTTTTAGCCCTGCTCGAGGATCTTTATCTGGGATCCGTGCGGGGTTTTTTCTACTTGGAACTGGACTGGGAATTGTTCCTTCATCGAGTTCAGGTGGGAGACGATGATTATTTTCTCAAAGTCTTCTTGCACTTTATATAATGCGTCCATGATCCGCATCAATCCTTCTTCATCTTGGGACCCGAATCCTTCGTCTATGATGAGTGTTTGGAGTGATGTGCCGGCACGGCGGGCCAGTAATTTTGATATGGCAATCCGTAACGAAAAGTCTATACGGAACGCTTCGCCTCCAGAAAACATCTCATACGGTCTAATACCACTGGTATCTGATATGTTGATATCCATGGTTTCTTTAACTCCGCCCCGTTTTAAGTCTCGTAGCGATTCTATAAAGATATGTGCCTGGTTATCAGTTAACCGAGATAGAAGATCGTTCGCTTCTTGCTCAATTTCTGGCAATGCATCCTCGATGAGTAATGCTTGAATACCGTCCTTACCAAATGCCTGGGCAATGGTGGTGTATTGCTGAGCGTCATGCTCGTAGGTATTTTTTTGCAGCACATGCTCTTGCTTCAATTTTTCTTGCTCTTGGAGCGTAACAAGCTGTTTTTCTAGACCGCCTTTTTCTTGGAATAATAGCTCTTTTTGAGTTGTGATCTGTTCTAATTGCTGGGTAATATTGGTCAGTGTTGCTAGGTTAGCAGTAACCCGTTGCTGGCTGTCAGCTAACGGAACAAGCGCTTTTTCTAGCTCTTTAATACTGCACATTAGTGTGCGTAGTTGATCTGCTTGTTGATGGATTGTTGTTAGTTGGTCGTGTAGTTCCTGTTTTTGCTCTTGAAACTGTGTGCACAATACACGTTGTTCTTTAATAAGCGTGAGTGCTTTAACACAGTCAGTATACGCAGTTTCTAGCCCTGTATACGTGGCTGTTTCTTGCTCTAGGCGTGCGATAGCGGTCATGCACTGTTGCAGTGTTACATGTTCTTGTTTGGTATGCGTATAGGCAAGCTCTAAGTTTTTACTGATTGTTTCTTGCTGGCAAACTTGTGTGGTGTGGTGTTGTAAGGTAGCTTCCAGCTCTTGTATCAGCACTTGTGTTTTTGCTTGTTCTTGGGCTAATGCGGTTTGTTGCATCAGAAGGGTATCAAGCGTGGTTGCAACGGTAACGGCAGCATGTAGTTGTTCTAGTTGTTTTTTAAGATCTAATAAAAGCGTACGTAAACGTTGTAATCGCTTTTGTAGAAAGCGTTCTTGATCGGCAAATTTATTGTGTAAAAAACGTTTACGTGCTTGTGATAAATTCTGTTCACAAAGCGGGCAGCTAGGGTTAGCAGGATCGTGCGAGAGGGTCTGTTTCTTTTCTAGTTCTTGTAGTTCTTGTGCTACCCATTTACCTTGTTCAAGCCACTTTTGATAAAATTCTTTTGCCCGTTCATAGGTCTTAACAAGCGTAGTTGTGTCGTTAATCAGTAGCTCGGGGTTTGCCTGTTTTTTTAGTTCTTCTATGTTGCTTTCTAGTTGCGCGTAGCTTCCTGCTTGGGTTTTTTGTGTGCTGATAAGTAGTTGCATGTTGTGTGTGACTAAGAGTTGCTCTTGCTTTGCTTTTTCTACCACGTTGTTTTGTTCGCGCATAGTTGCAAGATGCTGCTGATCAAGGTGGGCGAGTATTGTTTGGTATTCTGTTTTTTTAGCAAAGATCAGTTCTTTGAGTGTTAACAGGTGCTGTTTTTGTTCAAGCAGCTCTTGTTGTTGTTGTTCTAATTTTTCTTGTTGTGCTGCTAGATCAAGTGGGTTTTTTACTTGTAAGAGTTTGCTGTGGCGCTGTTTCCATTGTTGTACCGTAGCATCAAAAAGTAGTTTTTTTTGTTGGAATTGTGCTGTGACTGTTGTGTGCTGGCTGTGTAAGCGTTTGGCTTCTTCTACCTGGAGTGTAGTTTGCTGATAGTTGTTTTTTGCTGCGAGCAGTTCTTGGTTAAGCGTTTGCTCTTGTTGTTGCAGTGTCGCAAGCTCTTGAGTAGTTGCTTGCATTTTTGTGTGGCATAACGGGAGTAACTGGCATGATTGTTCAAGATGTTCAATAATTTTTTGTAGTTGGAGTGCCGACTGACTTGCTTCTTTTGCTTTGTCAGCGGCAAGTTTGCGTGCTTTTTCGTAATGGCCAAGACCTAAAATAGTGGCAATAATATCTTTGCGATCTTTAGGGGACTTTTTAGAAAATTCGTTCGCTTGGCCTTGTCGCAAAAAAGAAGAATTGATAAATCCTTCGTAATCTAACCCAAGCACTTGCTCGATAAGATCCTGCGTTTTTTTAATGGTCTTTTCTGTTAGAGGAGAAAAAAAATCGTCTTTAGGGTTATAGGTACCAAAATCTACATGGGTAGATGGTTTGCCATATTTAGTAGAAAAAAGACGACGCACACGATAGTGTTGATTATTAAAAATAAAGTCTAATGAGACGGCCATATCCGTTTGGCCAAGACGCAGTAAACCTTCGTCAGGCTTTGCAGTGCCTGTTGTTTTGCGTGCTTGTCCCCAGAGCGCCCAGGTAAGCGCATCGAGCAGTGCCGATTTACCATGACCGTTTTTTCCTGATAGACAAATCAGCCTATACGGTCCAAACTCCACCGTGTGTGGTTGCGATCCATAGCTTAAAAAATTTTGCAATGTTATGGAGACAGGAATCATAGAAGTGCCTCATTTTTTTAGTAATGCTGTACATACTATAGCGGAGAAATCATGCAAGATCATATTTTTCGTAAGTACGATATTAGGGGTATTGTAGGGAAAGATTTTAGTCTTATTGACGTTCCACTATTTGCGCGCGCACTTGCTTATTACTTTGATGCCCATGGTACGCACGTGAAAACGGTATCTATAGCTATGGACGAGCGTGATCATTCGCCCGTAATAAAAAGATTGCTGATACAAGAGCTAGTAGCAGCAGGGATCTCTGTTATTGATATTGGATTAGTGCCAACGCCCGTGTCTTACTTTTCAGAATATTGGTTGCCCATACAAGCGGCAATTATGATTACTGCTTCTCATAACCCTGCAGAATATAACGGTCTAAAAATATGCTTACATAAAAAAGCTATTTGTGGGGATGATTTACAACGTTTAAAACAGTATTTTCTAGAAAAAAAATCTGTCACGAGTACGCATATTGGTGTTGTGCGTAGTTATGCGCTGGTGCCTGAATATATTGCTTATCTTAAGACGTTATTTGCGCCGCTTGTTGGTAGTAAGAAAAAGTTTATTTTTGATTGTGGTAATGGTGCAACAGCAGCAGTTGTACCTGATTTGTGTAAAGCGATGGGCTGGGATAATGCGGTCGTGTTGTCGGGTGTTCCAAATGTTGCCTTAAGAACACACGAAGCGGATCCTACCGTGCATGAGAATATGCAGGAGTTGGCACAGTATCTTGAGCAACATGATGTTGAGTATGGCATGGGCTTTGATGGGGATGGTGATCGTATGGGTGTGGTACGTGCAAATGGATCGTTAGTACCGGGTGACCAGCTGTTAGCGGTGATGGCAGAACCAATTTTTGAAACACATCCAAAAGCAGCACTAGTAGCAGAAATAAAATGTTCGAATGGTTTAACTGAACTTGTACAAGCGTGGGGTGGTTCGTTATACCATTGTCCAGCAGGGCGTACGTTTATTAAAGAAGCAATGGAACAGCATGCGGCGCTTGTTGCAGGTGAACTCAGTTGCCACTTCTTTTTCCATGATAGATATTTTGGTTTTGATGACGGTATCTATGCTGCCTTAAGACTTATTGAGCGCACAGAAACGTCGCAAAAATTGTTAGCTGTGCTACTATCAGTCTTTCCTGAGAAACAAAACTCACCCGAACTGCGCATCAGTTGCCCCCTTGATAAAGCACCTTTGGTTATTACAGGCGTTACGAACTTCTTTGCGGATCGCATGGGTGTTCGATTAACTACTATAGACGGCGTGCGGATCGATCGTGAGTATGGTTGGGGTATCGTGCGAGCATCAAATACGCAACCAGTTATCTGCTTACGTTTTGAAGCTTCTAGCGTGCAAGACCTTGAGTTGATAAAACAGGAATTTGTAACATCATTAGAACCGTATTTTTCAAAAGAATTTTTAGAACAGCAGATTACATGGTAAAAAAACGCTCTATAGGACTCCATTTACGATTAACTACTACGCTTCCTGCACTGCTTGAACGAGCAAAAGCATTAAAAAGTTCCATAGTGCAATGCTTCTTTGTGCATCAGGCTGACACGTCCTATGTATCGTTTGCTCCAGGAGAGTTGGAAGAATCGGTTGCTCTTATTAAAAAAAATTTTACCAACGTTTATTTACACGGTTCTTATTGGATCAACTTAGCAGGTAAGCGACACAATGGCTGGCGTGTGTTTAAACGCGAGTTGGCCCTTGCACAAACACTTGGCTTTACGCATATGATTATTCACCCCGGTTCAGCAAAATCATGCCAAACGCGCGAAGAAGGCATAGAGCTTTTAGCGCGCTGTCTTAATAGAGCTATGGAAAAAGAAAATCCCGTGACCATCATGTTAGAAAATACGGCGCATGGTAGCATGTCCATCGGTGGTGATTTACAAGATTTTAAAGCGTTACTAGTGTTGCTTGATCACCCTGAAAAAATAGAATTCTGTATTGATAGTGCGCATGCTTATTCGTATGGCTATGATGTTGGTACACCAGAAGGCTTAGATCGTTTTGTGCAGGTGATTGATGACACTATCGGGTGCCAGCGTGTGACGTTGCTGCATCTTAATGATATTCATGATGCGTGCGGATCTAAGATCGATAAGCATATGATTCCTGGTGAAGGTAAGATAGGTATTGAAGGGTTGCAGCGGTTTATGAATCATTCAAAGTTGCAACATGCAGGAGTTATCTTAGAACTACCTGCCGTCACCCCTGAACAAGAAGAGACACTTCTTGCTTTAGTGCGTAGTTGGGATAAAAAAAAGAAGTAATAAAAAGGAACGAGTATGATAAGAGTTGCTCTTAATGGGCTTGGTAGAATTGGTAAAAATATTCTTCGTATTTTACTAGAATCGGAAGTTCAGAAAAAAATTAGACTGGTTGCTATTAATATTGGTCCTGATAAAAAAGAAAATGTTCCGTATAGCATTATGTACGACACGATTTTGGGCACGTACCACAATCACCATGTAGAGTTGAAAAATGCTCACACACTGCTTATTAATGGCGTTGCAGTAGAGTTATACGCAGAAACTGATATCAGCAACGTGGCGTGGAAAGGTATCGATTGGGTTATAGATGCGTCTGGTAAATTTACTAAAAAAGCTGATGCTCAAAAGCATATTGCTGCTGGTGCTGGCGGCGTGATTATTACAGCGCCATCTCCTGATGCTGATCAGATTATTATCATGGGTGTTAACCAGGCTTCGTACAGTGCAAAAAAGGGTAAGATTGTATCGCTTGGTAGTTGTACTACTAATGCGGTGACGCCGGTTTTGGCGTTGATTGATCAGGCAGTGGGTATACACCAGGCAGCTTTGACCACCGTGCATTCGTACACTAATAATCAGGCTTTGTTGGATGTTGATCGTGGCGATATGCGCAGATCTCGTGCGGCAGCTCTTAATATTGTACCTACGACAACGGGCGCTATGGACGTGGTTGAAAAAGTATTACCACAGTTGAGCGGCAAACTGATGGGCTGTTCGTTACGTGTGCCTGTGGCAAAAGTATCGTTAATCGATCTTGGGTGTATAACTAAGGCGCCTATCACCGTTGACCAGTTCCATACAGTGGTAAAAAAAGCCATGGCAAACAGTATGAAAGGTATTATAAGTTTGACTGATCTTCCTCTGGTATCAAGTGATTTTAATGGGGATAGCCATTCGGTTGTTATTGATACTGCATTAACATCGGCACATGGTGATTTTATTAAGGTTTTTGGCTGGTATGATAACGAATGGGGCTACAGTTGCCGTATTAGAGATTTCTTGCTGCACGCAGGCGCTTGAGATCTTGCAATACTGGAAAAAAGCTTTAATCTTAGACCCTGTCTCTGATGCGTTTATAGAGAGGGCCCATAGCTCAGCTGGTCAGAGCAATCGGCTCATAACCGAGAGGTCCCAGGTTCAAGCCCTGGTGGGCCCACCACATAAAGCACTAAACGCAAGAAAGGGTAGTACATGGAACATAATCCATTCAAACAGTTCATCGATTTGGTCTCGTTTGACCAAGAACTCATCACGTTATTTCAAGAACGACGACGCGCGGCAGAAGAACTTGCCGATCTTTATGATACAAAAAATGACCTTTTAGACGAACACGAAGCGGTTGCACAACAGGCACATGCTGCTAAAAAGCAGGTGGATCAGTTGGAACTTGATATGCGCGGTTATGCCGATCAAGAAAAAGCCATTCGTGAACGTTTCCATGGCATCACCAATAACAAAGAATTCCAGTCTCTTAAAAAAGAAGCTGATCATTACAAAGAACAACAGTACAATCTTGAACAATCGTTAGTGGATGCGTGGAACGTTTTAGAAACGATCCAAAAAAAAGCTGATGCAGTTAAAGCACAACAACAAGAAGCATTAGCTGCCTTAGACGCACAAGAAGTAGCGTTAGAAGAACAGATTACAAAAACTGAAGAGCAGATTAAACATCACGAAGAACAACGTCTTGCTCGTATTGATAACGTGCCTCAAGAATGGTTGTCACTCTATGAGCGTATGAAGCATTCAGTTTCAAATCCGGTTGTAGTATTGGATCCTAATGGATCGTGCTCTGCATGTTTTTCTCCGTTAGGACAACAAGATTTAGTGTTGGTAGTTGAACGTAAAAAGTTACTACCATGCCCAAGCTGTTTTAGGCTCTTGTATACTCACAGCATGCAGGAGGATGAACGTGCCGCATAAGCAACGTTCTATCTTTGAATGTATCAAAGATATCTTTGTGCCAGAGCAAAAATTAGAACAGGGCGTACTCTGGAGAATTTCAGTTGACGGTGCTTCTCGTGGTAACCCGGGTCCTGCAGGTGCTGGCATCTTTATTAAAAAAGATGAACAGGTCTTTGCGCAAAAAGGATTTTATCTTGGAACTAAAACGAATAACGAAGCTGAGTATTTGGCGCTTGTTATTGGTTTATTGCTTTTAAAAAAAGAATTAAAGCCAGAAGATACCGTGCAGATTATCTCCGATTCTGAGTTGCTTATTAAACAGATGAACAAAGAGTATCGCGTTAAAAAGCATGAGCTAAGACAGTTGTATGATCTTGCGAATCTTTGTCTTGAATCAGTTTCTTATACATGCGCTCATGTTTTGCGTGAATATAACCAAGAAGCAGATCGTCTTGCTAATCTTGGTGTTGATAAAAAAATATCTCTTCCCTTAACTATACTTGATGTACTCCGTACCCATGAAATTTTTATATAACATAGGCTTACTTTTTTTACTTGGTACGTCATCGTTAGATGCGGTTTTTGTGCGTGTTCTTCTAGAAGAAACAACATGTCAAACATGGGTGATCAGTAATCCTGAAGGTATGGTAGTGCGTGATGGCGTGACCAAAAAAGAGATTCCTCTTAAAGCCACTTTTTTTGAATTTGATATATCAGTTAATAAAAATAATATTCATATTAATAGCTGTCTTTTTGAACGCACACAGTTGTGGATTGAACCCTTAGGTAAGCAAGCATGTGCTGTTAATGGTCAACCGTATGATGGTCGTTTGCTGTTAGTGCGTAGTCAGAATAGTTGGCTGTTGATGAGTGTGGTTGGTTTAGAAGAATACGTATTTTCTGTGTTAAAAACGGAAAGTTGGCCTGGCTGGCCGTTGGAGGTACAAAAGGTACTTGCCATTGCAAGCCGTAGTTATGTGTTGTATCAATTACTGACTGCGCGCGAAAAAAAGCTTGCATACCATATCCGTAATACTAATCATCATCAAACGTACACAGGCTCGCATGGTTGCCCAGTGATTCGCCAAGCAGTTAAAGAAACAGAACGAGTATTTCTTGGGTATAACGGTAAGCCAATCTTAGCGATGTTTGATTGTTGTTGCGGCGGTATTATTCCTGCAAAAAGTGCAAAGTTAGTTGATTTTAAAAAAGCTCCCTATTTGGCGCGTGACTATGCGTGTACCTATTGTAAGACTTGTAAGTTGTACTCATGGTCTGCGTCGTATTCGTTAGAGCAGTTACGCCAGCTCGTGCAAGAAGTACATGATGCGATGATTCACGATATAAAAGATATTCATGTAGATCATCATGATGATGCTGGTCTTGTTAAAAAAATTGCTCTCAAAACGAAGAAAAATACCATTACTTTAACGGCTCAACAGCTCTACAAGGCGCTTAAAGATATTAAGAGCCATTGCTATGCTATTAGCAAGCGGGGCGCAACCGTCACATTTACTGGCCGCGGGTATGGGCACCATGTAGGATTGTGTCAGTGGGGAGCGCGAACCATGGTTGATGAAGGCTGGGATTATCAAGATATCTTGATGTTTTATTACCCAGGTACGCAGTTTATGTTAGTTGAAAAAACAACACCTGAATAAAATAGTACCTGAAACGCTATTATTTCAGTGTAGGTGGGTGTTGTTAGCAAGATGCATTGTAAAAAATAAAAAAGTGAGATTGAGTATGCCAGGCTATAGAGTTCATCTGGTAGGTGGTGCAGCTGCCTACGCAATTACTTACTTTACCATCACCCATTATATTAAAGCTACGCCGCTCGTTGCAGTGCAATGGGGTGTTATCTGTTTGCTCGGTTCTTTGTTTCCCGATGTTGATATTAAAAGCAAGGGACAAAGTATCTTTTACCGGATGCTTACCGTGTTTTTAATCTATCTTGCCTATAAACAGATTTGGCAGCTTTTTGTGATTATGAGTTTTTTGGCATTATTACCCGTGCTTGCCCGCCATCGTGGGCTTTTTCATAAGTTGTGGTTTGTTACCAGCGTTCCCTTTTTAGTGGCGCTTGCCGTCTTAGCATCGTTTCCAGGGTACAGCGTGCTGCTGTTTTCTAGCGCGCTTTTTTTTGCCGTTGGTGCAGCGTCCCATATTGTGTTGGACCGTGGTTAAATAAGCGATCTGTCTAGAGAACAAAGTTATAAAAAAAGGCTGTTCTTTTTATTGAACAGCCTTTTTTTGTTGTAGCTATTTTAGCGACGGTTTTGTGGAACTTTGAGTGTAGTAATTGCATCTTCAATTTGTGGTCTAGTTGGGTTGAGTGTAATTCGCAAGTGTGCAATAAGCAGATCGCGCGCAAGATTCATAATAGGAGTAAGTGCTCTGAGTCCGTTAAGAGCAGTAATTGTTGAGGGCACATTAACAGTGTTATTATCATCTTGATAGACTATAAGAGTATTTTGTATGTGATCAAGAACTGCATTGCTTGCCATAATATCAATTTCACTTTCTCGAGCTAATTCGCGTTGTAAAGTCTCAATAGCGTTACCCACTTGAGTTGCAAGTTCGAGTCTTGTTTGAAGTGGTAAGTTGGATGGATTTATCGGAGTCAATAGAGTAAGAATAGTTGTAGTTGAATTTTGTAATTTTTCTAGTGTACTTGGAACGACCTGAGGTTGTTTAGGTTTTTGTTGAAGTACTACTTCCTTAAATACTTTAATCTGTTCTTCAGGAAATAATCTTTGGTTTACCATATCAAACAAGCCTGATATTTCTTGTCCTGTTACAGGACGTTGCTCAGAACCTGTCTCTAAGAAAACAATCAACATATTTCGAAGAACATCAAGTTCAGGAGAAAGGTTTTGCATGCTTCTTAAGTTGGCAATCGATATATTTGTATTAATAATGAGCGTTTCTTCATCAACTAACATTTTATTTAACATGTCATCGATTTGTTCTTTTTTGTCATCTTTTGGATAATCTAAAAAATCAGGATTCAAATTATATACCATATTCATAATGGTATTTCTAACCGGTATAACATTCTGAGGTGTTATAGATGCTCTTATGCTTGTTATTTGTTCTTGTATTCTGGCAAGTGCTTTTTCAGATTCTTTGGCTACATGTTGTTGTAGTTTAGGGCTATTAGCTACTAAGGCATCTTTTTCAGTTACAAGAGCGGCATATTTTTTGAGATTCTTTATTGATTTTTCTTTTGGTAGGTTGTTTATTTCATCTTCTAGTTCATAGTAACGATCAATATCAGTTGTTACTTTTCTTTCTAATGTTGGTGCTGCAGCCATAGGGCGTGCAGCTTTTTCTTGCATTCTGTTTTGAGTGAGTGCTTGGCCAGCTTTATTTTTGAGGTCGATGAGTGTAGTTCTTAATTCTTGTACAAATGCGTTAAGAGCACTCTTTTCAGATGCGTTTTGCGCTTCAACTTTCTTTTTATCTTTAGAAGAAGCCATAGTTATTTTTTTCTGAATTGCTTTAAGTGCAGCATCTTTTTCTTTAAGAAGTTTTTCATAAGCTTCAATAGTGACATCTCTTGCTGCTGCACCAAGTGAATGTAATCGGGTTCTTAGCTCTTCTCGTAGCATTGCTAGGTGCCATTCGTGGGAACCTTCTTTTGGTCCAGAGATTGGTTTTTCAGGAGCAGCAATGAAAGGTGCTTTTGGTGGGTTGATATATGTTCTTATAGTGTCGTTATCGGCTACAGATAATTGAATAGTTCTTTCTGTATTCATACCTAAAAGAGCTTGAGCTATGGTACTCAGAGCTGTTCGTTCATCCCTATTTAAAGCACTCGCGATTTGCTCTTCTCTATTTATGTTTTCGGTTTGCATCATAGAAATAAAAAAGTCTCTATCTGCTTGAATCAGTAGATCAAGTTCTGCAAGATCAAGTATTGCTTGTGCTGCAGCTAGTTGTGCAGCATATTCTTGTTGAGCGCGACTTGCTCCGTAGAGTGGCGAACTTATGTGAGTTAGTAAGCATATTCCGCTGAGTAGTAGTTTCTTCATTAAAATTCCCTCTTTTTATACTTTGAGTGTAGTAATCACATTTTCGATTTTTTCTCTAGTTGGCAATATCAAGATAGCATGGTTTCTTCAAGTTTTTTTACATGTTCTTCGGGAAATAATCTTTGCACGATACTATTAATAAAATCTGATATTTGTATGCCAGATAAAGGGTGTCTTTCAGAAGATGTTTCTAGATACATAGTGATAACATCTTTAAGAAAGGCAGCTTCTTCACAAAGGTTGTTTAGTTGTTGTAATGCCCTTAGGGATGCTTTTTTATTAAAAGAATTAGTAGTTTTATTAAATATCAAACAATCTCGTATGCGCTTTATTTGTTCCTTTTTTCCGTCTTTTGGATAATTAAAAAAATCTGGATCCAGATTTGAAATCAAGGCTAAAAGTTCTTGCCTAGTTTCCTGATAGTTATCATTGGTTATGATCTTTTTAAATAGTTCTAATCTTGATTGTGCTTCTTTCATGTCGGTAGCATATCGTTCTGATATCAGTCTTTGTAGTTGGGGACTAGAATCTGCTAATGCATCTTTTTCAGCAAACAGTTGAGCACGTCTTGTGAGAGTTTCTAAAGTATCTTCTTGTGGGAGTGCTTTGATTTGATATTCTAATTCGGCGTAACGATTAATAATGGAATCAACTTTTGGTTTTCTCTCTAATGATGCTGCAGCAGCCATAGGACGTGCAGCTTTTTCTTGCATTCTTTGTTCAGTAATTTTTTGTGCTGATTGTGTTCTTAATTCTTTTACTTTATTTTCTAGCTCTTTTACAAAGGTACGGATAGCACCTTTTTCTGTTTCTAGAGCAGGTTTGTTCTTAGTTTTTCTATCAGCTATTTTTGTTTCAATTACTTTAAGCGCTTTGTTTTTTTCTTTTACTATTCCATTATAGAACTTAATAGTGGCATCTCTTGCTGCTGCACCAAGTGAGCTTAATCGGGTTCTTAGTTCTTGCCGTAGCATTGCTAGGTGCCATTCGTGAGAACCTTCTTTTTGCCCAGAGACTGGTTTTTCAGGAGCAGCAATAAAAGGTGCTTTTGGTGGATTAATATATGTTCTGATAGTGTCGTTATCGGTTACAGATAATTGGATAGTTTTATCTTGATGCATGTCTAAAAGAGCTTCGGCTATAGTGCTGAGCGCTTTGCGTTCTTCTCTTGTAAGAGCACTGTCGGTACCTATTTCTCTGGTTACGTTTTCTGTTTGCATCATAGAAATAAAAAAGTCTCTATCTTCTGCGATCAGTAGATCAAGTTCTGCAAGATCAAGGAGTGCTTGTGCGGCAGCTAGTTGTGCAGCGTATTCTTGTTGAGCGCGACTTGCTCCGTAGAGTGGCGAACTTATTTGAGTAAGCAGGAATATTCCGCTGAGTAGTAGTTTCTTCATTAAAAGCCCCTTTGTATTTAACTATTTGAAATAATAATACCAACCTGGAAACTTCTGTGTCAAAGGTTGGTATTTTGGTTCTTGTTAAAGAGGGAGGTAGGTGGGTAGAACTGTTTACCCACCAGTAGATTTTATAAGAACAGTAAAATTAAAAGATTGGTAACAAAGGCAGGAATCATAGATTGCACAGGGATGTTGAGCAATGGCCAGACGCCTGCAATAAATCCGGCTGTTAGCATACCAATAATAACGGTGCTGACTTTTTTGCGTGTCCCATACAGCGCCACTAAGACCACTGGACCAAAGCATGATCCAAGTCCGCTCCATGCATAATCAACCAGTCCGTAGACTGAAGCATGTTTGCTAAACGCAACGGCAAACGAAAGACATGGTAAGAGCACAACACCTAATTTAGTAACAAAAAGCAGTTCTTTTTCGGTTGCTTTTGGGTTAATAAAGGGCTGGTACAAGTCTTTTGCAAAAGTAGAAGCGGTCACTAAAATTTGCGTATCAATGGTGGTGAGACCGGCAGCTACAATAGCACATAAGACTACGCCTGCAGCAAGAGGATTAAAGAGGTCTTGCACCATGGTGATAAAAATAAGTTGTGGAGAAACTGAACAATCAAAGAAATAAATAATACCAATTAAACCTACAGCAACTGCTGCACCAAGCGTTAAGAGTTGCCAAACCATGCCGACCCATTTTGCTTTAGTAAGAGAAGCTGATTTTTCGCTTGCCATAAAGTTAATGAGAATATGTGGTTGGCCAAAGTAGCCAAGTCCCCAACCTACTGCAAGTGTCAGAGCGCTCAAAAGTTCGGTGTACGAGGTGGGCATAATAGAAAGGGATACATTTTTAAGTTGTGCTGCTGTGGTTAAGCAATGGCTTGCTGGCAGATTAAACCAGGCTAAAATCGGTACCAAGACAATAGCTGCTACTAAGAATATACCTTGGAATAAGTCGCACCAGGCAACCGCTAAAAAACCACCAAGTAGGGTGTAGGCAACCGTTGTTAACAGAGCAATACCCATACCAATGTGGTAGTTAAGTTTGAACGTAGATTCAAACATTAAACCCATACCAACTAAACCTGATGAAATGTAGAAGATAAAAAACAGAAGCGAGAGTAAACCGGTTAATGCACGTATAGCCCCGCTTTTATCTTGAAAATGTGCAGAAAAAAAAGACCCAAGGGTTACGCTTTTATGGTGTTCACTTTGTGTACGCAGCGGTTGTGCAACATAGCTCCATGAAAGATACATACCCAGCGTTAGGCCAAGTGGAATCCAAGCGGCGGTCATACCAGAGACAAAGATGGCTGCGGGCAAACCCATAAAAAGCCAGATGCTCATATCGCTTGAATGGGCAGCAATTGCAGTCGCCACATAATTAAGTGATCTATTGCCTAGGGCAAAATCGTCAGATGAAGTAGACTTGCTACTAAACCACCAACCAAGTGCGGCAATAACGGTCATGTACCCTAAAAACGCGTAAATATATTCGTTCATAAAAGCTCCTTAAAGAGTCAAAAATATCAGTATAGTCTATGTTTTTTTGTATTGTTTGTCTTTATAAAAACTCTTGAACCACTTTTATGCCGTATGCCATGATCCGTATAAGTTGCGTTATTTAGCTAAAAAGGTGCCTACGTATGATAAGTCAGACATTGTTATTGTTAAGTTCAGTTGTGACAACATGGATTATTATTATGGCCTGTTTATATGTCTTTAAGGGGTGGGTGTATGCGGGGTTTCCTGTTTCATGGAACAGAATTTCACTGTGGTTAACCGTATCGTTTTTACTTATTGCTTTCTCGCTCTTGTTTTTGCAAGTGGTTGTTAATAACTGGTTGTCACTGATTATGACTATTATAGTCCCTCGTGTGGTGTGTGTAATTGGATTACATATGTTTATGATTCTTTTTAGAGCGTATATGACCATGCGATACCAACAGGTCATTTCTCAGTTTAAATTTTTAACGACCTTGGCCATGGTCTATCTTTTGTTTATTGGTGGTACATGGATGACGCTCGCAGCATCATCACAAGTACTTACGTATTTTACCGATATGATTGTCTATTTCTTGTTGCAAGGTTCAATTATTGGCATGGCCTTAGTCAGCTTCTTACTGTCAGGAATAGCAAAAACGGCAACATCAACAATGCATCACAACAATACACATACAAATAGTACGCATGCGCATAACACGCATAACGTTTTTAACGATGATACTGATCAATGGTAAAAAGCGTACGCGCTGTTTGACTGGTGGTAACGCCAACATCGTTGATCGAGGTTTCTTTAAGATCTGCAAGATACTGAGCAATCATAGGAATATTGGTTGGACTGTTTTGTGTGCCACGTAACGGTTGTGGTGGCAAAAACGGCGCATCAGTTTCTAAGATGATAGAACTGAGCGGCATGGTTCTGCACACTTCACGCAGCATTCCATTTTTTGGATAGGTGATAGTGCCCCCAATACCGATTGCAAACCCAAGTTTCTGTGCGTGCTGAGCAAATAGCAGATCTTCAGAAAAACAGTGAATAACGCCCCGTATTCCTTGGTGTTTGTATTCTTCAAGAATATGTAATGTTTCATCTTGTGCATCACGGGTATGAATAATAAGAGCAAGATCGTATTCAAGTGCAATTTCTATTTGTGCTTTGAAAACATCGTACTGAAGCTGTTTGTTGTAGTTAGGGTAATGATAATCAAGTCCTGTTTCGCCAATGGCAACAATCTTGTTATCGTATTTATGCATTGCAAGCTTTTTGTAATGAGCAATGTCATTTTTCCAGCTTTCTGTAGCATCATTAGGATGTGTTCCAATAGCGGCGTAGACTATAGCAAAATCTTGCGCAAGGGTAATGCAGTTATCACTCTCTACTCTGCTGGTGCCAACATTAATAATCATATCAATATGTATTCTTTGGCATGCTTCAACAATACCAAGTGCTGTTGGGTAATAGTTATCAGAAAGAGGAACATCAAATTCTTTTTTAATCATCATATTCATATGACAATGAGTGTCGATAAACATTTTTTCCTCAAACTATTTATTTTTATATTGGTATATAGGTAGGACTTTTAGAGACTGCTGCATTGACAAAGATGTAAAAAAAAATAGTCTAAATGGCAAATTTTAAAAGTACACCACTAAAAAAGTAGTAGTCGTGAAGTGCAGTGTTTTATTAACCCGTTTTTGTAAGGAGGATCAATGAATAAAAGTGAATTGATCAATTCTTTGAGTGAAGAAACAACGTTCAGCAAAAAAGATGTTGGGCGCGTTCTTGACTCTCTTATCCGTATTATCGAGCGTACACTTCGTCGTGGCGATAAAGTTTCTATCACCGGTTTTGGTACCTACTGGGTTTCAAAGCGTCCAGCACGTAAAGGGATTAATCCTTCTACTAAGCAACGCATCGATCTTCCAGCAGTGACTGTACCTCGCTTTAAAGCAGGTAAACATCTTCGTGAGCTCGTTAAGGCTCGTTAAGAAAAACGTGATAGTGGCTTTTTAGCAGCTCTAACGTTATCCATGCAATAAAAGACCGCACTTAAACAGCGCGGTCTTTTTTACTTTTCAACATCTTCAAAATCGGCTACTCTATCTGCTTGTTGCCTGCATATTAACCATGGTGAGTTTACTTATGATAGATAGAGCTCTGCTGCGCACCGACCTAGAAACCGTGCGTGCCTTAATTCAGAAAAAAGACCCTGCATTTGACGTTGATCGTCTTGCGTTGCTTGATCAACAAACACGTGACCTTATGGCACATGTTGAATCGCTTCGCCAACAAAAAAACGATTACGCAAACCAAGCAAAATCGGGACTAACTGAACATATTAGAAATCAATCTATTGCTATTGGTAAAGCACTTAAAGAGCAAGAATTATTGCTCGAAGAGGTGAATGCGCAATTTATGCAACTCTGGTTATCATGTCCTAACTTGATTAACGCTGTAGTGCCGGATGGTGATAAAGAGCAAAATCAAGTTGTACGTACATGGGGGCATAAGCCACATTTTACGTTCCCTATAAAAAATCATGTTGAACTTGGTACTAGTAACCAATGGTTTGAATTTGAAGCCGCAACAACTGCAGCATCATCAGGCTTTGTGTGGTACAACCAAGAAGGCGTGCGTGTTATTTACGCACTTGCTATGTTCATGCTCAAAAATAATATGAAACACGGTTTTCAGGTACAATTACCGCCGTTGTTTGCAAAAGAAGAAACGCTTACCGTTTCGGGTAACTTTCCTAAATTTAAAGAAGAAGTTTTTGCTGTACCGGGCGATGGTCTTTTTGCCATTCCAACAGCAGAAGTCAGTTTAGTTAATAAATACCGTGATACTATTTTATCTACCGATCAGTTGCCTATTAGAATGACTGCCTGGACAAGCTGCTTTAGAAGAGAAGCGGGTAACTATGGTAAAATGGAACGCGGATTGATTCGTATTCATCAGTTCGAAAAAGTTGAATTGGTAAGTATCACTGAACCTGAAAAGTCTGAACAAGAATTAGAACGTATGGTTGCTTGTGCGGAATCTATCTTACAACAGCTTGGTCTTCATTATCAGGTGAGTCTCTTAGCTGCACAAGACTGTTCATTCCAGTCAGCACAAACGTATGACATTGAAGTGTGGTTGCCGGGTCAAAATCGTTATTACGAAGTTTCATCTGCAAGTAACTGTACCGATTTCCAGGCGCGTCGCGGTAAGATGCGTTACAGAAAATCTCAAGGTGATAAAACTGAACTTGTGCATACACTTAATGCATCATCACTTGCGTTACCGCGCTTGATGGTTGCCTTGCTTGAAACGTATCAACAACCGGATGGTTCAGTAAAATTACCAGCAGTATTGGAACCGTACCTACTTTAAAAAAAGGAATGTATGAAGCTCAGTAAAGAAGTACGAACCAAACTACGTCATATTGAAATTCATACACGCCGCTTGCTTTCGGGCACGCAGATGGGCGATTATAGCTCGTCTAAAAAAGGATCTGGCATGGAGTTTGATCAGATCCGTGAGTATCAACAAGGTGACGATGTTCGGTTTATTGATTGGAAAGGTACTGCACGTTCAAACACGCTTTTAGTGCGGCAGTATGTTGAAGAACGTAATCGTACCATCATGATTGTGGTTGACGGATCAGCTTCCATGCGCTGTGGATCGGGCAAAGAATTAAAACAGGATATGGCAGCTCAAGTGGCTAGTGTTTTAGCCATGGTTGCACAGTATGGTAAAGATCAGGCAGGGTTATTACTCTTTGCAGATCAGGTAGAAACTGTACTGAAACCTGCACATGGCATTGCTCATACGCACCGTATTATGGAATCTGTATTTAATCATCAAGGTGCGGGCTCTTCTTCACTTAACGCTGCATGTGAGCGTTTGTTACATATTAATCGTAAAGATTCGATTGTTTTTTTAATTTCAGATTTTATTAATACCGGCGCTGAGCGCATGCTCAAGACAATTAGCAAGAAGTACGAAACTATTGCCATAGTGTGTCGCGATCAGCGAGAAGTGACGTTTCCTAACTGTGGGATGATTCCTGTCTATGATCCAGAAACGGCACAAACAGGGTATCTGAACACGCGCGCGTTCACCTTACAATCGTTGCTCAGACAAGAATATGATGCCGCAGATATGATGCTCAAGCGTGCAGGTATTGATAGTTTTCTGGTTCACCCAAATAGACCATTTGTGGGGGAATTTATCCGTTTTTGTCGTCAACGTCTTTTGTATTAAGTGCTATTACCTATCTATAAAAAAGAGGATTGTGTATGCAGATGCCTCAACAACAACCGTTAGAATTATTAGATATTTATGATGTTTCGTATGACCCGTGGTGGCTGAACGAATGGCTGTGGTACTGTATCTATGTAGCCTTAGGTACTGCAACGTGCGTTTGCATCTATCTGGTAGTGCGCAAATATATACCATCAAAAAAAGTTCCGTATTGGCAAAAAAGCATGAATCAGATTCATGCGCTTAATAAAAAGTTTGATGATCCTAAGCAGTTCTATCTTGCGCTTACCGATATTCTTAAACACTATTTGCAAGAGCGGTATACGTTGCCACTTGCGGGTAAAACGGACATAGAACTATTGCAGGCTTTGGAGCACGATAATGCAGTTGGTCAGTCTGTGTATCACGATCTTAAAATTATCTTAGAAGGCATTGTAACAATTAAGTTTGCGCACAGTTCAGCGGCTTTGGAACAAATGCAAAAAGCGCAGAAGACTGCGCTTAAGATTGTTCAAGAAACTCGAGTAGTTAAAAAGAACTAGTTTAAAATGGTCATGTTGGTTGCGGTTTCTGTTACTGCAAACAATGCACCTATAGCAGCAGCGGTAACAAGCATGCCAAATATTTCTTTATCTGTACGGTTTATAACAGGTTGCGCTTTAGCTGCTTTTTGTGATGCGGCAGCTTGTTGAAGTTTTTGTTGAGTTTGCTTTGTGTTTTGTTCGTCACCGGTAGCAACTACGTTGTTCGTTGATGCCAAGATAGTACAGAGTGCTACTGTTGATAAAAGTTTACGTTTGTACATACAGTCTTTCGTTTTTTATGAATGGTGTGATTGTTATCAGCATGAGATTATAGCTGATCTGTATGCAGAATAATACTGATGGATAGTTATCATGCTGATGGGTCGTTAGTTGTAGTACGGTTGCGAGCACAGATATAGAGATAACATGTTCCTGCAAAAATTATTCCCGCAAGCATATGTACCATCTTTGGAGTTAGCTGAACTTTGGTAAAATCGTTAGCTGCATGTTCTAATCGATCAATATCTTTTTGAATTATACTTATGCGTGTATCAAGTACAGCTGTCGCTGTTGCATTATTGGGAGCTAGAGTTTTTTGATGTTCGTGCTGTGCTATTAGTGCTCTTAGTGAGGTAATTTCGTTTTGAGTAGAAGGATCAGGTGCACGACGATTTTGCAGAAGTTGTTGTGGGATAATAGGTGGGTCCATGGGACCATGTTGCCCTGCAGAAAGATCGAGTGATAAAAAGCAAAGAGATATAAGGAGTATAAACATGGCAATTAATTTTCTTGGTGTTGGTGTATAAGATGATAAAAATAATAAGCTACACCACCTATAAATGCACAGCTGCCAAGAGCTAATACGCAAATAACGCGTGGTTGTTGCTTAGCATAAAGATCGATCTGATTATCGTTACTATGGTTATCTCTGACATACACGTGTTCTTCATCGCTGTCAGGGATACTTGCAGCAACAAGAGCTGCGCGAGGATCGGTGTTGTTTATTTCACGTGTTGTTACTATTTCTGTTAGTCGCTGGTACTGATGTTGTTGATCGCCGTTGGCATAGATATATGCTGGCAACAGAGCGAGCAAAAAAACAAATTTTTTCATTTAAAATCCTTTTTTCATTTTTAGACATAGACAGAAATTTAGGGGTTCAATAGTGCTTGTTGCCCTATAATAGATAATATTCCATATAGTCCTATGCAAATCATTCCTGTTGCAGCAGTTATAGCTGCTCGATGGAATTTGTTTTGTTTATCTCGAGATTGTTGTTGAGCGCCGACAAGTTTATTTAAGATAAAATCTTTTTCCGCTTCTATTTTAATTACAGTTGACCAGTTAGCTCTATCTGGAGTGGTAAAATAAGGAATGTGCGTCCATGAACCGCGATAGCATGCTGGTAGGGATGCTCCTGGATACAAAGCATATGGCTTCCCATCTATTTCTCCGGGGATAAAATATATTGTATCTGTAGTTCCTTTTCTATGATAGCTGCCGTACTCTACTCCGGATTTATAAAAAAGTTTGTGATGAATGATATTATTTTCAGATTCAGATATGCACCAATATCCTTCTTGTTCTTCTTCATGAGGTATAGGCAAAATGATTTGATGAGGAATGCAATCTATTTGTTTGAGTTCATGGTTTGATGCACAGCTATATGCTGGTAACAGAGCGAGCAATAAAGCAAACTTCTTCATAAATAACCTTATTAAATACGCATTATTTTCAATAACCATATGGTAATAGATTTTTAGTATGGTGCCTATACCTTTTTAGGTTTTAGTGCGTTAAGGCGATCAATTAGTTCTTGATGATCTTCTAAATCTAGTGTGGCATCGTTTGTTACTATTGCTGCTGCTAATCCAAGAAGATCGAGCGATAAAATAGGTTCTGGGTGTTCAGCATAAAATGTTGTTAGCCTATTTTTGCTTTCTAGCGGAGCCTCGTTAAGGCGCTGATTGAGTGCTCTTGCCCACATCTGTTCAATGTCGGTTTGAAACTCTGCTTGAACATAGTGGTCACCAAAACTGATTTTTCTTTTAGAGAATTCTGTGCTGACAGGGCCTTTAGGAAAGGTGACATATTTAAGTGGTTTTATTTTTGTACGTTGTTCGCGTGCTTCTTTTCGTGCGTTGCACGCATCTTCTAGTTCTGCTTGTATAAGCGCTAAACCGGTAAGATCGTTTTCAGCTTCAATAAAATCTTCACTACGCACAGTTGGCGCATGGAGTTCATTTTTTAGGACATTTAGTCTTCTTAAGCACGCTGCTTGTGCAGCTACTACTTCTGGTGGATACATTTTGCTGGGCGCCGGGTTGTCAGAAGAATCTTGAAAATCTTTTATAGCGGCAGGAATATGCTTTGGGATTGTATGGGTAGATGCTAGATGAGCTGAAAAATAGAGACTGTTCAGATTATCATCGTCGCTATCGCCACCTGTGCTGCCATCTGTGCCATAACCACTTTCTGAACCGGTAGGCATGTTAGTATTGAGTATGGTAGGCGCTGATGTTGCGCCAAATCTTGCTCGGGTAACTCTTTTACGGCCAGTAGCTGCAGGTTGTACTTGTTCTTTTGCAGGAAAAGTTTCTGAAGGCCATGATTGTGCTCTTATTAAAGCTTGCATGTTTTCAGGAACGCACAACTGATTATTATTGCCGGTTTTTTCAGAAGCAGTAAGCGGGAGTGTGAGTGTTAAAAAAATACATAAAAACCAGTATATTTGCATAGTTTTATCTTCTAGTTGAGAGTCAAAAAAAGTTGTTTATAAGTATGACGCTCTAGGAGCTAAAAGGCAATAAAAGTGAGTAGGCTACGTATCCGTGTTTGTATTGCTCGGTAAAAAGCGCTAGACTTGCTTAATACCCTTATTTGTTTGCGTGTATTAAGCGAGGCCGTGTGAATTTTAATGCCCCATCAGATCAACAGTCTTTATACATTCACTGGCCGTTTTGTCCTTACAAGTGCCATTTTTGCCCTTTTGTGGCAATGGCAAACTTAGATTATAAGATGCAGGATTATTACAAAGCGCTTAAAAACGAGCTTATAAGGTATGGGCAGCAGGGTGGCGCTCAAGCTCCTTTACATACAGTCTATATCGGCGGTGGAACACCAAGTACTTTTCCTAATGATCTCCTGCTTGACATATTTGGTATACTAAAAGATACCTTTGATACTCGTATGATCTCTGAAATAACTATAGAAGCAAATCCTGGAACCGTTGTTCAGGAGCAGGTTGCCATATGGCAGCAGATTGGCATAACCCGGGTCAGTATAGGGGTACAAAGCCTTGATGACCGTGTGCTTGCTCAGCTTAACAGGCATCAAAAAGCTGATCAGGTAAGAGCGTTGGTTAAAATGCTTGCTGGCAACATCAAATCATTATCTATCGATTTAATTATCGGATTGCCCGGAATAACTGACGATGCGTGGAAAGCTATGGTGCTGGAAGTAGTAACCTGGCCAATCAATCATTTGTCAGTTTATTTTTTATCAGTGCACGATACAACGCCTTTATATTTTAGACTTAAACGTCAAGAGTTTACGTTGCCTGCAGATGATGGATTAGTAGATTTGTATTATTGGACGGTAAGCACACTAGAACAGTATGGTTTTTACCAGTATGAAGTTTCTAGCTTTGCGCAACCGGGTCATGAATCAAAACATAATCAAATGTATTGGCAACGCAGACCGTATAAAGGTATTGGTGTTGGAGCGTGTTCTTTTGATGGTCAACAAAGATTCCAAAATACAAAAAATATTATGGACTATATAGAGGCGCAAACGGTTAACCAGGATCAGTATTGCTTTGCAGAAGCATTAGATAGTCAGCAAGTACGAGCAGAAAAGATTATGCTTGCCATAAGAACTAAAATAGGGGTGGACATAAAAACTGTTATGGAAGGAGTAAGTTCTGAGCGGGAACTGCTTATTAAAGACCGCATTGGTCAATTAGAGAAGAAAAATTATATTGTCGTGACACAGGGACGGATCTATCTTCAACCAACGGCTCTTGCATTAGAGCACGAGGTTGCCGTTTTGTTAACAGCGTAATTCATTAAAGTTCGTAGATAGTGCGAATTTTAAACAGATATAAAAGGTGTTTTGTCTATGGCTAAGCATGTTGGCGTTAAATTGCCTGAAGATTTGGTAAATATATTAAAAGCGGGAAAAACTGTTGGTGTTCTTGCGACCTTTTCAGAAAAAGGTTTGCCACACACAACTCCTATTCAATGTATCTATCCTAAGGGCCTTGAAAGTATTTTGATCGCGATTCATAAAGATCATGTTGGTTATCACAACATGGTATGGCAGAAAAAAGTGATGCTCTGTTTTATGGACGAAGGTAACGTTGCGTACAGCGTTTTAGGACGTGCCGGAGTTGTTAGAGCACCATCAAATGTTCATCCATTGATCAATGTTGTTCGTATTGATATCATCGACATCAAAAGTGATCGTTCTGTATTAACGCGTATAGATTCTGGGGTTCGCTGGAGCTACACTTCATGGGAAGCAGAAGAACTTTCAAAAAGTTTGCTTAATGAATTAAAAGAGCTTTCTCAGACGTTATAACGCGTAGGTAACACGGGAGAAATGGCGTGAAAAAAAAGAGTCTACGTATCAGTTTGTTATGTTTAGTAACAACATATATGGTTGCATCACCTCCGCCACCTCCAGGATTTGGTGTGCCAAGTGGTCCTCCTGGTTTTGGAGAACCAACTGCTTTTCCTGAGCAGCCTTCAGAACCTATGGAAGCGTCAAGTAGTTTTACGCCACCGGCAGGTCCTCCTGGATTTTCTTCTCAAGCAGAATCTCCTGAAATGCGTACAGCAGAGCCTGCAGCTGTGCAAGAGGCTCCAGAATATAGAGAGCAATCTGAGCAAGTAGATCAGCAACCAGAACAGTCTGAAGAAGAACAAGCACAAGCTGCGTATGATCAACAAACAGCAGCTGAAGAGGCGATGCCTGATATGCAAGCAGCAGATCAAGCAATGGAGCAGGAAGAAGTTATCGAACAAGAAGGTATTAATAACTTCGATGTTGAAGGTAGTGGAAATTGGCTCTTAAAGCGTGTCTGGTGGGAGAAAACTGAAGAAGTGTACGAAGAGATTAAAGTAGTTTTTAATCAAGTATTAGAAACGCGTGGTCAATTTATTACTGCACGTAATAAGTTGGATCGTGAGCTTGATATCTTCTATGGAGAAATGGGTCTAGAGCAGGGTCCGCTGCATGACATTATTACTCACATTTTAGATTTGATGGAAAAGCGCCGCAAAGCTCAAGGTGATGTGCTGACGCCAGCTGAGGAAGCACTCGTTAAAAAGACCGAAGAAAAAGAACCGGTTCTTGCGCAACTTAAGTTGGATGTAAAAGCTATCCAAGCGGTTGAAGACAAACTTGATCAAGCACTCACAACACTCTTTAAACAGATTGATGTGTGTAACGAGTACGAACAACGCGCATGGAATAACTTTAAAGATATTGCTCGTGAACTTAATGATAAAGAAGCGCGCAAAAGTTATTATCAAACACAAGCGTTGTTGGATGATATTAAAAAAATCCAAGCATATTTAAACGGTGCATTCAGTTCGTACTTTGAACAAACTGTTCAACTCGCTCGTGATCATGCACAAAAGATAACGGCTAATATGCAAAACTTGAGAAATCAAGGTATCGATCTGCAAAAAGAAGCACAAATATTAGAAAACGATCGCGATCAACCAAAAAAACAACAAGTTAAAAAAGAAGAAGTAAAAAAACCTCAGGTAGGCTTCTTTGGAAAGATTTCTCAGTTCTTTAGTGATCTATTTAGTAAACTATTTGGTTGGTTTGGAGCAGAAAAAACTCAAGTTAAAACACGTACTAAAAAAGCTGTAGATTCGGTTGAACAAAAAACTGAACAGGCTGTGCAGGCAGTTAAGCAACAAACTAAACAAGATGTTAAGCGCGTACAAGAAGAAGTTGATCAGGTAGCAGAAGATTTTGCACATGATTATCAAACAGGCATGTTTGGTCAACCCAGCCTACGCCAAGGCTACGGCGGGCAAGTCGTTCAGACTGACAACACACGTCAAGTAGCGCCACAAGCAGTATCAGAAGATACTATGCAAGATATGAACACCAGCATGGACGACGGGCCTGATTCGTTCTAAGTCTCTCTACTTTTCAATCGATAAGCTTTTGTAAAGGGAAGAATGCGTAAGCAAAGCTTCCCTTTTTTCTTTTTTATCTTACACTAGGGCTTATGTTGCATAACCTCATGTAACAAGCTTTTTCGTTTGATTAAAAACTAAATCTTTGATACATTCACACCGTATTTGAAAATGCCGAAGTGGTGGAATTGGTAGACACACAGCCTTGAGGTGGCTGCGGGGTAATTCCTGTGGGGGTTCGAGTCCTCTCTTCGGCACCAGTCTACGCCAAGGCTACGACTGGCACGGCCAGACTTTCTAAGGTAGTAACATTGATTGTAATAGAACAATCGTAGACTGCCCGCCATAGCGTTAAGTCCGGAGAAAATAAATGTTCTCCAAGTTAAAGCGACGGCTGGGCAACTTCCATAGAATATTTGTCGTGGCTATCAAAGTCTTAGTGATGATAAGACTGTTTGGTTGGATTTTGCAATTGAAAAAAGTAGTAGTACTCAATCAGGAGAAGCGATGATTACAAGTTCAAGACGTTTCGGTTCATATAGTTTATTTATGTGGCTCGCATTTGCAGCAGTTGGTTCTTATTTTGTTTTCCCTTTGCATCGTCATTTAAAGTTAGGCATCGATTTGGTGGGTGGTTTCTATTTAACCCTCCAAGTGCAAACTGATGAAGCGGTAAAAACAGAATTGCTTGAACGTATGTATGGATCGATCAATAGATTAAAAGAACAGCATGTTGAAGTTGAATCGTTTAAAGTAGCTGATAGAGAGTACAAGCTTACGTTCAAAACGCTTGATGAAGTGCAAAAAGCTGCTGGTTTTATTAAGAGCCATGCTGCTGATATGACCGTACATACAGAAGGAATGGTGTTAACGGCTCGTCTTACAGAAACACATGTAGCAAAAATTAAAGAATGGGCGGTAGAAAGTAACATTGAAGTGTTGCGTAAACGTCTTGACGCGACAGGCGTTGCAGAAATTGCGATTGCTCGTGAAGGCGAACATAACATTGTTATTGAATTGCCTAACGTGGATGATCCAGCACGTGCTAAAGAAATGATTGGTCGTGTTGCTCAATTAGATATTAAATTAGTCCATAAGTCAGCTCGTTCAGAAGAAGATCTTCTTGATGAACATGACGGTATTTTGCCAGAAGGCATGATTATTATTGGCGAAACTAAAGCTAATAAAGCAAAAAACAAAGAAGATTTCTTCTACTTGGTTGATGATTACACCGACCTTACTGGTCGCGATCTTAAGCATGCAGAAGCGCAACTTGGTGGTATGAGTGGTACTGAACCAGTAGTTTCTTTCCAATTTAGACCAGAAGGTGGGGAAAGATTTTATGAATTGACCAGTAAAAATCATGGTCGTCAGTTAGCGATTATTTTGGATAACGAAGTTATTTGTGCCCCAGTTATTCGCGCTACTTTACCTGGTAGTGGTGTTATCAGCGGTAATTTTACCTGGGATTCAGCACAAGATTTAGCAACCATGCTTAAAGCAGGTTCTTTTGTAGCTCCTGTTAAGTTTGAAGAAGAACGACGCATCGGGCCTTCATTAGGTAGAGAGTCAATTCGCCAAGGCTTAATGTCTTGTATTATTGGCTTAGCAGTGCTTTTTGTCTTTGCAGTTGCTTGGTACAAACTTGCCGGCTTCTTAGCATTCTTGGCTTTGGTATACAACTTACTTTTGATTATTTTCTTTATGGCGTGGCTTAAAGCGACGCTAACACTTCCTGGTATTGCCGGTATGGTGTTAACGATTGGTATGGCTATCGATTGTTCAATTTTAATTTATGAGCGTATTCGTGAAGTTTTAGCGACAGGTGTAACCTACAAAAAGGCTGTCCAGGAAGGGTTTTCTGGTGCTATGACTGTAATCTTAGACGCAAACATCACTACATTGCTCATGGGTATTGTTTTATATAAATTCGGAACTGGCCCTGTACAAGGATTTGCAGTTACTATGATTCTTGGTATATTTGCAACATTGGCAACTGGTTTGTTCTTTTTGAAATCACTTTTTGACTGTATTTTGTATAATACTTCTAAGCAAAATATCAGCATTTAAAAATACGGTAAGGCGGCGTAGCTCAGCTGGTTAGAGCAGCGGAATCATAATCCGAAGGTCCGGGGTTCGAGTCCCTGCGCCGCCACCAGACTTCGCCAAGGCTTCGTCTGGCATGGCCAGTCTTTCAAAGGTAGTACAGTTAATTTTAATAGAACCATCGAAGTCTGTCCGCCGAAGCATGTTAGCCGTAGAAATTAAACTTACTTCAAGTGCAGGCGAAGGCTGGACTGTTTACTCTGTTATGAGTCTTGCATCTGGTTTTTGTCCCTCATAAAAGTTTCCGAATACTCATCATGAAAAAAGAATTCCGCATTACACTCCCAACCATTATAACGCTCGTTCGTTTAGTGGTTTCCCCTTTTCTCTTTCCCTTTCTCGTGTTTTATATCTTTCCCCATCAATGGTACTGGATCAATATTGGTATTGCCGGTTTGTTGACTTTGGTCTGCATGACAGATTTCTTAGACGGGTACCTAGCTCGCTGGCATAAGCAAGAAACTGAACTTGGCCGAATACTCGACCCGTTGGCAGATAAACTTCTTGTCTTGCCCCTTTTTATTGCGCTCTCCTCTTTAGGCAGAGTCTATTTTTTTTGGACTATTATCTTAGTGTGCCGTGAGATTTTAATTACCAGCATGCGTCATGTGGCATCGTGCCATGGTTTTTCTCTAGGGGTGCAATGGCCAGGGAAGGTTAAATCTTTTTTACAGTATATCTACTTAGTTCTCGTTATTGGGCAGCCAATTAATCAGCAGGGTATTGTGCTTGATGTCTGTCTGTATAGCATGCTCTTTTTTGCTCTGTTGTCAGGTGCTTGGTATGTCTATACGTTTATAGAACGTGTAACTGCTGCTACCAAAAACGGAGAATAAGTATGAAATTTAGTACCGTTGCTCAAGCGTTCCAGATTATTGAGGGACAAAGCTCCCGTCTTGCTATGACTGAAAGTTTGGCGAATCTTTTTAAACAAGCGTCTCCTGAAGATAGTGCACATTTGTGTTACATTTCTTTGGGTGTTTTAAACCCGCCGTATATTGGTACACAGTTTGGCGTGGCCCAAAAAAATATGCTTAAAATAGTTGCACGTGTTGTAAAGATGTCTGATGAACAGATTGAACAAGAGATGCAACGTGTGGGGGATCTTGGGTTAGTTATTGCTACGCATGCTACCCAAGTTGCCGAAAGCGGTTTGACGTTGCATGAGGTATATCACAAATTAGTTGCTCTAGAAAAAATCAGTGGCGCTGGGTCGCAAGAACAAAAAGCTCAAGCATTATATGATCTTTTATCAGTGTCTGATGCTCTGTCTGCAAAATATATGGTCCGTATGGTTCTTGGTACGTTGCGTCTTGGTTTTTCTGACATGACTATTCTTGATGCTTTGTCATGGATGCAGGTGGGGGATAAAAGTATTCGGGATGTGTTAGAGCAAGCGTATAATAATTGTGCCGATATTGGTCTTATTGCGCGTACGCTAAAAGTTTCTGGCCCTCAGGCTTTGGCTACGATGCATATTCATATGGGGATTCCTATTAGACCTGCAGCGGCAGAACGTTTGCCAAGTGCGCAGGCAATTATAGAAAAAATTGGTCCGTGTGTAGCTCAACCAAAACTTGATGGTTTTCGGTTACAAGTGCATGTAGATAAGACGGGCAAGCATCCAGTTATTCATTTTTTTTCTAGAAATTTAATTGATATGTCGTCTATGTTTCCTGAGCTTGTTGCAGTGTGTCAGCAGTTACCTGTTAAGACATTAATTGTTGATGGAGAAGCAATTGTCTACGATCCCAATACACACACTTATTTGTCGTTCCAGGAAACGGTTAAACGTAAACGTAAGCATGGCATAGAAGAGCTTGTTTCTGAGTTACCATTACAGCTTAATATGTTTGATATCATGTACCTGGACGGTAAAAGTTTGTTGCAAGAAGAACAAAAAACACGCCGTATGCTTTTAAAAAAGATTTTTACCGAGTATCAAAAAATAGCGGTACATGCAGCAAAGCCACAGCAGCTGGGTCTTTTTGCTCCTGTAAGTGATGATATGAGTAGTGAGCAAACGCTGCAGGTAATTGAAGAAGTTCCAGTTTCTACACCAAAAGAGTTAGAAGATTATTTTATTCAAGAAATTGCGGCAGGTCTTGAAGGAGTGGTGGTTAAAAAAACTGACTCGTTATACCAGGCAGGCAAGCGTAGTTTTAATTGGATTAAATTGAAGTATCAAGCATCTGACAAATTAGAAGATACGTTAGATGTGGTGATCTTGGGGTATTACTCGGGACGGGGTAAGCGAGCACATTTTGGGATCGGTGCCTTTTTGGTGGGTGTATATAACCGGGAGCTTGATTGTTACCAAACAGTTGCAAAAATAGGGACCGGTCTTTCTGACCAAGGGTGGATTGAACTAAAGCATACGTGTGATAAACATGCTGTTAAGCAACAGCCAAAGGATGTGATCTGTTCTAAAGAGTTGCATCCGTTAGTGTGGGTTGATCCAGTTATTGTGTGTGAAGTGCTTGCTGATGAAATTACGTTTTCTCCACTGCATACTGCCGGTCGCACTAAAGATCAGTTGGGCCTTGCATTGCGCTTTCCACGATTTGTAAAATTCCGTGCAGATAAAGAGGCAACTCAAACAACCACCGTGACTGAGTTATTGCAGCTTAAGAACTTAAAATAGTTAGTTTCTTAAAAGTGTTTAATGCTTTTACGAACAAGAGTTTTGGATTAATTGAGTATATTTTTAAGACGATCTAGCCAACTGAGATTTTCTAAATCTGTATGTTCACGCAGAAGCTCAATAATGGGATGGCTCTTTTTACCGCGCAGTGCAAGAGCAAGAGCGGTGTGGCCTTGTCTGTTTTTAATGTTTGGATCAGCGTGAGCAGCTAATAGTGTTTGAACCATGACTAGATTGTTTTCGTTAGTAGCTATCATGAGCGCAGTAAGGCCATTTCTATTTTGAATATTTAGTTTAGCACCTCTGTCGATGAGCGTTTGAGCAATATCAGGATAGTTTTCTTTTGTTGCTATCATAAGTGCAGTATCACCTACGGCATTCTGTACATTAAAATTGGCGTTTTTGGTTAATAAGAAGTTTAGAATGTCTGTGTATGCGTATTTTGCAGCTACCATTAAAGCGGTATAGCCATCGCCATCTTGCAGGTTTATCTGAGCGCCTGCAGCAAGTAATGCTTGCGTTGTTGCTAAACGATGAGATGTTACTGCGAGCATAAGAGCTGTTTTTTCTGTATAGCCATGTTGCAGGTTTGGATTTGCATGAGCAGCTAGTAATAGTTGAGTTATGGTAGGGTCGGCAAGTACTGCTGCGTCCATTAAAGCAGTTTTTCTTTCATGAGTACTTGGGATATTTACGTCAGCACCAGCAGTAAGTAATGCTTCAATAACTGCTAGCATGTTTTTTTCTACAGCTACCATAAGCGGCGTATAGCCAGAGCGATTTTTTAGATTGATGTTATCTATAGTAGCAAGCAATAATAAAGCTTGTGTTTGATTGTTATTGTTGAGGGCTGTAAATAATGCTTCTGTGTCTGTAACCACTCTTGCTTTACAAAGGGGGCATGTTTTTTCAGACTCTTGTGTTGCAAACCATTCGTTAATACAGTTTTTATGGAAAATGTGTTTACATGAAATTGGTACTTTTGGACCATGTTGTTCTAGGGTGCAATATTCTGGAGTATAGGTATCCAAGCAAATAGAACACAGCTCTTCATCTTCGTTTGTTGGAGCCTGAGAGTTGGTGGTATTACAAGTAGCAGCAGGCCAAGTAGTGTTGCTTGTGAGTATCAAGAGCGTGCATAAGCATAATAACTTTTTCATAACTATTACCTTTAGTTGTTTTGCTCCATAGAGGCTTGTATAAGGGCTATTATGTCGGGATTGTTTCTAGTACATGCAAAATCAAGAGCGGTAGTACCTTGAGTTGTTGTAAGATGAGGGTTAGCACCTACTGTAAGTAATATACGAACAAGATCGGTTTGATTTTGTGTTATGGCATGCATTAACGCAGTTTCTTTATTATTGTTTTGTGTATTGGTATTTGTTCCAGCAGTAAGTAATAGTTCTGCTAGCTGAATATGTTTGTTATGTATAGCGATAATTAAAGCAGTATCGCCTGTATTGTTTTTTGCATTTAGATCAGCTCCTGAACCTACTAATGCTTTGGCAATAGTGAAATAACCTTTTTTTGCAGCAATCATAAGAGCCGTGTATTGATTATTATTTTTTTTGTTAAGGTCTGCGCCTGCAATAATTAATTCTTGAGCAATTTCAAGTGAATTAAAGGTTAATGCCATAAGTAGGGCTGTATTATTGTTTTTATTTTGTAGATTTAAGTTAGCTCCTGCAGTAATAAGTGCTTGAGCAATATCAAAGAAATTATTTTTTGCAGCAATCATTAAGGCGGTATTGCCATGAGTATTTTGTACATTAAGATCTGCTCCAGCAGCAATTAACGCTTGAGCAACTTCGCTCCTGTTGTTAGTTGCAGCGATCATTAACGCCGTATTGTTTTTATCAGTGTGCGTATTGAGATTAGTATTACCAGCAATTAATTTTTGTACCATATCAAGCCTATTAAACATAGCTGCATAGATAAGAGGATTAAGAATGATCACGCCTGGTTGGTTGCACATAGGGCATCGTTTAGGGTTTTGTCTATTTGTAGTAAACCACGTTGTAATACATGCATCGTGAAAAGTATTATTTGGACATCCGCAACTAACAAATGTTTCATCACCAGGCGCTAATTCTTGATAACAAATAGGGCATATTACTTCTATTTGTTCTTCTTGAGTATGTGCAGCAGCGCCAGCAGGCCAAGTAGTGTTGCTGGTGAGCATCAAGAGCGTGCATAAGCCTAATAATTTTTTCATGATAACCCCCTTTGTTTTTACTTAATATCCAATTTTTTTCAAAAGACTGTTTTTAGCTTGCTCAAACCATGATGGAGATGCGGTAGGTGTTGGTACGGCACCTGCGGTCATAAGCATGAGAGCTATCTTGGTATTACCTTTTTTAAGTGCTTGATCAAGAGCAGTGTTACCGTTTTTATTTTTTATATTAAGATCAGCTCCTGCGTTAATTAAAGCTTGAGCGATTACCATTTTATTTTGATATACGGCAAACATGAGAGCGGTATCACCGTTATTGTTTTGTGTATTTACATTAGCTCCAGCAGTAATTAAAGTTTGAGCTATAGAAAATTGATTGTTTGTTATTGCAAACATGAGAGCGGTATTGCCGGCATTGTTTTGTAGGTTGAGATTAGCACCAGCAGTAATTAAAAATTGAACTATATGAGGGCGATTGTTTCTTATTGCAAATATGAGAGCGGTATCGCCTTTAAAATTTTGTAAATTTACGTTAGCACCAGCATCAATGAGCGCCTTGACTATAGGCATAGCTTCGTTAGCATTGGGGTTAAATGTTGCTGCCATAAGGGCAGTTATTTTTTTGTTGTCTTGTAGATTTACATTAGCACCAGCATCAATTAATGCCTTGGCTATTGTAGGATTTCTTCTATCGATTGCAAACATTAAAGGTGTTGCACCTGTAACAATACTTTTTGCATTAATATCAGCTCCCGCATCAATTAATGCGTGAGCTATTGCAGTGTAATTTTTGGTGATTGCTAACAATAATGCAGTATCACCTTTTTTACTTTTTATATTAAGATTGGCACCAGTAGTAATTAAAGCTTGAACGATAGTAAGGTTATTGTTAAATGCCGCAAGAATTAATGTGCTTTCTTCATTATTATCTTGCAAGTTTACATTAGCACCGGCAGTAATTAAATCCTGAGCTATTTCATTATGATTCATTCTTGTTGCAAATAATAAAGCAGTATTACCATTATTGCTTTGTATATTGAGCTGAGCGCCTGCTGCAATTAAAGCTTGAACTATTTCTCTATGATTTTTTACACTAGCGATCATTAAAGCAGTACGGCCATTATTGTCCTGTATATTTAATTCAGCACCAGCAGCAATTAATGCGTAAGCTATATCTATGCGATTGAGACCGATTGCAAGTATTAAAGCAGTATGACCATAATCATTTTGTTTATTTATATTATCGCCTGCAGTGATTAATCGCTGAACCATTGGTAAATTATTTTTTATAACTGCATGGATGATAGTTGTTATTGATGTAGGTTGTACACACATAGGACATGTACGAGCAGGTTGTGTGGTAAACCATGTATTGAGACAATTTTTATGAAAAGTATGATTACAGCTCGTTGTTACTTTTGGACCAGATTGGTGGGCAGTACAATTTTCTGGCGTATATGAATCAAAACAAATGATACACATGTCTTCTTCTTGAGTGGGGACTGCAGTTTCAGCAGGCCAAGTAGTACTGTTAGTAAGTATGAGTAATGCGCATAAGCCTAATAATTTTTTCATTCTAACCCCTATTTATATATTATCTATTTGAAATAATAATAAATAGTGGGGATATAAGGCAATAGTTTAGTGTGTTTGAGTTTATCTACATCGGGAATAAGCCATATAAAGACAGGTACTGTAGGAGGAGCTGATTAATCCGATTGAGCCGCTAATGCTACAGCCTCTAAAAGAGGCGCAAGTTTTTTTTTGATGACTGGACATGGTGCTTGTTTGCCAATTCCACCTTGATGATTTATTAAAAGTTTATCGTTGCGATACTTTGCGCCACAGTCTTTGCATGTATGAATATTTTTTAGTTGATGTACTTTTTGATGAAGAGCATAGCTGCTTAATTTTGTAAATATTCTTGAGCAGTACAGGCATGGGTGGGAGACTTTTGCAGACGTAGATGGTTTATTGTTTTTGAGGTTAGACAAGATAGTTGCAGCAGATATTCCTGCATTTGCAGCATGTATCATTGCTTGAGCGCTACAGTAAAGTTTGGTTGATGTTTGGATTACCATGAGTCCAAAAAGTATATGCTTCATAAAGTTTTACTACTTTTACATGTATTGTTAAAAAACTGCTTCATAACAGGCTTGTAGCAACCGAATGTACCAGAATTTTTTAAGAATATTGAGATGGCAACGTAACTTTTATATGACTAGATCCCACACAACATGAACTATAGGAATAGTTATTATGAATCGTAAAATGCCTCTTTTATTTCTTGTCTTACTTTTCTCGCAGATAATCACGGCTCATGATCAGTACGCTGGGTTGCCCGTATATCAACAAATTGTTGCAGAACAAAAAAGTCTTGCTGATCAAGTAGCTGCGCTAACGAGTGTTTTGAGTACTCCGTATATGTCTCCTTCTTCTTCTATCTCGTATGTGCCTACAACTATTGCTCCAGGAAAACCTGTTACAACGGTGCAAGTCCCTCTACGTATGGTCACTACATTTTATAGTCACGAGGATCAACAGAATTATACGTACCAGCAGGTATCTGCACAAATGGCAACGCTACTTGGTGCTTCAGGGTATAGTTTAGTTTTAAAACAGGCATGGGAATTTTATAATCAAGTAGGTGCTCCAGCAGGTGCATTTCTTGAACCTCAAAGTTTAAGTATTCAAGCATATGCAAACCTTGCGGGTTCTGGCATTACCTATCTTAAAGCTGTGTTAGCGACTATTAGTTTGCAAAACTATGCACAACCTGATCTTGCTGTGTGGTTAAAAACAGAAGTTGCTGTATTAGACGCTGCTCTTGATACTGCGGCTCAGCATTTTAAAGACAATGTAGGTACGGCTAGTGGTGATCTCATTAATAATTTTATGACCATTCAGCAAAATTATCACCAACGTAAAGCACAACTTCTATTGGCATGGTTAGAGCCATTGCTCAAGCAGTTAACGGCACTGTATCCGGCAAATATTGTACAAACACAAGTAACAACCGATCTTGCTATACAAAATGTACAGACGTACGTGCAGCTTTTGTTTGATAGTTTATCCGTATTTTCTCCACAACAAGCGGCAACTATGCTTGGTAAGTATGGTTCGGTGACAGATGTTGTAACTGCTTTTAGTGCACAAGCAGCTCAGTTATCGTTATATCAAGCGCAGATGTTTATGCACGCTGTTGAGTATAATATTCAACTCTGGGGACAACCTGGTGCAACCATTACTCCTGTACAGATGACAACGCTCGCTGGTCAGATTCAATCAGGTGCAACATTGATGAGTTCTGCTGCAAGTTATTATGCAACAGCGGGGCAGACTAATAGTGCTCAAGCGTATGCGCAACAAGCGGCTGCATTACAATCTGGATTGCAAAATTGGCAGATGGCTCTGAAAAATAGTGCGCAAGGATATAACGGACAAGCAGCTCAGCTTTTTGAACAAGCATCAGGACAGTTTAAACAAGCAGGTAATACGTATCTAGGGGCTTATCTGTATCAGCAGTTTCAGCAAACATTGTTGTTGTACGACACATCCATTATTGCTACGTACGGTAATTATTATCAACCGCTTGTTGCCCAGTATGTTGCTCAAGCACAGCAAGTGCCTACAAGTGCATCAGCAGCAACTATGACGCAACAACATCAACAGTTCCAGTTGTTGTTCTATCCCTTAAATTCCCAAGATGCTCAGAACGCTGCCTATAAAGGTATGGCGTGGCTTGCTCAGTTGGCATTGCCAAGTTATAAAGATGTTTTAAGTTCACTGCAATCGCTTAATAATACAACTCAAAATGCTAATCAGCAGCTCTTGTTGCAGCAAACCATTACGTTGCTCCAAAGTATTGCACAAGGTTCTCAGTACATGTTTTACACTTCGCCGCAAGTGTTTGGTGCTAATGCGTTACCGGCAGATCAAAACAGTTCTTCTTACACTATTAAGGGCTTAGTAACGGCTATTGAACAGTACAATACGATTATCAGTTTGTTTGGCCAAGCGGACAGTATGTTAACAAAAGCTGGAGCGCAAAGTACGTTACTGCCTTTTGCACAAGTATTGCCTACATCCGGTCCGGTCACCAGCTGGAGACAGTTGATTATGTTGCATCAGGCATACTGGTTCTTTATGAACGCACAACAAGCGTATGCGTATGTTGCAGGGTGCTCACCATCAACAGCGCAAATAGATGAATTGATAGCAAGCGCGGTTGTCGGTTTGGTACATGCACAAGCGGTCTATAAAGCTCTTGGTATTGAACCTATGGTTCAGTATATTCAGACACGCCTTACAGCAATTGTTGGTACTACGACACCAGTAACGTATGGTGGGAAAACAGTAGAAAAAATTTTAGAACAAAAAGCTGCGAGTTATTTGGCAGGGCCAACACCAGCATTGCTCGATCGACAAGCAGCATTAACCTGTTATCAAATAGGTGGAGTACTCGGTTTTGCTCTATGCCGTACTCAGTTCTTTGCTACGCTTGATGCGTACCGCACGGTATTACTTGCTCAAACTTCTGGAGCGGGAGATATAACAGCACTAGCTAAAGCATTTGGATTAGTTGCTCTTGATATTCAGGGTATGTATGCGCAAAAAGCTGGTTGGCAAACAACACAAGTATATGTAGATAATTTTTCTATTGATAGTGCATTACTCAGTCAGCAACTACAAAATATAGGTGCGTTGTCAGGTACAATTGATCAACAGATTGTGCTTCAAAAACAGTTTGTTTATTTTTATGAGCAGTATCAGGCGTTTGGTGTAGAAGAAAAAAGACTCGCTGCGCTCTATGAATTAACAATGTCTCCGTACCTGAGTACAAAAAATCTTGGAGGCAATCAGGTTGCTTTTTATGCGTCAACATCAACTCAGCCGCTTGCAACATTACGTGAGCCGTCGTACCAGTTAGCATTATTGTTGTCACAATCTGCATCCGCACAGTTAACAGCAGTACAACAATCTTTAAAAGCCAATACGTTTACGGGGTCTTTACTAGGAACTATTGGTACTATTGAAGATTTATATAACCAAGCAATTGCATATTATAGTCAAGCAGGGCTGCAAGATGCGGTGGTAAAAACTGAACAACTAAAAACAAAAGCGATGGCCGTTTTGTACTACGCACTTGTTGTTCCTTCTCAAAAAGTAATCAGTCTTCAGGCTAAAGTAAGTTCTAGCGCACCAGTGCAGGTAGCAGCAGCACAAAGTAGTAATCAAGCGAATCTGCCAGATTATCTACTACGTAGTGTGTCTGTTGATCTTACAGCACTTGCAAAAACGTTTGTTACTAGCGCATCGCTTACGCAAGCGGTAACACAAAGTTCTTCGTTACAAGCAGTTGGCACGACTAACCCTGATTTAACAGGAGAGATTGCTGCTGCTCAACAGTTGCTTCAAGATGCGCAAGCATTAGTGGGTAAAACAACAGCAGATAGTCAACAAGCGCTTATAACCAATGTCTTGTTGCCGCTTTATAGATTGCAGTTGCAGCAAGAAGGGTATACAGGATTTTTAACGCTGGATCAAAAAGTACAACAGTATCAAAACCAGATAACAACGCTTATGTCGACAGGTATGAAGGTTGGTTCAGTAACGTATAAAGCATCGTATTCTGTGGTGAGTCAAAAAAATGCTGATGGTACTGATCATATTATAGTACAAGGCACTAACGTACCGTTACCGGCAGTTATTCAGTATCAAGGGCAAACAGAATCAGCGTTATTGTATTTTACGTTGTGTGATAAGTTTTATGACACGAGCCAGCAAACGACCAGTGTTGGTGATGCAACGTATATGACTGTCTCTGATTCTGATGCGCAACAAATGATCGCTGATGCAAAAACATTAACGTATGTAGTGGGCGCTCAAACGTACATCGACCAAGTTGCTATGTATCTTGCGACGCTTACCTTAGCAGATGGTAAAACATCCTTACGTACTGCAACGTTAGCACAAAAAGCAAACCTTAGTTTTACAGATTATCAAGCTGCGTATACCTCTATAAGTAGTCTGTATATTAATGCATTATCACTGCTGGATGCGATCAATACTGATCAAACATCATCAATTGATGTTGATGCACAAAAAACGGCTTTATACAGTCAGTTTGCACAAACAGGCAGTTATTTTTTAATGGGCGATCCAAGTTCAGGCTCCTTCCAATCGGTGTTAAAAGATGTAGCAAATAACTATTTTAGTGCTAATCAGACACAGCCTATGGCTTTGCTCTATGAAGCGGCTGCTGATTATGCCTGTACGTTACCGTTAGCGCTGACGCAAACAAATGGGTATCCAAGTGCAACTGCGACATTGCCACAGGATCCAACCGTTTTAGGATCGGTAACTAAGCTTAATCAGGTGTTGGCTAAGAATAAAATAGCTTCGTGTGCTGCTGCTCCTGTAGCTCCTTTATATCTGTATACTCAACCGTTAACATGGTATAACTATCAACAAGCGGCAGCGTTGTATCAACAAGCGTATACGGTCTACCAGCAGGGGTTAACAGGTGCTGCAACAAGCAATCCCTTACAAGATAAAAATGCAGTGCGTTTGTACGGTAAGTTTTTTTATTATGACTTTTTCTCGAGCATGCAAGCGTTGTCGCTCTTTACGCGTAATGCGTATATGGTTGGATTTGATACGCAAGCACAGACTATCACCGGTAGCATGTCTCCTGATTTTGCAAATATTATCAAGCAGGGTGGTTCAGCAGGCGCAACAACAGCAGCGGCAGGTTTTAATCAGTTAGCAGCAGGCGGTTCTGCAGTAACAGATGCTGATGCAGCACAGCAATACACGATTATGCGATCAATTATGCTTAATGCTATTTTGTACTTAACCGGCTTACAAGGGGCGTTGGGGCAATTGATACAAACAGTGGGCGTTGATACAGCGTATACGGGGCAATCGGTAACTCTTAATAATCCGCTTCTTACACAATTTGGTCAGTTGTTACAATGTTCTTTAACGCAGTATGTTCCAGGCCTACAAGTGCTGATTGGTGGATCAAATGCTAATATAGTTGGTACAACAGGTAGTGTTGATACACTTAAGGGAGTGGAAGATATACCAACGTATTTGCTTGATTTGCAAAATAGTTTTAAGCCGATTTTCCAGGCGCGTATTTTCCATGCAAATACGTTCTTAACTGCAATGCAGTACATGGTAGAAAACAGTATTGGTTCGCCAACAAATAATTTTACACCGCTTGGTAGTGCAACAAATTCGTATCTCAATTTACTTGTGTTTAACAAGTTGGTTGGTGAGTTATGGGCAGTTATGAGAAATCTCTATGGTCAAGCCTTCTTAGCTAATCTGTACGGAACGCAAAATGTAAGTGCGTATGAAAACGCTATTGATGCGGCTATTAGTGCGCAACAACAACAGACTATTATTAATCCGGCAAGTTATATTGGTTAAAAGTATAAAAGGAGAATGTACGTATGAAAAATATCTTAAGATGGTTATTGTTTGTGTTGTTGGTGCAGATGAACTGTTGTGCATCGGTACCAACTATGATCATTAATATTGCAAATCCGCTGTTTCAGCCTAAGTATCAGTTGGTTACGTATACGGGCAGTTTAGCTACGCCTGTATCGCCACAAGCATTGGTATCGCAAGATTATATTTTTCAGTCTAGTGCTGGTGCAAATTATATAGGTTTTTTGTACGGATCTTTAGTAGCAAATGGGTATAGCACTAATGTTATGGTCGGTTCACAAACTCCTCAAACGGTATCGTTAGGTCTTTCAAGTTCTTACGCGTTATCAAGTAATGGGGGTTTTTCGGTAGGGTTGGCCGATCTTACGGAACTTTGCCAACGGTATGGTGGCTATATACCCTTTGTGACACAAATGGGTGGTGGTTTTAACACTAAATATGGAAACACAGGTTATGATTTTATGAATCTCATGACGTTGCCGGCAGCACAACCTTTTAAGGGCAATAATTGGATAGGCGTAGCGTATGTAACGTATTATAATTATGTAACAACAGCTTTAGTTCCATCGAATAATTTTGGTGCTTCTTCTCTTTTCTTTTCTTCGTTTACGGTAATGCCTTTTGTTCTATCTTCACAACAACAGAGTATGTTTCAATCATTGATTAAAAATGCTCCTGACAAAACAGTGTTTGCACAAACGCTTCCTGTTTCATCGTCATCTTTATTGCAGTTTGCTCAGTTACAAAATTGGTTTAGTACCAACGTTAACATACAGTTTTCGATTAATGGATTTGCATCTATGCCAAGCAGTTTAATGAGTATGAACGGTGTTACGCCAACACAACCATACAATGCGGCGTATAAGAGTATGTTAGATAGTTTGTATAAAGTGCCTGTATCAGTTGTTCCAACTCTTGCTAATTTTGTTCTGCCAGCGTTGTTTGGTATTACAAGTGTGACGCAATACAACAATGTTTTTGGTAATGATACATTTTTTGTACCGCTTATGATGGCAGATCCGTTATGGGCTACTGCACAAGTAAAATCATCACCAACAGCTTCTGGATTTACTGTGCCCTATGAGTATCCACTTATGAAGGTGTATGCATGGCAGGGTAGTAATAGTGGTTGGACTGTTGCGGAACAACCGGCACAAAAAATTGGATATGCGGGTGATATAACAATAAATGCTGGTGGTGGTATTACATCAGGAACAGATTTTGATCCACGTAAGAGTCCCATGTCAGATTTTTACAGCATGTTGTCATTTTAAACTATTTCAGGAGAGTTATTTATGAACGTAAGAATAGTAGCATGTGCCATAACAGTACTTTGCAGTACGCAGGTGCAATCGGGTAGCGGGACATTTGGAGTAGTTCCTAATATGAATAATGGTATAGCTTCATGGTCTGGTAGCACTCAGGGTTATAATGTTCGTAATTTTTTGTCTGGTGGGATTAACAGTAGTAACTGTATTGGTTTTCAGTTTTATAATTACAATAATGGGCAGGTAGATAAACTTTATTTTTTATCAGATCAACAGATTCCAAGTTTTAAATCAGCGTGTGCTCAGCAGCCTGATGGTAATGGTGAGTATGGACAAGCAGCACAAGTATCTCTGTATTCTTCAGAAGATAATGGTAAAACGTGGTCACAAACAGTAGATAGTACGTTTGCTGCTGCATCTGTTGCGCCTTTTATTTTGCAAAATTATAAACCGGGTGCAATTGTTGGATATAACAGTCAATATTCTACGTTATCAACGCCTTTTAGTAATACATCGTATAATACGTTGCAACTGCATCCAGCGCAGATAGCTACCATACTTTCAACTGGTGGTACAAGTAGTCTGAATGCTTTGGATATAGAAAGTATTCCCTATTATTATGCGGCGCTTAGTCAAATCTATATAGGTCGTGTAGCTACTGGAGCAGCAGGACTTGCAGGGTTGTTTTCTTCTACGCCAGTTAGTTATAACGGTCAGCTTGTGAATAACAATACGATCTATACAACTTTTATGAATAAAGCACAGTTGTATATGCAGGAAGTACAGTATGCATTGGCAGCTTTAGGTCAACCTCAAACAACAGGATTAATAAATCCTTATAATATACCGTCATCTACACAAGCAGCTCCGCCATCTTTTAGTAATCAATCATCTGGTGGACTAGCCATGGATAATAGTAATGCAGGGCTTTCTGTAAATAGTGTAACGTCTTCAAATAGTTCTGCTTCTTCTGTTGCATTAAGTACGCCTGGTGGTAATGCTGTAGTTTCTTTATTAGATACATTTGCAGGGATTGTTTTGATTAATAATGTTCCTAATCTTAATCAAAATGGATCTGTGTATAGCGTTGGATTTGGTCCATCTACTTTTGTTCCAATTGTACAACCAACACCTACTAAGCCGCAAGGATTGGCATTTTTTGGTTCTTCTGTTTTTATTCCAGTTGTTGGCGCTGCAGACGCTTGGCAAGCTACACCTAATGGACTTGGGCGTGCAGTAGGTATCAATTATACGATTGCAGGACCTTCGCCTGTTGTATATGGTTCCTTTGAAGCACCTTTTAGTTTTTCGGTAGGTCTTGTTGGAGCAGATAGTACCAATCAGACAATTGCGGTGTTTAACAACAGTATGGCAACAGGTACACCTCTTGCAATGCTTAATTTGGCAAACTTTTTTGCGTTACCAACACCATGGGCATTAGTTGTAGAAGTTGATGGATTTTTAAGTAACAGTGCTACGCCATCAGTTTGTTTAAATATTGTACCAGCTGCTTTGGTTAAACCAGTGCAACAGATTGTAACAACGTATCTTAATCAACAAGCGCAAGCAGGAGGCATCATACCTCAAGATACTACTAATGGTTCTATTAACCTCTCTAGTGTTGTGTGTCAAAGCAATAATCAGTTAGTTGCTACTATCTCAGGTCAGCCAGATCTTCTTGGAGTGATAAAACTTAATCCGCATGATTTTCCGTTACAGTTTTCGCAAGCAGGGGCAACGAATAAAGTAGCTTCGTTACCTAATACCAATACGCCTGTGACGTTTAGTATGGCTCATGTGTTTGATAGTGCTGCAGCATTATACGATGCAACGTTTCCAGTAGGGTATCATGCTGATATTTCTTCTTATATTAATCTTGGCGAAAATGGTATGTATAAACCGTATCCTATGGCTTACTTGATCTTGCAAGGTTTAGCAAACGGGTACTTGATGATGAGTACAGTTAGTCAACCAAATGCATCAACGCCAACTGTCCCCTTATCAAGCACATTACAACAACCAATAACGTTTGGTGCAGATTTGGGTAAGAACTTGAATAGTATGACATCACTTGCAACAACCTATCAACAGCCAACAGCGGCAGAATGGTTTGCTACACCGGGGTTTGATTATTTATTCTTACGTAGTTTGATGATTATGCGTTGCTTTACCAAGTGCTTGTATTTAACGAAATATGGATTGCCACATGTGGCTCAGATTCTAAAAAATCCGCATGCACCGTATGTGTATACTGATTCTAGAACAAGACAAAGTAGTACGGTGTATTTTGGCCAGAATCCTGCTGTAAATTATAATGTATTTATACCTGTTACTAATCCTGCATTACCCGTAGCTTCCGTACCAACAGTGACACTCTGTGCGTCTACTGCGCAGCCGGCAGCGCAAACTACTACTCAGACAACGACACCGAGTAATAGTTCTGCGGGGGGCGGCTGGTAAAAAAAGATTTAGCGCTTGCAGGCATCATAAAAGAATTGCGCTGCAGCTGCTGGGTCTTCGCTTTCGCAAATTGCTTTACCGACAACAATACCGTCTGGCTTGAGTGCTATAACTTGAGCCAGCGTTTCTTTTGTAATGCGTGACGATACAAAGATAGGTAGATCGGTATTACCGCGCACCATAGTCCAATTATCAAGGAAAACGAGTGAATTACCAAACTCTGCTGGTTGATGAAATAGCAGCGCGTCAGCACCAAGACTTTTTGCTTCAAGTGCTGCTTGGCCTGGTGAACTTGCATCTAAAATGTCGACCATAACTTTTTTGCCCAGATCGTGGGCCTTAGCACATACACCGTGAATAACTTCGTTTGTGGTGCCTGCCATAACAGAAACCCAATCAGCACCTGCTTGAGCTGCAAGTGTCACGATGTCTCTGCCAGAATCTACAATTTTGGTATCAGCAAAGAGTGTTGCTTTAGGGAATTCTTTTTTAAAAGCTTCGATTGCTTTTACGCCATGCTTTAAGAGTGGAAGTGAGCCTATTTCTAGAATGTCAGCAAATTGAACTACTTGACGAGCTACCTCAAGATTTTTTTCAAGATCAAGCGCATCAAACGATATCTGAAGCTTCATAGTATAAGTTCCTTAACGGGGTTAGGTTTTACGACCATTCCAGGATTAGTATAGCAATAAAACTAAAACAGCAAAATGTACGTATTTAAAGGCATAATTACTACTTCTGTATTATTGCGCTTGTGCTTGGACGCCTGTTTTTTCTTTTTTATAGTCCATAGCGATACGCTTAAAAAATGGGCTTTGCTCAAGCGCCTTCATGGTGCCTTCAGGTCTTTGGATAGTTTCTTTAACATAGAGCGCGGGTAGTACTAATTGTTGGTTGCTATCAGAAATGGTTATGCCTTCAGGCACATAGATAGCGGTTGGTGCTGCAAACAGCACAATGGTATTAAGAGGCAGACGTCCTTTGTCGGGTGGCGTTGCCTTTGTAATATTCCAGAACCATTTTTGTGTTTCTTGGTCTTGTTGTTTTTCAATAGTATAGAGTGCGTAGATAGCGTTTTGATTCAGTTGCCAGAATGCAATAGTGTTACTTGCCATAAAGATAGGTTGTACGTCGGTGCTGACAAGTAGGGTGATAGTTGGTTCTTGGTGACGGCGTGGAAAAATAAGATCGCCATCGTATCCGGTAGTATTTAAAAAACCAAAATAAGTTGCGTTGATACCATCAACGTTGGGGGGTGTTTTAGTGTCTGGATGTGCAAGTGCGTGGAGTGTTGGATATTCCTTAAACGTCATGCTTATGACATGTGGACTATGTGTCAGCTCGCAGTGCAAGCTGCTTGCGTATAGTAACAATGCGTAGATATATCTCTTCATACTTGTTCCCCCTTTTCCTGTTGTTTACCATACCATACTGTTGTTATCATAATAAAGAGTTTTCTTTCTTGTATTATTTCTAGTTTAATAAAATGCTATTTTTCTTATTTGAAATATTAAAAAATTGTCACTAGAAAAAACTTACTTTTAAACTAAGCTTTTTATACAATTTTTCAAAAAAAAAGGGAGCAGTATGCTTAAAAAAATATTCATAGTGGTTTTTACAGGAGTATTTTCAGCGGATGCATCGGTAAATCCGGCAGGTCAATTGGTTACACGGTTTGGTGTTAATGGTACGGCAACGCTATCTCTTACAGAAGGTAACGTACAACTCAATAATGTGGTGGTTGATAGTCTGCAGCGAATTATAGTGGTTGGTAAAGTTACTAGTGTAGGCGCACTCGTTGCGCGTTTTACTGCTGCAGGACAATTAGATACGACCTTTAATACTGTTGGGTATAGAATTTTTACTTATAACGGTTCTAGTGATACAGCCACATGTGTAGGTCTCTTTGGCAGCACGATCTATGTTGGATGTTACGATGGGGCAACAACGGGTAGTCTTTTTATAGCCAGCTTTACTGATACTGGTTCTTTTAATAATAGCTGGGGTACTAATGGTGTGTATGCATTTAATATTGCAAGCGCTACGCAAAAACGACTTACCGCTCTTCTTGTACAAACGGATGGTAAAATAGTTATTGGTGGTAGTTTAGATTCGCCTAATGGATATGTTGCACGTACTAATACGATCGGTACTGCTTTAGATACAACGTTTAATGCAAGCGGTACGCCTGGATACCAAGTCTTGTCAGGTTTTTTTGTTGTACCATCTATGATATTTTTATCGAGTCAAAGAATTGGCGTAACTGCTAATAATCAAAGTAATAGTGTCATATATTCATTTACATCAGCAGGAGTGCCCGATACTTCTTTTAATAGCACGGGTGTATCGGAGCAGGTTGTTGGGGTAATTTTGAATAGTGTTTTATTACAAAGTACTGGTTGTATCGTAGCTGTAGGACCTGATACAAGTGGTCGTCCTTCTGTTCTTGGTAAAAGATTTACGCCTACGGGTCAAATTGACACTACATTTGGTAATGCTGGAACTGCTACATTGCTTTCAAACTCAACCTGTTATTCTGCTGCTATGGTGTCGATAAATGATAATTTTTTTGTAGGCTGTCTGAGCTTCGATATCGGAGGGGTAGTTGTTGCTGTGAGTGCTAATGGCCCTCTAGATAGTAGTTTTGGTACGGCAGGTGTAGCTAGATTTTTGGTAACGCCGTATGCACTTTCTCCTTCTTCAAATGGCACTATGTTGTCAGTTGGCCATAACTTTACAAATGGTTATATACAACAATTTACTCAATATGATACGGGGCAAGTTGGGTTTACTAACTCATCAACATCAGTTAGTTCTACATCATCATCTTCTGGATATGTGGTAGGTGTTGCGCCAGTGTATAAAGTACCGGTTACCAATACTGACGTGCTGCCTGATTATGTGGTGGCTGGATTGACCGGTTTCTAGTCTTATTAAAGAAAGTTGTAATGAAGAAATATGTATTGTTGTTGTTAGGGTTTGTGTTTCCGGTAGGTGCATCGATTAATCCTGCAGGACAATTGGTCACACGCTTTGGTGACAATGGTACGGCTACGTTGTCTCTTGCAGGTAATATTACTTTTAATGATATAGCCATTGATAGTCAGCAACGTATTATAGTGGTTGGTAGCTTGCAGGATACCGGAGCATTAGTTGTCCGTTTTTTACCTACAGGTGAATTAGATATCTCTTTTAATGGTGTTGGTTACAAAACTTTTTTTTACAATAATACAAATGATCAAGCTTTTAGTATTTCTTTATTAGGAAATGTTATCTATGTAGGCTGTTATAATGGTGCTGGAGGCACCTTTGGTTTTGTTGCAAGTTTCAATGATGATGGATCTTTTAATCAATCGTGGGGAACGCAAGGCATATTCCATTTTAGTACGCCGAGCATGAGATTGCTTTTTAATATAAACGTGCAATCGAATGGTAAGGTGTTAGTGTGTGGGGCTCAATCAGATTTTTTAGGGCATCTTGCGCGTATTAATGCTGTAGGTTCTGCTTTAGATACAACATTTAATGCAACAGGAACGCCGGGATATCAAACTATAACCGGTTACGCAGCACTCAATTTTGTTGTGGCTAATAATGATTCTATCTATGTTGTAGTTAGTGATAACGTAAACAGTGCTGTGTATGCATTCACACAAACTGGTTTTGTAGATACTTCTTATCATGGAACTGGTGTGTCACAGATATTTGCAGATTGTAGCTTAGATTTTATTGTTATACAAAGTAACGGGAAGATCCTTTTGGCAGGTAATGATCAAACTTATGCCATTGTAAAACGATTAACAACGGCAGGATTGTTGGATACTTCTTTTGGACAGGCAGGTACTGTAATAGTTGATCCTGGTTTGACGGCTGGCTTTATGGTGACCATAGATGATAGTTTTTTTGTTGTATCTAACTTTATCCTAGATGCTGAATTTTTTTATTATGTAAAAGCGTATACAAGTAATGGTTCAACTATGACTACATTTGGTCATGCAGGCGCTATAAGATTGGATAGTATGACAGATAATGCGTCATCAATAGTTTCTGCGCAATATGGAACGATTGTAATTGGCGGGAATAATGCAACAAGTGGTATTTTGCAAGAGTATACTCAGTATAATCCTGGGCAAGTAGGTTTTACTGATACATCACTATCGTTAGTGCCTAATACACTTGGTGAGTCTACGATTGCAGTGACGCCGGTATATAGAGTTCCGGTTACTAATCAAGAATTATTACCTGCGTATGTACGTACTGGGCTGACTGGATTTTGACACTTTGTATATCATGATCATGCTCTTATTGTGATGCTTCTTTTTTTAGTTTACAGTATCTGCGGTGTGATTAAATCGGGATGGCTATAAAAAGGAGCAAGCCATGAAAAAAAATATCCTTTTAAGTTATGTAAACGGCATAACCGATCGGCTGCACGGAGAAGGTTATCTTCAAATATCACGCTATTTTTTCCCCGAATTTGTCACCGCTGTTATTCTGTATTCAGTACCGTTACTGATTGATGCCCGTTGGATTGCACATTTAAAATCAACGTCTGCGTACGCAACGCTTGGTGTTACTAACACACTGCTCCATTCCATTATAAAAATTGCAGAAGGTATCTCTGTTGGCGCTATTATTATGACGGGTCAATCGAACGGCATGGGGAATTTTAAACGTGCTGGCGAGACGTTAGTAAACGTTTTTTGGACTACTATACTGACTGGTGGCTTTATATCGTTAGTACTGTTTTTTGGTGCATATCATATTTACGCGTGGTATCGTATGCCTGCTGATGTGATTGTGCTAGGCGTGCCTTTCTTGCAGCTGCGTGCATTAGGTGTCTTTTTTACGTTTATGTATTTTGCTTTGATAGGTTTTTTACGTGGCGTTAAAAATACACAAGTGCCTATGCGCATTTTTATGGTTGGTTGCGTTATCTTTTTAGTACTTGATTATATTCTGATTTTTGGTGGATTTGGTATTGCGCCTATGGGCCTTATTGGTTCTGCTATTGCGTCAGTAGTTGAGTATGCGGTGATGTGTGTGATTGCTTTGTATTATGTATTACGCTCGCCTGAACTTCAGAAGTATGAGATTAATATATTCTCATCGTTTATGTCGTGGGAGCATATTAAAGAATTAATCTATCTAAGTTTGCCGGTAATGATCGATAAAGCGGCGCTATCGTTTTGTTACGTGTGGCTCGGTTTTTGTTTAGCGCCGATGGGTACCTGTGCACTTGCAAGTTTTTCGGTTATTAAAGATCTTGAGCGTTTTGCTTTATTGCCAGCTATTGCGTTTGCCCAAGTAGTCACGTTTTTGGTAAGTAACGATTACGGTAAAGGCGACTGGGATAGCATCAAAAATAATATTAAAAAAATAGCCTTTTTATCATCTATGGGCGTTTTTGCATTGCTCTTTATGTGCTCGATGTGGCCAAGTCAGATTATTCAGATGTTTGATTTTAAGGGCGAATTTACCAGTTTTGCTGCGCAAGCATTCCCGGTTATCAGTGTACTTGCCTTTTTTGATGTGTTACAATTGATCCTTGCTGGCGCTTTAAGAGGTGCTGCAAATGTGCATATTGTGATGTGGACAAGGTTGATAAGCTGTGCTTTCTTCTTTGCGCCGGTTGCCTTTATGTGCTCACGGGTACAAACAGAAAATACCGTGCTTAAGTTCATCATCATTTACAGTTCGTTATATATCTGTAATGCCGTGATGAGCCTTGTGTACGTAAAACGTTTTCGTGGACAACGTTGGAAAAATAAGATGCTCAAAGGGGTTTCATGAAAAAAATTGATAAAAGTGAAGTGCTGAAAATTGCTCACATTGCTAAAATTGCAGTGACTGAACAAGAGATTGATCCGATTATAAAGCAGATGCAGGAAGTACTTTCGTACGCTGCTCGTGTGGTTGAAATTGCCACTGAACTTGAAGACTTAGTCTCTCAGAAAAATATCAATTTTTTCCGTGAAGGGCTTGCCGGTACCAGTTATCCAGAAGAGCTTCTCGAGCGTGCTCCATCCCAAGAAGAAAACTATTTTGTTGTACCTAAAATTATAGACACCAAGTAAGAATCTAAAAGGCTATCCATGACCAATCTTGCGTATGCATCCATTAAAACATTACAAGAGCTGCTTAAAAAAGGTTCTATAAGTTATCAAGATTTGATTAGTTTTTATCAAAAAAGAGCTCAAGACCTTTCTCATTTAGGTGCGGTTCTTGAAGTTTTTGATACTCCATCGATTAAAAAAGATATTAAGGCAATCGGCACGCTGTCAGGCATTCCGGGATATATTAAAGATAATATCTGCCAAAAAGATCGCATTACTTCATGCGCATCAAAAATCTTAGAAAATTTTACATCACCTTACGATGCTACCGTTGTTAAGCGTCTTAAAGAATCAGGCGCGTTGATGTTGGGTCGAACCAATATGGACGAGTTTGCTATGGGTAGTTCTGGTGAAACATCAGCCTTTGGTAAAACACGCAACCCGTGGAATACCGAGTGTGTGCCAGGTGGTTCAAGTAGTGGTTCAGCAGCAGCAGTTGCAGCTGGTCTTGCTCCTTGGGCATTGGGTTCTGATACGGGTGGTTCAGTCAGACAGCCTGCAGGTATGTGTGGTATTGTGGGTATGAAGCCTACATATGGCTTAGTATCTCGCTATGGTTTAATTGCCTATGGTTCTTCGCTTGACACGATTGGTGTGTTGACACGCGATGTGTACGATAACGCAGCAGTATTTTCAGCAATTGCAGGTTTAGATCTTTCAGATTCAACAAGTCTTTCTGTTCAACCAAAAGATTACACAAGCAATCTTGACGGTTCTATTCCAGATAATTTGACGATCGGTGTTGTTGATACAGCATTAGAAGCAGAAGGGTTACACCCAGAAATTCGAGCAGCAAACCTTGAAGCAATCCGCTTCTTTGAGTCTAAAGGCGCTCGTGTTAAAAAAATTACGCTCTCAACACTCGATTATTGTGCCGCTTCGTATTTCATTATTAGTCGCGCAGAAGCAGCATCTAACTTAGCTCGTTTTGATGGTATTAGATACGGCAACCGCGTTTCATCGCACGATTTGAACGAATTGTACGAAAAGACTCGTCAACAAGGATTTGGTGCAGAAGTTAAAGCCCGTATCTTAATGGGTAACTATGTACTGTCTGTGGGACATGCGGCCGATTTTTATAATAATGCTCAGTTAGTGCGTCGCGCTATTAGAAAAGAAATTGCACAAGCGTTTCAAGATGTTGATGTGTTGGTGATGCCATCCCACGCGGTGCCAGCATTTAAGCTTGGTGCATTTGACAATGATAAGTTGGCTATGGATTTACAAGATTACTTTACTGCTCCTGTTAACTTATCGGGCGTGCCGGGTCTTTCAATTCCTGTTGGTTTTTCTTCAGACGGTAAACCCTTGGGTATGCAGCTTATTGGGCCCCATTTATCAGAGTCGCTTTTGTATCAATTAGGGTATGCGTACCAACAAGAAACGGACTGGCATAAGCAACATCCTGCCCTTTAAATAGCCTTTTTTTCACGTTGATCTCTTGTTTTCTAGATTCACTTTGTCGTAGAATTAACCCTGTTTGTTGATCTACCGCAGGGGGGAGAGAGGCGTGAAAAAGACAATCATATATATACTCGTGGTGACTATCATTCCGTGTACGGTATACCCCGCACAGCAGCAGCTTGACGATCAAGAAGACGCCCAAGAATCGGTGCAAGAGACAGTTCAAGAACAACGTTCCTATCTGCTCGATATACCAAACGGTAAGCCTTTTGAGACCTTGAACCACGAAAAAGTACATGGCTATTTTCGGCACTTTATTGTAGACACCGTCAATATTTGGTCGTTTGTGTTTTCGCTCGATACTATGAACCTGTTATTAGCGATTATACCGACGTATCTCATTGCCCAGCATGAAGACAATCGCGTACACCGCCAGTTTTATGATTGTGCAACGCATACTAATAAAAATCAGCCTAAAGGATTCCCCAAAGCTATTGTGATTGACGATGGATTTATTGCATTGCCTTTGATTGCTTTGGGATCGTTAGGGTGGTTTTCTACCAGTGCATATACGCGGCGTCAGTGTCAGGTGTTTGTTTCTGGGTTGGTATGGGCTTGGCTTACTAAAGTAGTTTTTAAAACGATCGTAAAAGTTGATGGTTGTTTACGGCCTTGGAATGAAGAATATTCTGCAAATTACCAATCGTACGGCGGCAATCCGTCGGGCCACTTAACGTCGCTGAGTTTCTTAACTACGTATTGGGCATTTCAGTGGGGGTTACCGTGGGCGTTACCGATGGGTGCATTGACGCTGTACTCGATGGCGATTAACGTTGCTGTCAATCACCACTACTTATCACAAGTGGTTGCAGGAGCAAGTTTAGGGCTGGTGTTTGGGGTTGCGGCCCACTCGGCTTTTGATTTTGTAAAAAAGACGGACAACATCGTTGTTGGGTTTGATGCTACGGGCGGAAAGCCAGGAATAAAATTGACGTATAGTTTTTAAAAATGCTTGCACATCTGGAATTTTTCTCAAACAGAAACAAGATATGTTGAGATTTAAAAGAAGAATATGCTACCGTAAGCCTGTTGTTAACAAAAGTAGGTCCTGAAAAAAAAGGAGAATGACCATGGAAGGATACTGCGTAAAGTGCAAGGCCAAGTGCCAAATTGTCAACGGCAAAGAAGTCACCATGAACGCAAAGGGTGGCAAACAACGCAAAGCATTAAAAGGTGCTTGTGCAAAATGCGGAACAACCGTATTTAGAATCTTGCCTGGCGCATCTGCCAAGAAAAAATAAGCTTGCTTGAAAAAGTAAGTTGATCAGTAGGGAGTCTTCAAGGCTCCCTTTTTTATGTGGTAAAAAGCAAATCTAAGCGAGTCTTTTTTTTTAAACCTGGTATCTTAAAAGCCTATGTATAACGCTATAAGGACAGGTTCATGAGTTATTGGCACGAGACATTTAAGATTGGTTCATTGGATGTACCCCGTTTTATTGGGGGTCCTTTAGATGGGATTACCGATTCTCCCTTTAGACAATTAGTCAGAAAATTTTCTAAACAAGAGTTATTGTACACTGAAATGCGCCATGTAGGCTGTGTAGCCAACGATAAAGGCGTTATGCGCGCTCTTGACTTTGAACAATTTGAGCGACCTTTAAATTATCAATTTTCTGCCAATAGTACCGAGTATATACAAAGAGCGTGTGAGCGTGTTATTGCCGCAGGTATTGATGCTATCGATCTTAATATTGGTTGTCCTGCCCGTGCAGTTGTGAACTCAGGTTCAGGTTCGTCATTAATGGGCGATTTACCCCGCTTAGAAAGTATTCTGAAAGAATTTAGAAAGCACTGCACGACAGTGCCGTTTACGGTAAAAATGCGCGCTGGTTTTAAAGAAAAAAATGCCGTTACAGTTGCAAAATTAATTCAAGATTGTGGTGTTGATGCACTTGCTATTCATCCCCGTTTGCAAACTGAACATTTTGCAGGAGTGCCTGATTATACTCTTGCTGCTGAAGTTAAACGTGCAGTCACCATTCCCGTTATTCTCTCTGGAGGCATTATTAATTGGATGACTGCAAAAGCTGCCTATGAAAAAACGGGAGTAGACGGTTATTTGATTGGTCGTGGTATTTGGTCAAAGCCTTGGAAATTATTAGAATTGAAAGAACATTCTCAAGGACGACCATTTGTTGTTTCGCAAGAGATGATTGGTGAATGTGCACTTGAACATCTTGCAGGAATGTTGCGCTATTATGGCCCGCATGGTATTAGAATTTTCAGAAAGCATTTGCCATTTTATATTAAAGCAAAACCTACCGCATCTGCTTTGCGACAACGCCTCGCCGTTTCTGATGATCCGCAAGAAGTAAAAGAAGGTATAAAAGAGTTTTTTGGAGTGTAAATGAAGGTTCAAAAAAGGAGCCAAGTATTTATAGGGTGGATGTGCGCCGGTATGATTCTGTTTTTTGCAGTACACCAAGCACGCATACATACTCCTACTGTACTTGATACATTATTTTCTTGTGTGCTGTATCCGTTTTTTACTACGCAATCGCTGATCACCGCGCCTTTTACTGCAAGTTCTAATTGGTTAAAAAGTTCTGCAGCATTACAAGCGCGTATTGCAGTTTTAGAAAAAGAGGCCGATTTTTTTAAGAATCAGGCAATCTATTTAGCAGGTGCCTATCAATTTGAAAAAGACACCCAAGAAGTGCGTGCGTACAAACAACAGTACGAACATACCAGTGCGCAGTTAGTACGCGTGCTTACCAAAATCTTAGATGCTACTGAGCATAGCATGTACATTCAAGGTGGTTCGCAACGGGGCTTTACCGCAAATATGCCGGTCATTTATAAAAATTGTATTATTGGAAAAATAACACAAGTCTTTCCATACTATAGTAAAGTGACGTTGATTACCGATCCAACTTGTAAAATTGGTGCTCGCTGTTTACATTCGCAAGCGCAAGGGATTGTGCAAGGGGTGCAGAAATTAGATCAAGTGACGTTAACGCATGTGAGCCATTTGGGCACGCTGCAAGAGGGTGATTTGGTCATTTCCAGTGGTGATGGTCTGATTTTTCCTCATGGTTTTGGGCTTGCGCGTATTGTGTCGTTTATTAAAGAAGATCTTTTTTATAACGTTGTTGCAGAGCCGTTGGTTGATGTTTCTCAGATAACCTATTGCTATGTTTTTGATGGGAAGTACGCAGGGCAGAATATGCAAGAAATGTTACAAGAAGAGCCTGCTCAAGCGGAAAGTCAGCAAGAAGCTTAAGCACGTTTTTACTTTTACTTGTTGCTTTTTGATGGTGTTTTTAGCTTCTAGTCTATACTTTAAAGCCATGGGTGACATGGTAGAAAATCAGTAAGTGCCTGCTACTCGGCTTAATAGCTGTTTAAAAAGATAAAAAAATAAGCTTTCTTTTTTGACTTTCGTAAATCTTTTCATTACAATTCAAAGCTCAATGGGCGGTTAGCTCAGTTGGTAGAGCATCAGTCTTACAAACTGGGGGTCACAGGTTCGAGTCCTGTACCGCCCACCATACTTCGCATAAAGCTTCGTATGGTGAACCAAAAAGTTAAAAGCGAAGTATGCCCTTCGAAGTTTTAACGAAGTAGGGCGAAAAAACTCTGCAAAGAGTAAAACATTGAAATTAATTCCTCGGTAGCTCAGTTGGTAGAGCACACGACTGTTAATCGTTAGGTCGCAGGTTCGAGTCCTGCCCGAGGAGCCATTCTCCCTAAATTCTTAGGGGCTGTAGCTCAGTTTGGTTAGAGCGTCCGCCTGTCACGCGGAAGGTCGCGAGTTCGAGTCTCGTCAGCCCCGCCATACTTCGCATAAAGCTTCGTATGGCACGATCAGTAAGTTTGAATTCTAAAATTTATCTAGTTTAAGAAGAGTTGATAACGAAGTATGTTGTTCGTAGCTAGCGCGTAAGCGGTGCAAAGTAGAACAGTTGTTATTTTTTGACCCACTTACCTTTTTCATTTTTCTCATATTCTTTTTTTACAGCAGCCCATGCAACCTTAAATGCTTGTTCTTCGTTGCCATATTCTTCATATGCGCTATTAAAAACCTTACGGAATATGTTTCTTGCATATTCATCTGTCAAAGCATGAAGAACGCTTTCTGGAAGATCGATGTTACTTTTATAGGGCATAGAAAACTCCTTTTAATAAAGAAATATTTTATAAAACTATTATGTAGTTGATTGAGTATTGGTAGCAACTATTAGTTCTCCAGCATGAATAGTAAAAGCGTGTTGAAATGGAATGCCATATGTTTCTGCAGCTTGCTGATCTTGCTGCGTGTCGCCAATAAAAAGTAAATCATCTGTCTTAATATTCCATTCGCTTAGTAAGTCTTTAATGACGTGGAGCATGCCCGTATCAGGCTTTTTGAACAGTCCTACAAGATGTAAGTAACGATCGTCTTCGTGTGCTGTGCGCACTTCAATATCAGTGTCTGTTTTAATGAGCACCCAGCATTCAGCGCCACCTAGAGCATAAGAAAATACTACTGCTTTAATGGGTAGCTTGTGCATTAACTGTATAAATTTCTCAATGTCTGCTGTGGGATAGGTAATTGTTTGTGGCGGTAAGGTTTTGTGATGAGTGGTAGGGCGTAAGGCACGGATGCCAGAACAGATGATATTAATGGTATTTTCACGCTGCATCAGAGATGCGACGTTTGGTAATATAGGTTTATTTCCTGTAATAGGATCAATATGTTCAGCTACTATGGTGCCATCGTAATCCCAGATCAGCACTTGTTGTTCAGCACTATAAAGTGTGCTGGTAAGAATAAGCTTTAAAAGAAAGAGTTTTGTAAGAATTTTCATAGTACTTAACTGTATATTTTGGATGGGTATAGATCTTGGTAATCTTCCCATCTAAAGGGAGTTGTTCTTAAAGGTCGCTTTGAGGATTTAGTAATTTTTTTGTCTAAATCAATACTAAGAAACCAATCGTAAAATGACCGACGTGTTTCAGGAAGTGTTTCTATGTGTTGTCGTATGTATTGTTGTGTATCGCGATAAGCAACATACGTGCCCCCGCGGCGCATGGTTAATGTTTCCATGTAAGCTTTAAATTGATTGATGAATACTTCTTCTGCAAGCGTAAAGCCATAATCTTGGAGATTGTCGCCTATAGCTAAAATATCAAGCATCGTGACGTAACATTTAAAGCATGTATTGCACTGTGTATAAGAAGGATTAATGCCATTGTGGTAATTACATACAATAAGCTGAGGTTTGGAGATATTTCGTTCTGTGCAAAAAGTTGAGATAAACTTTATTTTATCCGTTCTTGTCATGGTAAAAGCGTCATGGTGAACTTGTAATCCTGCGGGGGATAGATTTTCATCAATCAAGGGACATGCTGGTTGTTCTAACGTTTGACCATCGGGAAACATAAAAGAGTTCCATGTAAAGCCAGAAGGAATATAAAGAATTGATATTCCTTTTGCATAAAGAAAGGGCGCAGCAGCGCCTACCCATGCTAATCCCATAGTTGTATCCCAAAACCATTTAGAGATATCAATAGACGCTTTATTAAGAATAAAAAGATTTAAAAAATCATAGTGATTTATATAAATAGTAGAAAAATCTAAATGGTGTGTTTGAGTAAAATCTGTAGCATTTTTGTGAGCGATGTTAAAAGAAATAAGAATTGGTTTTTCATCAAAATGGCGAAGTACCGTAGCTGTAGAATCAAGACCTATGGTAAATAATGCAGCAGATTGAATAGTTGATGACGGGATACTATTTTTTATGAGCTGTGTTGGTTTGAGTTCTCCATCCCAGGATGTGTTATAAAAAAATCTTTTAAAGAATTTTTTTATTTTAATAAGTGAGTAATAAAGATCTTCATCCATTTCTTCAATAGTATATGTGTTGCCAGAAAGCCACACCACTGGAATAATATTGGTAATAAGGGGGATATCTACAATGGAAGGTGGCAGGCTTTTTAGGTTTATGTCTTGGGGGTAAGAAAGAGATAATGGTTGATCAATATAATTTTCGCATAAGTCTGCAGATAGATAAAAACAGACATTATTATTATTAATGTATTTGCCCTTTATTAATTGCTGTGAAGCGTTGGCGTCAAATACAAAAAATAGTAAAAATAGATATATCTGATGCACAAAATCTCTCTTTTTTAGTTTGAAATTTGTAGTACATATCCGTTGCCATTTGTTAACGTGACAACATTGGCAAAGATATTATCACCAGCAGAAGATTTCATATAAAATTGAATTTCATCGTTGGCAGAAAGTGTCATAATCGTGCTGTAGCTGACTGAGTAGTTTCCTGCCCGATTAGCATATATCGCTGCAGCAGGTGTAGTAGTTCCATTAATATCGATTCCAAATGTATATGTTGATGCTGTAAGAATAGTTTCAGGACTAACTGCTACTGCAAAGTAAAAACTAAAGTTAATTTGATAGGTTCCGGCTTGTGTAACAGTGATTGTTGCAGGCGAAGTTGTAGATACAGTTATGTTGGATGAGGGGCCTGTTGTATCAAAAGTGATAGGGACCCAGGTATTTGAGGTATTAAGATTTATGCCTTGTGCAGCAACAGACAGTTGTCCGTATGAAGATAAGCCTGTTCCTGTTGAGCTAGTACCAGTAACTGCAGTTCCATTAACAACGAGATTTTTAACGACATTGAGATAATCAACAGTTAATCTTTTTTTTACTTTTCGTGTTGGTAGGTCGTCATCAAAATCCTCACTATCATGGTTATTGAGCTGCGTTATGCCTGTAGCCTTAAGATGGTTATAGTCTTTATTATCTTCTGTATTAAGTAATATACAGTCTCTATGATCGATGGTGGTAGACTGGGTTTCTGCGTTTATAAGCTGCATACTGGTTAGGCTAGCACATATTAAAAAAACGTATTGCTTCATATTCTCTCCTCTAATGGGCAATAATCGTGTATAATGACCTATTCTTAATGAGAATAGAATGACGATCGTTAAAGTGTCAAACTGAGTGTAATTTCACATGATAGGAATATATGTATGTCTTTTTTTACTAGATTGAATCCTTGGGTACAAAGTTTTTTAATCTCATTTGTGACGGTAAGTGTACCAATGATACTGTTGCATGTATGCGGATTTCCTATGCCATGCTCATTTACGGCCAACGATCTTCCGCAGTATCTTTTTATGTTTGTTTGCCTAAGTACTGTATTTAAAATGTGGGTGGAATACGGTATTAAAAAATTAAAGTAATTGTTGATTACTTTTTAAACATATTAGAGAGCGCAAAAGTGATTTTGTTGCCTATTATTTTTTGCAGTACGCCATCGATCATAAAAGAGCGATAGGGCGAGAAATATTTATCAAGATCAGTTTTGTGATCAATCAGGTTCTCTGCGCTGTAACGTCCTAGTGCGGCAGCAATTGGCAATCCAGCAGCAGCTGCAATGTAATACATAAACGGTTTGTCTTTATCTCGGCCTGCAATAGGCGCAATATCTTTTGATACACCAATCAGCCCCGGCCACATCTGTTTAAATTGAATATCCAGGCCTGGAAAGTGCGCTTCAAAATAATTGGTTAGCTTGGTAAACATGGCCGATGAATCGTGTGTTGGCTTGTTTGCATACGCATCACGTACGTTGCCGCCACCAAGCAGTAGTCTATTGTCTGGGGTAATACGGAAATAGTTATAGACCATTTCAGAATCCCATACTAACAATTTTTCTTTAGGAAATATGGCGTGCGCTTGCTGTTCTGTTATCTGTTCTGAGCGCATGAGAAATGTTTGTACATGGTATACCGCTTGTGTTAGCAACCCAAGATCCGGCATAAAGCGGTCTGTGCTGACTACAATAAAATCTGCCGTAATAGTGGCGTGTGACGTGGTTACGGTATGGTCTTTAATGTTGGTTACTGCAGTTTCTTCAAACACCGAAACACCTAATGTTTGCAGGTGTTTTTTCATTTCTTGGCAATAGAGATAGCCGTTAATGCCAAATGTTTCTTCGTAACTGACTGCGCCAGCGTACTGGTGTGATGCAATAAAATTACGTACTTGATGTTGATCGTATAAAGATGTTTTGTAGCCAAACTTGGCTAAGTTTTCATATTCGGTAGCAAGCGTTTTAAAGTTTTCCTGGGTGTTTGCAAGCATGAGCGTGTCTTGTGGAGAGTAGTCGCAGGTAAAGGTATGCTGTTGAATATTACGTCTAATATCATCCACACCGCTGGTAATAAAGTCCCAAATATGGTGTGCCGTTTCAGGGTTATATTTTTTAGAAAAATCGGTAAACGAGAGTTCAGCATTGGGAGTAACAAAGCCAGAGCTTTTGCCTGTTGCACCTGCACCGCAATCATACTGTTCAAGTACCACCACTTTTTTCCCTCTTTTATGGAACGCTTGTGCCGCAGAAAGGCCTGCCATACCTCCACCAATAATGACAACATCGGCACTCATATTTTCGTGGCAGGTACTGGCAGATTTACGATTGTGATACCAGGCAACTTGGTCTTGTGGTAACCATACAGACATAGTGAACTCTCTTATGTTAAGGGGGTTTTCTCTCTTAATAATAAGAATTATATAATTTTAATCGGTGGGATAAGTAAAGAGTTGCCTCTTGGGACGGTGCGTATTGTTTCGTGTCAATCTCTGGCTAACTATAGCTGCGATCTTTTACTATGCAGTTGTATGGTATGTATTCAAGAAAGGGGTTGGATGAAGCAAAATAGAGCTGTGTTGCTACTGGTTATGGCGGCAATGCATGGTCAGGTTGTGTATGGTGATCAAAATAAAAAGGTGCAAAGTATGAGTCTCAAAGATGCAAAAAAAGCCCAGGAAAAGTTTGAAGAAGATATTCCTTTGTCAGAAGATCTTATGCGTGAGCACGGTATTTTAAACCGTGTGTTATTAATTTACGAAGCACTTATTAAACGTATTGAGCAGGGAGAATTCCCACAAAAAGCTCTTGGCAAAGCAGCAGCAATTATTAAAGATTTTATAGAAGACCATCACGAAAAGATGGAAGAAGACTATGTGTTTCCGCTGTTTGAAAAGCATAAAAAACAGGTCAGGCTTGTGAAAACGTTACGTAAGCAGCATGTCAGCGGAAGAATTATTACCAAAGAATTGCAAGCTATTGCGGCTTCTTCAGCACCTGTTACAGCAAAAGTAAAAAAGCGTGTGGCGCTGTTACTACAAGAATTTATAACCATGTACCGCCCGCATGAATCACGCGAAGATACGGTTATCTTTCCTCAAGTACGGTCGTTTTTAACTGAGCAAGAGTTTAAAGAGATGGGCGAGTTGTTTGAAAAGTTTGAGCACGATGCTTTTGGGGAGCATGGCTTTGAGGTGATTTTGCAGCGGGTGGAGGCTATAGAAAAAGAACTGGGCATTTATACTATTGAGCAATTTACGCCCTTGGCTTAGTGTAAAATTAATATAAAAGCATGATATTGATGTCTGGAAGCTGACATCGGTATTATTCTTGATATGCTGAATGCAGAATAGACGTATATATTAGAGATTTCTGGATAAATATTATCATGAGAATTGCAGTTATAGGGTGTCCTGGTTCGGGCAAATCGGTGTTTAGTGCGGAGCTTCATTATATTCGAGATCTGCCCTTATTTCATTTAGATCAGTATTACTTTAAACCCAATTGGGAGCGACGTGATCCGCAAGAGTTTAAAGAGATACATGATTTGTTATGTGATCAGCAGGACTGGATCATTGATGGAACTGCAACCAGTTTTTTTTCGTACCGTGCGCAAAAAGCTGATATTATCGTTGTGTTTGAGACGCCACTTTATGTCTGTTTGTATCGTATCTTTAAAAGAGCGTTTCAACATTTTGGCAAAGTGTACGATTTTAGTGCTCAAGGTTGTCCAGAGAGATTTCCAGATTGGATTTTTCTCAAATATGTATGGACCTTTAATAAAGAAAAAAAGCCTGAACTTGAGCGTGTTATTGCTCAACAGGTAGGCAAAAAAATCTATCGTGTATCGACAACCAAACAGGTAGAAGAGCTGTTAGAAGAATTGAGATCGCATAGTTTTTTAGAACAATAGCTTTGGAAGAATGTAAAAAAAGAGCATTGGGGGTTTAACCTCCAGCGCTCTTTTTTTTGAAAAGAAGTTATACTCTAAGCTCGAAATTATTCTTGTAGCATGTAGTTCTGTTAAGAATTAAAATTGCTCTGTAACAATAAAAAGTACGATTAAAGGAAGATGAATGAAAAATAAAATATTAGTAGTTCTTGTGCTGGTAGCTCTTGTTGCAGCCTATAAAGTTTTTAAAGCCGTGCAAGTAATACAGCATGGTAAAGTTTCTGGTGGTCCACGGATCGCTATTTTTACGCCAACAACACACCCTGCGCTTGAAGAAATAGAACAGGGATTTAAAGAGACTTTGCAAGCATTAGATAATGCGGGGTATAGCTTTAAAGTCTTTAATGCTAACGGTAACAAGACGTTATTACGTGCTCAGGCAGAAGACATTGTAACGGGTAAGTATGCACTTATAGTAACTATTGGAGTTGCATGCGGTCAGACTATGGTTGAGTTGCTTGCTAAAAAAGATATACAAACACCGCATGTCTTTACTGCAGTAGATGGTCTTGAACTTGCTCAATCGCTCAAAGATAGTAATCCATCTTCTACAGGGGTGTATAGCACAACTGATTATACTACTCAGATTGAGTTGCTGTATAAACTTAAACCAGAAACAAAAACAATTTTGTTGGTGTATGACCCAACCCATGGAGTTGGTTTAGAAGCCCACAAAGAGCACATAGCTAACTCTAGTAAACAGTTAGGGATTACTTTGCGCTCAGTAGAAGTGTATCAAGCAAACGAAATTCAACAAAAAGTTGCAGGATTATTATCAGGTGTTGATGTTGTTTTAGTGCTTACTGATAATACGGTAGTTGCCGGGATCGATGCTTTAGTAACGCTGTGTAACCGTTATGGTGTTACGCTCTTAGCATCAGATTTAGCATCAGGTAAAAAAGGTGCAGCATTAGCATACGGCGTAACAGAGTATGCGTCAGGTGAAGTTGCTGCTCAGGTAGCACATGAGATTTTAGTAGATCATAAAAACCCGCAAGAGTTGCCACTGCGTGCGGTAGATGGGTATACCCTTGAACTTAATACTGAGACTATGCGTGCTCAGGGCCTTGATCTTACACAAGAACAGATAGACACGGTTGTTGCGGGGATCTGCTCATGATTGATCTTATACTTATTGTTCTTGAGCAATCATTGTTACATCTGCCGCTTATGCTTGGTGCGTATATCAGTTTTTCGCTTTTAAAAGTGCCGGATTTGAGTTTGGAAAGTGCGTATACGGTAGGTGCTATTGCAGGCGCGCGTATGTTGATGCTGTTGGTCGGTGTGCCAGTAGTTATTAAACTACCGCTTGTTCTCCTAGCAAGTTGCCTTGGTGCTGCACTTGTTGGGTTAACATCAAGTTTGCTTACCCAGCGGGGTAAGTTTCCTCATTTACTCAGTAGTATTGTGACGTTTGGAATTTTTCATGGGGTTAACCAGGCGATAAGTGGTGCATATGTATCATTAGCAAAATATGTTAATCCGCTCGCTTGTATGGCGTATGTGCCGTACCATCCTGAGTTATGTGCATTAGCAATTATAGCTTGTATCAGTGTGGGAGTGATGTATCTGTTGTTTAAGACACAACTTGGGTATTGTTATGCAGTCTATGGAAATAACCCAGGGTTTTTTAAAAATTATAACATTTCAACAGCCTATGTTTTTTGTACAGGTATTATGGTAGCCAATGCCTTAGCAGGTATTAGTGGTTATTTGTTTGCACAATCAAACATGTTTGTAGAGCTGAATATGGGCCTTGGTAAAGCGTTGCTTTGTATTACAGCCCTTATTTTGGGCAAAGTACTAGTGCATACTAAGCGGCCATTAGTAATTGCTGTACCAATTATTGGTACGGTACTGTACTTTCTTTTACAGCAACTACTTCTTAAAGGCGGTTTTGATTTAAAATATTTTACTGCTGTGCAGGCTTGCATAGTGATGTTGTTGCTCTTGTATACGTACCGTACTGATCGTAGTCGTCTTATGCATGATAACTTGGGAGTCTAAGTCATGATTATTAAACAGCTTACTTTCAAGTTTCATAAAGACCAACAACAGTACTTTTTTAAAGACCTTGTGCTTGAACTAGCTTTGCATAAGGTCTACTTCATGCAGGGGGATAATGGTGTTGGTAAATCAACATTGTTTAGTATTTTGCAAGGTAATACTCCTGGCAGCGGTACACTTACTGGGTCCGTTCTGTTAGAAGGACACGAATATCGCGCTCAGCATAACGTCTTGCCGGAGGCTTTTACCAAGCATGTGCATACGGTCTATCAAGATTATACGAGCATGCTTGCGGATCAGTTTACGTTTACCGAAAATCTTCAACTTGCACGCATGCAAACCTATCCGGGTTTATGTTCGTTGCCAGATGCACAATTTTTATCTCTTGCTCAGGAACTTGCAATACCGTTAACTATTCCTGTGTGTCGATTATCTGGTGGGCAGCGTCAACTATTGGCTATTTTTATGGCCTTACAACAACCGACTAAGTTGTTATTGCTTGACGAACCAACTGCAACGTTAGATAGAAAAAATGCGCATCTTGTGATGCAGACGCTACATCGACTTGCAGCAGAGCTCAAAATTACCATGCTTATTATTTGTCATGATAAAGAGTTGGTTCAAGAATACGCGCAAGATACATGTTTAAGTATGCAGCTATCTGTCGATGGACAACGCGTAGTCACGTATCAGTAATTTAATCAAAAAATAATGCCGGAGATAAAAATCCGGCATTATTTTTTATGGTATTTGTTTTGCTTAATAAGCAGTTAGCTTTTTGTAATCAATCTGACCAATAAGCTGTTCTGGGTTCAGTGTATGTTTATCAGCTTGGGTATACTGACGTGCAATCATGCCATGTTCAAGAACCCATATTTTATTACCAACACTGAGTGCAATATGCGGATCGTGTGTAATAAGCAGGGTAGTAATCTTATGTTGTTTGATAAACTTTACCGCGTGGCTTAAGAGCGTTGTTGCTGCTTGTGGATCGAGCGCTGCAGTTGGTTCATCAAGTAATAAAATATGAGGAATCTTTTGTGTTGCCATAGCAAACGCTATCAGTTGACGTTGGCCGCCAGAAAGTTGATTCATGCGGCGTGCTAATACGGCCTTGTCCATGCCAAGGTCTTGCACAATGTGCTCTAGCTGTTCTTGGGTTAGTGTTGCAGTACCAGAACTGAGATTTGCACAACGGCGGCTGTAATGGGCCATGCACAAGTTTTCTGCAACAGTCATAGATCCTACAGAATTAAGACGTGTGCTTTGGAAAATACGGGTTACCGCTGCAGCACGTTCTTGTTCGTTCTGTTTGGTGATGTCTTTATCTGCAAGAATCACTGAGCCGCTGGTAGGCATTACTTTACCGGCAATAGTATCAAAAAAAGTACTTTTACCTGCGCCGTTAGTACCAAGAATAACAACAAAGTCTCCTTCTTGTACGGTGCAAGAAAGGTTCTTTAACACATGATTACGTCCAAACCATACGTTGATCTGATTAAGTTTTAACATATTAACGACTCCGTTTTGTGTAATCTTTAATGACGATCAGTATGACAATAAGACTTGCAGTAACTAATTTGTTCCAGTCTTGGTTAATCTGAAACTCAAAAGTTAATGCAATAAGCGCTTGGTATGCTATCGATCCAATAATGAGCGATAACCCAAATCGCTTACTGATTGTTTCTGCAAGAATCATGCCTGCAAGACCAATAATCAACATCCCGATGTTTGCCCAGATAGAGAAGTATCCTGCATATTGTACAAATAACCCACCACTGAGTGCAGCAAGTGCGTTAGAAAGCACTAATCCAAAGGTAATATAACCATCAACGTTTTTACCTAAGTTGGTAAGCATTTGTGGAGCGTCACCAACTGAACGGAGCAAAAAACCAATTTCTGTTGTTAAAAACCATGTGATAATACATAGCAGGGCAAGTGTAATAACCGTTAGCATAATAAGAGCTTGTGCGTGCGGGGGGATGATACTGAGGCTTTTAAAGATTGTTTTTGTTTTGTTAATAACCATGTTTGAACCACCTATTTTTAAGGTGATAGAAAAAAGGCCAGTGGTTACAACAATACCGCTAATTAAATTATTAAGTTTGAGCTTGGTAGAAAGCAATCCGGTTGCAACGCCTGTAAGCGCACCTACGAGCATACTTGCTACAAGAGTAACCCAAGGGTTAACACCGTACTTAAGAAGCAGCGCTGTTAGTGCACCACCAATACCAAATGCACCTTCAACAGAGAGGTTGTCAAAATTAATTAACCGAGAAGAGATATACACAGAGAGTACTACAATCCCAAACAGGAGGCCTCGTTCAATAATACCTTGTGCTAATTGTATGATGTCTATCATTGTGCGTCCTTTACTAAGGTTAACTGATTGGTGAGCTCAGGGGCGTTCATACCAAGGAGTGTTAACGTTTCTTCGTTAATAACTACCTGATCACTGTCAGCCATGGCAATACGTAGATCGGCAGGTTTTTTGTTTTCTTTAATTACTTGGTGTGCAATACGTGCTGCCTGTCTGCCACTTTCTTCGTAATTAACACCTTGTGCTGCAAGCGGGCCATATTGTACAAGCAGGTTATCGCTGACGATAAATGGTTTTTTATAATCACGAGCAATGCTACTTATAAGGCTTATAGATGATGCAACGGTGTTATCTGTAGGAGCCAAAAGAACGTCAACTTTACGGCATGCGCTTTCAGTCATTGCTTGCATGTCAGATTCGCTGCTTACGGCAAAATGCTGAACGCGTAGGCCTCTTTTTGCAAGTTCTTTTTCCATCTTTTCAACTAATGCTAGAGAGTTGGTTTCGCCTGATGTGTATAAAAGACCGATTGTTTTTGCATCAGGTAGGAGTTGTGTCAGCATTTGAATTTGGCCAGCTACATCGATCATATCGTTAACGCCGCATATGTTGGTGTTTGGGTGTACAAAGCCTAATGATGCAGGGTCTGTAACAGCTGCAATAATAATAGGTCGTTCTTTTTCTACTGTTGCAAGTGCTTGTGCAGCAGGTGTTGCAATAGCAAAGAAAGCATCGTACGAACCGTTAGCATGGAACTGCTGAGCAAGGGCATGCGCTTGGGTGATGGTGCCTTGTGCGTTGTGGATAGTCCATTCCACATCGTCATTAAGCAGTAGTGTTAATTCTTCCATAAAACCTATGCGTGCGGCATCAAGAGCTGGATGAGATGCTGTTTGTAAGATGCCAATTTTGTATGCATTAGGATTGTTTTGTTTACGCGTTGCTTTAAGAATCAACAGTGCGGCTACAACAAAAGCTGTTGCTGTCGCGGTAAGAACTATTTTTTTCATAAGAGGACATCCTTTATAGTGGATACATTACGGTTTATGTTTAAGCAGCATCGTTTATTAAGAGTACATAGTTTTGCATATCTTCAGGTATTTCTAAACTTAATAATGCAAGTGTGTCTTGATTGACCATGACGGTATTACTGTTGCCTTGACTGAAAGATAGGTCTGCTGGTTGAGCCCCATCTACCAGCAGAGCGTAGGCGACACGAGCAGCTTCTTTACCACTTTCTTTATAATCAACTCCACGTGCAGCAAGTGCACCTTCTGCTACTGCAGCATTATGGCTTGCAATAAGAGGTTTGAGATATGTTCTGGTAATGGACGTTATAAGAGGCATAGTTGCAGCAATAGTGTTATCTGTTGGTGTTAATAAGACATCAACTTTGCGGCATGCGCTTTCGGTCATTGCTTGGATATCAGCTTCTCCACTGACAGCAAAATGGCTTACCATAAGACCACGTCGAGTAAGTTCTTGTTCCATTTTTTGTACTAATGCAACTGAATTTGCTTCTCCTGAAGTGTACAGCAGACCAACAGTTTGTGCGTTAGGCAGCAGCTTTATAAGCATGTCAATTTGTGCAGGGATATCGATCATATCACTTATGCCACATACGTTGGTTGTAGGAGATACAAATCCTAATGAAGCAGGGTCAGTAACCGCCGCAATGATAATAGGTCGTTCTTTTTCTACGGATGCAAGGGCTTGAGCAGCTGGTGTTGCAATAGCAAAAAACGCATTATATGCACTATTGGTGTGTAGTTGCTGAGCGATGGCATGCGCTTGGGAAATAGTTCCTTGAGCATTATGAACTACCCAGGTGATGTCGCCATTTAGTAGGGTGCTGAGTTCTTCCATAAAGCCTTCACGTGTGGCATCAAGTGCTGGATGTGATGCGGTTTGTAAGATGCCAACGGTATAGGTTGCAGCAGGTTTAGTAGGGTGTTTGGTAGTAAGAATTAGTATACCTATACCAACAATCGCTGCGCTGGCTATAAGAAGAACTGTTTTTTTCATAATGATGACCTTTAGATACTATTAATGACACTGTTACTGTTATTACAAACTTTTTTATCCATTACTACAATAATTATTTTCTCCCTATAAATAAAAAAACCCGGCTTGGGACCGGGTTTTAAGTTTTTATCTTGTATAGATCTACACATTACGCGTACAACGTACCCCGGTTATTAGTAAAAAATTGATAAAAATAAAAGGGAAACGCAAAAGCGCACTGAGCCAAATTGCCCTGTGTTGTTGATCTTGAGATTGATTGGTGAGTGACGCTTTTTATTGTACACATGCTTTTTACAGTACCAGATGATCGATAAATAGCAACTTTATGGCGACTGGCTTTTGTTTTGCTTGAGAAAAAGATTACTGGAATCTTCTCATGCACTGTTCTTCTTTTTCAGTAACTGCATGTTCAGCCGCTTGTAGTTCTGCAAGATCGTTTTGACGAGTTCTTTCTTGAACGCACCAATCTTTCATAACAGCACTATTATATTTAGCTTCTGCTTGTTTTTCTGGTGTTGCATGATGAGCACATGTTTTTCCTTTAAGCTCTTGTGCGATTTGGGCAACCTCTTTTGAAGAAACATAGCCAAAATATTTGAATGGATTAAAAATTGGTGACACTTCTAACATTTCTCTATTTGCAGCCATTTCTTCCATACATGGACCACAATCAGTTGCTTTAAAACCTTCGCGGTCAGCACGTGCTTCTACGGTTTGATTTATTACTTGTCTAGTTATGATGTTCATGAGATAAGCACCAGTAAGTACACCAAGTATGCGCTTTGATCGGTTTAGTTTTCTGCATGTTGCATATCCTGCTAGGGCTCCTGCTGCAGTACCAACAGTAACTTTATGGATTATATTTTGGTAGTCATGTTCTCTAGCATGTATAGCTTCATGATGCATGGTAGAACGTGCTACTCCATATGACACAAGAAGAAGTTGTGGGCTAACGTGTATGCCATGCCTATCTGTCATTGCCCCTGCAAAGAGTGTCATTGGATGATGAGGGTTCATACTGAATATTGGTAAGGGCTTTTCCACACCAACTTTTTGTTGTGCTTCCATGCCTAATGCTTCAACAGTAGGATGTGTTGGGGTATCACCAGGGCATGCGGATGCTGCCTTACAACCATCGTTAAAAGCTTGTTTGATTTGCTCAAAAAATCTTGGTTTATTGTGTGCTTGCGCAGTTGTTGCACAAAGCATAGCAACAAGTAACGTTTTTTTAGAAAAAGACATGTGAAATACCCCTATAGTATAATTTTTCGATAGCTATAAGTGTATAGATTGGCAGGCTATTATCAAGGTAGAAAAGTGCTTATAGGCGGGCGTTATGGTGTGCGCTTGGGGAAGTTGTGTGCGCAGGCTTAAATAGAAAAGTCTGTGTGGCCCAGTGCATAGGCCATGCCCAGCAAAAATATGCCAATAGCAAGTGAGACACTGTAGCTTTTAATCATATCGTTCGGGAAGACAATAAGATCTAAAAGACCCCATGAGCCGCGCCAGAAAAAGACAACGCCCATATTGAGTATCATCCAAAACCACAGATCGTGATACTTATCAAATAAGGGACAGATGCTGATACGGGATGCTTTTTGCGCATGAATAAAAAGAGAGAAAGTAGTAAAAAAAATAACGGATCCAACTATGACAACCAGGGGGATTTTCTTCGTCATAGAGCACACTGCACTTTCGTCTGGCAGTAAAAAATTAAGGTCATTTTACTTATGTTCTTATGCATACATATTGTTTGCATACATATACTAGTAAAATGACCTTATAGGGCAAAGCTAAAAGTTTTTAGCGAGCTTTGGTGCTGATGATTTCAACATCAAAGATTAAATCTGCATGTGGTGGTATTGCTCTGCCTGCACCTTGTGCACCGTAGCCAAGGCGAGAAGGGATATACACGCGGCGTTTTTCGCCCACCTTCATATCCATAATGCTTTCTTCCCAACCTGCAATGACCATGCCGTAGCCAACAACAAATTGGAACGGTTCATTGCGGTTGTATGAGCTATCAAAAGGAGCTCCTGGTTGGCCGTCATCATTGAGCCAGCCTGAATAGTGTACGGTTACCATGTCGCCTGATTTGCATTGAACAGCGCCTGCTGGGGCAGGGGTAAGCACTTCGTATTCTAGACCTGATGCAGTTTTTACTTTACCTGCAGGGGCAGTATCTTTTTGTTTGGACATTGAGCATCCTCCGACGATAATTAGTCCTGAAATAAGAACAGTTAGTAACACTTTGTTCATACGGTCTCCTTTAAAAATATGAATTTTCACTGTAAAAGTGTACCAGTTCTTTCAAAATGTAAAAGAATAAAAAGCTAAAATAAGCTCAAAATTGAACCCGTTAAGCTTATGGGTAGAAGGGGTTGGATATAGTTGCTGTATAAGTAAACAGGTGATAAGCCCAATTGGCCTTTACAAAGTGCTCATTTTAGATGATACTGAATGTCCTTGTGAGTCGTGTATTAGATCCCTTACTTAAGTACAAAGAGGTAGCCCTTGAAGAAAAGTCTTCATCCAGAGTTATTTGAAGTAACTGTCCACTGTACCTGTGGCAATCAATTCAAGACCCATTCAACAGTAAAAGAAATTCGCGCGACGCTTTGTTCGTCATGCCATCCTTTTTATACTGGTCAGCAAAAATTTGTTGATACAGCTGGTCGAATTGAAAAGTTCTCTAAGCGTTATGAAGGTTTTTCTCCAAAAGCTAAAAAATAAGTCTTTGGGGTATAAACAGTATGAACAATTGGGAAGCTATACGTCATCGTTATGATGAACTGACGCAAAAACTCTCTGGTGCAAACGTTGATTCAAAACAACGTCATGTTCTGCAAAAAGAACAGTCTCGGTTGAAAGGTTTTATCGATCAACAAGAAAAAGTTCTTGAAGCACAAAGAGCAATTGCGGAGGTTTCCCAACAACAAGCGGAAAGTTCTGATGCATCTATGTCAGAACTTTTTTCTTTGGAGCTGGAAGAACTGCAAGCAAAAAAAACTGCTGCAGAACTCGAGCTTGATGATCTTATGTATCCACCCAATCCGTATGATAAACGTTCAGTTTTTCTTGAAATACGGGCTGGTGCTGGTGGGCAAGAAGCAGCACTTTTTGCTGCTGATCTTCTTAAAATGTACACCCAGTATGCACTTACAAAAGGTTGGGTTGCTCAAATTTCTGATATGAGCCAGACCGATTTAAAAGGCATTAAGGAAGTGGTACTGACTATTGAAGGTCGTGAAGTGTATGGACACTTAAAGTACGAATCTGGTGTGCATCGCGTTCAGCGTGTTCCTGCTACAGAAAATTCAGGTCGTATTCATACATCAACAGCAACCGTAGCGGTGTTACCAGAAACTGACGAAGTTGATTTTGATATCTCTCCCGATCAGTTACGTATCGATGTGTTTCGGGCAAGTGGTGCTGGCGGACAGCATGTTAACACAACCGACTCTGCTGTACGTATTACTCACATTCCAACGGGTGTGGCAGTCAGTTGCCAAGATGAACGTTCGCAACTTAAAAACAAAAACAAAGCATTAAAAATGTTACGTTCGCGTCTTATTGCATCGCACCAAGCAAAGCAGGATGCTGAGCTTAGTGAGCATCGTAAAGAACTTATTGGGCGTGGTATGCGTGCAGAAAAAGTACGTACGTACAACTATCCACAAAATCGCATTACTGATCACCAAGTTGAATTAACACTCAAAAAACTTGATGTGATTATGCTTGGAGATCTTGATGAAATTATTGATGCACATCGTGAGTTTGAACGTCAAGAACGACGCAAAAAACCTTTTGTAGCTTAATATTGTAGCATTTTTATTTTTTTGTTTTCAATAAAATTTTGACCAGTATACTCATCACCTATTGTTATAATTGTGCAACATTACAAAGGTGTATGTATGTCGTTACTGAGTTATTTTCTTGAATATAATCGTTATCTTAATGTTGTTGGTATTGGTGTGGTTCTTGCCATTGCGTGGCTTTTTTCAGCGCACAAAAAACGGATCAATTATAAACTAGTTTTTTCAGCTTTAGCGCTTGAAGCTGCTATTGGTTTGTTTGCACTTAAGACAACAATTGGTCAATCGATTATTGCAGGTATGTCGCGCGGCGTAAGTTATTTGTATATGTATGCAGCAGCAGGTAACAGATTTATATTTGGAGAATTAACAACATCGTCAGGCCCCTGGGGCATGGTGTTTGCAGTACAAATTTTACCGCTGATTATTTTCTTTGGTTCATTTATGGCTTTCTTGTTCCATATTGGTTTGGTACAAAAAGTGGTTGGTGGTGTGAGCCGTGTGGTGCGTCCACTACTTGGTACTACAGGTGCTGAAACAGTATGTGCAATTGCTAATAGTTTCTTAGGGCAAACAGAAGCGCCATTATTGATTCGCCATTATCTTAAAAATATGACCAAGTCAGAAATGTTGGTCGTTATGGTCAGTGGTATGGGTACGATTAGTGGTGCTATTTTAGTTGTCTTTTCTTCTATGGGTGTACCTGCTGAGCATTTACTCGCATCAAGCGTTATGGCCGTACCAGCTACTATTTTAATTGCAAAAATGTTGTTACCAGAAACAGAAACACATAATCAGGTATCAACTAAAGTTGACGAAGATACGCGCACCAGCAATGTGTTTGATGCGTTGTCTTCTGGTGCTTCTGATGGTTTACATTTAGCGCTTAACGTTGGTGCTATGTTGTTAGCCTTTATTGCGTTGATGGCCATGATTAACGGGTTGTTAGGCGGCATAAGTGGGTATGCTAATAGTTGTTTTGGTTTACAACTACCAACACTGTCTTTAGATCTTATCTTTTCTAAACTATTTTATCCGTTTGCCTATTTACTTGGCTGCACGGGCGAAACAGCAAGTCAGGTTGCAGAATTATTGGGTACTAAGGTTGCGGTTAATGAGTTTTTAGCCTACGTAAAAATGCAGTCTATGGATTTACCAGTACGTGTTAAAGCGTTAACAACGTATGCGTTGTGTGGATTCTCTAACTTCTCATGCATTGGTATTCAAGTGGGTGGTATTGGCGCGTTGGTGCCAGAAAAGAGAAAGTGGCTTACTGAGCTTGGACTTAAAGCAGTCTTTGGTGGCGCGCTTGCTAACTTATTAACTGCTTGCATGGCAGGTTTGTTTATATAAATAATTTTTTAGGGGTCCATATGAAAAAAATAGTTTTAGGATTACTATTTTTCAGTCAGGCATCTATGCATGCATTCAATACTGAACTGTTTAATGCAGCAGCGCGTGGTGATAAAGAGATGGTTGAAGCATTGCTTCTTATGGGAGACGATGTTGAAGGTAGTTCAGTAACAGGTACCACTCCGTTAGTTGCAGCTATAGCTATGTGTCATCCTGACGTTGTAAAAGTTCTGGTGTTAGCAGGAGCTCAGGTTACTAAAAGTGCAAAGTTGGCTAATTGGGCAAACATGCATGGTGCTGGTGGATGTTCTAAAATTCCAGATTCAAAAATGATTGATTGTTTAATACAAGCAGCTCAACGTAAACAAAATAGACAATAAGAAAATTTTAAATAAATAAAATAAGAGCAAGCTTAATGCACGCAAATACATGCTTTTTTGTTGACGTTGCGCTTCCATGGCGTATTCTTATGCGAAAATAATTATAATTTCATTAGGGGTTTTTATGAAAAATTGTGTATTAGCGCTTTTATTGGTATCACCAGCAACATGTTTTAGTGTAGAAAAAGACAAAGATAACAAGTCTGAAAAATTAAAAGAAGCAAGAGTAGCAGAGCTTGTAGATAAAATGATTGCTGTAAGTAATGTGCAAGGTGTTGAAACGGCGCTAGCTTTGGGATTTGATGTTAATAAGTCTGCACCTTTGAATCATGCAACTGTGTTACATAAAGCATTGTATGCTGCTCAAGGATGTTTGCGACCTACCGTTGTTCAAAATTTGTTTGATAGTGCGTGCACTAAAGATACACGTGATATGATTGCACTTTTGCTTAAAGCAAAAGCAAATCCTAATACGCCACGATACGTAAAAGAAGAAGTTCAATTCCCGCTGAGTTTAGCTGTTTCAACGTGTGATGCGCTTATTGTAGAGATGCTTCTTGCAGCAGGTGCACATCCTGCTCTAGAAAATGAATCAATAGCATCACTACTATCAGGTTGCTCAGAAAAGCAGGTGAGAAATATTACCACATTACTTATGAAGTATAATGCGTAATCTGATAAGTGTTGTTATAAAGTTTTGATATAAGGGAGCCGTTAAAAGCTCCCCTTATTTTTATGATATAAGTCATGTTATAAAAATATTTTTTTTTATAGGGTATAGGTCTCATGCTGTGGTTCATGTTACATTATTGCCGAAAAATGATGTGCAGGTAATAAAAAATAAAAGGGTAGGTATATGAAGTGCATAGTGAAAAGAGTGGTGTGCTTGGTTGTGGGACTTTGTGCATTGCAAATTGATGCGAGCGATAAGAGTTCAGGTTGGGATGATAGTTTGTATGTAACGGCAAGTAATTTGCCATGCCTTATACAGCGTGGAGTAGTAGATCAAGGTTTTTTTAATCAAGATGAAATTTCATCATTACACCGCAAAGTTGGGCTATTAGAAGATACTTGTGCTCAACAAGAAAAGAAAATGGCTGAACAGCAACAGCTTTTAACTATTGCTCAAACAGCGATTCAAGAACTTCAGAAGCAGGTGGACATTGCACGCCAAGGAAAAAGTGACAGTTTGACAGATGCAATGGCAGCAGTTTCTTTAAAGCAATAGTAAGTAAAAATAATTAATGTTGTATATAAAAAAAGCTCGAGATATCTCGAGCTTTTTTACTTGTATAAGGCTTGTATGTGTTGGTATTATCCATCGATCTGTTGCAGATTTAGATACATAGTGCTGTTTGAGGTAGCATTATTATTTCTCATAATGACAGGTGGCATGTCGTCAATTGATAGTTCTTGTATTACATAAAAACCAGCATTTGTTGGGTAGTCTACTTTAGTTACTTGGCCATTTTTTTGATACTCAATATGGAGACGTATAGTGCTGTTGGTGACTACTGGTAGGGGTACGCTTGTAAGAGCTGGCAGTGGGATAGTGAGAATAAGATAGGCAGGGTTTTGGTTACCGGTGTTTTCTACGTCAATCTGTTCTGCAAATTTGTTCATAATTTTAATGGTATACGGTTTGTCAGAAGGGTTAATCAGTATAATCCCATTTTGTTCAAGTGCTGGTAAGTACTGCAATTGACAATCATCTTGGCCAAAAACTTTTTTGGTATCAATAATCGCCCAGGGTGTTTTGAGGTTGATGGGTGCACTGTTACTGAGTAATCCGGCATCACCTGTTGTATCATCAAAACTTACTTGTGCAGCAACAAAGCGTTGAGATTGACTGGTTAATGGCATGGTTGCTGAGCTATAAGGATCAACGGGTACTGCTGTTTGACCATACTGACCAGGGCCGGATCCGGCAACGTTGCTGGTATATACATTTATGTTGAGTGCTGTGGTGTTGATAATTTGCACAGTAGGGTTAATGGCTGATGGTACCAGAGGTAGGCCCACAGAGCGGCTGACCACTTTTTTGGGCGCAGGCTTTGGAGTAGGTTTTTGTACAGGTTTGATTACCGGCTGTGGTTTGACTGGTTGTGAAACAGTTTTTTTTGTTACAGTAGATTTTGCAGGTGGTGGTGTTTGTTGAGCTGCTGGAGCGGGTGTAGCTTCTATCTTTGCAAGGTCTGCTTTAATCTCTTGGAGTATCGATTGTCTGGTGGCTGCTGTGTCAGCATGCAGCTGGTAGATATAACTGAGTAGTACGGCAAGAGCGAGTGTTTTTTTCATTCTTTCTCCTTAAAATCAATAACGTTGGGGTTAGCATAGAAATGGTGAGGATCCTGTTGCAAGATTTCAATACTATTGTTGTGTATTACCTGTAAGCCTGCACTCTGGTATTCAAGAAATTTAGTGGGGCGAGAAGTCCAATTAACAATATGTTGTTCTCTGAAAAGCAGACCATAATCGGCAGCACACAGCAGTGGCACAACTTCTTTATGTGGTACATGAATGTAGATAACCGCATCTCGTGGCAACTGATACGTTGCTCCTAGCTGTTGTGCTGCATGTTTATCTTGGGAGATAAATAACAATACGCTGGTGTTGTTGTGCGTCAGTTGTTCTTTAAAAAAACGAAACGTCATATCCGGACATTGCCAGGATTTAAGTGAGCCATTATATGCATAGACTGGTGTATGAGTAGCAATACCAAGGAGCTTTCTGTAATAAGTACGTTGTGCAAGCCGTTCTGCTTCTGGCATGAGTGGTGGTGTATCATGCGTAGCAAGTGTAAGAGGTGTAGCAGGCTTATAGGTGGAAGCAATATATTTTTTAAGTGCAGGGCTGACCGCTTCTAGAGTAGTTGGGTGTGTAGAATGTTTCGTGGCATACGCATGCTGTTCTACTTTTTTATATTGGTATGCACGATACGCATGCATAGGTTTGAGCCACCAGGGGGCATGCTGCGTAGTCATGCAATATTCTGCATGGAGTAATCCGCGCGCTTGAAGAATAATATGTGCTGTGGTTGCGTTTGCCGCGTAGCGCGCTAAATAACCGCTTATTGGTCCACGTGCTACTAGGACATGTTTTTGTTGTTGTTCTAAAAGTGTGCGTAGTGGTGCAAGTAGTGGCCATAAAGAAAAGATCCCAAGAAATACGGGTCGCTCTATAACATGACACGTGATAGCTGGACTATATGCGCGTAGTTGTTCTTGTAGTTTTTGATACGCAGCAGTTTGTATAAAACCTTGTTTTTCGTACGTAATAAGAGTCATAGTGGCATATATGCCTGATTGTATTGCTTGCTGATACGGCATCAGCACTTGGCTTTCAAAAACGGAATTAGTCACACTATCATAAAGAAGGATAATAAGATGAAGTTGTTGCATAGAGGAGTACCCCTTTTTCTGTTATGGTTTCTAGGAGGTTGTAATGATCAAGTTGTAACACAAAGGAAATCAATGGTACATGTCGGTTTATCTGCTCCTGAATTTAGTTGTATGGCAGTTGTTGCTGGTCAAAAACCGCGTACAATGAGTCTTAAAGATCTTGGTAGTGGATACAAAGTTATTTTTTTCTATCCTGCGGATTTTACGTATGTATGCCCTACGGAGCTTCATGCATTTCAAGATAGATTAGAAGAATTTACAAAAAGAAACGCAAAAGTAGTGGGTGTTTCGGTTGATACGATAGAAACGCATCAAAGATGGCTTGCAACGCCAAAAGAGCAGGGTGGTGTAGAAGGTATTACGTATCCATTATTATCTGATATTTCTAAAAGTATGTGCAAAGATTATGACGTGCTAGATAGTACATCTGATAAAGCATTACGTGGGCTTTTTATTCTTGATGCGAAAAATATCATACACGTTGCTTTAGTTCAAAATATGGCAGTTGGACGTAATATTGATGAAGTATTACGTTTGCTTGATGCACTTATATTTACAGAGACGCATGGTGCTGTGTGTCCTGCACAATGGACAGTAGGTAAGCCAGCGTTAGAACAAACGCATGAAAGTGTCGTCGATTACTTTAAAAATCATAAAGATAAGCAATAAATCAGCACAAGAAAAAAGGGCTCATACGAGCCCTTAATTTTTATAACTTACTTTGGATCTTACATAAAAAAATTCATGTACACAGAACCAATAAGTGTTAACAGTACCGGTACTTTAATAGGGGTAAAGTTAAACAATTTATAAGCCAAGTTACATACGGTAATAGTAATCAGTACTGGGTACCCGGTGTTAATAAAGGGTGCTGAGTAATACATAATCGAATCAAGCCCGTAGCAAGAAATACCAGCAGTTACCGTTAATACAAGTGCTAACGCAGGCAAAAATGGTAATGCGGTACGCGTAACTTCTTTATGAATATATTCTGCAAGAACCATGGCAAGAGCCACAATGGTTGAAAAACAGGCAAGTGCTACGGCAATAGCAATTGCAAATGCACCACTGCATCCAACAACGGCAAAGGAGATAGCGCTGAATAATTTTGCAAGGTTATTTACTTGTACCATTGGTCCGTAATAGCTGCCTAAAAAGAACAGACCGATATAAATGATAGCAAGTAAAAATGCGCTTACAAAGCTACCCTTAATGCAAGTCAATGCTAGGGTGCGAATGTTATAATCGTCGTTTTTAGAGAGGTTCTTCTTAAGAAGATTAATGATCATAGAAGCAAAAAAGATGCCGCCAAAAAGATCTAAATGCGCATAACCAAGAACTGCTTGTTCGTAAAAAATAGTACCAGCAGATTTGGTCGTTTCCATAATTGGCTGAGGATTTGCAATTGCCTTGATTAAAATATAGCCAAGTGAACCAAGTAAAGCAGGGCTAATAATATGGCTTAGAAATTGAATAACTTTGTTTTCTTTGTACGTTACTAAAAAGGTTAATGCACAAAAGATAATACTAAAAAGCACTAATGACATGTTGTTCAAAAATGGTTCAAGCATGGTATGCGAAAGTGTTACCGTACGAGGCATTGCAATGAAGGGTCCCATGACCGCCATAGAAAATGCGATAGCAAGCGCGCCTGGAATTGTGCCAATACGTCCAAAAAATTCTCGGTAGTTACCATTAAACAAAATAATAGAGACTAACCCAAGGACCGGTAGCAGTACCGTGGTAATTAAAAATCCAAGTAACCCTATGGTAAAAAATTGGCCTGAATCAAAACCAGCCTTAATAGGGTACATAAGGTTGCCGGCGCCAAAAAACATAGAGAATATCGCAAGACCTACAGTAACAACAGTCGAACGGAATATATTCATGCAATAACCCTTTAGGCTAAAGATTTTGTGGAAATTATTAAAAATAATATCGTAGCTGATTTACACGCAAGTCGCAAGCAGCTAAGCTTATCCAGATCTTTATATCAGCTATAAACACAGACCACGAAAGTTACCTCCTATGCAGTATATAAAAAATTTTTCAGCGCTTACTCTAACCGATATTCCAAGCGTGGGGGGTAAGAATGCGTCCATTGGCCAGATGATCCAAGATTTGCAAAAGATGTCGGTCAGAGTACCTGGCGGTTTTGCCATTACGGTTGATGCGTATTGGGCAGTGCTTGAAGCAAATAAGTTGGTTGCTCCCTTAAAAAAGATTTTAGCGCCTGTTAAAAAAAATAGTTCTATGAAGATTCTGCAGGCGGCTGGTAAAAAAGCTCGCTCACTTATTGAACATGCAACTATGCCAGAAGCAGTAACTTCAGAAATTAAGCGCGCGTATCAAGAATTATGCAAAGAAAAAAAACAAGCTGATTGCTCTGTAGCAGTTAGATCTTCAGCAACGGCAGAAGATTTACCAGAAGCGTCATTTGCTGGCCAACAGGACACGTACCTGAACGTGATGGGTGCTGATGAAGTTGTTAAGGCGGTCCGTAACTGTATGGCGTCTCTTTTTACTGATCGAGCAATTATTTATCGTCTAGAAAAAGGGTTCGATCATTTTGCTGTAGGCCTTTCGGTTGGGATTCAGTACATGGTTCGGTCAGACTTGGCCGCATCGGGTGTGATGTTTACGTTAGATACAGAAAGTGGCTTTAAAGACGCTATTGTAGTTACGTCTTCGTACGGACTTGGTGAATCGGTGGTGCGTGGTGAAGTAGTACCTGATGAGTTCCATGTTTTTAAAACGACGTTAGAAAAGGGTTTTAGCCCGATTATTAAAAAAGAGCGTGGTAGTAAAAAAATACAAAAAGTTTTTAAACCAAGATCTTCGGGGATTAGTACCAAGGCAGTACCGGCAGCACAAGCGAGTCAATTTTCTTTAACAGACGCAGAAGTTTTGGAATTGGCTACATACGGATTAGTAATTGAAAAACATTACTCAAAACTTAAAAATAGTTGGTCGCCGATGGACATTGAGTGGGCAAAAGATGGTAAAGACGGCAAGCTGTACATTGTGCAAGCTCGCCCAGAAACTATTTACGCTCCTCAAGATAAACATCAACAAGTTATGACCACGTATCAAGTTAAAAAAACTGCTGGTGCCAAGGTGCTTGTAGAGGGGCAAAGTATTGGTCAAAAAGTGGCGCAAGGGCCAGCGCGTATTGTCAAAACGGTACATGATATGGCGCGTGTAAAACCGGGCGATATTTTAGTAACGTACATGACCGATCCTGATTGGGTTCCGGTGATGAAGCGTGCTGCAGGTATCATTACCGAAAGTGGTGGCCGTACATGCCATGCTGCTATTGTTAGTCGCGAACTTGGGATTCCTGCGCTTGTTGGTGCAGCGGGTGCATTGCATGCACTTAAAGATGGTCAACAGATCACGCTTGATTGTAGCGGTGGATCACAAGGGTATGTGTATGCGGGTGTGTTGCCAGTTAAAGTTACGCATACTGAGCTGAAAACTATTAAGAAAGCTCCAGTGTCACTTTATGTTAATATTGCAGCACCAGATCAAGCATATAAAACGGCACAATTGCCAGTTGATGGCGTAGGATTGGCACGGTTAGAATTTATTATTAATAATCAAGTGCAAGCGCATCCTATGGCCTTTATTGAGCCGGAAAAAATAAAAGATAAAAAGACAAGAGATATACTTAAAAAATTGACCGCTGGATACAAAAAACCACAAGAATTTTTTATAGAAAAAATAGCACAAGGTATTGGTACTATTGCCGCTGCCTTTTACCCACGATCAGTTTTAGTACGATTCTCCGATTTTAAGAGCAACGAATACCGTGGTTTATTAGGCGGTACTTATTTTGAACCGGTAGAAGAAAATCCAATGATGGGGTTACGTGGAGCGTCCCGTTATTACGATCCTTTGTATGCGCCTGCTTTTGAACTTGAATGTGAAGCGGTGCGCTATGCGCGTGAGACGATGGGGCTGACTAATATTAACGTCATGGTGCCGTTTGTGCGTACTGCTAAAGAAGCTGCAAAAGTTATAGAAATAGTAGCGTCTCATGGACTTGTTTCTAAAAAGGGAGGCTTGCAAATTTTTATGATGTGCGAAATCCCTTCAAACGTTATTCTGCTTGAAGATTTTGCAAAACATTTTGATGGATTTTCTATTGGGTCAAACGATTTAACACAAACAACGTTGTCTGTTGATAGAGACTCTGGTTTATTAGCGCCATTGTTTAACGAACAAGACCCGGCCGTGATGTGGATGCTTAAAGAGGCCATTACTCGTGCCAAACGGGCAAAAAAGCCGATTGGTATTTGTGGCCAAGCACCGTCAGACCATCCAGAAATTGCACAATTTTTAATTCAAGAGGGGATTACCTCTCTGTCTTTAAATCCAGATTCTGTTATTCCGTTTTTAATGCGTATCAAGGAGTGATGAGTATGAAGCGTACGGTTTTAGTTGTGGCGATGTTATTGAGTATGTCGGTATACGGTGCAGAGCATGGTGGCGATGGTCAGAATACTGTAGCATTAGAATTACATAAAGCTATGGCAACGGTTCATGATGGTAATAGCCGTGTAGATAACAATAGTGACGGTGAGGGGAAAGAAGAAGTAAGTGCTATTTTAGCAGCAGCTACAGCAGTATTACCAAATGTTGATAATCGTAAAAAAGTAAAAAAGTTTCGAAGAGAAAGAATATTAACATTAGGCGCAGAGGTTGGTACAGAGAGTTCAGAAAACGAAGAACCTGATGCATCAGCAAGTGTGCGAGTAAGAAGATCCAAAGCGCCGCAACCGTTATGCGCTACACAAGCAAGTACTCAGCATGCACAAGTTGATGCTGCTGCATTAGCAGAGTTTCAAACAATAGCTGCACATAGGTCTCTAGAAGTAGTACACAACAGAACTGCTGGTAGTCCAACTGGTGACCCTGTAGATCAGGTACGTCAGCATGCACAGGAAGATTTGTGTAGTGTTGATGTTCTAGCACGTATGGGTATTTCAAATGAACTCATAGAGACGGCACAAGGTGTATATGCTGCGGTATCTAGTGGAGTATCTGTAGTTGGTAGTGCGGCATATTCGGGCTTATATAGTGTGGGCTGGTTTTTAGATGGTCTTGTAGATTTAAGTTATAAAGAAGATTAAATAACTGTACAGAGATCTTTAAAAAAAATCTTTCGAGTGTAATTAAGCTTATTCGAGCTAAGGCTGGTACCGCTGTATATAATGGCTATTTTTGGTATACTAATAGTGTAAGTCTGAAATTTAAAATAAGGATTAAATTATGAAAAATACACTATTAGTAATGACTATATTGTTAAGCGTACCAGTTTATGCTTCAAGCTCAAATACTCAAGAATTAAGTCAGAAATTAACAAATGGCGCTGTTGTAAAAGCGGTTGCTGTTCAAGACCAACAGCCTCAAGGCGATGCGGTTGTGCATGTTGAGCCTGTAGCTTTTGCAGATCGACTAGCTCGTGCTGCAAAGAATGAAATATACGATGAACTTGTATTAGAACCTAAGTTAGTTGCGGGTCAAATTAAAGCGTTGTTTGTTGGCGATAAACCATTCAAAACTGCTTTTTGGGAACTCTTCGTTACTGGTGGCGATGAGCAAGAAGATTAACGGTTTTTTATTTTACTTTTTTAATGCATACGGTCGGCGTGGTTGGTTCAGTCATGAAATCAATCGGTGAGCCAGCTTGATGATGCAGACAATTCATACAGCGGTTGTCGGATGTACGTTCAAATTTACGGCATTCGCAACCGCATCTTATAGAGCGCAATTTCCCGCCTTTACCAACGCCCGTCTCTAGATTTTTTTGGGTGTATCCCATACAGGTCGGTCCTGCATATATGGACAGAGCGGTGAGGCTGAAACACGTGAGCGCTACTATTAGTTTTTTCATGTTCCCATTCTCCCCTATTTATTTTCTGTATAATAATCGTCTTCTAATTCTTGCGTTGGTCCATTGGTGCAGCATTCTGCAGATGGATCACAGTGTGATGGACGTGTGCATGGACAATGCGATTCATCATGCGTGGTCTGTTGATCGTAGTAATAACAGGTTCTGCATGCATTGAGCGATACGTTTGCGATTAAGATTAAACTTAGTACTATAACCCTCATTTCCCTATCCCCTTACAGAAAGTACAATTTCTGTACTGAGAGTACCAGTTTTTGATTTCAGACTGCAATACTTGTAAGAAAAAAAAGGGAGAATAAGATCTTTGGTAGCGCTTTTTTTATCAAGAAAATTAAATTAAATGTTCAATGTTTTTTGATTTATTATAACGGTAAGATTCAACGGTTTGGCAATCGGCAAGAAAACGTTTAATCGCTGGTCCGTAATGAGGATGGTCAAGCGCCATGCCAATCGTTGCTTTAATCCAACCAAGCGGGTTGCCCACATCATAACGAATACCTTGCACCTTATACGCAAACACTTTTTCGTTATTTTGGATCATATGCGTGATGCCGTCAGTTAATTGAATCTCTTCAAGGCTGTAATTTTTCACATGTTCAAGTGATGCAAAAATCTTTGAAGAAAGTACATACCGACCAATAATCGCTAAGTTTGAAGGAGCATCTTTTTGGGCAGGCTTTTCTACTAAGCCCTGCACTTGAAAAAGATTTGGGGTGATTTGCTTTTTAATATCAACCATACCGTACGAAGAAAAGCATTCAGCAGGCACTTCTTGGACTGCAATAACACTTGCTTTTTCTTGGCGTGCAATTTTAATCAGTTGATCAAGAGCTGGTTGCTTATCAACAATAATATCGTCTGGAAGCATAATGCCGAAATATTCTTTTTGAATTGCATGACGAGCCAACCAAACTGCGTGGCCTAAACCGAGTGTGTCGTGCTGACGAACGTACGTAAATTCTGTTTGACGAATAAGTGTTTCTAGATCGTGAAGTAGTGCTTCTTTGTTGTTTTCTTTAAGAAATAATTCGAGTGCTTGGTCAGCGTCAAAATGATTTTCAAGAGCCTGTTTTTCGCGTGAAGTAACCATGATAAAGTTACGAATTGCTGAGTGAATACCTTCTTCAATAACATATTGAATGGCAGGTTTTTCTAGAAGAGGAAGCAGTTCTTTAGGGACCGATTTTGAGAAAGGTAAGAACCGTGTGCCGCGGCCAGCTGCTGGTATAATGACCTTAGTGATATCCATTGCACACTCCTTTTTTAAGTAGATTTTAAAACTGTTTTAAAAACTCCATTTTATTACTGTGCAAAAGCCTGATGTCACTGATACCGTACTTAAGCATAACTAACCGTGTCAGTCCGCAACCAAAAGCAAACCCACGATATTTTGTTGGATCGATGCCGCCAGCTTGTAATACATGAGGGTGGGTTAATCCAGCTCCTAGCATTTCAATCCAGCCAGTCTTTTTACAAACCGAGCATCCTTGGGTGCAAAACGGACAGGTCATGTCAATTTCAACTCCTGGTTCTACAAACGGAAAATAGCCAGGACGTACGCGCAGGCCAAGGTTAGTATTATTAAAAAACTTCTGCAAAAAAAGTTTGAGCGTAGCAAGTAAGTTACCCATTGAAATGTCTTTATCGATAACAAGACCTTCAATTTGGCCAAACATACAGTCGTGTGATGCATCAGTTGCTTCGTACCGATACACGCGTCCAAAAGAAAACAACGCCATGGGTGGCTTTCTTTTAAGCATGTTATGGATTTGTACGTTTGAAGTGTGTGTGCGCAAGAGCATACCCGGAACATCTATCCAAAAAGTATCTTGCATATCACGAGCGGGATGATTTTTAGGAATGTTTAATGCTTCAAAATTATAATAATCCGTTTCAACTTCAGGACCATTTACAATTTCGTAACCCATCGATCTAAAGAGTGAGGTTAAATCTTGTAATGCTTGTGTATACAGATGTAGTGAGCCGCTGATTGGTTTTGGCGTGTAGGCAGTGACATCAAAGCCTTGTGCTGCAGCATCCTGTTCTTTCAGGTGCTGATCAACAAGGTGTTGTTTTTTACTGCTAAAGAGATCTTCAACCGTTTGCTTAAGTGCATTCAGGCGAGGACCGGCTACTCGTTTTTGTTCTGCATCTAGGTCTTTTAAAAGAGGCATAAGATCAGCGAGTTTACCTTTACGTCCTAAATAGTCCACGCGTACAGCCTCTAGAGCGTCAAGGGTGTTTGCGTGCTTGATAGCTTCAGATACTGCTTTTTCAAGACTGTCTGCTTGATGTAAAAGTGGTGTACTCACAGCGTGCCTTT